>ERZ772786.212-NODE-212-length-23679-cov-2.682442_pt1 | contig 23679 bp, 20 predicted proteins | sample MGYA00511473_ERZ772786 | MGnify/ENA primary metagenome ERZ772786 (study PRJEB29015, sample SAMEA2738025) | human oral metagenome | biome: human oral; feature: human-associated habitat; material: saliva | place: China | collected 2252 ...
AGGCTTCCTTCTCCAAGGGATTACCGACCGCCGTTGATGCTCAAGAACGCCGAGGAGGTCCCCACTACAACGGTCACCCAAACTCGACCTTCTCCCACATCATGGTGGTGACTTCCTACGATCCCAACACCGATTCCATGCGGCTTGCCGACCCGGGAGTTCACTACCTGTGGAACGGCGAGGAACAGTTCTGGTACCACCTGCCCTCATTCACCCAGAACTTCCTCCAAACCGAGGTTGAACGCGATGGACGCGAGCACATTGGTATCTACACCGCGCGCTGAGAGTTCGAGAGTTCCGGGAGCGCCGACTATCCCGGAACATCCCGGCTTCCATTCTCATTCCCGAGGCCGCGCGCCCCTGCGTCGCTTTGCTTTCCTCGGCGCTTGCGCTCTTGTCGCCCTTGGCGGCTGCGCAAGCGGAGGGAGCGGGGGTTCTCCGGCCTCGGCAAGCTCACAGGTATCGCCTCGTCAGATGGATGGCGTCTTCGAGCCTCTCGTTGCTCCCTCTGCGCTGGAGGATCCGCACGAAGGTGTGTGCACAGATCTCTCTCTTCCTTTTGAGATCATCGCGATGCACGCGAGCGATCAGCCATGCGAATTATCTCCATCGGGGCAAACCCAAGAGGCTTCCGTAGATGAGAAATGGTCGCTGGGCGGGGATTTCCGCCAGATCCCCTCTCTTCCCATCGACGACTCTCAGGTTTTCGGCTCATCCACACACGACCCGAACGACCTGTACTCCTACAAGCCCGCAATTCTCACCCCTCAAGGGGCACGCGATCTATCTGCCGATCTTCTTCGAGAAGACGGAAACTACGTTGAGCCACTCGACGGAACACAGAACGGTCCTTGGATTACTTTCCTTGGCCGGCAGGTTTCTTCTTCCTCAACTGGAGATCACCAAGAAGACAATGTCTTTGCCCCGTGGACGGTTTTCTCCTGGAATAAGGACGAGCAACGTTTGCGCACCGTAATGACGTGGAGTGATCTTCCTGCTCACAGTCCACGAAGCGCGGGTGAACTTCCTCCTGTTAGCGATGGGACACACGCGTTTTACGGCGCAAAAGCCTCAACTGATCACGGAGATTTCTCGCTTGTCGTCACCCAAGGCCTCGACGATTCAAAGCGCTCTGACAAGCCCAAGATTCTTCTCTTTGGCGCCTACCCCGCGGTCTATGAGCAGGGTATCAGCGTGGTTGCCACTCCAAAGGATTCACCTCTCCCCTCTCGCGTTGTCACCCTCAGCGGAGATGATTTCTCAGCGGCCACCACGCACTTCGACCTCAAATCACAGGACTATCGGATCAGTGGGCTCTACGCGGCTGGAGATCACCACGCGGTCCTCGTTACCCCATCAAGAACTTCTTCTTCGGCCTCGTCATACCTTGGAATCTGGAACGACAGGACCGCTGACTATCCCACGCAGTGGATCATGCTTGATTCCCGAACTCCTTGGGTTTCCATCGGTGAAGAGGCAATCGTGTGGGGCGCGGGATCGCAGGCGAACTATGCACAGATGTACCTGCGTCCATGGGAAACCGGCCAGATCACGCGCTTAGGGGAAACCCCCGGCTACTCACGCCCCGTTGTGGCTGCTCGTGGACACACGGTGATGATCCCGCGTGTGAACAGCCAGGGCGGCATTCAATGGAGTATCGGAGAATTTACTGCGGAATAACACGCGGAGAACTCAAGTAACGATATGATAAACGTGATGAGTACTCCACAACCGCGCGATGCGCGACCGATCCTGCACTCTGCGACCCTCCCTTTCAAGAGCGGTGCGGCACGAGTGGTTTCATTGGTTGCTTTTACCTGTGTTCTGTTGCTGGTGTGGACAATGTTTTTTGTCTATCACACCTTTGGTAGCCAGCTTTCGGCAAACAGCATCAACACAAATGGTCTTGGAAATGCGAACTCAACCGAATCCGCAGCACCCGCGGACTCTTTTGAAGGTCGCGCGGTCAATATCTTGATTTCGGGTATTGATTCACGACAGAACCAAGGCGATGACGCCAATGGTGATCCCGATGAACTGTCGTCGATTCACTCTGACACGACCATGTTCATGCATATTTCTGCAGACCGTTCGCGAATCCAAGTCGTCTCTATCCCCCGAGATCTCATTACCGATATTCCCCCGTGTCGCCGCTCCGATGGCACGACTTCTTCCGCCTACACAGGAATGTTTAACTCCGCATTCTCAACGGGCTCGAATGACACCGATATCGCGGGCGGGATTGCCTGTACCGAGGCCACAGTTGAGCAACTGACCGGAACGAAGGTTGATGGCTTTGTCGTCGTCGACTTCCACGGTTTCCGCGGCTTGATTGATGCTCTTGGAGGGGTCTGGTTCGATATCCCCGAAGATATCGATGACTCCAAGTCAGACCTTCACGTGCAAGCAGGATGTCAGAAGCTTGATGGCAAGACCGCACTTGCCTACGCGCGCACACGCTACGCCGTTGGCGATGGCTCCGACCTTGGTCGTATCTCCAACCAGCAGAAGCTTGTCGCGGCAATTATGCGCGAGTTGATGGCGAAGAACTTCGTTTCCGATCTTCCCTCACTTCTCTCCTTCACGAAGCAGGGGCTTTCAGCTCTACAGCCTTCGCAGAACCTGTCAAACATCAACACCGACGTGGGCCTGATGCTCTCACTCACTTCGGTCAATCGTTCGAATATCCAGTTCATCACTTCACCAAACCAGTATTCACCGGTTGACCCAAACCGAGTCATCAACCTGGGGCCTCAGGTCAGCCAAGTGTGGGAAGCAATCCGCAAGGACCAGCCCTTCCCCGCGACAATTGAGTTCACGAATGGCAGCGGTGAAGACGGACAGACGAATGCTCCCGCTCAGGATCCTTCGGCCTCGCCTTCCTCATCACAAAGTGCATCTGCTTCTGCAACGCCCAGTGCAAGCGCGTCTCAATCTCCAAGTGCCACGCCGACTCAAAAGCCCTGTCCCCCGGAGAAGTGATGACTCAGCCGCCTTCATTCCAACCTGATCCTTCACGTCGGCGGCCTCGTCTTTCAGAGGTCGCTAACGCTGGTGCCCAGAATGAAGAGGCGGTTGATCACCCCCGCAGGATCCACACTGAGTCCCCGGTGTCCTCTCCTGCACAGCAGAGGACACCGGTTGAGCCTTCCCGCGTTCAGGAAGAGGCGATGCCTCCTTCCTTTGCGCCCCGTGCACGACGAACCCAGCCCCCGGCCTATGCCCCCTCAGCTCCAGCACGAGAATCTGTAGGTGCGACTTCCAGACCTCCTGTGCAGGCATCAACGCAACGTCCGCACTTCCAACCTGTTCAAGCCCAGCCCAGCGCACGCCAAGCTGCAAGCGTAAGCCCAGCGAAGCCTCGTCAGAGGAAGAAGAGGCGCTGGCCTCTTGTCGTCGTCGCGTGCGTTCTGCTGTTGTTGGCATGGCCGGTTTTCCTGATGATGGATGCCAACTCTCATTTGAAGAAGATCGATGCGCTGTCAGGAAGTGCCAATACTTCTGGAACTACGTATCTATTAGCAGGCTCAGATTCACGCGCAGACGGCTCGGTTCCCGATGACACCGAGGGGCAACGCGCAGATTCGATCATGCTTGTTCACGTTGCCCCCAATGGACAGACCAGCAATATCTCCCTCCCCCGCGATACCTATGTCGAGATCCCCGGCTATGGCTGGGACAAGCTCAATGCCTCGTACGCTTATGGAGGCCCCGCGCTCTTGGTCAAGACAGTCGAAAACCTCACCGGACTTACCGTAGATCACTACGCAGAGATCGGAATGGGCGGGGTGTCCAATATTGTCGATGCGGTCGATGGGGTGAATCTATGCTTCGATCTCAGCGTTGAGGATGAACGCTCAGAGCTCAATTGGGAAGCCGGATGCCATGATGCCGACGGTAAGACTGCTCTGGCATTTGCGCGCATGCGCTATTCGGATCCACGCGGTGACATCGGACGTGCTGAACGCCAGCGTCAGGTAGTGTCGAAGACCGTTTCGAAGGCGATGAAGCCTGCAACCTTGCTCAACCCGATGAGCGCCCTGCGCGTTGAACGAGCTGGCGCTTCCGCATTCACGGTCGATCAGGACTCGTCTGTTATTGACGTTGCACGCTTAGTACTGGCGTTCCGCGAGGCGCAAAAATCCGGAATGACCGGTGTTCCCCCGATTGAATCGCTGGGCTATGCGACATCTGCTGGAAGCGCGGTGTTGCTTGAAGATACGACCGCACCGGATTTCTTCGCCAAGCTTCGTGCTGGGACGCTGACAAAAGACGACCTGGCATCGCTGTCCTCATAATCGGGATGTCCCTGAGGCGCACCCCAGATCCTCTACTCGAAAGTCGCGCTCATCGTTAAAGAGCTGTCAGGAATTATTGCGAAGGCTCCAGATGGAAAAAGCTGCAAGAGAAATAGCGTCTTGAAGCTGGCCCCCCACAATCATCTCTTTGAGTGCATCAAGACTGACCCACTGAAGCGCATCAACTTCTCCATCAATAGCTTGACGCTCCTGAGGTGGGACCGTGCAGGAGACAACTTCGACGTGCCCGGCAAGGATGCCAGAATCGGGGTAAATCGGCCCCAAGGAGTGTCCGTTTTCCCCATAAAATCCGGTCTCTTCGAGGAGTTCACGCAAGCCGGTTGCTACCCCATCCGCATCTGTTTCCTCGCTCATTCCTCGTGGGAATTCCCAGATTTCACGCTCAATGGCAAGACGTTGCTGACGGACTAGGGCAAAATCACCGTTCTGGTTTCGAGCAATCGCAACCGCCCCGGCGCGATTTCCCCCAATAAAAACGCGGTGCATTCGCGGAGTCGCATCGTTACCTTCGACCCACAGGGGGAAGTTTTCCGCGTGCCAAACCTGGGTCCATTTCATGGCGTCTCCTTGTGTCTGATGGGGTGAGTTTTGAGTGGTTGTTGAGTTGTCAAATTTAGGCCTGAGCCAATCGGATTTCAGACATCATCCTTGAGGGACGGAGCTTAAAGAGCTCCCGGACATCCGAATACGGGAAGGATGCAAGGAACGCAATTGCCGTCCACAAGACATTCATCCAAAGAGTATCTTCACCAAACCATCCTGAATCATGTGCGGTCAGGAAGAAGGCCAAAATGGTGACAGCGATGCAGCGAAGCACTCCGCTGAAGAAACGTTTACGCCACTCCACCGGATCGATTTCGAACTCTCGAATGAAGAGCGCAAGAGAGCGCCACGCGTTACGCGAGGCTCGTTTCACTCTGATTTCCTCAGCGGGGTCTGCATCTGTGAGGGCACTGAGTTCAAGCTGAGCAGCGCGAGCGCGGGCGGTCATCGGGTGGGTCAGCACTCGCTGGTACTGTTCGGGAGAAAGTGTTCCCATGGCCTCGGTAATTTCCCCGTTGACGTTGAGTCCACGCGTGCTTCCCCCAACTCCCTCACGGCCAGAGCCAGTTTTTGACGCAACCCGCAGCCCTATGCGGGCAAGTGTCAGTCGGGTGTTTTCTTGCAAGCGGGCACGCCAATATTGCTTTCTGCTCTGCGGTGGGACGCACATCCCCCACTGACGCTGTACACGGACTTCCGCATCATCAGTGCCATCATCGTCAGCGATCATCGTAAAACTCATGCGCGAAGTTGCCGTATCGAGGAGCGCAAGACGCTGATGCATAGCCGCATCCTCGTAAAGAAGCGAAAACCAGCGCAATGCACAGCGCGCTTGAGGCGCTGTGAGCACATCACGATAAAGTTCCCCCTCTGAGGCGTCTAGATCTGCTGGTGGGGCTTCTTGCATCCAATGGGACAGGAGTGAGACAACATCTCCGCGCCGAGCTGGTCGCGTCACTTCCCCACCGTCATTGGCAATCCACTTGGGCAGCCAGGCCCGCAGGGTACGGGCGATTGCGATCGCTTCGGTATCTTCAAGATCCTCGAGGCGACCGTGACTATCCCAGAAATCGGCATCCTCGACGCTAGGGGTCCGAGGCCAGGTCATGAGGTGAACACGCATGTCTTCCATCGCACGCACCCATTGATCACGCCCCGTTTCGATAAGCCGTGCTGGATCTTGACGAGAACGCGGTATCGAGCAGTACGCCGGGTATGGCTGCCTCTCTTCGGTTTCCGTTTCGCTCAGCCCTTTGAGCAGCAGGGCAAGTCGGGCATGTCCCTCAGTCATCGAATGAACTGTAGGCATATCACTTTCAAAGACAGCGCGTGCAGCAGAAACAAAGCCTTCGCGCTCAACCTGACGGCGTTGAAGATCCGACCACTTGGTACGTTCTTCGAGGCTCACAGGGCGCGCAAACCCGGCGGGAGTGCCCGCGGGAGGCTGACAGCCCACAAGCAAAGGGAGATCTTGGTACGAGGGCAAGCCCAAGGCCTCGGCAAGCCCATCGGGACCAAGAGCGAGGAAACAGACCCCATCTAGAAGCTGATTACGGTCGACATAGACATAATCCGCACTCAGCAAGGCCATTCGCAGCATCATGACGAAACTGTGCAGTGCTGCCTGCGGGCCAAGACGACGCCACGCCATCGCCTGCTCAAGAGAATCTAAATCACTGATGGATACAGTCGAAGAATTCCACGGTTGAGCGGGCAAGGCGTTCGATTCAGCGTCTGTCATAGATCAGGACTGAGAGGGGACCTCAATTGCGCGAGGCCCGGCTTGCCAAGCATCCCATGCAGACTGCAGAATCTCGGTGACACCGTAGTTAGCCTTCCAGCCCAAATCCACAGCAATCGACTGGGGATCGCCAATGAGCATGGGCGGGTCACCTGCGCGACGATCAAGTTCGTCGACCGGGAAATTCCAGCCGGAAACCGCGCGAAGACCATCGATGATCTCACGCACCGAAGTGCCCAGACCGGTACCCACATTGAATTGACGATGCGCAGGAACCCCGCGAGTCAGTGCGTCCAAAGCAAAGATGTGAGCGTCGGCCAGGTCTTTGACGTGAATGTAGTCGCGGATGCAGGTTCCGTCATCGGTCGGGTAATCCGTTCCGAAGATCTTCGGGTGCTCACCGCGAGCCAAACGGTCAAGGACCATAGGAACCAAGTTGAGGCATGCGGGGTCGGCGAGATCATTCCATCCAGCACCGGCAACGTTGAAGTAGCGCAGTCCGATCCAGTTGAGACCCCATGCGCGTTCAGCATCGGCCATCATCCATTCGCCGATCAGCTTGGTTTCGCCGTAAGGGTTGATGGGCTTCTTCTCAATATCCTCGGGGATTACCGGAACCGGCGGCATCCCGTAAACGGCAGCAGAGGAGGAGAAAATCATGTTCTTTACGCCGGCTTCTTCCATTGCCAGCAGAACGTTGGCCAAACCACCGATATTTTGGCGGTAGTACCAAGCAGGACGTTCAACAGATTCGCCGACCTGCTTCTGAGCAGCAAAATGAATAACGCCGGTGACGTCTTCGTCGATCATTGCCTGGGTCAAGATGGGCAGGGCCTCGTCGCGTGCAACATCCACTTCAATGAGTGTCGCATCGCCGATTCGATTGGCTGCGCCGGTGGTTAGATTGTCAACAACAACAACCTTTTCTCCACGTTCCAGCAGAAGACGGACAACGTGCGCGCCGATGTAGCCGGCGCCTCCCGTAACAAGAATGCTCATGGAATTCAGTGTACGACAATTAAAAGCGTCGTGAGCGCCGCCCCATCGAGACCAGCGCCCCCTCTGGCATCACGCGCCCAGGGTCATAGCTAGCGGGAATCGCTGCCAAAGAAAGAGTGAAAACTGGCGGTACCGCCTGAGTAAGCTCGATGCGGCCCCCCATCGTTTCAATGAGGTCCTTCGCCAAGGCCAGACCAATTCCGCTGGAACCGTGACCCGACACCCCGTTTTCGAAAATATAGGGGGCCAATTCAGCATCGACGCCTTCACCTTCATCGGAGACCTCGATGATGACGCCTCGACTATTAGCGCTATTGCGCGCGTGCACCCAGGTTGTACCAGCACCGTAGCGCAAGGAATTCTCGATCAAAGTCGCAAGTACCTGTGCAATCTTGGCCTCATCCGCAAGAATCGGCATATCTGCCTCATCTGTGAAGCGTAAGACGCGATCAGCTTTTTCGAAGGCCTCTTCCCATTCTTCACGCTGGGTGTTGAAGACTTCCAGAACGTCGATGGCTTCAGTTGCAGATGCCTGTCGTTTATTTGTATCCAGCAGCTCGGTGACGACCGTTGTCAACCGTTCAACCTGTTCTAGGCATGAACGTGCTTCTTCCTGCACTTCTTCTTCGGTCGAAATCATTTCGATTTCTTCCAGGCGCATCGAAAGCGCGGTTAAAGGAGTGCGAAGCTGATGTGAGGCATCGGCGGCCAGCTGTCGTTCGGCGGCCAAACGGCGTGCCATCTTCTCGCCCGTGCGCTGAAGTTCTTCTTGAACAAGATCGATTTCTTCAATCCCTGAGGGTTTGACACGCGCTCGGACTTGTCCGGAACCAATTTGTTCCGCTTGAGCCGAAAGATAGATCAGAGGTGCCGAAAGACGCCGCGAAAAACGCGCTGCAAGAGCCCAGCCAACAGCCAGAGAAACAAGAATCCCTAAAAGGAAAATCCCTGAAACACGAACGATGCTTCGAATCGCGTTACGCGCTGAGATCATTACCGTCACTTTGACGCCATCCGGTGATGAGGCGCTTCGAGTGATAGTGATTCCACGAAGCGGCTCCCCCAAAGTGATGGGCTGCGGGCTCTGGGGAATCATAATTTCGACGTAGGCAGGCTCCTCGTTGCTCACAAGGGTCTGCGCCCACATGCGCGCATACCCTTCGGAAAGGGTTGACGTGCGTAGACGTCGGTCAAGATTGGTTTGAACTGTCTGCGCGCGGGTGTCCAGCGAAGCCGTTTGCGTATTCCAAACGATCAAGGAAGATGCCACAGCCGCGGGGATACCGAAAATCAGTGCGACAACCGCAACCGCGGTCAAAATCATTCGCGCAGCACGTCTACGCATGACAGACCTTCAGAGATTTAGGCAGTTGGCTTTTCGAAACGGAAGCCCATTCCGCGAACAGTGGTGATATAGCGCGGAGACGCTGCATCATCACCAAGCTTGCGGCGAAGCCAGGACACATGCATATCCAGTGTCTTTGTCGAACCGCTCAGGCCATTTCCCCAAACTTCACGCATCAGGGTGTCGCGCGGAACGACATTTCCAGCCTCGCGAACCAGAACGCGCAGGAGTTCAAACTCCTTTGCTGTCAGTGAGAGCTCTTTTCCTGCAACGTAAGCACGGTGTGCGGCTACATCGATACGGACGTCCTGAACGACAAGATCGCCGTCTGCAACCTCACCGCCACCACGGCGCAGTAGTGCACGAACGCGGGCAAGGAGCTCTGCCAAGCGGAAAGGCTTGGTAACGTAATCATCTGCACCAGCGTCAAGGCCAACAACCATGTCGACTTCATCGGCACGTGCAGTAAGGATAAGAATCGGCACGGAGGAGCCAGAGGAACGAATTTCCCTTGCGACATCCAGACCGTCCATATCGGGAAGACCAAGGTCAAGAACAACCAGGTCAACACCATCAAGATCTTCGAGTGCACTCCGGCCGTGGTCATGCGCGCGCACATCGTAGGTTTCGCGTGCGAGGGCGCGGGTAAGCGGGCCAGCGATAGCCGGATCATCTTCAACGAGAAGCACTGTAGTCACGGAAACAGCATACCGGATTTCAGGGATCTCTTGTACATTTCTTGACCTAAATGGGATGAAATCACAAGATCAGGTAAAAAAGCAGGCAGGATTTTAGTGACGATAGGTCAGAAGATAGGGTGAAATCGTTCCAAAACCGCGCAAAGTCGCGCTCGGGAATTCTTCTACGTCATACTCCATTCCCGCTTTACCCGCGGCAATCGCGGCAGCTGTGGTGGGATCCATCAAAATTTTGCCCACTGGAGCGATATCTACCAGGCGCGAGGCCAAATTAACCGTCGGACCAAACACATCACCTGAACGAGAAAAGACATCACCACGCACGAAGGAGGCACGAACAGGAAGCATCTGATCATCAGCGCCCAGTTGCTCAATGAGTGAAACCGCTACTCGAAGACCAGTTTCAAGATCATCGGCAATATACATGACCGCATCACCGATCATCTTCACTACGCGACCCCCGGCGTCGGTCACAGCATCACGAGAAAGTTGCTCAAAACGACCAATAAGATCAACCAGACGCCCGCCCAAAATCGTTGATGATGAGGTGTATGAAACCATATCAACGAAGCCCAAGGATCGATTAAGAGGGAATCGTGGTTGCAATCCCTCATGCCCACGCGTAGCGATCTCATGATCCATCCGTTTGAGCAGCGCATCCAATTGACGTCGCCACGAATGTCGAAGGAGCTCATCGAACATGTCAACACGCTCACGAATATGGTCGAGGACATACATTCGCGCCGCGGTGTCATCTAAGCCGTAGCGTCGCATCGTGTCTTCAACCAGCGCTTCAACCTGCCACAAGCCCAAACGATCAGCTAGGTGAGAATTCGCGCGGAGAAGCGAACGCGCAGTCGCCTGATCGATAGCCCCCGAAGCAATAAATTTTGACCATTCAATGAAAAGCCGAGCATCGTTTTCCGTAAAGACCTTTTCTTCGGCACGCGGGGACGGGAAACCCATTGCGACCCAGAATTCGCGAACATCCTCACTGCTGGTCTGCGCCATCTGAGCAAGATCATCAACAGTGAGGGTAGCCGGACCGCCAAGAAGGGAAGAGCTATTGGTGTGCGCAGTCGAAAAATCGTGACTCAATCCTGCTTCTTCCTTCACAGCTTCGCCCACGTATGTGGCCTAACGCACATTAGTGTAGTGAAGAAAAGCTGAGCCTGCACGGGAAAATTCATAGTATGCACCTTGTATTAGCCTCACAATCTCCTGCACGCCGCCGCATCCTCCAAGAAGCCGGGATAACTCCCATCATCAAAGTTTCCCAAGTGGACGAGGATTCAATCTTGGATCAAATTCCCAGCGCCTCCCCCGCTGAGAAAGTATGTGCCCTTGCGGAGGCTAAAGGCAGGGCCGTAGCTTCGGCGATGTGCGCGGGAGAGTTTTCGCCGCACGAGGCCGCCCTCCCCGAAGGTGAGTGCGTTCTAGTTGCCTGTGATTCCATGCTCGAGGCCGGTGGGGAGTTACTGGGTAAACCTCACGATCCCCAAGTTGCCCTTGCCCGAGTAAAGGCACTTTCCAAGGCACACACAACCTTGTGGAGCGGACACTACCTCGCACATATGCGCTGCGATAAGGACGGATGGCAAGTTCTGCGCGAAGACACACGTCCGTCCTCAACCGATATTCACTTTGGCTCGATCAACGATGAAGAAGCCCGAGCGTACGTCGCAAGCGGCGAGCCCTTAGAAGTCGCTGGTTCTTTCACCATCGATGGATTGGGTGGAGCCTTTATCGAAGCCATTGAAGGCGACCACCACAATGTCATTGGAATCTCGCTTCCCTTAATCCGCACCATGATGGCCGATATGGGATTGCAGTGGGTCAATCTTTGGGATCGAAAAGGACCTGACGCCCGCTAAGCCCCTCAAGCCTCACGCTCGGATTGGCTGGGCAATCAAACGGCTCGCGGCCTCGGCGACGCGTTCGTCGGTGGCAGTCAAGGCTAGGCGCACAAAGCCTGCCCCGGCCTCGCCATAAAAATCGCCCGGAGCAACGACAATCCCCCGCCGCGCGAAGGCATCAACAAGCTGCCAAGAATCAAAGTCACCACGAGGATCCCTCACCCACAGGTAAAGGCCCGCAGCCGAATCCTTGTCACGCTCAAGACCAGTGCGTTCAATAGCATCGATCAAGATTTCACGTCGACGTGCATACACCTGACGCTGCACCTCAACGTGTTCGACATCTTCCAACGCAACGCGCATTGCAGCTTGCACTGGAGCAGGAACCATCATCCCCGAGTGTTTGCGCACTTCAATAACAGGAGCTAGAAGCTTCGGATCCCCATACATCAAAGCCGCACGGTAACCAGCTAAATTCGACTGCTTAGACAGCGAATACAGCACGATCAGCGAGCGAGGATCTCCATCGCAGACTCGTTCATCGAGCAGTGAGGGCACGCCCTCATGAACGAAAGGCTCCTCCCATGCCAAAGCCGAGTAGCACTCATCAGAAATCACGACTGCGTCATGAGCACGAGCCCACTGGACGACCGCACGCAGTTCCTCAAGCGTGAGGACATGGCCATCGGGGTTGCCCGGCGAGTTCAGCCATACAAGTTGAGCATCGGGCCACGACGAAGGATCTGTCGGGTCGACTGGAAGCGGTGTAGCTCCCGCTAAACGTGCACTGATGTCGTAGGTCGGATACGAGGCCTGCGGGAACAGAACCGTATCTCCGGGACGCACTCCCAGAAGGAAGGGAAGCCATGCGACAGCTTCCTTGGAGCCAATAGACGGCACAACGCCCTGCAATCCAACGTCCACCATGTTCCGCCGCTTTCCCCACGCAAGAATTGCGTGACGAAGCTCAGGAGTGCCAATCACGGTCGGATATCCCGGCGCATCCGTATGCTCGTGAAGGGCATCCTGAATGAGCGCGGGAGTGGGATCAACCGGAGTTCCAATCGACAGATCGCACACTCCACGGGGATGCTCAGCTGCCCGTTTACGGTAAGGGGTGAGCTGATCCCAAGGGAATGAGGGCAGATCGAGCGGGCGCGGAAGGACGCTCATGTGTTTCCTTACTTGTCCCAATCCTCATTCTGCGGAGGAAGCTCGCTGATCCACGGAACATCGAAGGGCTGAGGACCGGTCTTCTGAGCACCACCCGGGCTGCCCAGATCAACGAAGAAATCGGCGTTGGCCTGCAGGTAATCGGACCATTCGTCGGGGAGGTCATCCTCGTAGAAGATTGCTTCGGTCGGGCACACCGGTTCGCACGCACCGCAGTCCACGCACTCGTCGGGGTGGATGTACAGGGTGCGCTCGCCCTCGTAAATGCAGTCAACGGGGCACTCATCAACACAGGCCCGGTCCTTCACATCAACGCAGGGCTGGGCAATGACGTAAGTCATTAATTCCTCCTTGGACTGGGTTGGACAACCACTTCATTCTATTATCGCCAACATGAAGAACCACGCGAACGAGCAGCCTACTTCCCCCGAAAATAGCGAGAAGATAGGTGCTGCGGAGCATGTCCAAGCAGAAGCTTTTACGCGACAAGAAACGCACGCAATTCCCAATCTTCCGTGGATGCAATTGGGAGTGGGCTCTCGCGTGGTCGTCCGCTATCGCCTAGACGATGGTCTACACGATGCACTGGGAACGCTCATCGAAGCTGCCCCAACCCACGTGATCATCGAGACCCGGCGCGGCCAAGTTCGCGTCGATGCGCGAACCATGGTCACCGGGAAGCGTGTCCCTCCCCCACCGCAGATCTAATCTGAGCTTCCGTTGGCTTTGAAGGCCTATTAGGGCCAAGGGGACTTAGTCCTTGTTCTGACGACGCTCGCGAGCGGCAATCTTGAAGCGCTCCTGGGCGTCCAAGACGACCTTACGCACGCGAACGGCCTCGGGAGTCACTTCAACGCACTCATCGTTAGCCGCAAACTCCAGGGACTCTTCCAAGGTCAGTTTGCGAGAAGGCGTCAAGGACTCGTAGACATCAGCGGTCGCACTACGGGTGTTGGTTTGCTTCTTTTCACGGCAGATATTGACATCCATATCCTCGCCGCGAGGATTCTCACCGACAACCTGGCCTTCATAGACCTCCGAACCCGGCTCGACAATGAAGGAGCCGCGCTCTTGAAGGTTCGTCATCGCATACGGAGTCGCCTGGCCTGCGCGGTCCGCAACAAGAGATCCAGTCAAGCGCTGCTCAATTGCACCCTGCCACGGAGCATAGCCTTCGGCGATGGACGAAGCGATACCGGTACCGCGGGTCTCGGTAAGGAAACGTGTACGGAAGCCAATCAGGCCTCGAGCGGGAACAACAAATTCCAAGCGAATCCAGCCCGAACCATGGTTGGCCATGGTCTCCATGCGCCCCTTACGCTGAGCCATCAGCTGAGTGACCGAACCGAGGTATTCCTCGGGGATATCAATGGTCATGCGTTCCATGGGCTCGCTGCGCACACCGTCAATGGTCTTGGTGACAACCTGCGGCTTACCAACGGTAAGTTCGAAGCCTTCACGGCGCATCTGCTCAACAAGAATTGCCAATGCGAGTTCACCACGTCCCTGAACTTCCCACGCATCGGGACGTTCGGTGGGCAGAACTCGAATGGAAACGTTACCAATGAGTTCGCGATCCAAGCGATCCTTCACCTGACGCGCAGTCACCTTTGCACCCTTGACTCGTCCAGCCATGGGAGAAGTGTTAATACCGATCGTCATCGAGATCGCGGGATCATCAACGGTGATCAAGGGCAGGGGCCGAGGATCGTCGAGGTCAACCAGAGACTCACCGATAGTGATGTCTTCGATACCGGCTACCGCAACGATGTCGCCGGGCTCAGCGGTTTCGGCAGGAAGACGCTCCAGGCCTTCGGTGCGAAGAAGCTCGGTGATTCGAACAGGCTTAATCGTTCCGTCGTGGCGAGCCAGACCAACGGTTTCACCCTTACGCAGAGTGCCGTTGTGGATACGCAGCAGGGCGAGGCGGCCAAGGAAGGGCGAAGCATCAAGGTTCGTCACGTGTGCCTGTAGGGGTGCGCCTTCCTCATATTCAGGGCCGGGAATACGCTGAAGGATCGTCTCAAAGAGAGGCTCGAGATCCTCGGTGGGGATATTACCGTCGCCGGGGTTGGTCAGCGAGGATTTCCCTGCCTTTGCCGAGGCGTAGACAACGGGGACATCCAGCAGCGAGTCAACATCGGCATCAACGCCCTCGCTCATGAGGTCCTCAGCCAATGCAAGAAGCAGGTCCTGGGTTTCTGAGACGACCTCGTCGATACGTGCATCGGGACGGTCAACCTTATTGACAACGATCACGACGGGAAGCTGGGCTTGAAGGGCCTTGCGAAGGACGAAACGAGTCTGCGGGAGAGGTCCTTCAGAGGAATCAACAAGCAGAACGACGCCGTCAACCATGGATAGGCCTCGTTCAACTTCGCCACCGAAGTCGGCGTGGCCGGGGGTGTCGATGACGTTAATGACCACGCCACCTTCGAGTCCAAGCTTTTGAGCGGCGGGACCGCGATAGTGGACAGCAGTGTTCTTGGCGAGAATCGTAATGCCCTTTTCGCGCTCAAGATCGCCCGAATCCATCACGCGCTCGCCGGTCTTCTCAACCGTATCGCGCTCGTTGAAAGCACCCGACTGCCACAACATCGCATCAACCAAGGTGGTCTTGCCATGGTCAACGTGTGCAACAATCGCGACATTTCGTAGATCTTCGCGGATGGTCATAAAGCTCCCTATACATTCTCGACGCGTATCACAGCTAGCTTATCGCCGTTTTGAGGAAGTCCCTTGTTTGGAGGGCTATGTGTGAGGCGTTACTCGCGCTATCCTTGTCCAATGACAAACCGACGCGTCTATCGCGCCAGCAATGACTGCTGTGATGCGAGCTTCTCAGATTCAGGTGCCCAGGTCCTTACATGGCAACCTTCTGGCACCGAGCCTGTCCTCTGGCTCTCCGAACGTTCTCTGCCTTGGGCATCGACGCCCGCACGGGGAGGGATTCCGATTTGTGCACCATGGTTTGGTGTTGCAACAGCTTCCTTGGCTGCACCCGGATCCGAAGCACAAAACCACGGATTCCTCAGAAATGCAACGTGGGAACTGATTGAACGTACCGATTCCCATGCAGTTCTTGAATTCGTATACAAACCATCCACAAACGCTGAGATGGCAAAATTCCCCCATCGCTTTACCTCGAAACTTGAGGTCACTTTCGGGGAGGAACTTCACCTGGTGCTTTCGATGAAGAACACCGATGACGAAGCCTTCTACGTCGATGAGGCCTTGCACTCCTATTTCAATGTTTCCGATGTACGTGAGATTTACGTTCACGGCCTCGATGGAGCAAAGGAACTGGATACCGTACGCGACACACAAGGCGTTCACGAAGGTCCGCTGACCTTCACTAATGGTCGTGTCGATTCGATCTTCGATACAAGCAATGGATCAATCATTGAAGATCCTGGTTTCAAACGACGGATCATCATTGAAAAAGAACACTCTGCATCGACGATCGTCTGGAATCCTGCCGAATCCAAAGCAGCGGACATGCACCACGAGGACTGGAAACACTTCGTCTGCGTCGAAGTAGGCAACGTCCGTCGCAATGCGCTACTCCTTCGCCCGGGACAATCTCACTGGATGTCCTTGACGATCAAGGTGGAAGAACTCGCATAGGAGAGATCTTCACTGATGTGCCTCGTTGCTCCCCCGAGCTAGGCGAAGAATCTCTTTTTGATTGCCGTGGTTCCTACAGCCCGAAACGCTGTGCGAGCCACGGCAATCCATCTTCGAAGGCCGCGCTCCACACCTTCCAGGAGTGCCCACCCGGATAGGTTCGCGTCTCGATGCTCATCCCGGATTTCTCCGCAGCGTGATCAACTTCGATGAGGCCTTCTTTAAAAGCGGTATCAGACTCTCCCCACGAGATGATGCCCGCGATTTGGTCATAGCGATTGTGACTCATCAGATACACGGGATCATTCGCTTCATAGAGCTCTCGAGAGCCGTCAAATCCGTCCGAAATCGTTCGCTCTTCATTACCGAGTTGCGGATGCGCTTCACCTGACATGTCAAGGAAACTGCGGTATAAATCGGGAGCACGGGTCACGACTTGAAGCGCACAGGTTCCTCCCGATGAAAGACCAGCAATGGCCCATTGTCCCGGATCAGAAGAGACGGGGAGATTAGCGCGCAGCCAGCTCGGGACATCCTTTTGTACATAGGTCGCAACTTTCCCATGCGAGGTGTCCGAGCACAGAGGATTTGCTGTTTGGCTGCCGTATACATCAACAACAGCAATGATTGGGGCCCGACCATCATGCCGCGCTGCGAATTGATCCATCGTCTGGGGAAGTTTCCCCAAAACAAGCCAATCTTGAGGCGTACCGGGTTGGCCGGACATCAGCACAATGACCGGGAGCTGTGCACTGGGATCTTTGAAATATGACGGTGGAAGATAAACAATGGCTTGCCGAGGGGTAAAGGAGGCATCCGAGGCGGGAATGTTGACACGGACAAACGCCCCCTCTGCACTGCGCGCCAGAGTGGCAGCATCATCAGGTTTATTTAGTTCATCCCAAGAAATTGTCTGTACTCCCCCACCAACGACTTCCGCCATCGTGGGATAGGCCTCGAAATGATAGTTAATCCCCAGTGCAGCTCCAATCGCCATGAGCATCCACGCGCACACCCCAGCTAGAAAGCGACGAATCCAGTGACGGCGGCGGAACAGGGCAACGATAATCATCACCGCAGCAATAAGGGCTGGCGCCGCCCACAGCCATGTCACGCGTCCCAATCCCTCGGCGACCGGATGCCAGACCCTTTCGACAAGGTGATGAACAATGACAAGAACGATCGCACCGCCGAAAGCGCTCACAAAGCGAGCCTTGAGGGAAAGCGGCTTCATGACAAAAAACCACACCCAGGCAGCGGCTGCAAGGATCAAGGCTGCAGCGATCGGCAGAATCCATACGCGTAGAAGTGGAAATAGCTTGAGGAAACTAATCACGTGACACCAACTTTGCTGCGACCCCCACAGCGCTGACTGCACTCATGTTTGGCAAATAAGCATGGGCAATTGCCAGACCAACTGCAGGCGCATTCGCGATATCGGGAATCGCCAGATACAGGGGGACGAAACGAACCTGGAATTTCTTCTTATAGGCCAGCAAGGAGCGGAAACCGTAAACGGGTTCCATCACACTCCCCATCACATCAAGAACTGGGGCAAAAGCGAAGCGTGAATCTGCCAGTTCTGCGCTTTCCTCGCATTGGCCCGATTCTGCTAGAGGTGCACCGGACAGGGAAATGAACTGAAGTCCCTCATCTTGTGCAAGAAGAGCAGCTTGGCCAATAAGAAAGTCAATCGCCAGGCGAAAACCTGAGTCATCTCGACGCATCACATCCAAGGTCAAGCCGATCACTTCGCCACCTGAGTGAACGGGCATCCACGAGGTCACCGCGTGGATGCGCTCTTCCTCATCAAGGGCCAGTAGCAGCCGCGTATCCGAGTCATTAATTTCGCGCAGGCCACCCAAAGTAAAGCCCATCTCAGGAAGAGCCTTCTCATCGGCCCACGCCTGGCAGATTGCATCAACCTGTTGCTTCAGTTGAGGGGACAGACTTGGATATGACGCCCATTCGGCTCGGATCCCCTCGCGCTTTGCATGATTAAAAGCGGTGCGCACATCTTGGAATTTCTTACCCTTGAAGGCAAGATCACCCAGATCAATGATGGCTTCCTCAGCAACCTTGACGGTGGACCAGCCTAAACGATGTGCCTCTCGCGCCCACTCTTCGTGGACCGAATAGAGCGCCGGGGTCAGTGCTGCATCGCTTGCAAAGCGTGCGAATTGTGAAATCACTGCTGGAATATCGCCATCAGCTGCGGCACATTGTGTCAGTGTCAGCGCCACACCAGATTCTTGACGGTAGGACACTGCCGCGCGTTGATCAGGACTAATCCACGTGGAGTTTCCCGGCCATGCGAGCATCCACCCCAAAGAGCCTGCGCCATGCTGGCGAAGAAGAGCGATTAACTCATCATGAGCATCATGTTGAAGTTCTACCGGCGCAAGGAAAACTTTAAGAAGGCAAACAGCGACGACAATCCACACCAGTGCGGGAATCCAAACTGTCGAAATCGAGGCAAGGAAGGTCGTTGCATAGACCGGAGTATCAATCAGCCACTGCGCGCCAGCAGGAGCGTATGAGACAACGTAGGCTTCAAAAAGACTCAGTAAATCCGCTTCGGGAACAAACTGGTCGGGAATTAAAACCCCAATGACAAGCGCGACCAGGGTTCCAATCACAGCAGCAACAGCAATGACACATGCACTGCGTACCCAGTAGCGTCGGGCAATACGTACCTGGAACGCAGAGGAATTCCATGCGGTCAGCAGAAGCGTTACCAGGGGGAAAGCAACGCTGATCAGAAGCTTACTCATGGGAATGGGAGCGATATAAAAGTCATCGCTGTCGAGTCCCTGTGCCTCATTGACCGTGAGCGCGAAAACCATGATCTGTGCGACGCCAATAATCGCGAGCACGCTCTGAAGAAGCAGGGTGCCCACCCAAGCACCATGACGGCCTCGGAAAAGACCAAAAGCCAAAACCAACTGAACCACGAAAGGAATCGAGGCCAAGATTAACGGCGCATAAAGCATCAAAGAATTGCCGTAAATCTCTTTGACACAGCTCATGGGATCGCTGCTTTGCTGGCACAGCGCCCACATATACTGCTGGATGGCAAGCTCGGGAGAAAAAGCAGCGCGATCGAAAGCTAGGAAACCGTGACTGCTGAAGTTCCAGATCGAGCTCACCGCTCCCAAGGTAGCGGCAGTGATCACCAAGGGGATCACTCGACGGACCGGATCTCCAATTCCCAGCATCGAACGCCCTCGGTTCGACCAGCCAATTGTGAAACCACCGATGATCCACCCGCATAGGAAGGCGATTAGGCGCGCCAGCGCACCCGCAGTCGAAGAGAATGCCAAGAGGGCTCCCAAGACGACAAGGGCGCCGATTCGAGTGCGCCACGCCCATAGGCGATCCATCTTGGCGCTCGCGGTTCCAAGCAAGGCAGTGAGGATCAGGCTCGCTCCTGTCAACGGACCACTGAAGAGTGGGTACAGACCACTCTGAGAGATTCCCTTTACTAGAGCAACGAAGGCCCACATCCCCGCTAAAGACATAGGAAGGGCGATGACCGCAGAAAGAAGCCAAATTCGCGACCCGAGGAAACGTTCAAGAAGGCCACCGATGATCGCCATCATGAGGGCGGCATTGATCATCATGCCAATCGAAGGACTCCACACAACCGTCGTCACAATGGTGAGAGGCCGAATTGCACCGCCCTGCGCCGCAAGAGATTGATTCCAGTGACCGTGGCTGAAGTGGGCAGTAATCCCGACAAGCATAATGATCAGCGTCAGGATGATCGAGCATGGAGCTGTCCAAAACCAGTTGAGGAGAACCGGGAAGCTTCGCCTCCAGACACGCGAAAAAGCAGATGCCGAATCCGCCTGAGGAGCCTCATCAGCCTTGGGTTCGGTTTCGGCGCTCATGAAACTCCTTCTGGCAGATAAACTTCAACTCTCTTTTTTGATCTTAGATCGTGCTGCCCTCAACTCAACTCGAAGAAGGCGATTATCAGGGTGCAATCGGGGACAATTTCAGGGGGATCACTCACATGGAAAGGCCCAACTCCGTCAATCCCACGTACACTGACTGCGGCAGAACAAGGAAAGGACGCACATGGGATTGCGTAAAGTACTGGCTCAAACAGTCATGCATCTATCAAGATGGACTTTCGCACCTGAGTTCCCTCTTCCGGATCGCTGTTTGGTCATCGGTGCACCTCACACGTCAAATTGGGATGGCTTCTACATGGTGATGGCGATGTGGGCCGTCGAGCGTCCAGTGTCTTTCCTGGTCAAGAAAAATCTCACCGATGTCCCTGTTATTGGAAGTTTCGTGAAGGCGATTGGCGGGATTCCCGTTGACCGCGAACATCCGGGGCACCTTGTTGAGCACATCATTTCCCTTGCTGAATCCAAAGAGCATTTCGTTCTGGTCATTACCCCGAAGGGAACCCGTTCCCTTCGTCCCTATTGGAAGTCTGGTTTCTACCGAATTGCGATGGAAGCTGATCTTCCGATTGTTCCCGGTTTCATCGATGGCGCGAAGCGTCGCTACGGGTGGGGTGAGCCAATGCGACTCACCGGCAACCGCCGTAATGACATGGACAAAATCCGCGATTTCTATAGTGGGCTTGTAGGGATTCGCCCAGAAAACACGAGCGTCCCCAGGCTGCGCCACGAAGACCCTGAAGACTAAAATTCCCGAAATTTTTGCACTTAAGTCAGTGCGTTAGCCGCGGTGAAGCCGACACAGAGTCATGACCAGTTTCTCAACTGCACCCTGTGGGTCCTTCGATGCGCCTTTTGTGTCTTCGTCAGCTTGTGCAATTGCAGTGATTGCCGAGGCCAAAGCGGGGTCGGGCCATTCGCGAAGTTCGCGTCGAGCTCGTTCTGCTTGCCAGGGCGACATCCCTAGGTTCTTTCTCCCCGAAGAAGCGGAAACTTTAGCCATTGCACGAAATTTCATTGCAATTGCGGCAACGAGCTGCGCCGGCGCGCTTCCGGTCGCATAGGCATGGCGAACCAAAGTCAGAGCCCGTTCCGCGCGTCCATCGATAATCGCATCCGCAACTTCAAAACTTGTTGCTTCAACACGTCCGGAGTAGTACTTCCGCACGGCATCAAGCGTAATTTTCCCTTCAACATCGCTGAGGAGCTGTGCCACCGCGGCCGCGAGCGCGCTCAGATCATTACCTAGGGCATCCACTAAAGCCTGAGCCGCCTCAGTTTCTATGCTGCGATGGGCTTGTCGCACGTCGGAGCGGACAAAGTCGAGCTTGTCACGATCATTCTTTAAAGGCTCTGCAGGAATCGCGGGAAAGCCAGCTTTAGCAATCGCATCGAGCAGCTTCTTCCCGCGGGCGTTGCCGCCCGGATGGCGCATGAAAATCCAGACATCGGCCGCAGGGGCGGATACATATGTCTGAAGGTCAGCCGCTAAGGCATCCGTCATATTCTCCAGGTCGGGAATGATGATCATTCGGCTTTCACCAAAAAGCGAAGGTGAAGTCAAAACATCGAGTTGCCCTGCTTGATAGGTGCCAGCTGATAGATCTGTACGTTCAAGGGCAGGATCAACCTCATGTGCCTGACGACGTAACTCGCTTAATGCCCGATCTGCCAGTAAGCTTTCGCTTCCTTTGATGAGGACGAGGGGGGCAAGTGTCGGAGATACCGGTGCCGCTTGTGTTTTGGCTGCCATAGCTCTCCTTTGTTAATCGTCACCATCTTTTCTGAAGCAATGCCCTCTAAGTGTGGCATGTTCTGTTTGCCTCTACGAGGAGAAGCGCCGAATTTTCACCCTCACTACCCAGATCAGTAGGAGAAGGACCACCACAGTAATAAGACCAGACCACTCTCCCACCGAGATTCGCGCACCTGGAAGTGCAGACAATCTGGAAGCAACCGCTGATATCCAGGCGCTTCCCCAAGACGTCAACCATGCGCATGCATAGCCAAGAGCGGGCCATATTTGAGCTGCAAGTGCTGAGATAAAACACCCTACGGTCACAGGAGTTACCAATGGTGCGATCAGTAGCTGAGCGGGTATTGCCCATGGACTGACCCACGAGTTCATCGACAGCATGATCGGAAGCGTAGCTAGTTGGGCTCCCAATGGGACACTGATGAGTTTGGCACTCCATTCAATTCCTGGCCGGATGCATTGCGGAATCGGACCCACTTGGGATACCCCGGTCTCAATCCAACGTGCAGGAACGCTTACTCCCCAGGTTGCAAGCACTGAGAGTGTAAAGCCCAAGGCACAGGCATCGTAGGGCGATATCAGGCAGGCAAGGATAATGACAGTGCTCAACGATGAGTAAATTCCCCCTTCCCTATTACTCCACATTCCAATAAAACCAATAACGCTGACAGCAAAGGAACGCAACACCGAAGAAGCGGGGCCAACAAGTCCAACAAAAAGCAACAGAACTGAGATTTGGGTAATGATCGCTATACGGCGTTTCTTTGTTGCAAGAAGACCAACTGTCATCATCAAAATCGACATATGAGTACCTGACACTGCTGTGAGGTGCGCAAATGACACGGTCTTCATATCATCACGCATTTGAGCACCCGCTTGGTGGTCATCTCCCAGTGACATTCCTGGTATCAGCGCACGTGCATGCTCCGGCAGTGTCACAACGATCTTCTCGAGGTTCCTCCTGACACCTTGAGAAATACGCGTCCAGCGATCGTTTGAAGGAAGACGATCCCACGATTTGACTCGAAGTGCGCCGACGTTTGGAATGCCGTGAGCCCAATTAAGATCGCAGGTCCCACTAGCAAGAACTCGATCTCCGCGTCGAAGTGTTCTCAGAGATTCGCCGGTGGATACAAGGAGAAAACCCAGGTGTTCTCTGTCTCCAAGAAAACGAGCACGAACGTAGTAGCTCGCTTGTTTTCTCTTGTCCGTTGCGTTCTTTCCTTCACGTACTTCGCCAAGCAGAACAAAGGAAGCATCGCGAAGTTCCTTTCCTTGCGCACATAACTGCCTTGCTTCATCTTCCCAGCTCGTTGCGCGACTTGAAGAGATCACAATGCACGTGCAGCACAGGCATATCGTGACAATGAGAAGAGGAGCGCATTCACTGAGACGTTCTCTTCCTAACCCCTGAAATCCTTGTGGGGATAGGAGCACAGGGAAGAGCAGAGCTATGCATATTCCGGCGCATAGAAGAAGTGGAGTTCTGTTTAGTGCACCCCAGGTACATAACCAGGATGAAATCGCTAAGGGCACTAAGCGGATGTCAATTGATGAGGCCCTCACGAGCAGGCACCAATTCGAATTTTCTCCAGTATCGAAGGTCCAATTCCTGGAACTGCAACTAAATCGTCCACACGTGTGATCGGATGAGACTTTCTGTAGGTGACGATACGCGCGGCCAACGCCGGTCCAACCCCATCAA
>ERZ772786.213-NODE-213-length-23673-cov-17.559489_pt1 | contig 23673 bp, 32 predicted proteins | sample MGYA00511473_ERZ772786 | MGnify/ENA primary metagenome ERZ772786 (study PRJEB29015, sample SAMEA2738025) | human oral metagenome | biome: human oral; feature: human-associated habitat; material: saliva | place: China | collected 2252 ...
GGAAGCAGATGGGCAGACTGCCCCCTTGGAACAGGGGAAAGAATCAAAAACATAAAAAGCTAAGATTATTGTTTGTTAATCTCGGCTTTTTTTATTGTATAAAGTGTTGCCTTATGGCAACTAATATGTTATAATATACTTGTAAGATAAAGAAAGAGGTTATTATAACATGGGCTACATTGGACAATCAAGAAGTATCAGAAGTCAACAAGCTATCAATGATGGTTTAGTTACCAAAACACAATTAAAAGCATGGCAAAAAAGAGCCGTGGAAAGCGGAGTAGTTAGACCTTGTGAATGGCATCATACAGGTAAATATTTTAACAAGACTAATTACTTTGATCTAGCTGATTTTGAAGAACTAAACCCAAAAGATTTTCCACCTAACTCTAAGAAAAAAGAAGAAAAAGAAACATGGTATGTTTTGGTATCGGCTGAATGGGGCGGTACTAAAAAACACCGTAAGATTTTAGGGGCTGACGTGAAAGTAACTAATAAAATAACAGAGAGACAAAGAACTGCAAATAAGTATTTTTTCTACGGTGGATATATCAAAGAATTTGAAACCGAAGCAGAAGCAAGACAATTTGCTAAAATTGCCGAATTAGAAGAATAAATTGCGTTTTCGTTGTTTAAACCGTTGACATAAGGCACCATTTTTGATATAATATAGGCATAAAGATAAAACAAGGAGAAAGAAAACATGACAAAAACAAACACAAACAACAAACTCAACTTGGGACTTATCGCAGGTCGCCACCCCCTCCCAGTAGATGACTTCATCATCTCAGGGGACATCGCAGATGTTCTCGACTTTGACCTGATTGACAAACTGGTTAAAGAGGGTCTTAAAAAAGTCCCAACCAAACCGATGATTTCTGTCATCGGATCACTAGACGGTGACGTTCGTGTAGAAGTCAACTGTCTCCAATGTGACGTTGATATTTTCGTCACAGGGCTTACAGCTGTAACTATCGCAGTTGTCAACCATTTCAAAGACCTAGACTTAAACGGTCACACAGTCCGCTTCATGCACTTTGACCGAGACAGTGGCATGTTTAAGCCTCAAGTCTTGAAATAAGCCCCACCGTCTGCCCTAGACGTTAAACAAAAGATAAAGAAAGAGGTAAAATATAATGAATATTAAAAAATATGTATATGAAAACATTACAGGGTTTGGCTTTAATTGGCACCCTGTAACTGATGATGGTGAAATTTTGGTTTACCCTTGTGGTGACTTAAAAGGTGTTAAGGAGTTTATAGCCCTAGAGGGTGAATTACTAGACATTCAACGTGATGATGAGGATGGTAACTATGGGCTTGCTTTTTATGCTTGTGGTTACAATGGCAAGGCTCAACAAGATTTCATTGACAGTTGGGCAGAAATAGGGGTGGCGGTATTTTAATATATTATAATATAATATATTATCTTTCTATTAAAGAAAGAGGTAAAAAGAAATGGGAATAACTAAAGAGCAATTAAACAAATATTACAGTGAACACTTGGAGGAGCTTGTTGAATGGGCAGACGATATAGATAAAGTATGCCTGTTCGCCTACCTAGATGAAGATGATAACTTGTATTGTGGGATTAATCAACTGTCCTACACACAATTCAGAGTTCCAATTCAAGCTGAGGTGGTAGTGGATAATGATTGGAACTACGATTTCTTCAACAATCCATCAGACTATGATGGATGGGATGAAACTTTGGAAGAAATGTTGGAGGAATTAAATGATTAATTTATTAGTGAAAAGGGATTTTGTTTTATACAAGATTCTTTTTGTTCTTTGATTATATTATTTAGGAGTTGATGAAATGAAAATCAATACGACAAGAGTAGAAATGGTTTTAATGAATAGGGCTATACCCGCATACTATTTAGGAAAAGAGCTAGGTATTAGTCGGTCTACAATTACAAGAGTGAGGAATGGCGAGAGAAAGTTTGAAAACCTAACCCTTGAAACCATTATGACTATTCAGAAATGGATAGACGAGGGAAACTATCGCTTTAGTTACGATTATAGTGATCTTATCGAAGAACTTGAAGCTGACATAGCCGAGGGCTTAACAGATGATTACCTTTTTATTGTTCGTGGTAATTATAACGAAGCCTTGGAAAAGTGTCCGATTGTTGACTATTATTATAGCCAAGATGAAATTGAAGAAGGAGACATGGCTGAAAAGCTAGGTGTTGAAGCAGTCCTTAATGAAATGAAACAGGACAACGCTTTATAATATAGTCGAGGTTTTGTAATACATAGATGGGAGAATAGAACATGAGTCATGAAAAAATAATTGAGATAGCTAGTGACATTTATTTATGGTTGGTAGTTATTGTTAAATGTTTAGGGTATTTAGCTTTTTGGATGGCTATTGGTATTTTGATTATGGCTTTTTTAAGTGCCTCTATTTATTCTGATTTTAGGTATGGGGAGACTGTTTTTTGGCAGACGTTTCATAACATGATTTTTGATGGCAGAGTTATTACATTTGGTTTTTTTCTTGGTTTTGGTTTTAGCGTGGTCTTTCAGGAAGTTTGTAAAAGAAGATGATGATTAGTTGGAAAAAGGTTGCTAGTATTCTAGGATATCATAAACATTAAAGCTATGGCAGTTTTTATTAATGAAACTATTGAATATTATATTATAATATGATATAATATATTTATATTAAAGAAAGAGGTACTATTTATGTTAAATAAAGTAGTAATGGTAGGACGATTAGCACAAGAAACAGAACTCAAAAAAACCCCAAGCGGTAAATCAGTAGTTTCTACAAGTTTAGCAGTCCAACGGGACTATAAAGAAAATGGCGAAAAGAAAGCTGATTTTTTCCCTATTGTCGTTTGGGGGAAATCAGCAGAGAATTTTCATTCTTGGTTGAAAAAAGGGCAACTAATTAGCGTAAGCGGACGACTTCAAAGACGAGATTATGAGAATCAACAAGGTCAACGTGTTTATGTAACTGAAATTGTTGTAGAGCAGTTTTATCCACTTGAAAGAACGGATCATGAACATACTAATGCAAGTCAAGAATCTTTACAACCTGAGCCACCTGTAAATGAATCAGATTTCCCATTCTAACAAACATGAATCTTGTTAAATACAAGGTTCTTTTTGTTTTGATTATATTTTTTTGATTTTTAACATAAAATATAATATATTTAAACTAACTAGATAGCTATTGATTTATTTTTTATATTGTATTATAATATATTATGATATGATATAACATAATAAACCATATTATTAAGGAGTTGAAGAAATGAAAATAATTGTAGTAGCAATGAAAAAAGGCGGTGTTGGAAAGTCTAGCGTTATTTTTAATCTCGCTGATTATTTAACTGTTGTAAAAAAGAAGAAAGTATTGATAATAGATTGTGACGAATCTTGTAATCTCACTTTTTCTTATCCTGAAATTGTCGGTGGTGTTGGTTCGACGTTTGAGCTTTTTACTAATGAATATGTTGAGGTAGGAAAGGTTAATGATAAACTAGACATTATTAAAGGAAATGAACTTTTAAATGATGATGAACTGAATTTGAACAAAGAAAATGTTTACGATTATCAAAAATTGTTTGATAGATTTATGTTCGATTATCAAGTTAAAGATATTGATTTTGAAAATAAATATGATTATGTTTTAATTGATACACATAATGATGAAAGTGTTTTGACACTTAATTGCTTGGTGGTAGCGGATATTGTTTTAGGCGTTTCTGAACCGTCTAGGAACGGCTATAGAGCATGGTTTAAGTTACAGAATACCATAGCTAGACTAAAGAATAAAATAAAGAATAAAACTTATTATGATATTGTGAAAGCACAACCTTACATTATCGCTAATAAAATTAAATTTGTAGCAAATAATATGCCGACTTCATCACGAATTTTCTTGGAATCAGTTGAAAATGATGATAATTTTTTAGGTATCATTCCTGATAAGGAATTGATAGCAAGCAGTTTGCTGACAAATCAGGGAATCTTTTCACTAAAAGAACAAGACCCCAAGATAGAAGAAAAAAATAAAGCGTTTTATCAAAATATAGAAACTCTTTTTGATAAAATTTTATCGATTTAAATAAAAATGTATGGCATTTTAATATATAATTATAGTATAATATAATATATAATGATAAGGATATAGAGAGGAGAGTTTATGAGTAAATTTTCGGATTTTAGGGAATTAGCAAAGAAAGAAGCTAACGCTGACCTAACACCCAACAAGGAAATCAAGAGTTTGAAAGATTGTGGAGATCAAACGAAGATTTTTACTTACACATTGCAAACTGGTGTAGGAGAGTTTGTAAAAGAAAAGGCAAAAGATACACCTTTACGATCAGCTTCGGGAATTTTGAACGATTTTATCAAAGAAGAATTTGAAAACTATTTAGCAAAAAAATGGAATATCTAAAAAAGAGGAAATATATATTTCTCTTTTTTTTGTTTTTTAGGCTTATATAAGGTCTTTTAAGCGGTTTTAAAATCAAGGGTGGTATAATAAGGACTGTAACACTAAAATAGACGATATATGAGCCTATATGAGCCATATAGAAAGGGGTTAATATGAAATCACTAAAAGAAATCTTGGTTACTGAAGAAATAGAGAATAATTTCCCTATTTTTGAGGAAAAAGGAAAGTTTAAGTTTAAAAACGAGGTTGAGAACATCAAAGACTATACTTTGGTTGGCTATATTAGAATACAAAATGAATTAAAACCTTTATACAATAAAGGAGAATTACCTATTTTGTCAGATGATATTTTAAACGAGGTAGAATAATATGGCTAGATCAAAAGAAGAAATTCAAAAATGGAAAGAAGAATTAATCAGAAATGCAGAAGAAAAATTATTAGCTATCACGACTACAGATGATTTTAAACATTATTTAAAAATAATGGCTTCTTTGCCTAAATATAGTTTAAATAATCTGAATCTGATTTATTCTCAAAAGGAAAATGCTACGCACGTCATGGGATATAAAGCTTGGCAAGAATTAGATAGACACGTTAACAAGGGAGCAAAAGCAATTCATATCGTTGCCCCTATCGTTGCAAAACTCACAAAAGAGGAAAAAGAAAGACTTAAAACAGATGAAGATTATGGGGTTAAAGGGTATAGAACAATTCCAGTTTTTGACGTTTCAGATACAAGCGGAAAAGAATTGAAATATGCTGATGATTTTATAAAATCAGATTACACTACGAAAGAAACAGAAAAATTTTCAGAACTAGAAATTAAAGAAGTAGTAAAGCTTATAGAATCTAAGTATCACGTTCCCATTAGTTTTGAAAAAATTAATGATGAAAATATTAAGGGATATTATTTCCCAAAAGATCATAGTATTACAATCAGTTCAGAATTAACGAAAACAGAACAACTAAAGACCTTATTTCATGAATTTGCTCATAGTCAGTTACACAGTAAAAAAGCTATGGAAGAATATCCTGAACTTTTGTCTAAGCCACATAAAGAAGCACAAGCTGAAAGCGTTGCTTTTTTAACAATGAGTGCCTTAAATATTGACACTAGTAACTATTCAGTTGGGTACGTCTCAACTTGGGCTAGAGACATTAACCTTATGAAGCAAGCTTTAAAGGAAATTAAAACTGTTTTTGACAAAACATTTGATATAGCTACGACTGCTAAAGAAAAGGTATTAAAGCAGTTAGAAAATCAAGAAAATCAGACAAATACAAATGAAAAAGAATTATATATAAGGTTTGATTTTAGCGAGAATAATTCTATCAAGGAAGATTTAGAAAAAGGTCAATTAGTACCCTATGATAAATTTGTTGAGAAGCTTTATTTAGAAAATGAATTATTACTTAATAATGATTATGGATATGATAAAGTTTATTTTGATATTGTTGACGAAAAAGGTAATGATCTAATTTATGGTATAAGGTATGACGTTGGTTCTGAAACAGAATTATTATCTGAATTTATGGATAAAGATATTCCTGATGATTACAGGCATATTGCTAAACAGTCAGATAAAAAAGCTATGAAAAAAGTTAGTGAGACGTTATCTCATGGCTTAACTAAAAATAATTCAAATGATGAATCTGTTGAAATAACATCAGATGAAGTTCAAAAGAAATTAGATGATTATACTAAAGAAAATAAAGTAAGTATTCCTAAGTTAAAAAATAATAATTTAAGTTTATAAAAACAAGTACCATAATTGGTACTTGTTTTTCAATTTGTTAGAAATATAAATCAATAAAATCTATAATTAGAACAATGTTTAATAAAAAAATAATGATACAAAGTATAATACCAAAGATTAGAGATTTTTTTGTATAAGTTTTTTTATTCATAATTTTTACCACTTTATTTTGATTGATAGTTATTTTTTGTTCTAATCATTTAAAGAATGTAGCAATAAAATTTAGAATTAGAACAATAATTATTAAACCTATAATACTACCAAATACAAGGCTATAAGCTAGGTTTAGAAATTTTGGTTTTTTAAAATCATTAGTTTTTGTATTCATAACTTTACCCCATTTTATTTTTTAAATTTTGATGGCATATTACTTTTTATATAATCAGAATAAATTTTTAATAACGTTTCTGTTTCTTGCACAGACAAATGATCTATGTCAAAATATTTTTCAAGTAATGCCCCTTTTTGAATTAATCTATGCGTTCTTTTTCTACGTTCGGTAGAATTGTTTAATTGCCTAGATAATCTATTTTGATTGATAGTTATTTTTTGTTCTAATTTATTTTTTTCATCTAGTAGTTTTTCATATCTATTCATTTTCAGTAATATCAGTATTTAAAGATTCATTATTTGATTCAATATCAACATTTTCTTCTTTGGGATAATGTTCAATGATTGTATCAATAATTTTTTCCATTTCTTCTTTGTTTGATAACTCTTTATAATCTAAATCTAAAGCCTTAATAATAGCTTTACCTAATTTATTTTCAATCTTTGATTGGGCTTCTTTGATTTTAGCTTTTAAAGCTTCTACTCTTTTTAGTTGACTTTCTAAAGACATATTAATTTCCTCTTCTTCTTTATTATTTTAATGTTATTATAATACTTTATTGGTCAATTGTCAAATAAACTTGAAATAAAATTATAAAGGCGGTAAAATAATGATAAAGAGAATCCATCAAAATTCGCAAGAATTTTGAAAGGCGCACTTACACCCCATAGAATATCTTTGATATTTTTGGGGTAAGTTAGCGTTTTTTAAAAATAAAATTTTAAAAAAAGTCGTGTGAGAATAGATAAGGAATATTAATATGGCAATATATCACTTTGCAATGCAAAATATTTCAGCAAATAGAGGAAAGACTGCTATAGCTTCGGCAAGCTATAGGTCAGGACAAGAATTATATTCTGAAAAAGAGGGAAGAAGATATTTATATAAAAGAAGTGTTAAGCCTGAAACGTTTATTTTAGTTCCTGAAAATGCACCTGAATGGGCTAGCGATAGAAATAGATTATGGAATGAAGTTGAAGCAATTGAAAAGGCTAAAAATAGTAGATATGCAAAAGAAATTAATTTAGCTTTACCTATAGAGCTATCAGAGGACGAACAAAAAGAAATGCTTTTAAAGTATTGTAAAGAAAATTTTTCTGATAAAGGCATGGTTGCAGACATAGCAATACATAGAGATCATGACGACAATCCTCATGCTCATATTATGCTAACTAATAGACCATTTAATGATGATGGAAGTTGGGGGGTTAAGAGTGTAAAAGTTTATATAAATGATGAAAACGGAAATCCGATTTTATTGCCGAGTGGATATAGGAAAAGTAGAAAAGAATATACTACAAATTGGGATAATAAAGAAACATTAAATTCTTGGCGAAAAAATTGGGCAATTGCTATTAATCAATCTTTAAAATTGAAAGGGATTGATGAAGAAGTAAGTCATCTATCTTATGATGAACAAGGAATAGATAAAGTAGCTACTAGACATGAGGGATATGGAAAAAAAGGACAAGAGAATAAAGAATATAATGACGAGGTAAAAGAACTAAATAAATTAAAGGATAAGCTAAAAACTAAAGAGATAGAATTAAAAACTAATCACGAATTTAACTTATTGACTAAAGAATTTACAGACAAAGAAAGTGAGCGTATTAAAGAACTAAGTAAATCGCTAAAAACTTATATTGATATAGAAAATATTGCCGAGAAAAAACGAATGATAAATAACTGGAAAACCTCTGTTATTGGTAAAGAGTTTCTAGGACAAGAACAAGTTGAAAATTTAAGAATTATTGGTAATCAAGAAAAAGCCATTGATGAAGCAGATAAAATCATTTTAAATGCTTCTAAAAGATTGATTAATAAATACTATCCTTATCTTGAAACTGATAAGATGATGGACGTAGAATTAAAGAATATTGCACAGGTTACAATAGAGAATAAAGAGCCTTTATCACAAGACGAAATAGAAGATAAAATAAAAGATTTTAGACCCTACCTTTTAGAGAAACAAGTAATAGAGATTTCAAAGAGACCATATATTAGTTATTTAAACTTAAAAGAGCAAGAAAGAAATACTTTAGAAAGATTGACAGGTATTTTAAATAAGCATGGAAGAACTATAGAAAATATGGCTAAAGTTGAGGATATAAAATTATTCTATGGTAAAGATTTTAGTTACATTCAAAATTTAACTAAGGATCTGACACGTTTTAAACTTGTAGAAAAAACAATTCATAAATTTTATGATAATTATTTTGATAAAGTATTTCCTAATAATGAAACAAGTCAGCTAGATATTACTGAAAAAGATAAAATATATAGATTGATTAGTTATGTAAATCCCGACTATAGAGAACTTTCCTTATCTGAAATTAATGACTGGGTTGATAAATTACCTACGCAATTTACTCATGAAGAACGGTTAGAGGGGTTAGAGGTTTTAGAGGGAAGAAGCTTTAAATCACTAGTTAAAAATCCAAATTTAAAAAGAGTTCTATCAGACTATTCTTTGCAAGTTATATTCCTTGAAGAATGTAAAGAAGATAAAGGCATTAGTAAAGATAGGATTGATAAAATTGCTAATAATATCAACGATGAACGCAGACAGACGGTTGAGGAAAGAAAAGAGTTATCAAGTGAGTACAGGAATATTGTATATAAGCCTGATTCCTTATCAAATAGAATTAGTCGGTTTATTGAAACGTCTTTGTTTAGTTTGTTTTCGTCTGATCAAATTGAGATTGAGCGAAAGAAACGACAATCAAAATTGAAACAACTACAAAAGAATCAGCAAAAACAGGGTTCACGATACAGATAAAAAAAGAAAAGCATAGGATATTTACCTATGCTTTTTACTATACCTATATTATTTATTTCTGAATGGTTCAAGATCATTTAGACCTTTTAAAAATAGTTCGCAGTCAATATCGAGATAGTAAATTAGCTTTAAATAGATATATAAACTGACTTTATTTTTTTTCCCATTTTCAACTTTTGAAATGTAATCACTAGCGACACCACTTTTTTCTGATAAAGAAGCTACACTAATTCTTTTTGCTAATCTTGCCTCTTTTATTCTGTTTGCTAGAAATTGATTGACTTCTTTAAAGTCATCTAACCCTAGTATATCTTGCTTTTCGAGTAATACCATAACACAACCCTTTAAAATAAAATTAAATAATTAGTAATTATATTTTAAACTAAAATAATACTTATTGCATTGGTCAGTTGACCATAAAAGTCTAAAAAGTTATAATGGCATTGGAAAAAAATAAAAAAGCTTTTAAAAAAGCTTGATTATTATGTTATATTATATTATAATATAACTATAAAAAGAAAGGAGAGCTTGCATATAGGTGAAATTTGAACGGTGGGGTGATATACCTGATAAAACATTACTAGTGAAAAATGAACGAGGTTTAATTTTAGATCCTGAATTTGAGGGTTTAAGTGAACAGGAAAAGCTACAATATTTTGACAGGAATTCAGTAGCGATTCCTGAAGCTAGAAAGAAAATGATAAAACAACACTTAAACAAAAGTATTAGTATAAAGGATTTTGAATTAAAGCAGTTCTTCTTAAAGAAAGGAGAGTTGAGAAATAGCGAAAAATGTCACAAATTAAAGTCTGATAAACCTAATGAAACATTAAAACAAATCAAAAATGAAACTGAATTTTTTGGATTGTCATTTTTAGAGGGTTTCTTAGAATTTTACGGAATAAAACTTGATATGGCAGTTGAAAGGTACGAAAAACAACTGCATATCATAGAAGAAGAAAACCCTAGAACCCATGATAAGAATGCTTCTATCATTAAATCTCGTAATGGAATAATTGATAAGATAGTAACTTTAAAAGATAAGAAGCAAGCAAACAGGGAACTAGAAAAGTTCTATCAAAGAAAGAATAAAGAGAAAAAACTGAATCAAAACTTGGTTCAGAAGCAAGGAAAGGAAAATAAAGATGAAGTTTAAGACCAAGGCTAAAAGTACAGTATTAGCAACATATTTAGCTAGCACACTAACACAAGCTAATTATGTTTTAGGTGCTGACGGTGGCGAGGTGTCAAAAAAGGTCAACAATGCCTTGACCATTGCCCAAGGTATCTTGACAGGGGTTATTGTTGGCGTGGGTATTTGTGTATCACTTTGGACGATAATCAAGGGTATGCCTAACATGAGTAATCCTCATGAAAAGAATGAGGTTTATAAAAGTTTGGGAGCTATATGGGGCTTGGTCGCTTTGGGTGGTGCTATTGTTTGGTTTGTACCTTGGATTTATAGCTTGTTCCAATAATCTAGTAAAAATAAAGATAAGGGAAATGAAGTATGAAAGATGAAAATCTTAAATTTGTTTTTCCTGAAAATGTAGATAAAGATTATGCGGTTTGGATGGGCTATACCTTAAAAGACCTTGGAAAACTGATAGTAATAGTTCTAGCTTTACTTGTTCTTATTGCCATTCCACCTTTTGAGATTTGGTGGGTTATTACCAAAGTTTTCTTAAGTTTAATTGTCCTAGTAATCATTATGGCAATTATGACGATCCGTCCTATACCTAGTCGAAAAAACATAAGATTTACTCAACATTTAAAAACGATCAACAAGTTTAAACACAGACAAAAGTTGTTTTTTATCAAAGGTAAAAAACAATAAAAGGGGGTGGTTTATGAAAAATCTGAAATAACTACATGGAAAAATAGAAAGAGGTGATATAGGTGTTTGGGAGAAGTAAAAACACATTAATCAATGAACTAGATTGGCAAGCTATCCCAAGCCTTGAAAAAGGAAATCAAACGCTTGAAGAAATGTCATTAGTAATAGGCTATTATGACAACTATACTATTACTAAATCAGGTCACTTAATCGGTTTAATTAGCGTAACAGGAATTAACCTAGACTTGTTAAGTAGGGTAGAACTAGAAGATTTATTTGCTGATTATAATGCCTTTCTGATGGCTTCTCTAGGAGCTAATTCAGATGAGGTTCATCAGTATGTAGATTTGCCTATTCCAGTAGATATGACTGATTATATCCGTCATGAGAAAAAAAGACTGATTGACGAAATGGAAAGCGAAAATCCTAATGTTTTTAAAATGCAATTGATGGCAAGTTATATTTTCGACCATGAAAAGAGACAGGCTAAAAAAGGTATGGCAACAAAAAAACATTTACTAGCATTAAGAGTCAAAATCTCAGACCAGTCAGAAGAAGCTTTAAATCAGGCACAAGCTGAAATGACGGATAAGTTAAATCAAACAAAAAAAGATCTTGAAGATTCATTAGCTGATTATGATATTACTTGTCACATTTTAAGTAATACTGAAACTAGAGAAATCCACAAGAATATTATTAATTTTAATGGGAAATAGAAAGAGGAAATCTTATGAAATTGAACAAAACAATTACTAAAGTTATGTTAGGTGTTGCCCTTTTGGGTGTTGGTGGGGCTACTATTGAAGCAGTAAGTTCTGCTAATGGCTCTAATGTAGCGTCTGCTAGTTCAGGCGTGTATCGTACGTGGGAGTATATGCGAGTTGGACGTAGAATTTACCGTAGAAGCGTATTAAAAGGATATGCTAGAAATGTGGGATGGGTCTATGACAGTGTAGGTCCATGGCAATTTTATAGATACGCATATTGATAGACCTATTTTAACAGAAAAAGCCCCCACCAAAAAAAGAGGGGCTTATTTTTAAAGAGATTATTTGTATTATACAGTTTATCATTGACTTTTTCAATAAAAGCAATAGAAAGAGGAAGTATGAATTTATTGGAACTTTTACTTGGAAACAAAAAGAATGAAAAAACAGTTGATTTTACTGTTTCAAATGGTGTCGATAATGATTCTTTTAGTTCAATTCTACCGTTTTCATGGGAAGAAAAAGCTGACTTAATAGAGTCAGGGAATAATTTTACAAGAACGTTAATTATTGTTGATTATCCCAAGACTGTCAAAGGAAATTGGCTATCAGCTTTAAAACGAAGAAAAGGGAATATTATTCTTAGTACATTTATTGAAAGTGCTAATTCTTCTAAAATGATTAGTTATTATAAAACTACAATTGAGAATAAAGAAGCAGAGCTTTTAAAAACTTATGATCCAGTTAAGCAAAAAGAACTGAAAAAATTTATTGATTCAGCAAACTTACAACTTGATAAGTATTTAGACAATAATACAAACTTTGTTTATCAGTACACCTATGTAGGTCTTAGGGCAGATAGTAAAAAAGCCCTAGATGAACTTACTGATAGTGTTCAGAATACACTTATCAAATTACAATTGAAACCTATGATTCCAGTTAAAGCAAGCTATCAAGCATTTTGGGCAACAATGCCTATCATGGAAAATTTGTTAGCTGATTATACTTACAAGGAATCAAATACAGAAATCGCAAGTTCAATGTTTCCTTTTGATGACGCAGAAATCTTGGACTTAAATCCAAGAAGTGATATAGAGGGTATCAATATTGATACAGGTTCAATCATTTCAATTGATAAACTAAATAGAAATATAACCTTGAATCAGAATGAAGTTATTGTCGGTACGTCAGGGGTTGGTAAAACAACTTTTATGATTCGAAAGATTTTAGATTATATTTGTAAAGGCTATAAAGTTTATATTATTGACCCTGAAAATGAATATACTCACATTGTTAAAAAACTTGGTGGGGCTACATTGCATTTAAGTAGTAATTCCCCAACAAAAATCAATCCTTTTGAAATTTTTTCAGATGAAATCCTTAATCTTGATGAAAATGATGAAGAATCAGAATCAAGTAAAAGCATGGATATTTTAATTAAAGGTAAAATTCAACGGTTAAAAGGTTTCTTACAAGCGATTAAACCTAACATTACTGACGTTGAACTGGCTATCATGGATAACGTGATTAGGGCTACATACGAGGATAAAGGAATTGATAAATATAATGATTATAGAGATATTAAGCCCGAACAATACCCAATTTTTGAAGACGTATTTAACAAAATGAAGTCTTTAGAAAAAGAAAATAAAAGTAAATTTAGTAAGGTTGAGGATCTCTATTACATTATTGAAAGCTATACAAACGGAAGTAACACCCTATTTAACGGTTATACAAATGTCAATTTGAATAGCCAAGTTGTATCATTCGATTTAAAACAGTTACAATCAGACGTACAGATTCAGGGAGCTTGTTATCTAAATACCTTTCAATTTTTATGGGACGAAATCACGAAAGATAAAGAAGCAATCAAAAAGTTATTTGTAGATGAATTTCACTTTTTGACAATGCACTCGGAATCAGCTACCTTTTTCCATCAAGCTTACAAACGCTTTAGAAAATATAAAGCGGGTGCTATAGCGGGTACACAAAATATTCAAGACGTTTTGAGGGGTAAAACTAAAGGTAGTATTAATGTAGGTCAAGCTATTGTCGGTAATTCATTTACTAAAATCTTCTTTGGTTTAGGTGAAGACGGTATAGATGAAGTTATTAATAATTTGAAAGTTCGATTCTCTCATAAAGAGAAGAAATTGCTATCTAGGAAACGTCAGGGAGAAGCCTTAATTATTTATGGTAGTCAGCGAGCATTTTTGAGGGTGGAACTTTCAGAGGAAGAATTAAGACTGATTGATGGTCATAGATATGAAGAAATTTATCATAAGCCATCAGAAGAACAACCTAATTATGTTAAACGTCTTATGCTGACGGATAAGGAAATTAACGAGATTAAAGACTATTTTGAGGGGTAAGGTATGAAAAAATTCTACAATATGGAATTTGGAACATATAAAGAGAATGGGGATAGAGTTATTCTTGAAATTAATAAGAATAGATTCAATTCTCAGGATTTATTTGATATTCAGGAAGTAGAGGAAGCGGACGAGCGTTTTTTTCAGGTTTCTGTTTCAGAGAATGAACAAAGTTTTATTTTTGATTTTTCAATTGAAAAAGATTTTCAAAATCTAAAAACTATTGTAAATAAGAATTTACCGATTAAGTTATCTATTGCAAAAACGATTATTAAGCAAGATATTTTAAAAACTAGTGGCTTTGACTATGTATCAGTCAATCCATCAAGTATTTACTACTTGCCAATGAAACAAGTTAAATACTTGTATCGAGCTACCTCGGTTATGCCATCAAATAAAGAAACTGATTGCTTTAAACAGTATAAAGCTTGTGTTCTATATATTCTGACAGGACAGAATTATGAAAGTCTATTATCTGATTATCATAGTTTGAATAAGTTAGTTGAAAAAAATCCATATTTGGAACAGATTTTAGAAACAACTAACCGTAATCAATTGCTTAATATTCTTGATAAAATTGAGAATTTGGCAACATATCAGGAATGGGAACAAGTTAGACGAACTAAGAATAAATTTAAAAATGTCGGAATTGCATTTATCACTACTATAGTTCTTACTAATATTTTGACAGGTTTAAGTGTTATTGCAGTCAAGAATCATCAAAAAGAAGTAGCTATTGAACAAGTAAAAGATAGCTATAAAACTACTAAAATTAAAGCGGATATTACAACTGCTTTAAACAATAAAAACTATGATCGTGCTATCGAACTGATGAAATCGGATAAGCAATCTGATAAACAGATAGCACAACAAATGTATGACGTTGGGGAATATCAAACTGCGTTATATTATGACGATAAATTACTTGAAAATATTGTTAGTGCTTATTGGAAAGTAGGGAAACAAGATAAAATCTCTAGATTAAGATTAGCTGATTCAAGCAGTAAAGCAGTTAAGAACCAATTAGAACTTGAACAAGCAATAGCAACTTACAATACTGAAAAAATGCAACAAGAACTCGGTTTTACAGAAAATCCTAATACTTTAATGCGAATGGCATTGAAATACATTGATGAAAACGAGCTTCTAAATGCTCAGACGGTTGAGGACAAATTAAAAGAAGTCAACAACTCTAAAGCACAATATAACTATGTTAAAGTTGCCTATGATCTAAAAGATGCTCAACTTAAATTGAAAGATAGTCAAAATGAACTATTATCTGCTAATGATTCTTCTGACAACAACAATAAAGATAAAAAAATCAACCAAGCTCAAAATGATATTGCTAAATATGCAAGCACTATCGAGAAACTAAAAACTAAAGAGAAAGAAGCTAAAAAAGAGGTTTACAAATGATAGATAAAACCTTAATGTTAAAAGCTAAATTTAAAATTGCAAAATGGATAGTAATAGCTTGTTTAGGGTTTGTAATTGTTTGTGTGATGTCCTTGGGTGGAGCTTTTAAAATTCAGTCTGACAAAGATCAACAAAGTAATTCAGGCGGTACAGGAAATTTCAATGTTGCTTGGAATACAGACTTACCTAAGGATCTAGTTAAAGATATTAAAGGTAAGGGGCAGATTAATGACCAAATTGCACAATTAGCGGTAGCCACCGCTATTAAATATAAGCAATTGCCATCAGTCATATTAAGTCAATATGCTTATGAATCAATGTGGGGTCAGAGTGGAGTTGCTCAAAGCGATAATAATTACTTTGGTATTACTTGGTTTCAAGGTAGTAAATACCCACAAGGAAGTGCTAGGGGTATAGGTGGTTCTGAGGGTGGAAATTACATGAAATTTCCTAGTGCAGAAGAATGTTTCAATTATTATGGCTATATGATTGCTTCACAGAGCAATTTCAATCAGGCAGTCGGTGAGAAAGATCCCTCAAAAGTCCTTTTAATTCTTGGACGTGGGGGCTATGCTTCTGCGGGAATTACAGAAAGTAGTCCTTATTTTACAAGTGCAATGTCCATCATTGAAAGCAATAATTTTAAGGACTATGACAAGTATGCTATAGATCACTGGGATAAATCATCAGCGATTAAGCCACTTGGAGAAATTAAATCATCAGGTTCAGGAAGTAGCTCAGGTGGTTCTACTGCTAGCTTACCTGAAATTGAAAAAGTTCTAGGGCAGACGGTTGAAAATGGTCAATGTTATGGTTTAACTGCTTACTATGTAAAAGCTTTGGGCGGTCCGCAAATGATGGGTACTGGTCACGCTTACGCTTCAATGATTGGTAGTGATTATAATTGGTCAGCTTATGGATTTGAGGTAATAAGCAATCCAAAAGTTTCGGATCTTAAAGCGGGGGATATTTTTAACTGTCAAGGACTAACAGGCTATGCAGTTTCTGAATATGGTCATACAGGAATCGTTATTAAGGTTAATTCTGATGGTACTTATGATACATACGAGCAAAATGCTGAACGTGGTCAAATCGTTGCGAAATATACTAGACAAGCTTCAAGCTATACATTTACGTCAATTGTCAGAAAGAAATAGGTATTGATATGAAAAAAGTTTTAACAATAATTGTAACATTACTTGCAACTACATCATTATTAAGTGCTTGTGGGAACTCAAAACAAAAAAATAGTAAAGAGGATAATAGTCAGATGGTAGATAAGGCAACTAAAGAAACCTTAAAAACTTTTGGTGAAAACTTTCTAAATTATGATTCAGTTGATGAACGTAATAAATCGGTTAAAGACCTAATGACTGAAAAAGCTCAAAAAGACAACGGTATTAATGTAAAAGTCCATGCAGACTTTCAAGCAAAAGGACAGATTAAACAGATCTATAGAGATATTGACAATAAAAATCAATATTTGATATTTGCTGATTATCAAGTTCAACTACAAAATACAAATGTTATTTTGAGAGTTACAATGAAAAATAATAAAGTTGATAAATTGACGGTTGATTATACTAGACAAGCTTATTAAAAGAGAAAGGTCATAAATACCATGAAAAAAGTATTAATAACAATGTATATTGTGATTTACCTCATACTACAGTATGGGATTACTTTAATAGTCGGTATGTTTATGGAATTTGCTTCTTACAAAGACAGAATGAATGATTTTAGCTTGTCTGATAGCTTTTCAAATAATGCTTATCACCCTTTAAAAAATATCATTACATTTATTGGCGATAAAAACCCGTTATTTATTCTTTTAAGCGTTGGTCTAATAATCGGAATGATTGTACTGATTGTTAAACAATCAATACAAATGAAATCATCTGAATTAGAATATGATTCTAAAGGAACGTATGGAACGGCTAGATGGGGAAGTTTAAGGGAACTCGTATCTGATGGTAATTTTAAGGCTGAAAAGAGTAGTAAGTTTTTTAAAGACTGGACAAGAACACTAGGAGAAGATGAATGAATGGAACAATTTTAGGTACTATTGATAATCAAGTAGTTTATCAGGATAATCATACAAAACCAAACGGAAATGTTTTTGTGGTAGGCGGTCCGGGTTCTTTCAAAACACAATCTTTTATCATTACTAATGTTCTAGCCGAGACAGAAAACTCTATTGTGTGTACCGACCCAAAAGGTGAAGTTTACGAATCTACTGCTACTATTAAAGCTAAACAGGGTTATAAAGTATATGTTCTAAACTATACAGATATGCTACATTCAAATAGACAGAATCCTCTTGATTATATTACTAGAGATACACACGCTACTAATGTTTCAACATTTATTGTTGAAGCAGAAAATAAAGACGGAAAAAAAGACGTGTGGTTTCATACTCAAAGGCAATTATTAAGAGCTATTATCTTATATGTTATCAATGAATTGCCACCAAAAGACCGAAATTTTAATGGCATTATTGATTTTTTACAAGCTTATGATACCGAAAAATCAGATGATGATATTAGTCAGCTAGATGAAGTTTTTCTAGCTTTGCCATTGAGACATCCCGCTAGACGTGCCTATGAATTGGGTTTTAAGAAATCACAAGGGGAAATGCAAGGTAGTATTATTTCAAGCTTATTAGGTACTATAGCTAGCTATATTGATGATGAAGTTGGAGAATTTACAAGTTTTTCTGACTTTCATCTAAAAGATATTGGACGAGAAAAAACAATACTCTATGTTATTATTCCACCTATGGATAATACATACGAGGGTTTAATTAATTTGTTCTTTATGCAACTGTTTCAACAATTGTATGACCTTGGCTCTGAAAATAACGCTAAATTGCCAGTAAGTGTCAATTTTGAATTAGACGAATTTGTAAACCTTGGGAAATTCAACAACTATGAAGAATTTCTTGCCACTTGCCGAGGATATGGAATCCAAGTACATACTATTTGCCAAACATTAACGCAGTTACAAGCCAAATATGGTAAAGATAAGGCAGAATCCATTATAGGTAACCATGCTATTCAAATTTGTTTGAAAGCTTCTAATCTGACAACTGCTAAACATTTTAGTGGAATGTTAAATAAAGCAACAGTTAAGTATGAAACTACTAACGTCAGTCAGACACAGAGTAAAGAAACATCAACAAGTCATTCAGAGGGTCAAAATATTACAGGTAGAAATCTGATGAATGTTGATGAAATTATGTTGATGAATCAATTTGAAAGTTTAATCTTCTTTAGTGATCGCAGACCAGTCAAGGCTAGAAAAGCGGTACAATGGGAAATCTTTCCTAATGTGATGGAAATGTTTCCTAGAATCAGCCAAAAACAATTTAAACCAAAAGCTAGTCAATCTCAACTAGAAATTTTAAAACAAAAAGAAGTTGAATTCGCTAAAAAAGTGAGCAAACAAAAAGAAGAAGTTCAAGAGGAAATCAAAGAGGTTGAAAATGATGGCATAGAAGAACAAAAAGGGAAGCTATCTAAGGAAAGTTTGGATTTACTTGAACAGTTTGAAGAATTTGAGGAATTATAAAATGAAAAAGATTATTTCAGCAATTATTTTATCAGTTACTTTTATTGGTTTAGTTGGTTGTGCTAAAAGTACAGAATCAAGCTTACAAGCTAATAAATGGAATGTTGTATCATCTGACGGTAGTTCATTTACTGCCGAATTTGGTGAGGACACCGTAAAATTTGAAAACGTCTTTAGAACTAGAGGGCTAAAATATCAGGTTAAAGACGATAAAATTACAATGAAAGATGATAGGGTTGAGGTTAGCTATACCATTAAAAAGAATGGTAATGAATACAAATTTAAGTCAAATGATGATACGACTAAAGATGAATTTGGAGATCTAACACTATCTAAAGCTAAATAGATAAGGGGTAAGGTATGGACTTTGGTAAGATGATTAAGGATTTTTTCCTTGATATGTTTACAGAGATTTTAAAATTTATGATTGATATTTTGAAAGCGACTGTAGAGCTATTAGGGAAAAATATCAAAGAAATTAGTCAGTATTATAATATCGTAATTGCAATTGCTTCTACCCTGATGGTTGTTGTTGCCCTCACTCGCATTGTATCAGCAATGTTAGCACAAGCCGACCAGTCAAAACAGGTTACTGCTTCAAATATCCTGATGGACACAATTAAAGCGAGTGTTTCAATCCCGATAATGCTATTTCTTCAAAAAATGATGGTATCTAAGATTGTAGTACCAGTTGGGAAGTATTTGTTTGACCAAGATAAAAAATTTACTGCTGATATGTTTAAGAGCTTGAAAAAAATCAACATTGACACATACCACACCGTACAGGTGGGCGGTTTTATAACAATTCTATTTGTTTTGTTTTTCTGTATTGTCATTGGATTCTTCTTCTACAAAGTTTCTGTTTTTGTGGTAAACCTAGCCTACTTTAATTTATCAATTCCATTAGTGGCGGTGTCAATTGTAACAGAAAATATGGACTATTCAAGGGAATGGTGGCAAAAATTGTTATACTCATGTTTAACTATGCTAAGTCAAATATTGTCACTAACCATATCAATTTATGGTATCACTCACCTTGGAAAAGGACTAATCTGCTTAATGCTCGCCATTGGTGGCGGTACACTTGTTTTTGTACCACCGTTTATTTTGGATAATCTTTGGACTACTACAGGCATGACTAAGAAAGGTCTTGGTATGGGTAGAATGATGATGATAAATATGTTTCGTAATAAAGGATAGATAACATGGTTACTAAGGTTAAAGTAAAAGCTGATAAGCTAATTAAGCTTAAAGAAAAAGCTATTATGACCGACTTACCTATTTACAAGGTTTTTGAATTGGCATTTAGAAACTTTCTTGATGATGAAGATAAACCTTTTAAAATTGATAATGTCGCAAGCTTCAGATCTAGTAAATTTGTTTATTTACCAAATATTGAAAAGCAATTTAAAATAGAAGCCTTAAATTATAGTGTCAATATGATAAGTTTGGCGGACTATATTTTAGACTTTTATTTAGATTCTATTGACTAATATATAATATTATATTATAATATAATATATAATAAGAAAGGGCGATTTTACATGAGATACTTTTTAATTTTTGGTGAACGTGAAAATCTGAAATTGGCAAAAGACGCAAGAATAGATTTTGAAAATGCTATAAAGATTTTAAATAGACAAAATCAAAACTTGCTGAAAGAAAGAAAGGTAGGCTATGTTCAAGCTCATTTAGTAGATCTAAACGAAGATCTATCTGTACTATTCGATCTTGATTTACCTGTAGAAAATTTAACGGAATATCTTTTGAATCAGGTGTTACTAGAATCAGAAGATTTCAGTCTAGTAGAGCAATTAAAAATGTCTATCCCAAATCAATTAGGATTAGGAGATACCCTAGAATTTAAAGATGAACTGATTGAACAAACTGAAATTGAAAAAAATGACGATTCTGTTGACGTAGAAAAGACGGATAACGATACTAACTACACAGAACAAGCTGAAACGCTCGTAGAATCGAAATCTCAGCATGATTCATTTGAAAGAAGTACCGTTACCCGAAAAAAAGAAGAAAGAAAGCCAGTTAATTTAAAGAAATCATTACCATTTAAAATCAAAACAGGTGTAGTGATTACAACAGTTGGATTTTTAGCGTTACTATCTTTGACTGCTATCCAAAGTCACGAAATTAAAGAACTAAATAATAGGATTGATTATATTGATACGGTAAACAATCAGGAACATAAACTTGATATTTTTGTTCGCTATTTCCTACCTAATTACTTTTCAAGCAGTAATGAGAAATCAGGCTTAAAGAAATATGTATCAAATGACGTGTATAAGAATATCAAGGTTCAAAATGCAGTAACTCAATCTGCATTTATGGAATCAGTTGAAAAAAATCAAGATCAAACTTACAATGTTTCCTATATTTTAGTCGTACAGAAAGGAGAAGATAACCAAACAGAAACCATCAGACTTGAATTAAAACTAAAACCTTTTAATAATAAACTTGGTTATATTCTTGACCAAGAACCTGAATTGACAAAATTTGACGAGGAATAAAAAAATGAAAAAATCAATCACAAAATCATTACTAATTTCAGCAAGTGTTCTAACTGCTATTGCTACAAGTTTGCCTGTAGTTGCTGACACTACAAGTACACCAGTAGCAGATTCATCTACAGGACTTATTTCATCAGTAGATAATGGCTCTACTGCTACAGAACCTACTAAGCCAGTAGATAATGGTTCTACTATTTCAGAATCAACTAAGCCAGTAGATAACGGTTCTACTATTTCAGAATCAACTAAGCCAGTAGATAACGGTTCTACTACTACAGAACCCACTAAACCAGTAGATAATGGTTCTACTGCTACAGAACCTACTAAACCAGTAGATAATGGCTCTACTGCTACAAAACCTACTAAGCCAGTAGATAACGGTTCTACTGCTACAGAACCTACTAAACCAGTAGATAATGGCTCTACTGCTACAAAACCTACTAAGCCAGTAGATAACGGTTCTACTACTACAGAACCCACTAAACCAGTAGATAACGGTTCTACTATTTCAGAATCAACTAAGCCAGTAGATAACGGTTCTACTACTACAGAATCCACTAAACCAGTAGATAATGGTTCTACTGCTACAGAACCTACTAAGCCAGTAGATAATGGCTCTACTGCTACAGAACCTACTAAACCAGTAGGAAGTTCTTCAACGATTCGGTCAGATCAGAAAGCTAACAAATCTAATAACAAGGTTTCAGCAACGGAACAGACTAAAGCGAAAGCAGACAGTAATAATGTAGTTGATAATACAAAACCAGTAAAACCAACTACAGAACCTACTAAGCCAGTAGATATGACTGAACTGCCACATACGAATGATAATAATAGTGTCGGTTTACAAGCGGTTGGCTTCCTATTGACTTTATTTGGTCTAGGGGGGCTAGTAAGCTTAAAAAAACAAAAACAGTAATGACATTAATAACGATAAGACATAAAAAAAGGCATATCGCCTTTTTTTATTGTTTAATTGACTAATACCATATTGATTTATGTTAGAAATTATAGTATAATTGAACCAATTAAATATCAGAGAAATAAAAAAGCTCTAGCCTTAATAACCGTTTGGCGACAGTTATTAAGGAAATCTGATGATACCGACATATCATAGATTTACTTCTAAAGCATTATTTATTTAATTATTGATAATATTTTATCAAAATTACTATCAATAGTCAAGTTAATAAATAATTAAAATAGAATTAAACGTAAATTGATTGAATTATTAAAGGTATCTATCAGATGATAGATACCTTTTTAGTTGCTCTATATTTAATATGACTTTGAAAACATCTTAAAGATGGCTTGATGGCGATTGAGTAGATAAGTTATCAATTAAATAATTCAATCAAGATGACTCACTTTAAGCGTGAAAGACCGCTGACAAAAGAGTCCGCACCGCTCTACGAATTGCTAAAGGGCGAGGGCGAAAGTAGGTAAAGTGACACCACAGGACCTTCAAAACGGGCTATGCTAAGTAGCCCATAGCTAAGTCCTATATATCTATAGGATACGCTAAAAACGTGGCGAGATGGGCTGATACACACGATGAGGACACGAACAGAGACCGAAAGGAAAGCAAGTAGGGCGTGCAGACGCTTGTAGAAAGTTCGTATTAAGATTGAAATATCTTAATAGTTAGCAATTCCCTGACAGTGACCGACATAAGCGACGGTTTGGAAAGGGCAGACTGTTTTTGAATCATGACTTATGTTTTTGATTCTTTCCCCTGTTCCAAGGGGGCAGTCTGCCCATCTGCTTCCCTCTAATCGCTCCAGTTTGGCAATTTTGGGGGTAGATGGCAACCCTTAAAATGCTTTCTGATATTAGATTTTAAGACCTTTATTCAGATGATTGTGACTTGTATGCGAGCGAAAATAGGAAGACTAGCGAAGTCTGTCTGACTATTTGAGGTTGCCCTCTCAATTCGTTAGAATTGAGACAGAAAAGATAAA
>ERZ772786.216-NODE-216-length-23463-cov-6.580058_pt1 | contig 23463 bp, 20 predicted proteins | sample MGYA00511473_ERZ772786 | MGnify/ENA primary metagenome ERZ772786 (study PRJEB29015, sample SAMEA2738025) | human oral metagenome | biome: human oral; feature: human-associated habitat; material: saliva | place: China | collected 2252 ...
GAGTTTTTGTGTTAAGTTGCAAAATTTCTACTTCAACGAGAAAGATATTCATTTCCATGAATATCTATGTGAATATATTCAATTTTATGTATCACTCAATTTTAGGCTCAAAATTTAAGGGGCCAAAAAGGTAAAAAATCCGTTTAGTTGGAGATCAAATCTTTAAAAAGTCATTTTTATCCCCAACTAAGACGATTTTTTACCACCATTGCAATTCTTTATCTGCGAAAACTCGTTATGCAGAAAAATGAAACTCCAACTAAACGCATTTTTTACCACTTTGGATAGAATTGGCACTCGGTATTACTGGACACGCTTCAATTAACTGGGCATCTTTCAGTCCACTGCTCATCGCTTAATTTGCCGAGCATCGCTGAGCATTACCCAGCACCATCCGGCAGTCACTACCCGTTGAACTTGTTGACTTTTCGATCGTAGGTAAGCAGACCGTTTACCTCTTCTTCAACGTCAGATACCTGCGTGTAAACGTATCCCGCAAGGCCCTCATCCTGCAGCGATTCCACCTCTGCAAGCAGCTCACGAACAGCCTCTTGCCAATCCTCAACCGTGGCAAAATCACCGTACCCATACGAGTGGTCAAGTGACGTATGACCTGGCATCATCTGAGTAAGACCGCCAAACTCGGAGATTACTGCTGCTCGATTCTCATGACGCTTCCCATGCCAACCTGCACGTAACGGCCTGAAGTAATTATGAATGCTCAGGAAGTCGCCACATTCCTGGTTGTACCAGCCACTTGTTGCATCAATTGGTCGCGTTATATCCAACGCACGAACAACCTCAGTAGCAGCTCGCGCATCAAACTGCCCCCAACCCTCGTTGAAGAGCGTCCAAATACCAATCGAAGGATGCCCGTCCAGGAGCTTAACCATTTCCTGACAGGTTTCTGTCCACTCCTTGCGATAACCCTCGTCACCTGCGGATAAAGCCTGATGATGTTCTGGAGTTATATCATTAAATCGGCTCCAAGTAAAACTGAACAGCGTCGGCTTCTGACTCGTGTGCCAGGGACTATACGCACTACCTCCCGAAACGCAATCCTGCCAAACCAGCATGCCGAGTCGGTCGCAGTGATAATACCAACGTTCGCTTTCAATCTTGATATGTTTACGCAACGTATTAAAACCAGCCGATTTCATAGCCTCTATGTCATATACCAGCGCATCATCGGACGGCGCGGTCATCAATCCGTCAGGCCAGTAGCCCTGATCCAGCACGCCGCGCACAAAATATGGCGCCCCGTTCAAGTGCACCCTTGGCACGCCCGCTAGGTCTTTCTTTACCTCAACAGTACGAAACGCGCAATAACTGTGAGCTGCATCGACGACCACGCCATCTCGCTGCAGCGTAGCCTCCACGGCATAGAGGTGCGGACTCTCCGGCGACCAAAGCAGCGGGTCATCCACATGCAGCTCAGCGTATATCTCCCCTGCCTCGTCCACCGGAAGTGTGGCGAGAAGAACGTCTTGTCCAAGCTCGTCTTTGAGCGCCAACTCCAGCTCAAACGCTCTCGTTTGTACACCGGACAACCCGCTTACCTGCACGTTCGCTCTAACCTCAAGCGCACCAAACATGTCGCCCTTTAACGTCAGCGACTCAAGATGAGCTGCGGAGACAGCCTCGTACCACACGCTTTGCCAAATACCACTCTGAGCGGTGTACCAAATGTCTCCGCGCGAAAGTCGCTGTTTTCCACGCAGTTGAGAGCCAGTGTCACTTGGATCCCAAACACAAAGCACGAGCTCAGCCACGTCCGCATTGTCTGCCGTGTTCGCACTTTCTGTCCTTGCAGCAGACGCGGTACTCTCTCCCGTTTCAGGCGAGCCAAGTAAATTCGTCACATCAAAGGAAAACGGCAGGTAACCGCCAGTATGCGTACCAGCAAGCTTGCCATTCACAAAGCACGCGCACATCCAGTCAACCGCTTCAAAATGCAGAACAAGTCGCTGGTCATCGGCCAGTTTAGGTAGTTCAATTTTTCGCTTATACCACAAAAATTCGCTCGGTTGCACCGTGCGACCAACACCAGAGAGCGGAGCTTCTGGCGAGAACGGCACCACAATTTGTCCGTCCCAACGAGAAGGAATTGCCTGTCGTGCAAGGGTCTCTACATCAACCCCGCCATCTACCGGCAAAATCGCATAATTCCACGCGCCGTTCAGCATCACGTAATTGTCGCGCTGCATGCGAGGACGCGGATACTCAGGCAATACGTTCGATGGGTCAAGCGCCTCTCCCCAAACAGTCGTCAGAGAATTGAGTGTCTCCTCCGTATGCTTTCTGGGCGCACTTGCCAAAACGCGACGAATATCCAGCATGGTATCTCTCGTTTCTTCTGAAGCAGCAGGTACAAGCACATGACAAGCCAGCGTGACGTATGTATATCATAGTCACTTCGTAAAAGAATTTATATAGCGAGAAAACCGAACAAACCCCAGCTCAATTACGAACTAAGGCTCAAATAGGACTGGAGCTCAAATAGGGCTGAAGCTTAGCACTACTCAAAACCTACGTAAATGCTAGTGCCTGGGAAACCACGGAATGCAGCGATTAACACGCTTGCAGTACTCTTTGTACTCATCGCCAAACTGCTCGAGAAGCCACTTCTCCTCTGTAGCCTGCATCATCACAGTTAAAAGCGCCCAAAACACAAGGGGTAGTGGTAGCAGATAAAGGTTACTAGAGAGCAGCGCTGCACCTGACATGACAAACGCAAATGCGGAGTAGATAGGGTTTCTGACCAGCGCATAAACACCAGTGGTTACCAGCTGATTTGCAATGATCTTCTCGCGAAGCTTTTCTTTGATAGCAGCGGAAACCCAAAGCCAGATGCCCACAATCAGAAAAGCTGTACCTACGGCATGCATTACGCCAACTGTTGCTCGAATACGAAGATACGGGAGAATTTCCAGCTTAGACAAGGTAATACACACAACCGTCAGAACCGTGATGGCAATCACGTAAGCGGGGCCAACACCAAGTACCGGAAGATGATCCTTCTTCTCGTTCTGAGCAGGCATTCGATGAACTCCGTTCAGTTGACATTTTGTTAGCTATAGCTAACTACACCATAAAGTTTACACCTAAAACTACACTTTGACATGAGGATTTTTATACTGACCATGTCTGTTCGTTGCCCCCTTACCATACTGAATGGCAAACGTAGGACAATGATGTAGGCAACGAAGACATACGGCGCACTGATCTTTAATCCACACAGGTCTCTTATCCTTCATCTGAATGGCCTGAACTGGGCACTTTCGTGCGCAAAGACTACATCCGATGCACTTATCTGAAACCGAGAAGTGCTGTGTCTTCCTTTCGTTGTTATACATGGGATCCATAAAAAGTCTAACTGCATACGGAACAACACCCTGCATATGATTACCAACAGCACGCTCTTTGATGCCGGTTAATACTGCGTTGATATAGCTCTCGGCGTTGTCGTTAATTTGCTGGACCTTTGCCTTGTTGCTCAAATCAAAAATTGGAGTCCAGGTATCAGGCATTTTGACGCTAAAACCAGCGTTGAGCTCTAGTCCTTTGTTGGCAAGAATCTTTTTTGCGTCAACAAACGTGCAACCAGCCATTATTCCGTACGTTGTTACAATGAACGAGTACGGCGCAGAGGCACTTATGACCTGGAGATTCTGCAAAAACTCCCGAGTTGTAATGGGAAGTTCCCAGTTATAAACTGGCGTCACGATGCCAAGCATCTCATTTTCTGAGAGATTTACCTGGCCGTTTGAAACCTCAATCGAGACTGCAGTGTCATCAAACTCCGCGGCAATTCGCTCGGCAACATATTTGCAGTTGCCTGTTGCAGAAAAATACAAAATCATGTGTCCCTCTCCCGCGCGGTAGTTGTCTACCCACGCTTCCCTTGCACTAATAATAAGCTATTTCACCTGGTTTATCTCATTTTCTGATAAACATCTGAGTGTCCACTGTGATGGACACTCAGATTTTTTATTAGACCTATGATTATTCAACAATGAGAAATAAATTACCTGTTCAATCAGCTAATTTTTCTCTAACATCGCTGAAAGGAGCGCATCATGGAACGAACAATTGACGTATCAACAAACCTGAGCACACAAGTTGCACCTGACACTATTGAATTTGAAATCAATATTATTGGAACTTGCGACATTCGTGAAAATTGCACCGCTAAATACAATGTGATATTTAAGAACATGAAAGAAGCGCTGGAACAAAACGGTTTGCCATCTTCTATTCTAAAAAATAAGAGTTACTCGGTATCTCCTCATGAAGTCAGAGAGTATCAGAAAGAAAATTCAGATCGATACTATTGTGCTCATAAAAAAATTGAAGGATATGATTTTCATGCAAGTCTTTCTATTACTCAAACGCTCCGTGAGGGTCTTCTTGAAAAAATCTGGAAATCCCTAAGTTTATGCGGCGAAGAAGTAACTTTCACATTGAAATACTCGGTTGCAAACAAACATGCTATTAAAGATAAACTTTCTTCTGATGCTATAGTTACTTGCCGTGAAAAGGCGGATATTCTTGCCAAAGCAGCTGGAGTAAAGGTTATTGGATTAAAAGATGCGCAGTATACATTCGAGCGCGAAGACTACGGAGAATCGTTAGGCGCTCGTTGTGCACGTGAAACCGTTAGAGTCAAAGATGATGCACCAATTTTTAATCCTGTAGAAATAAAGATCAGCTGCTACGTCAGCACCACATGGGAAATCGAACTCCTCCCACCAGATGATCTGCTGTAGCTGCACACACCAACGCACTTCAAAGGGTTTCTCGCCTAGCGAGAAACCCTAATAGTAGCAGGCTATTTTCGCTAGCAGGTTTTTTACGGATACAGACCGTTTTGGGCGTACCCCGTTTACTGGTAGCGAAGCGACTCCACAGGATTGAGCTTTGAGGCTCGACGAGCAGGCCAGTAGCCAAAGATAAGTCCGATGCCAATGCAGATTCCCGAGGTAATCATCACAATGTTTGGAGTGATGATGGGCGTGATACCAGTTTCAAGCTGTATCATGCTGCCAAACGAGCCAGCCAGGCCCCACGCTCCCGCGTAACCCAGGGCAATGCCAATCACGCCGCCCATGATGCAAATCAAAATGGACTCACACAAGAACTGCTTGGTGATGTCGGACGCACGAGCGCCAAGAGCTTTACGCAGGCCAATCTCCCTAATGCGCTCCGTCACGTTGGTGAGCATCATGTTCATGATGCCAATGCCGCCAACCAGAAGAGAAATACTTGCCGTAGCGGTAACCAGAACCTGGAACGACATCAGTGTGGCGTTCATCTGCTCAATGATGGACGAGAGCGTCATGACTGTCACGCGATCTTCTGCCTGTGCGGAAGGAATGTTAAACCAGTCTAGCAACCAGGACTTTGTTTCATCCGCAAGCGCCTTCATGTCAACGTTTTCGCGAGCGTAACCAAAGACCTGGCTGATAGTTTTGGTGCCCGTCAGGCGCGCCGAATACGTGGAGTACGGTATGTAGGCCAGCAGTGTATCACCTTGCCCGCCCCCATTTGGACCACTGTCAACCACGCCCACAATGGTGTAGCTGTCGTTGTTGATGCGAACAACCTGTCCAATGGAAGCATCTCCACTGCCAAAGAGCTTCTCGGCAGACAATTTGTCGAGAAGAACGTTTCTAGATGTGTCATCTACATCGGACTTTGTGAAGAGCGAACCCGCGGATGCCTTGAGGCCCATGACGGTGAAGTAGTCGGGTGTGCAGCCGATGATTCGCGCGTCAAACTGCTTCTCGGCCGAATTGACGCGGGCCATGGTGGAGTCGATGCCGGTCACAAGCTCGTAGCCAGGTACGCTAAGCTGCAGCATGTCAAGATCTTGCTGCGTGACCTCGCGGTCTGGCCACGCGTAGATCATGACCATGCGCGACTGATTGAGGCCCAACGAGCTGACCAGCGAATACTTGATGCCATCGATAAGCGCCGTCATGGCAATAACCGCGCTGATGCCAATAACAATGCCCAGTACTGTCAACAAGCTGCGACCGCGGTTGGCATTGAGCGCAGACAAGGTTTCTCGCAGCAGATCCATCAACCTCATAGCGCGACACCTCCCGTCGCGGGTCGCGAGGTGCTACCTGCTGGTGCGGCATGCGCACCCGGCGCCGTATCCGCGCCCGTCGCAGCATGTGCGCCCGTCGCAGTTGATACGCCCGTCGCAGACTGCACGGCGTGTTGCTTCACAAACTCCTTTTCCTGCTCGTCTGTGAGCAGGCGGCCGTCACGAATGTGTACCACGCGGTCAGCCCAAAAGGCGGTCTCGGGGTCATGTGTAATCAGCACGATTGTTTTGCCACGCTCTTGCATGGACTTGAACGTGTTGAGTACCATCTCACTTGTTGCAGAGTCCAGGTTGCCTGTTGGCTCATCGGCAAAAATAACCGCCGGGTCATTTACCAGCGCACGAGCAATAGCAACGCGCTGCACCTGACCTCCGGAAAGTTCGTTTGATTTGTGCTCGTAATATTCCTCGGGCAGACCAACGGAGCGCAATGCTTTCCAAGCTCGTAGCTCTCGCTCTTTTGCGGGAATGTCCGAGTAGATGAGCGGCAACATAACGTTTCGCAGCACCGTAGTGCGCGGTAGCAGGTTAAACGACTGGAAGACAAAGCCCAGACGCGTGGCGCGAATCTCCGCTAGATCGTCATCGGAAAGATCTGCAACCTCAAGTCCCTCGAGCTTGTACGAGCCAGCAGTAGGCGTATCCAGGCAACCCAAAATGTTCATCAGGGTTGATTTGCCCGAGCCTGACGGACCCATAATGCAAAGAAACTCGCCCTTCTCCACAGTCAAGGAAACACCACGTAGAGCGTGTGTCAAACCTGCAGCCGTCTCATAAATGCGATGCAGCTTATGTACCTCAATTACCTTGGACATACGCGTCGCCTACTTGGAATCTTTGGAGCCTGTTGCGCCTGCCGGAGCGTCCATGGCTGCGCCCTGAGATGGACTGCCAGCGCCGCCGCCAATCATCACCTCAGTGCCGTCCTCAATACCGGCGCCTTCAATGACGGCTGTCGTAGAACTTTGTGCCTTTACGGTCACCGATACGCGCTTTACCTGAGGATAGCCCTTCTCGTCACGAGAAGTAACAACATTGACGTAAGCACCATCGCCATCGTCCATGACAGCAACGAGAGGTACGGTCAGTACGTTATCCAAGTGCTGAATCATAATGTCCACGTTAGCAGTCATACCGGGCTTGATGGATGCATCGGGATTGCTAATGAGCAGGTCAACGGTGTAAGAAACAATGGAGCGACCGGGGTTATCGTAACTTGCGCCAGCATCGGCACCGTTGGACGAAACAGCAGAAACATGGGTGACGACCGCGTCGCAATACAGGTCTCGCAGAGCTGTAAAGCTGACTTGCGCCTTCTGGTCAACGGCGATGCGAGAAATGTCCACCTCGTTGATCTGGACATTTACCTTCATCTGGGAAAGATCCGCGATAGTAATCAGAGGACCGGCATTGCCAGTTCCTGGTGCGGACGAACCAACCGAAGCGCCGTTCACCGCGTTCATCACAATAACCGTTCCGTCGCACGGGGCGGTGACTACGCGCTTATCTGCCTGGGCAATTGCGTCGTTGTAAGCGGAGCGTGCCTCCTCAAGCGCAATCTGGGCGCTCTCCAGATTTGCCTCCGCCGCTTCCACAGCCGCAGCAACAGACGCAGCGTTTGCCTCCTGACCCTCCGCACCTGCCTCTGAGACACCATTGCGAGCGGAGACCAGAGCTGAGCGCGCTTTGCTAACCTCATTCTCAGCAGCTTTTACCTGCTGGGCAGCCTTACGCACAGCTTTGTCTAGCTCATCGTTCTTGACAGTAAAGAGCCTGTCACCCTTATGGACGTATGTGCCCTCGGAAACCTGAACGTCCTGAATAATGCCATCTACCTCGGGAGTTACCACGGTGGACGACACGGGCTTGATGGATCCAGATGCGGAAACAGAATCACTGAACTCGCCGCGCGTGACAAACGCAGTGCTTGGCATAACAGTAGTGTTTTGGTTTTGGCCGCCCTGGCACATAGGCAAGATAAACAATATGACGAGAAGAACAAAGACTCCAGCGGTTATTCCCGCCTTAATAAGCTTCTTTTTACGACGAGCTTTGCGATGACGTGCAAGACTCTCGTACGCCTCACGAGCCTCAGCGTCTTCTTCGCTTTCACCTGATGAAATGACGCCAATCTGGGAGCCTAAGTTAGCCGTCTGATCAGCAACCGTTGGAAGCGTAGACGCAAATGCTGCCTGCTGATATCCCTCAGGAGGTGTGGGGATGTTGGGGGTTCCAGCGCCCGCACCAGCAGCATCCACAGCGCCAGCGGAACTCACGCCAGCAGCGCCCGTGCCTGCGTTGCCAGCAGCGCTCGCATTTCCCTCGTTGGCTTCTTGCTTTGAACCGTGGTTGAAGTGAAGCATAGGTCCCTCCGAATTCCATGCTTAAGCACACGAGAAATCCCAGAAGAAATCGATTTGACCTTTTAGTTTATATAAAATTTTTCAGCAGAAGTTAGCTTGCTAGAACAACTACGGCGAGCGGTATAAAAGCAGCGGTCTGTGTCGGTGGGCTACGCAAACGCACAACCCCCGTAACTGTCTAACGTGTTTCTCGCCCTATTGCACCACAAGTCTAAAATTGCCGTTTGATTGTCGAATGCACCATTTAATCGATGTAGCAGAATCAATCAGCGATAAGTCATGTGAGACCAACAATAAAGCCCCTGGATATTCAGATAGTAAACGTTCAAGCGCTACTGTTGAGCCAAGGTCCAAATAGTTAGTTGGCTCATCCATTACGATAAGCTCTGGTAATTCGAGCATTCCCTGCGCAAGCATAAGCTTTCTCATTTCACCTGGGCTAGTAGACTCACCTGTAAGAACACAATCAGGATCTGAGTTGAGCTGTGCCACAATAGACAACACTTTTCCGCGTTGGGAATTTGATAACCCCTTTATTTTTCTTAATGTCTCTGTTTTCTGCAGCTCAGTTGGCTCCTGAGGAATATATAACATCCGCACATCGTCAGAAATGCTTGAAATGATTTCTTTTATCAGCGTTGTTTTACCACAGCCGTTATCACCAACAACACCAATATGATCCGTATTACCAATAAACAGCGGTGGAGTTTGTAGGTAGCTCTCTCCCATAAGAATGTCAGTAGGCTCCATCCTCAATAAAACTTTTCTATTACTTGCTTCACTATCCAGCCAGATATTGGAATCGTATTGTTTCTCAACCTGAATACCTGTGGCTTTACCTGTTGCCTTCTCAAGTCTATCTAACATGCGAGCAGCAAGCTTCCCAGCTTTACCGTCTTGACCTGAAACTATATAGCCCCGCTTTTTTGCACGCGCATCACTGTCATGCTTATCAATGTTTCTTCCACTTTTACGAGCCTGAACTCTAGAAGCCTCTTCTCTGCGCCGTTGGTTTTCTCGCTCTATGCGAGCCTTCTCTTTTTGCGCTGCTTCCTTTGCGTGCAATGCGCTAGAGCGTTCAAGCTCTACCTGCGATGACGCCTGAGAATAACCGCCGGTCCTCATATTTGCCGTGCCGTTAGCTACAAATAAACATTGAGTACAGAGTTTATCCAGCAACTCCCTATCATGTGAAATAAGCACACCAATACCCTTGAACTGCGATAAAGCTGCAAAAAGAGCATGTTTTGTTGACACATCCACATGATTAGTGGGCTCGTCTACCACCAGAACGTCAGGTGAAGCCCATAAAGCACACGCTACCTGGAGACGCTTCTGCTGGCCACACGAAAGCGTTTCAAAACGCCAAGGCCAATCATCCCCCAAAGCAAGCTCTCGCCTCAATTTAATTGCCGCATCATCGTAGGCAACAGCAAAATCAAAAAGATTCGGTGGGGTCTCCGTTGCATTTTGTGCGCAATATACCGAGAAAACCGATGGACTTATAACTCCCTTATCAGGCTGCAATAAACCACATACGATACGGGCAAGGGTTGTTTTTCCAGATCCGTTATTACCAACAAAGCCGGTCCATCCCTGTGGGAGTGTAATAGTCACATCATGTAAGGTGGGCTCTACCGCTGATGGATAGGTATATTCAATATTTGAAAGATTAAGCTGCATGATACCTCGGTTCTGCCGAAGACCACGCGGAGTAGCATGCAATTATGCACAGATAAATGGCTATAAATTAAGACATGATTAAGCAATACTACACCCGCGGTAGTGTCGTCGGCGACGTTACGTGAATTCGGGCTTTATGAGTATCGCTAGTTGTTCATGCACCTAATCCCTTCTCTTGCCAGTGCTTGCCAAAGGCTCCGGCAATTCAATTGAACTTATAGTAGCTCGGAGGACCCTCGAAAACAAGAAATATTCTACGGTCATCCTTCTAAGCAGAAACGTTATCGGCAAAAACCTGACAGCACTCTTACGTAAAACGATATATTTTTTGCCGATATCGGCAATATTAAAAACTACCGCTATCTCCAATCGTACTTGCAATCATTGCAATGAAACTTGGGGTCTTCTACACATACAACGCAGCCTCCTAAAATGACACGACCTTCTTCAATATCACGCTCTAATTGATCGTCCAGCAGTCGTAAACCCCAAAGATATTTTGCGACATTCGTACTATTACATTTAGGACATACGGGGCTATCTGAACTCTGCTTTTCCATTGGTACTCCCATCTCACGATGTCTACTAAAAACCATACTTTATAGAAATACCAGTCTACGTAAACATATAAAAAATACTGTCCACTGAAATGGACAGTATTTTTAAATTGAGTATTTGCAGCTTTTAGCACACAGGATTGCCGTACTCACGCAACATAGCTTCACGGTTAATAATCCATTGCTTACCATACTTACGGGCATCCACACCTGGAACTATCTTGCCGTATGCAACAGCTTTACGCAGAGTAGACTCGCTTAGGCCCCAGAGTTCGCTAGCATCTGAAAACGATATAAGCCCGTCAAACGGCGTCGCAACCTCTGCTCCGTTCTCCCACAGCTCGTCGCAAGAGAGATCAAGGTCATCGTTCCAAATAATACCGTAACCTCCCTGATCAACCTCTACGCTTCTGAACAGCATTTCATCTTTCAGAAGCTTAAAAGCCGAAAAACGATACATAAGTGGAGCTACATCGTAGATTTTTGTAGTTCCATTAGTAAACTGAACACTCAACTTTAAGTCAGTCAGCGCAGAGACTTCTTTGACCTTATGAAATTTCATAATCTGCCTCCTTTAGACGAGTGGATCGATTTTCTTAAATTCTTGCGGCTTCCCTATCTATTTTTACTATTATTTAGGATATCACGATAACGTGATTTTCTCATAATTCATTATTAAAATCTCCTCGCATCATAAGCGAGGAGCTAATTTAAAACTACAACTAAAAAATACCTACTGGATCATATTCCCACTCGATATTCTCGGGTCGTGTCCCGAAAAATATAAGAACTTGTATGAACTTTAAGTTATCTTGCAATTATTGTTCTACTATTTGTCGTAGGTATTATTGTTTATGTCGGTCAACTCCACAAACACAGATTTTGCAGCCTTACAGCAGTCCTGAAGATCGATTCCTTTTGCGTACGGATTCTTCCTCACGTACGTCGTCCACTGTGCTTGCATAGCAGCATCGCCAGCAACATCGTCGAGTACCTCGGTCCAACGTGCTATGACGGCTTGACTATTTCTTTTCTCACAAGTCGATGCCAAGGCATTTCTCAATGTTTCCATATTGATGTCATTTCTCTTGACACCCAACAGAACATGAATGTCATAGAAATCTCGGAGACGGGTATTGGTAACTCCGCGAGATACCACAGTCTCAAGTTTTTCCGCAAGTACTGTCTCAATTGGGTATGCCATAAGGCTAATCTTGCCCTCGCCGAAGAGCAGCGGGTAGCTGTACTCCACCGCATCCGGCGTGATTCTGTCACCAGTGGTGACATCTACTGTCAGCGGGACCAACATGGGGGCATAGCTCCCCTTGAGGTGTACGCGAATGCCTGGATAGTCATCGGTCTCGCGAATGTCTTCAATTCTGTCAAACTCAAACTCCCAATCGTCATCTACCTGTACTGACGTGATGTCGCGAAAGACCTTTTCTGCAGACTCATGAGTAAGAGTGAACCCTCTGACCGTCGTGTCCAGGTCCATGGTAGTCCTAGAGCTGACGCCAACGAGGGACGAGATGAGCACGCCGCCCTTGATAACAATGTTGTCTCTCCATGTCGATCTTGAGAGGCGCTCAAGCAACCTCTCAAGGAGGTAGCTCTGCATGAGCGCCTGTGTGGGGATGCCCGCCTCCTTGGCCATGTTATTCACATGCGCCTTGAGCTGCATTGCGTTCTTCATCCTCATAGCATCACCTCCAGGTAATTTCGGATTTTCTTCTCAACGCCAAGTCTACGCGCGTACTCAACTAGTTTCTCTACATCTCTCTTTGGACTTTTAACATAGGTCCGCATCGCCGGAATGAAAATCTGCGAGTCTACTGTGCCCTGACCCCTGACCAGGTCACAAAGTGTTCTCTCTAAATCGTACGCCCTAACAATATTGCTGTGTTGAGTAGTTAGCTCTACCAGTCCAAGCTCAAGCACCTCGTCGGCACAGGTACGACAGATTATCCCTGCCTTTCTGACGGGTGTGGCATTGTAGCCTCTGGGGAACGTCATAGTGAGGGAAAAGGGTGCACGGTCGGTCATACCGTGCAGAAACAGTGCCGTGTCATCGGAGAATACGCCGCGCGAGAACCGGTGCTGTGCGGCGAGGTATGGGTCCTCCCATGTCTCCGGAAGAGCGTAGAGACCGCGCTCAACCTGAACGAGCTCGCCCCTGTCGACAGCCTCGGCAAGCTTTCTCCTGGGAATGCCAGCAGCAGTAACCTGTGATGCTGACACGTAGCCATTCTGGCCTTTCGCAATCTCAATTAAGGTCATAGCGAATCCCTCTTTCCAAATTGTACATTCATGCTGAATATTATTTCATATTAAGCATAAATGTACAATTCTGCATGATAGCTCCATGGGCTTACATGAAAGAACTTTAATGAGAGAGTCGCAGCTTGTCTCAAAAAGACGCGTATGAGTCAATTAAGTTGTCCATATGTTCTTTCGCTTCGGGTGTATCAAGACCAACTTTTATTAAATATTTTATAATTTTAAAGTCATTTAATTTTGTAAAATCAATTTAACTGCTTTGAAGATACTTATCGATATTTTTCTTTCTTAAATCCCAAAAATCAATTGCTAAATTCATATATTGAATTGCAGAGTTTTCATCTACTATTTCTTTATTTGCAAATGGCAAAAATTTTTTATCAATAAAATCCCTATCATCAATCAAATAAATCCAGTTAAAATACTTATAAATATTTTTTTCAAAAATAGATAAGTACCATTCAAGAGCTTCTTTATTACATCTTGCATTACTAAATATTTTGCTTTCTTCAGAATTAAAATATTTTTGAAGCTCGGAAATATGAATATCTGGCCTATCTAACGATTGTCGCTTCCCCTTTTGATTATTCATTCCACCAGTAATCGGCATAAATGCAAAATTTTCAAATTTATGATGTCTTTCTCTACATTTACTTAATAAGCTTATTCCTTCCTCAGACTCATTAACCCATATTTTGAACATTTCTGCTTTTTTGTCATTGAAATTAAAAATACAATCTCCCGACATTTTAAATTTTGGATAATCATTACTAGCTTCTATATCTTTCTTCAACGTTATATACCATCGTTTACATTTCTGATGATTTGTATCCCTATCACAAAGATGAGAAAAATCGAAATACTTATCAAAAAATTGTGGATATACCTTCTTGTACAACCCGTCCCAAACATCCCTACAAGAGTCTGGATCATGGTCTTTATCCTCAAAAAAATTCATTAGGAATTTCTCTTCTAAAGGTTTCATTAGACATCCCTCTTCCGCAGTTAAAATTAACTTATTACTCATTTTAACAAAAGCCATCCACTGCAATTGAACTGCCTCCCATCTCACGATGTCTGCTAAAAGACACGCTTTATAGAAATACCAGTCTACGTAATGACATAAAAAATACTGTCCACTGAAATGGACAGCATTTGAGATTGAGTATTTGCAGCTTTTAGCACACGGGATTGCCATACTCGCGCAACATAGCATCACGGTTAATAATCCACTGCTTACCATACTTGCGAGCATCCACGCCTGGAACTATCTTGCCGTACGCAACAGCTTTACGCAGAGTAGACTCGCTTAAACCCCAAAGCTCGCTAGCATCCGAAAACGATATGAGTCCATCAAAGGGCGTCGCAACCTCGGTTCCGTTCTCCCACAACTCATCACAAGAGAGATCAAGGCCATCGTTCCAGATAATACCGTAGCCGCCTTGATCAACCTCTACCTCTCTGAACAGCGATTCGTTATCCTCCAATGTCTTGAAGACCGGAAAACGATGCATAAGTGGAGCTACATCGTAGATTTTTGTAGTGCCGTTGGTAAACTGAACGCTTAATTTTAAGCTAGTCAGGGCAGAGACATCTTTTATCTTATGGAATTTCATAATCTGCCTCCTTTAGACAAGCAGATCGAGCTTCTTGAATTCCTGCGTCTCCCACATCTTAAAGAGCTCGGTTCGGTGTAAATCCATTCACTCCCGCACCATATCAGCAGCACGAGCGGGTAGGCTGCCTCGATTACCTCACCGGACCTAATATCAAACGCTGCGGTATCCTCGCTGTAAATCGCATATACGTGTGGCGGATTGTGCTCCAATCCTAAGAAGTACATACGTATAACTATTTAATAAAACCTTGCAAGTGTTGGCATGTAAGTCCTTTCGGCTTGTCTATTATATCACGTTAACGTGATATAATAGACAAGCCTTAACATACAAACAAACTATCAACGTTTCCTATTTAAATTACGAATCGCAGGATTTTTATGTAGTTTTATCTCAGCAGCGCATTGGCTGGATATGGGGGGGTAGACCAGCACGCTTCTTTCTGCGAGCCTCCGCTCGCCGCTGGCAACCGGAGCACCCTGCCAGATTGCCCTAGAGCATCAGGCTGACCATCTTTTCCTGGTGCTCTACAATCTCATCGAAGCCCCACTTGCCGCGGTCCTTGCACACCTGCATCATGATCCGGAACTTCAGCGACGCGACGCTCACCTGGTTTACCTTCCCCGAGGCGTCATCGAGATAGTGGTCGATCTTCGTCTTCGGGTCCCAGTTCGACCCCGAGCTGTTCGCCTCGCTGCCAATCATCGCGTAGTTGCCGAAGCAGTTGATCTGCGCTTTGCTCAGATGCCCGTCTTCGCCGTTCGCCGTCGCCTGGGGGTAGTAGTGCTCCAGGCTCCGCCTCGTTCTCGAGAAGTAGAACTGGTTGAACGCCGCGAGGTCGAAGTCCCCGCACCCGAATTCCGAGAAGAACCGCTCCCTCTCGCGGTTCCCTTCTCGGTGCTTCCCGCCGCGCAGGTCGTCGCTGTACTTCTTCCAGAGCCGGAAGTCAAGATAGTTGAAGACGAACAGGGGCACGCCGCGAGAGGCCTCGCTGCCGTCCCCGTATATGCTGTCAAAGCGCTCGGGCGAGCCCTTCGCAACGGCGCTTCTAACGAGCTCCCTGCCGGAGATAACCGTCGAGTCGAAGCTGCCGGGTCTAGGCGTGTTCCTCTCGTTGAGGAGGCTCCCGTTCAGGTAGACCTCGTTGAAGTAGCGGTCGGCGAGCTCCTCGACGAACGCTGCGTAGCCCTCCGGGCAACGTCCGTCTCCAAGGTCCTGCTCCATGAGGTACAGGAGCACGTAGAACAGGTAGTTCTTCCTCTGCCTCGCGGTGAAGGAGACCTCGAACATCGAGAGCAGGTGCGTGAGGCGCTCCTGCGTGCCCTGGTCATCGCACAGGTTCTTTGCGTAGTCCTTCTTACTGAGCTCTATCTGCCATTTCTGCAGCTTCCAGGGGTTGCTGTCCACGGTATCGTCCTCCATCGAATGGTGGACGACGAAGTTGTCGAGCAGGAACCTGGCCTTCAGCAGCGTGTATGCAAAGGCCTTGACGGCGTCGGTGTCGAGCCTCGCGTTGGTGAACTCGTTTATCAGTTCCTTGTCGTCGAGGTTGAATGCCGCCGGGTCGAACCCCTCCTCCGACATCCTCGTGATCTTCAGCACGATGAGCAGGAAGTTGGGGAAATCGATGATTGGCAGGAAGTCCTCGCCCTGGCCGCCGGCATCGCCGGCGCCGTCTTGCCTGTCAAGGTCGCCCGATGCCAGCATCTCCCCGATGGACGAGGTCCGCACGCTGTCGCGCCATTCGTCGGTCCCTACGAGGCCGGCGAAAGACTTTGGCTGCAGGTCGCACAGGCTTTGGCCGAACACCTTCTCCTTGATCTGCCCGGCGTTCCTCTGGATGTAGACCGACATCTCGCTGCTGGCTTCCCAGATCCAGTTGAACGCCGGCTTATCGCAGTCCGGGAGCTTCTGCATGAGCTGTGCCTTGACGATCTCGTGCTTCTCGAGCTGCTCACCGCGCGAGTTCATGATCTCGAAGTAGTGGTTGAGGTCGATGTCCTTCGGCACGCGGTAGTGGATGATGTGGACGCTTCGCAGGAAGTAATCTTTGAAGCCCGCCAGGTCTCCTTCTGGGACGATGCCGTCGATGGCTGCCCTGGCGAACTTGTAGCCGCCCTCTATCGCCAGGTCGACCTCTTCGACGTCCAGGTCATCAAGGTGCCGCAGGGTGTCGTCGGACTTCCTGCGCGCCCGGTAGGCGAGCCTGCTCGTCATGTCGCAGCCCAGCGCCGTGAGGACGAGGGTGATGGTCGTGAGCCGCTGCTGGCCGTCGATTACCTCGTACGCCCGGTCGCCGCGGTAGTAGGTTACGAGCGTGCCGATGTAGTACGTCGGCTTGCCCCCGCGGAAGGCGTCGTAGACGTCCTGGACGAGGGTATCGATTTCGTCCTTGCCCCAGGCGTAGTTCCTCTGGTAGATGGGGATCTCGTACGTGCGCTGCTCCCCGAAAGCGAACAGGCTCCCGATGGAGGTCTCGTCGAGGGGGAGGTCATGTCTCGTCATCGTTGCCCCTTCCAGAAGTTCTTGGCGCGGAAGAAGTGGAGGTAGTTCTGGTAAACGCCGTCCTCGTCGTCTCGGTCGTGCATGTGCTCGGTGTCGGCGGCGACCATGTCCTCGCCGAGCGGGTCTATCATCTCGGAAAGTCTCCCCATGAGCGCGCTTGGGGAGTCGGACTCGGCGATGACCTTGTAGATGTTGAAGGCGTTCGCCACGTCCTTGTTCGGCTCGCCGGAGACGTAGTTCTGCGCGACCAGCCAGCCGACGTTCCTGTACTGGGCGCGCATCGAGTACGCCCATACGAACGCCAGCACCACGAACTGGTCGAGGTACTCGCTGTCCGCCTTCGACGGAATGGCGGGGCAGAACCTGTCGACGTAGAGCAGGACTGCCGAGTCGAACATGAGCCGCGTTATACGGTTGCCGACCCCGTTCCGGTACTTCTTCAGGTCGAGGGTCTTCACGATCTCGTTGTCATTGATGTAGTAGCCCTCGTACCTGTCGTTGTTCTGGACGTCAGCGAGCACGTCGAAGTAGTGCTTCGCGTACTCGAAGAAGGGCCTGCCGGCGATGATGGGCGCGTCGATCTGGAAGCGGCTGAGGCTCTGCACGCCGGCCACGAACGGGACGTGGGAGCTGTTCACCGCGTCCGCGTAGGCGAAGGCGCCCTTGTAGTACTGGGCGTACGGGTAGCTGTCGCGCGAGGTAACCCCCTTGAAGAGGTCGATGTTCCCCTCGTCAAGCTTTGCCGGCCTCTCGCCCTTGACCCACACCTTCAGCCGGTAGAGGTACTCGCTTAACAGGCGTGCGAGCTTCTCCTGGTCGAGGTCCTCCCACGTTTTCACGATTCGCTCGGTCTCTGCCTCGGTGGCATCGGCCATCTCGCGGAGGTGGAAGGCCTTGAGGAGGTCGTGCGGGTAGAGCGCCTTGCCGCGGGCGTTCTGCGAGTCGAAGAACTGGAACGCCTCGGACAGGTTCTCCGTTATCACGACTATCATCTCGCAGTTGTTTTCGATATAGGCGAGCAGGTCCTTGCGGTCCCGGTCCTCGTCGATCTGGCTCGCCCTACGCCTCAGGGCCTCGTAGTTCTTCACGACGTTTCGCCGGTTGAGCGCGTTGTCGCTTAGCCCCTGTCCCAAAAACGGGATGGCATCATCCTCTTCGCCGAAGGCCCTGAGCAGCAGAGCGAAGGTTATCGTCCTCTGCTGGCCGTCGACGATGTTGTAGGTCCCGTCCCCCTCGTCGTGGTGAAGGATGAGCGTCCCCACGCGGTACGTCTCCCTGTTCGCCGACATGGCATCCTGGATGTCGTCCAGGAGCTGGTAGGCGTTCTTTGTTGTCCACTTGTACGGGCGCTGGTAGACCGGTATGCACAACGATATGCCGTCGAGGGGCTGCCCGCTGTCCGTTTCCGACACTTTGCGCCGGAGAAGCAGGTCGCCTATGGTCGTAACACCCAATGTGAGTCGGTTCGTCATACGTGTTCCACCCGTCGAAACGGGAAGCGGTCTCGTCTGCCTTGAAGCGGGTTCCGCCTGCCGTTGGTTGCCGGTTGTAATCTTCTTTGTGCTCAACGCAGTCATCCGAAACGCCGCAGTGCTTGTTGTTGTCGACGGCGACGACCACTTGATGCAGGGCTTCGGGTATGCGTGATGTATATCCTCGTCCAGTGCCATAGAATCTTGATGCTCTGACCAGCATTGGACGTACTGTACGATTTTATCCCAATCAGTGGCTTAGTGTGGCTTACAGTGGCTTGCCGCCTGACGCCGCTTTGCGCTCATGTCAGAATCGGCTTAAACCTCTCGTTGACGTGCAAGAAACATCACTTCTTGCCACTAGAAGACACCAGACGGCAGCAGATGCCAAACGAGAGGTTTCGCATGAGACAAGACATCTTCCAACTCAGACACTCCTCGACTCCGGCGGAGGAAAAACGTGTCGGAGCAACGCGCGATAATGGGACCGATAGCCATGGGAATGCCGGGGCGGGAAACCGGGAACCGGCCGTCCCCCTCGACTCCTGTCGGCAGCGATCAGGGAGACACCTTGCTTGACGTCTCAGAAGTGGCCGATTACCTGCGCATCTCGAGGTCATCGGTCTACAAGCTCATCGAGAGGTAGCAGATTCCCGCTATCAGGATCGGGAGGCTTCTGCGTGTCCGGAAAGATGAGCTCGACAAGACACTTCGCTCCATGGGCAGCGGTGCCTAAGAAGGTGCGCAATGGAGCCGCGGCTAAAAAACGCGATGGAATTTCCTCAAAACGTTTGGCACGTTTTTGGAACTATTGGCAGCTCTTAGCATCTCGTCCCATCATTTACCGTCCGAAGGGTCGTATGAAGAGTATTTATCCAAGTTAACACGCATAAAAAAGCCCCGAAACCGCGCAGTTTCGGGGCTTTCGAAGCGTTCATATTCACCCAAAGTCCAGGTGGCTTTGTCCTAGTCCTACCACTAGTTACTAACCACCGTTACCAGACACGTTTATTGGGGTATTCATTATTTCTAAAACGATTTATACCCCCATAACTAAGAAATTTCCTTATTCCCACTCAATGGTCGCAGGTGGCTTTGGAGTGATGTCGTACGCTACGCGGTTAACGCCAGTAACCTCACTGACAATCCTAGAAGAAATGCGAGTCAGCAACTCATATGGAAGCTTTGCCCAGTCAGCGGTCATGGCATCACTAGACTCAACGGCACGCAGGATAACAGGACGAGCATATGTGCGCTCATCGCCCATTACACCAACGGACTTAATGTCGGGTAGCACGGCAAAGTACTGCCAAACACTGTGCTCGGAGTTACGATCGCCTGTCTCGTCAAAGAGCTGGGCGTTGTAAGCGTCAATCTCTTCGCGGACAATAGCGTCGGCGTTGCGGAGAATCTCCAGCTTTTCTGGGGTAACGTCGCCAATGATGCGGATAGCAAGGCCGGGACCTGGGAATGGCTGCCTGTAGACAAGATTCTCTGGCAGGCCAAGAGAAACGCCCAGTGCACGGACCTCGTCCTTGAAGAAGTGATCCAGGGGCTCAATCAGGTCAAAGTGAACGCCCTCTGGGAATGGAATCAGGTTGTGGTGGCTCTTGATGGTTGCAGCTTTGCCGCCGGTCTTGCGAGCACCGGACTCAATAATGTCAGGGTAAATGGTACCCTGTGCCAGGAACTGAACGCCGTCCAGCTTCTGAGCCTCGTCAAAAAAGACCTTCCAGAACTCGGTACCAATCAGGCGACGCTTCATCTCTGGCTCAGTAACACCTGCCAGAAGCTTAGCGTAGCGCTCCTCTGCATGAACGTGAATCAGAGGCACGTTGAACTGCTTGCGGAAAACCTGTTCAACCATCTCTGGCTCTCCCTTACGGAGCATGCCGTGGTTCACAAACACGCAGGTAAGCTGATCGCCGATAGCACGGTGAACAAGAGCTGCAACAACAGAAGAGTCAACGCCGCCGGAAAGTGCCAAAATAACGCGACCGTTACCGACCTTCTGGCGAATCTCATCTACCTTCTGCTCAATGATGTTGTCCATGGTCCACGTCTTCTCAAAACCGCAGATATTGAACAGGAAGTTAGAAAGCATCTGGGAACCACACTCGGTGTGGTTAACCTCTGGATGGAACTGCGTAGAATACAGGTTTTTAGCAGCGTTTTCCATAGCTGCAATAGGGCAAACGTCAGTAGAAGCGGTAACGGTAAAGCCCTCTGGGACCTCAGACACAGCGTCGCGATGGCTCATCCAAACGGTCTGCTGCTCAGCGGTACCGTCAAAGATGCGGCTCTCCCCCGCGCGGGTCAGATGAGCTGGGCCATACTCGCCCTTCTCGGTGTGTCCAACGGTGCCACCCAGGGTAACCGCCATAATCTGCTGGCCATAGCAGAAACCAAAGACAGGAAGGCCAAGCTCCAGAATCTCTGGGTCAATCTTTGGCGCATCCTCCGCGTAAACAGAAGCAGGGCCGCCGGACAAAATAAGCGCAGATGGATTGAGCTCACGAAGCTCATCTGCAGAAATATCACAAGGAACAATCTCGGAGTAGACGTTAAGATCGCGCACACGACGTGCAATTAACTGGCCGTACTGGGCACCAAAGTCTAGAACTGCAACAAACTGCTTGGGCCTGGACTCGCTCATGCATGACTCCGCTTCTCCGGTTTCCCGGTCACTCTTGGATTCTGTGCCGTCGCGCAATGCCGCACGTATAAGCACATATCTCTACCACGAATTTATTGCTATTAATAATACCTTCAACCAGCCGATAACATCACGAGAGATTGCGCGCGCCAAAAAGTCTTCTTATTCTGTACAAACAAAAGACGGTAAAGCTCTATAATCTGACGAGAAATGCTACTAATTTCTGACAATTTACAAACTCAGAATATGGCGAGAAGAGCAGGTCAAAAGTACGGTAATTTGAAATATAATTGTTTTGTGACGACAAAAACTGGTAACAGTTTTTAAGTGCCTATCTGCAATAATTTTCTCACACTCGCAAGACGAATTGGAGTTTAGTTTATGAAAAAAGTACTGGTCAGACTAGGTGCATTTCTTGTGCCATTTATGATTGTTGTTACTTTTGTGACAACATTTGCTTCTGCTGCAACTGTTTCACCGGTTCAAATTACCAGCATGTCTGTGGCTGATGATACCTATACACCAGTAAATGAGATTACCACTGATAATCTGTACCATATTACAATTAACTGGGAATCTACCGCATCTACCGTGGCAGAAGGTGACTATTTTGATATTACTCTGCCCGATAAAGTCCAGTTCACTGCCACACAAAACACAACTCCAATTGAAGTTAAAGATCCTAACGGTGCAACCGTAGCGTGGGCTTATCCAACTCCAGCTGCAGGTAGCATTTACGGCGGTACCCTGCATGTTGTTTATACCGACTACGCAAACACCCACACCCAGATTAGGGGTACTTTCTCTCTGTCCGCTCTCTACGACCGCGACGCCATCAACGCAGGGGATAACACCCACATTGATTTTGGCGTTAACGGCACCGCTGTTCCTCTCAACATGATTGTTCGTCCAAAGAACACCATTGGCCAAGAGTGGCTCAACAAGTGGGGTGGCCCTGTTACCGGTACCGAGTCCGAGGTACTTTGGTATGTTCGTCTTAACTACTCCGCTTCTAACATGACTGGCGTTGAGTTCTCTGACTCCCTCTCTGATAGAAACGGTGGCGACCTGCCAGCATCGGTAACCTACATTGTCAACTCTTTCCACCTCTATCGTGCAGACTTTGATGGAACGGGTAACTTCAGCAACCTTCAGGAGGTCACCATTCCTAATGGTGCACTTTCTATTGCAGCTGATGGCCACTCCTACCACCTTAACCTGATCGGCGTTGACTTCTCCCAGGGTCAGCGTTACCTCCTGCAGTATCGCACCACCTTTATCCCAGGTATGGCTCTGCATAACTATGGCGTGCTTACCAATGCTGGCGGTGCTCCAAGAAGCGAGATTGGCTTTACCTACTACTCTCCAAGCAACTCCGGCGGCGCAATCGGCAATCTTGTCGGCCGCATCCGCATCATCAAGGTTGACGCTGACAACGCAACTACCCAGCTTTCCGGTGCAACTTTTAAGGTAACAAGCGTTGCTAACCCAGCTGATTCTTGGACTCTTACTACAGGCGCCGACGGAACTGCAACCTCCGAGAGGCTCATTACCGGCTCCTACACCATCGAAGAGCTTACTGCTCCAGATGGCTATGTGCGTGACGCTACGGTCTACACCGTAAACGTTGACAATCAGTCCGGCACTATCAAGATTATTGAGAACAAGAAGAACGCTCATGCAGACATTCCTGTACAGAAAGTCTGGAATGGCGCAGAGGGCGGAGCAGTAACTGTTCACCTGCTTGCTAACGGCGTTGACACTGGTAAGACCCTTACCTTGAGCTCTGACAATAACTGGCAGGATTCCTTCACGGGTCTTGAGGCTTATGCTGCTGACGGCTCCGAGATCACCTACACCATCTCTGAGGACGAGGTAGCCGGCTACACCAGCCAGATTACGGGCGACGCAACTCAGGGCTTTGTAGTCACTAACACTCAGGTTTCTCCAACTCCAGAGAAGCCTGCTAAGACTCGCAAGAAGTCCAACCTTCCCTACACCGGAGATGCTTCTTCTGTTGCAGGCGTCCTCTTTGGATCTTTGGCAGCACTGAGTGGCGCAGTTGCACTTAAGCGTCGCAAGTAAGCTAAGCGTACGCATAGGACCGTACGTGGTCGCATAAGCAACTCATCAAGAACGTCTTGTCCTCGTGAACTGCCTCCCATTTCTTAGACATAAGAAATGGGAGGCAGTTCATATGCGGGTGATTATGATTCTGC
>ERZ772786.227-NODE-227-length-23090-cov-3.816540_pt1 | contig 23090 bp, 18 predicted proteins | sample MGYA00511473_ERZ772786 | MGnify/ENA primary metagenome ERZ772786 (study PRJEB29015, sample SAMEA2738025) | human oral metagenome | biome: human oral; feature: human-associated habitat; material: saliva | place: China | collected 2252 ...
GCTTGTACTATTATGGTGCAAGGTACATGAATCCTATGGCAAGTATTTGGTATGGGGTGGATCCGTTAGCAGAGAAGTTTCTAAGTGTTAGTGTATATTGTTATACAATGTGTAATCCTATAAACCTGATAGATGAAGATGGTCTTTTCCCCAAACAACTTATCAAATTACATAAAACTTTTTTTTGGCAAAAGGATTATTATACTTTTACTCAGCCTATGGCGCATGTTCTTTCTCTTGTCTCTAGTGTTAACGAACAGGACATTAAAAACACAAGGATATATGTGAGAGGTGTATCTAATCCTTATCCTTGGTATTTTGGAAAAGACACGTATGGGGGTATTACTTTACCAGAAGGAAACCATGTTGCAATAACATATACAAATAATCTATTTGATGATTCTGAATTTGGGCAGAATTATTATGTATGGCTTGATATCTCTAGTCATGAAGTTGGTCATATTAATCACATAAAAGCTAGTAATAAAATTGCCGATAAGCAATATGAGCTTCTTCTAAAAACATCTATGTATGCAAAGGACATGTATGTACCTTCATTAGAGACTCATCGGACTACTTCATATCTCAGTAAATTTATTGCCTCTTATTTAAAGTATGGAGGACATGATAAATCTCCGTTAGAGAAGCAAGCTGACAAAGGATCTGATTCATTCAACAGATTCAATAAATTTGTTAATGAGAAATATGGGAATAACTCTTTGATCAACTTACTTAAATCCGATATATCAGATACAAAGAAAATACAACAGATTGATAAGTATTGGAACGAATATGTTAAATCTAAAGAAACAACCAAATAATGAAAAAAATATTATCTGTATTTTTGTTTTTATTATGCTTATTGTCCCTGCCATTTCTTATTTTTCTCTTATTTAACTCGCAAGGGAATGGAATTGAGCTTGATATATCTTCATCTACCATAATAAGTAAAAATGGGAAATTATTTAATGTTTACATTTATAGTGATAATGATAGTATAGAAGATATCCAATTTATACAATTAAAAGAAGGTCATGAAGCGAAACGAAAGATTTCATTAACCTCTGTAGATTCCAATTACGTAATTACAGACTGGCGTGACCACCAAGTAACAAAAATTTTCTTATATCCCAATAGAAAGTATAGAATCGAAAATCATTCTAACGGTGATACCTCCCCGAGTATTATTATGTTCATGACAGATTCGTTAGGGAAACCAGCTTATCAAATGACTGATAGATATTAAGTAGGAAGTGTAAAGAATAAATACAGAATGATCGGAATGACCCGAGCAACCCTGACGACCAACTTCAATAAAGGAAAAAAAGAAACAAAATGAAAAATTTTATTGCAGTATTCGGCTTAATTCTAATTTTCTTTAGTTGTACTAAAAGGTGTAGAGTTGAAACGAAATATAAAGATTCGATAGTAGTCTTCTTTAGACCTATTTTCAGCTCCAAAACTGTCAAGGCACATGAATTGATAAATATGTCAAATTGTGTACCCGTAAATGATACTATCAAAATTAGCCATAGAGATTATTGTAAAATCAGCAATTTTATCCAAAATAAAAGATACGTAAAGTCTAAAGTAAAAGGAGTTCCTGAAATTTATTTTAAAAATGATGGAAAGGAAATATTCTTGACCTTGTTTGATACTTTAGCTACAGATATAAAGGGGGAGAATCTTGAGTCCAATATAAATATAATATACTTAATTAATAAGTATTGTAAATTCTATAACTATTTTACCAAAGAAGAAGTTATGTGGGGTAGTCTTTATAGAAAATATCCTTTTCCCAAAGATTACCATTATTATTATGGATATTTTACTAAGAGGAAACAATCCGATGCAGTAATAGCAATAAAAAAGAAAGGAATAAAACTATGGCTCGTTGAAAAAGAAAGGTAATATATTGACCATGCTATTTCTATTTCGTGCGGCTTCAAGAGGCATTTTATCCAGAGAATATTTTCAACTATGCTGCGTATACCTCCGATGCAACGGTAATCCAATGCTGGTAACGAATGACTCAACGAATACCACTTGTGGGATGTACTGGGATGAGAACAACCGCTTGATGGTTTTAAGTGATAATGCATGTTGAATACTTACTCATACAATGTTTTTGGTGTTCACTAATGGAGACGTTATCACTTGTACCAAAGAATAAACGAGGTGTTCCATAGTTACTCTAAACTCCTAACATAGTTTTGGTTTTTAGTTGCCGTCACTTTTAACATTTCGTGTAAACGGCTTGTTGTCAAGCTATTGAGCCATGTGGAGAAGTGACGGGAGTGACAGGAAAATTGAAAGGTGGTTGTTTTTATGGTGTTCGCCTAACTATGCAGAGGGAGAGGTACTCGCTTGTTATGAAAAGGAAAAGGGCATAAGAAGGGTTGTAATAAAGATTCATAAATTGGAGATAACAGGTGGACTTTGGTACGGTAAAAGATGCCCTTTTGCACGGTAAAAGATGCTCTTTTGAGGTGTGAAAGGTGCCCTTTTGCACGGTAAAAGGGCATCTTTTAGAATGGCGTTTGTAAGTCTTTGATAGAGAATGATATACAAGTCTGAGTGCTTTGCATAACTCCAGATTTTGTGGACACGTAGCTTCATTTCTCTGTAAACATATTTCTGATTAGCCCGTAATGGCGTGGTGGTATACGTCGGGACGGATAAGTTACAAGGATCTTCGCTGGAGCGTTTTACCACAAACAGGCGTATCTTATATCAGTCGCCCCTCCCCATCCAACAACAAAAGCCTACCGTATACCATTTCTGATTTTGCTGTCATTTCTATCACTCCATTATCGCCTTTAATCATCTGAATATAAACCCATTACCCGAAGTGTTAAAAGTGACAGCAACTAAAAACAAAACTTAATTAGGGGTTTTGGAGTAATAATGTGAGGTATATTTTTATGATGTTTCATATTCATGATATAGGAGAGGTGATAAAACTTCAAAATAAAGATAGTGGAGTAAGATAGTGAGAAAGTTATCGGAGAGGAAATATCTATGAAGTAAAAAACACTCTTTGTTCTTATTTCTTTTAATATTTATATTGTGTTGATAATCAATGTGATTTGTTGTTTTATAGATAGAATCAATATTACTATAGATTTTATCTATTGGAAGATGATACAGCAAGTTGTACCTTTGCATCAGAAAACAATAGATAACAACATTTAATAAGGAAAAAGATTATGAAGAATTTAGAAATTATTGGTTTAGACGAGAGTAAGGTAAATAAGGTTAAGGATGCACTTGCACAGTTGTTGGCAGATTATCAGATTTATTATACCAACCTCCGTAATCTTCATTGGAATGTAAAGGGTCATAAGTTCTTTACAATGCACTCTAAGTATGAGGAGTTATATAATGAGGCTGCAGCTCATGTCGATGAGATAGCAGAGCGTATTCTACAGTTGGGTGCTCATCCAGAGAGCAGATACAGTGAGTATTTGAAAGTTGCAACCATCAAGGAGATTGACGGTGTTGTTGGTGGCAGAGAGTCAATAGAGCTTCTTCTTGAGTATTTCAAGAACCTCATTGCTCAGGAGCGTGCCCTTATTGATTTGGCAGGTGATGCTCATGATGATGTTACAGCAGACCTGATGACAGGTTATTTGGCATCACAGGAGAAGAATGTTTGGATGCTTCTTGCTTATGCACAACATAAGCATCATGATGATAGTTGCTGCTGCGAGACAAAGTAAGTAACAGTTTTTTAGTTTGATATTTAAGGGGACTGTATCCATTGGATATAGTCCTCTTTTTATGTTTATACCTTAAGTTCTTCAGCTTATCAGCCTTTTTATTCCTTGATTTGTGAAGATAGGCTGGAGGATGTGTTTTAAATCTATATAGTCTTTCCGTATAATTGTTTTTAGTTTAAGGAAAATATATTAACTTTGTCGGTCACATTATATTATTATATGGTATATTTCATTAAACGATCTATCGTATGGCTGAGACGTATCCGGTATTCCCGAGGGTTTGGAGTACATTCTCCTTGGGCATATAAGTTTATTCGTTATGTTATTAATGAGCATTATCCATATTATAAATACAACGATCTGGAGGAACTTGTTTACGGTTTAGACAGGCGAACCCGCAAGTTATGCAAGTTATACTTTCGTCTTGTAAATTACCTGCAACCAGATTTCTTTCTTGATTTCTTCCCTTCCTCTCCTTGTTATAGGTTTTATGTTACGGCAGCTTGTAAGAAGGTTTCCTATCATCAAATCAACCATGAGTTTTCGTTTGATGACGTTAATGATAAGGAACACTTAGCAACCAAATGCTGTGTAGCTCATATTCCCCTGAGGAATAATTATCAAGACTCAGTTGATTACGTATTAAACAATCTCTCCTCAGATTCTGTTTTAGTATTGGAAGGTATTAAGAAAGACAAGGATACCAATCTCTTTTGGAAGAAACTTATAAAGGATTCACGTGTTGGGGTAACTTTTGACTTGTACTACTGTGGTATTGTATTCCTGAAGACAAACATGACAAAGCAGAATTATATAGTTAATTATTAAAGATGAAGATATATACGAAGAATGGGGATAAGGGTACAACGTCATTATGTGGTGGACATCGCGTTGCAAAAGATGATTTACGTGTAGAAGCATACGGAACTATTGATGAGTTGAACGCACATCTTGGTTTATTGATATCCTTTTTGAACCAAGACCGTAGCCCTCATTTTACTTCACTAATACATCCCTTAGAGCATTTACAGGAAAACTTGTTCGTGATCGGTTCTGTGTTGTCTACCTATACGGAAACAGATCAAACACTGCCAGTTATTGCGAAGCATATTTCAGAAATGGAAGACTCCATTGATTCCTGGACAGCAGAGATCCCACCTCAAAGCTCTTTTATACTTCCGGGTGGTACGGTTTCGGCAGCACAATGCCATGTTTGCCGGACTGTTTGTCGCCGTGCTGAAAGACGGATTATCTCATTATCTCATCATGTTTTGCTATCTTCCGATATCTTATCCTTTATGAACAGGTTGTCAGATTACTTCTTTGTTTTGTCACGTTATTTAAACATAAAGGCGAATGAGTGTGAAAAAAGATGGGAAAATACTTGCAAATAAAAAATAAAATATTACTTTTGCACGCAATTAGAAACGTGTAAAAAAACAAGAATATGTATTGGACTTTGGAATTGGCCTCTAAGCTTGAAGATGCTCCATGGCCTGCAACAAAAGACGAGTTGATAGATTATGCAATGAGGTCAGGTGCACCTCTTGAAGTTCTTGAGAACCTACAGGAGATTGAGGATGAAGGAGAGGTCTATGATAGTATAGAAGATATATGGCCTGATTACCCTTCAAAAGATGATTTCTTATGGAATGAAGATGAGTATTAGGTCACTAAAAAATTAAAAAGGTCACTTACATTATAATATATGTGAGTGACCTTTTTTTATTTATGTAACAATAAATTGATGTACTCTTCGTTATAGAGTCGTGTTTAAACGCTTATGTATTATATTCAGCTTTTCTGTTCTGGTAGGGTTACCTGCCATGGCACAGTATGATCCGTCCTATAGTCATTATTGGGCGATGGAGCCTTCTTTCAACCCAGCATCAGTGGGAAAAGATAATAAGTTGAATGTCGTTGGTGTCTATGCACTTGACTTTGCAGGTTATGAGCATAATCCTAATACCTTCTATGTTGGTGCTGATATGCCACTTTATTTTATGAAGCAGTATCATGGAGTTGGTGTTTCAATCTTAAATGATAAGATAGGTGCTTTTACTCACCAGCGTGTTGCAGGTCAATATGCTTTTCGTCATTCCTTATGGGGTGGTATGGTTTCTGCAGGAGTCCAACTCGGTATGCTCTTTGAGAAGTTTGATGGGAGTAAGTTGGATGCGGAAGACATGAGTGACCCTGCACTTGCCAATGCCGAATTAAGTGGTAATAGTCTTGATATGGGTCTTGGCTTCTATTATTTACGTAAGAACTGGTATGTCGGTGCATCAGTCCAGCACCTTAATTCTCCACGGATAGAATTGGGTGAAAAGAATGAATTACAGATAGATAAGACTTATTATTTAACAGGTGGATACAATATTAAGTTAAGGAATCCGTTTTTAAGCATACCGACTTCCGTATTAGCCAGGTATGATGGAAGGACTTATCGGGCAGATATTACGGCGCGTTTGGTATATACGAATGATAAGAAAGTTCTTTACGGAGGAGTTTCTTATAGTCCCACTAACTCCGTTACAGCTTATATTGGTGGTACTTTCCACGGAATCAATGTAGGTTATAGTTATGAGATGTATACGGGAACTACAGCATTTGGTAACGGTAGCCACGAGTTGTTCGTTAGTTATCAGACCGATATAAACCTCCAGAAGAAAGGACGTAACAAGCATAAGAGTGTTAGATTTCTGTAGAAATATTTATGAAAATGAGGAAAAATATAATTACCATTTGTCTTAGTGCAGCTTTCTTAGCTACACTTACGGGATGTTTTGCTGGTAAGTCTGCTTCAACATCAGGGCGTGGTGGTGAAGTTACTGGCGTTGGTGGGGGTAAAGGCTTTCGTGAGCCCACTCCTTACGGTATGACACTTGTTAAGCGTGGCTGGTTGAGAATGGGATTGGAGAAGCAAGACTCACTTTGGGGAAAGAAAACTCCTGTGAAGGATATTTCTGTAGATGGCTTCTGGATGGATGAGACAGAAGTTACGAATTCAGAGTATAAGCAGTTTGTTGAATGGGTTAAGGATTCTATTCTTCGAACCCGTTTGGCTGATCCTGCCTATGGTGGTGATGAAACTTACATGATAACAGAAGATAAGAACGGTGATCCTGTTACTCCACATCTTAACTGGGCTAAACGCTTACCTCGCAAGCCTAACGAAGATGAGCAGCGTGCTTTTGAAAGCCTTTATGTAACAAATCCTGTTACTGGAGAGAAGAGTTTAGATGCTAAGCAGATGAATTATCGTTATGAGATTTACGACTATACTGCAGCAGCCTTACGTCGAAATCGTATGAATCCTCAGGATCGTAATCTTAATACAGATCTTACAGTAGATCCAAATGAGGTTGTTATGATCTCAAAAGATACGGCTTATGTTGATGATAGAGGCGTAATTCATAATGAAACCATCAATCGTCCTTTAACCGGACCATGGGATTTCCTTAATACTTATATCGTAAATATCTATCCTGATACTACTTGTTGGGTTAATGATTTCCGTAATTCGGATAATGAGATTTATCTTCGGAACTATTTCAGTAACCCTACGTATAATGACTATCCTGTAGTGGGTGTTACCTGGGAGCAGGCGAATGCTTTCTGTGCATGGCGTACAGAATACCTTCTTAAAGGCTTAGGTCGGGAAGCACGTTATGTGCAACGTTATCGTTTACCGACAGAGGCAGAGTGGGAGTATGCTGCTCGTGGCAAAAATCAGGATGAGTTCCCTTGGGATAATCAGAATGTAAAGAATGGTAATGGCTGTTTCTTTGCTAACTTTAAACCAGATCGTGGTAACTATACGAAGGATGGAAACCTCATAACCAGTAAGGTCGGGATTTACGGTGCCAACTCCAATGGGCTCTATGATATGGCAGGTAATGTAGCAGAGTGGACCAGTACGATTTATACGGAAGCTGGTGTTGATGCCATGAATGATTTTAATCCTCAGTTAGATTACAAAGCAGCAAGAGAGGATCCTTATCGTTTAAAGAAGAAGAGTGTTCGTGGAGGTAGTTGGAAAGATCCAGAAAGCTATATCCGCAGCGCATGGCGTACTTGGGAATATCAGAATCAGCCACGTAGCTATATCGGATTCCGTTGTGTCCGTAGCTTAGCAAGCTCATCGAGCGAGGCTGCTAAAGAGAATAAGAAAAGTAGTAAGAAAAAGAGAAGATCATGACACAATACAGTAAATATAACATAGTCTACCGTCTGCAGAAGTGGATGGATAGCGTTCCTGGACAGACTTTCTTGAATTATGGTTATAGTTGGGGTGCGTCTGTCGTTATCCTTGGTGCATTGTTCAAATTGACACACTTGCCAGGAGCTAATATTATGCTTTATTTTGGTATGGGTACAGAGGTTATTGTATTCTTCCTCTCAGCTTTTGACCGTCCGTTTGATAAGACTGATGATGGTCGTGACCTTCCAACACATATCACTGATGAGTATCTTGATGGTACAGAGTCAGAAGCAGGGACAGCAGAACATCATACTGTTACTGTTCCTTCAGCTGCAGAAGTGGCAGAGACGGTTCAACGCACAATGCCTTCAGCTGATGATATTGCAGCAGCAGTGGTTGGACAACAGAGTAAAGTCATTGCTGATGCACAGCAGCAGACCCCAGAAATGGTAGAGGCACAAACCAATTATGTCTCAGCTTTGCAGAACTTGACGGAGATGTTAGGTAAAGTAAATGACCAGAGTCAGCGCCTTACTCGTGATAGTGAGGAGATGGAGAATTTGAACCGCACCCTTACAGGTATTGCAAAGGTTTATGAAATGCAACTTAAAGGGGCCAGTCAGCAGATTGGTACTATAGATCAGATCAATGAGCAGACGCGTAAAATGGCGCAGCAGATAGAGCAGCTTAACAAGATTTATGCGCGTATGATAGAAGCAATGACTGTAAATATGCGTGGTGTTGCGGCACCTGGTGTAGCTCCACAGCAGTCTGCTCCTGAAAACTTATAATGTGTTTACGGTTGGTGAGTAGGCGTAGTAGCTTCCTCTCCACATACAAAGAATAATAGAATTAATGGCTATTAAGAAGAGAAAGATTTCCCCTCGCCAGAAGATGATTAACTTAATGTATGTCGTCCTCATGGCAATGTTGGCTTTGAATATCTCAACGGAGGTACTCAATGGCTTCTCTGTTGTAGAGGAGAGTCTCAATCGCACTACGGGAAATTCATCTAAAGAGAACGAAGCGATCTTCGGTGAGCTTGACCAAATGATGCGTAAGAACCCTCAGAAGGTTAAACAATGGTTCATGATGGCATCAACAGTGAGGGAGATGAGTGATTCTCTCTATAATTATGCACAGTCATTAAAGGTTGCAATTGTTCGTGAAGCGGATGGCCCAGATGGGGATCCTCAGAAGATAGAAGGTAAGGATAACATAGAGGCTGCAAGCTACGTGATGCTGAATCCTGGTACCGGACAAGGGCATAAGCTCTATGAAGCCATCAACAGTTATCGCTCTCGTATTCTTCAGTTTGTTACTGATTCTCGTCAGAAGAAGATTATTGCCAGCAACCTTTCAACTGCTGTTCCTGCTCATTCAATGGGTAAGAATTGGGAAGAATACATGTTTGAGAACATGCCAACGGCTGCTGCTGTCACGCTTTTGTCTAAACTTCAGAGTGATGTTCGTTATGCAGAAGGTGAAGTTCTACATACTTTAGTAGCTAATGTCGGTCTGAAAGATATACGTGTGAACAAGCTGCAGGCTTTTGTTGTCCCAAGTCAGACGCGTCTCTATCCTGGTGAGACAATGACAGCCCAGATGTTTATGGGTGCAGTTGACTCTACCCAGCAACCTCAGGTTTATGTCAATGGACAGCTTATTCAAGGCAATAAGATAACTGTCAAGGCAGGTTCTCCCGGTAAACATACTTTGAGTGGATATATCCTGATTAAGGATATGGCTGGAAATGTGCTGCGAAGGAACTTCTCACAGGACTATTGGGTCACTGGTGGACCACAGCCTAAGCGTTATATTAGTCCTGACGGTATGCAGAAGACACCTCCATTTGACGGCATGGCAACGATTGCAGCCGATTTGATGAATGTGCTTTATGCTGGTTTCGACAATCCAATCACCATCAGTATTCCTAATACGTCACAACGAGATGTACAGGCAACGATGTCGGGCGGGTCACTTATCGCACGAGGTGGTGGACATTTCGTAGCTCGTCCTTCTGCAGTAGGGCAGCCTGTTACTATTTCTGTTTCAGCTAAGGGACGTAAGATAGGAGAGTATAAGTTCCGTGTTCGTAAGTTACCCGACCCATCACCTTATATCGCAATGGGTGCTGACCGTTTCAAGAGCGGTCCACTTTCTAAAGGCGTACTCATGTCAGCACCGGGTATTCATGCTGCAATTGATGATGGTCTGCTTGATATTCCATTTACTGTAACCAGCTTCCGTGTTGTCTTCTTTGATAATATGGGCAATGCTGTTCCATTGTCAAGTAATGGTGCATCTTTCTCTGCTCAGCAGAAAGAACAGTTCCGTCAGTTAAGTCGTAATAAACGATTCTATATTACAAATGTCGTTGTCCATGGTCCAGACGGAACAACCCGAACACTTAATGGGCGTAACATGGAGGTCATCGTGAGATAGTAAATGAAGTTGAGAGGGGCTATAAGGGCAGATGAAATAAGCATAACACATCCCATGTAGTTCCTTTCCTCCTACGAAAAGAAAAAATAAAGAAGCAATGAAAAGAATATTTCTTATAGGTTGTACAGTTCTGTTTGCCGTTATGGCATCGGCCCAGCCTGCCGCACGCAGGACTCAGCAGCGCCAATCACCTGCTAATACCATCAGTACTCGGGCACAGATATCTTTTCCGACGACAGCACCTATGGAAGAGGATGTTGTCTGGCGGCGTGATATTTATCGTGAGTTGAAGTTGGATGATGATGCTAATGCCGGACTGTATTACCCTGTAGAGCCTGTCGGCTCACAGATGAATCTCTTCACTTATATCTTTAAGTTGATGATGAACGGTCCTAAACGTGGTGGTATTGCCGCCTATACGTATCGTATGGATGGCAACGAAGTCTTTACTGACTCTGCACGTGTTAAGCCTTTGCAGTTCCTTGATAACTATCATATCTTTTATGAACGTACCGACCATGGTATTCGTCTTGATAACAGTGACATCCCTTCAGCAGAGGTTAAAGGCTATTATCTGAAGGAGAGTGCATATTATGATCAGAACAGTGGAACCTTCCATCGTAAGGTTGATGCACTTTGTCCGATTATGTATCGTGAGGACGACTTCGGTGATGGTGAGGTGAAGTATCCGTTGTTCTGGGTGAAATATGATGATTTAGCACCATTCCTTGCTAAGCAGACCATTATGACAAGTAATCTGAATAATGCTGCCACGATGAGTGTTGATGATTATTTCACCATGAATATGTATCATGGAAAGATCTATAAGACGACGAATATGCTCGGTAAGACCCTTGCCCAGTATTGTTCTAATGACTCTGCTTTGAGTGCAGAACAGAAGAAGATTGAACGTGAGTTGGCTACATTCGAGCGGAATATCTATGGTGATCCGTCACGTCGTGATAGTCTCGACAGCATAGCTGCAGCCGCAGACGGTGCTAAGGCTTCTAAGAGATCTGCACGTGGACGTCGTGGAGCAGGCGGTTCAAGCTCTGTTCGTAGTAGTCGTCGGTCGTCAGGGAGTAGTGCTGCTACTGGTGGATCTGCACGTGTGACAGTACGCCGTGAGCGCCATTAAGTAAGTCTAAAGATTGTCAAACCAGGATAACCTATTGCTTACGAACTAAGTTCTCGGCAGTAGTTACTATTAAAATTATTTATTATGAAGAAGGTACTTTTTATCGCTTTAGCAGCTATTACCAGTCTGTTTGCTACCCCAGCAAGTGCACAGGAACCCCTAAAGTTTGGTGTTAAGGCTGGTTTGAATGTGACAGATATGAAGTTCAATAGTGATGTATTCGATAAGACCAACCAGGCTGGATGGTTCATTGGTCCAACGGTAAAGTTCACTCTTCCTGTTGTAGGCTTGGGTATGGATGTCTCTTTGCTCTATGATTATCGTGCGGCAAAGTTGACATACGATGATGATAAGAAGACGGTGAAGCAGCAGCAGATTGCCATTCCTATTAATGTCCGCTACTCAGTAGGGTTAGGAAGTGCTGCAAGTATCTTTGCTTTTGCTGGTCCACAGATTGGATTTAATGTTGGTGACAAGGACTTCCATTGGACGCAAGGAAGCAGTTATGCACTGAAGAAGAGTGATTTCAGTGTTAACCTTGGTTTTGGTGTGACTGCTTTGAAGCATCTTCAGGTGACTGCAAATTACAATGTGGTTTGTGGTAAGACTGCTGATGTAACGTGGAAGACAGCAACAGATGCTGCCGGTGGCACACTTGGACTTAAGAAGAAAGAGAAGAAAGGCAGCCGTAACAACTCTTGGCAGTTGGGTGTGGCTTACTTTTTCTAAGATTGAGCCAACAGATTTGAGCATTACATACACCCGTTGAGGGTGATTAAGAGCATAAGAGGGAATGTCCCCGTCAGTCTAATAAGAGATCTTAGACTGACGGGGACTTTCTTTTTCTCTTATCTGAGCATGCGTAAACAATAAGATATGCTTCCTTCTTCTAACTTGTCTAACGGATTGGATAAGCTTGTCCAGCGAATTGGACAAACATGTCTAATGAATTGGACAAACGTGTCCAATAGTCATTATCAAGGTTAGTAACCATGCGAATGACGATAGATTATCATTCAGATGACCGTTGATGGTGGCGTATGTAAGGGCTTATCTGTACTTAAGGTAGGCAGAAGAGAGTTGTATATCACAGTGTTGTTTTTACATTATTGTACTTTAAAGTTACCGTAATCTCTGCTTTTCTTCGTACATTTGTATGCAAACCAGATAACATTCAGCTGGATAATATTAATCAGACATTGAACAGGAGACAAACGAATGACATACGCAAATATCATATTACCCTTACCTCTTGAAGGCTTATTCACCTATGGCGTACCTGATGCGTTGGCATCTCGGGTGCAAGTGGGGGTACGTGTCAGGGTCCCGTTAGGTAAAAGTAAGACGTATGTTGGTATTGTTGCTGAGTATCCCGTTGCCCTCCCGGCATCAGAGAGTGGGGTGGTGGACAATGAGAAGAAGATTGTTTATAAGGATATTCTCGAGGTATTGGATGCTACTCCCATACTTCTTCCCCAGCAATTACGGCTTTGGCGTTGGATTTCCGATTACTATATGTCACCTATCGGTGATGTCTATAAGGCTGCCCTCCCATCTGGTTTGAAGGCAGAGGACGGCTATCGTCCACGCACAGAGTTATACGTTCGCCTTGCTGATAACTTCCGCAATGAACGTAGTCTCACGTTGATGATTGATGCAATGAAGCGCGCTTCAAAGCAAGTGGAAGTCCTTATGGCTTATCTTCGGCTCGCAGGAGTGGATGGAGTGGAGCATCTGACGACAGAAACACCTCTTCGTGAGGTCACACGAGAGGAGCTTATGAACGATACGCATACGACGATTGGCGTTATTCGAGCATTGTCAGACAGGAAACTCCTTGTTACGTATGAGAAGGAAGTAGGGCGTTTGAATGATAACGTACTCCCTCATCCAGAGCATATCAAGCCTTTGAATGAGGCACAGACCGAAGCATATAATCAGATTCTTATTCAAATGATGGGTCATCCCGTGACACTTCTGCATGGAGTAACGTCATCTGGGAAGACAGAAATATATATCCATCTCATTCAAAAAGCCATTGACGAGCATAAGCAGGTGTTGTATCTCTTACCGGAAATAGCCCTTACCGTACAGATAACAGAACGTTTGAAAGCCGTCTTTGGTAATCGGTTGGGTATTTATCACAGTAAGTACAGCGATGCAGAGCGTGTTGAGATATGGCAGAAACAACTATCAGCCCAGCCATACGACGTGATACTCGGTGCTCGGAGTGCCGTATTCTTACCTTTCCAGCGCCTTGGACTTGTCATTATCGATGAAGAACACGAGCAAAGTTTCAAGCAACAAGACCCAGCTCCACGTTATCATGCCCGTTCTGCAGCTATTGTTCTGGCACAGATGTATGCCGGTGCAAAGACCCTTTTGGGTACAGCCACACCTTCAATGGAGACCTATTATAATGCACAACAGGGCAAGTATGGTCTTGTTGAGCTGACTCGGCGTTATAAAGATATCCATCTGCCTGCCATAGAAGTGGTTGATGTGAAAGACCTCTACCGCAGGAAGATGATGACGGGTCCGTTCTCTCCACGTCTGTTGGCAGCTGTTCGTGAAGCTTTAAAGCGAGGTGAGCAAGCCATATTGTTCCAAAACAGGCGTGGGTTCGCACCCATGGTAGAGTGCAGACAGTGTGGATGGGTACCGAAATGTCCTGACTGCGATGTGTCGTTGACCTACCATAAGAACCTCAATGTTCTCACCTGCCACTATTGCGGATACACCATGCGAGTGCCAGAGGAGTGCCCTTGTTGCGAAAGCAAGGACATCCGAGGCCGTGGATATGGTACAGAAAAGATTGAAGACGAGATTCGTAATATCCTTCCTGAGGCGCGAATTGCTCGTATGGACCTTGATACTACCCGCACAAAGAATGCTTATGAGCGTCTGATATATGATTTCTCTACGGGTAAGAGTAATCTCTTGATAGGGACACAGATGATCTCCAAGGGACTTGACTTCGATAAAGTGTCTGTCGTGGGAATATTAAATGCTGACTCAATGTTGAACTATCCCGACTTCCGTGCTTATGAACAAGCCTTTATGATGATGAGCCAAGTGAGTGGAAGAGCTGGCAGAAAGGGGAGACAAGGGCTTGTGATTCTGCAGACAAAGAGTCCCGAATTGCCCGTTATACAGCAAGTAGTGAGAAATGATTATCGTGGTTTCTATACCAATCTCTTGGAAGAACGGCATGATTTCCATTATCCTCCTTTCTATCATCTGGTGTATGTCTACTTGAAACACAGGGATGAGAATACCGTTAATTCAGCTGGTTTGGAACTTGGAAGCAGACTTCGGGAGGTGTTTGGGACACGTGTTCTCGGTCCTGATAAGCCTGCTGTAGCGCGTGTGAAGACGTTGAGTATTCGCAAGGTAGTACTGAAATTAGAGAATGGGATAGACCTTCCACGTGTCCGTCAGTATCTTCGTGGAGTGCTCGATGCCATGATGAAAGATAAGCGTTATGGTGCTCTGCAGGTTTATTATGACGTAGATCCGTTGTAAGATTTAAACTCCTTACACCTTATTATATAGTATAACTGAAGGCGGAAGACAATCAGGACACATCCTGTTGTCTTCCGCCTTTTATAATGTCTATAGTCTTTGATTGCTTACAAGTCGATGTCTATACCAGCACTTAATACTTTATTTGTACGTGTGAAGATATCAGTATTCTTAGTAGCTATGCTCTGTGTGCCTACCTTTATCTCACCATCATACTGCTTATTGAACTTAGAATAGTCAGTGAAGAAGTATGCAACGTTCAGGTGTGCATTCTTAGCAACCTTTATCTTGGCACCGAATCCGAAGCTGTAACTGCTGGTTACGAAGCTGAGATCAGAGAGATATTTACCGTCTCCAAGTCCATAGAGAGTGCGTTGTCCGCCTGCACTGACAGTAACTGTTGGTGTTACGTCCCACTCAACACCAGCAAGGAACTCCTGAGTGTTGTGTGCCAAGTCGCGTTGTTTGTTCTTATCCATACGTGCATCCTTATCAAAGTAATAGTGATAACTTGCCATAACACGTAGATTCTTCCTGACTTCATATTGTGCACCCAGTGCTAATATACCTGGAAGGTCGTTGGGTGTGTTCACACCATCTTGGAACTGACCAGTGTCATCACGCTTTGTATCGTTCTCAATGTTGAACTTTGTTGTGAACTCATAGCGTGCACCGAAGTTCCATTTGCCTGTACGATAGTCTATACCGATGATAGGCGTGATACCCCATCCTCGTTGTGTACAGTCGAGATAACGGTCTTTTACCAGTTCTTTACTGCTACTTAACTTGTCAGCACCAGCTGCAATCTTCTGTGCACCGGCTGCAAACTGCTGTGCAGCACCAAGGAGTTGAGCCTTAGTGGTTGGGTCTGTAGCAGCTGCAGCCTGTGCTTGATACTCTGCAGCTTTGGTTTGATAGGCGGCTGCCTTCTCTGTTAGAGCCTTTACCTTGTCATCAAAATAGTTGTAAAGGTTCTGGTTGTTGCCTCCAACATTGGCAGAAATGTTTGTGATGTTGCCTTGATACTTGTTGTAGATGTAGTTGAAACGTGCGCCACCAAATACTGATAAATGCTCGTTAATCTTGTATGCTGCGCCAATTTGGAAGCCGAAATCGTATTGCTGACCACTCATATAACTTTGCAAACTATATGAGGTTGCTGGTGTCTCTGGCTGTCCTAGAAGCTGTGCAAAGGTTGGAAGCTGCTGGTTGATAAGGGCAGGAAGCAATGAAACCTGACGTTCGAAGCTTGGCAAACCACTGTTGAACGTAGCCTTTCCACCACCTCCTGTTAATCCAAAGCCAGCTTGAAGACTCCAGTTACCTTTGTTATAAGCTACCTGAAATGAGGGAAGTATAGGCGCAGAAGCCTTACCTTTATAGAACTTACTGCCATCTTCTGCACCACCATTGAGCTTGAATGGGTATTCATAAGGCGTATTAGCAAATGCTGGTACACTGAATGAAGAGGTAATCTCACGTGTCTGATAAACATTCTGGATGCTTAAAGAGATGTGAACACCATCACCTAAAAAGACAACACCTGCAGGGTTGAAATACACACCATCAATGCTGATAGCACCTTCACGTGCAAAACTACGGTTGAAAGCAACACTTTGGTTGGTATTTGTAAGCAATCCTCCGGCTTGTGAAGTAGTTGCCATTGCCAGCAAAGCTGCTGCAATAACGATTTTCTGATGTTTCATTATTAGTTTGAAAATATGTTTAAATCGTATAATAATTGGCTGCAAAGTTAAATATATTGTCCTAAACTTCCAAATATTTATCTTATTTTTCTCCTTAATACTTCGTTCTGTTAATAAGAGATGTGGGTTGTGCGAGACATCTAAGAGCAGTGAAAGAGTGGTTTGAAAAAGTCTTACAACTTTGGAATGGGTATTTTTAGTTGAGCACAAGAAATCCGTTCTATTTGCTGTTCGTAACGTTAAGATTATCAGTGGGTTACAAATCACATTGTAAAAGGGCACCTTTTGCACTTCAAAAGGGCGTCTTTTACCATGCAAAAGGGCATCTTTTATCATGCAAAAGGGCACCTTTTACAATGCAAAAGAGCATGTATTGTTTTCGTGTTGTGATTTATCTTGACATTAAGTGATATAGTTCTGGTGTCTGTATAACGAAAAAAGAGCGTACTACCATGTGGTAATAACGCTCTTTTTTATTGTTTATAAGATCCGTATTATACCTTTAATTCAGGGTATTGAATACGTGTGTGATACATTGATTTCAGTCGTTCTATAAGAACATTCTTGGCTGCAGTGATGTCACGGAAGGTGATTGGGCAGTCGGTAAAGAACCCTTGGGCAACCTGATCATCAATGAGTCGGTTAACCAAAGTACTGATACTCTCTTCAGTATATTCCTTCAGAGAGCGTGAAGCAGCCTCAACGGTATCGCTCATCATGAGGATAGCCTGCTCACGTGTGAATGGATTAGGACCCGGATAGCGGAACTGCTCTTCGTTAACCTCCTCGTCTGGATGTTCATTCTTATAATGTATATAGAAGTATTTAGTCAATCCTGTGCCATGATGTGTCGTAATGAACTCTTTAATCTCTCGTGGTAGATTGTATTTTTCTGCCAATTTGAGTCCTTCAGTGACGTGACTGATGATGATACGGGCGCTCTCCAGGTCGTTCAACTTATCATGAGGATTCACTCCAGCTTGGTTTTCTGTGAAGAAAACAGGGTTAAGCATTTTTCCAATGTCATGATAGAGCGCTCCCGTACGTACCAGTTGGCTTTTCGCTCCAATCCTGTTTGCAATCTCAGTTGCGAGGTTTCCTACGGTGATAGAGTGTTGGAAGGTACCTGGCGCCACCTCGCTTAGTCTGCGCAAGAGCTCACTATTGGTATTTGAAAGCTCAAACATCGTAACAGTAGATACGAATCCAAAGGTCTTCTCTATGACCAACATCAGCGGATAAGTAAAGAGAAGGAAGAACCCATTGACTGCAAAATGGTAATACATTGTTTGGTCAAGCTTTGATAAATCGTCTGCTTGAATAAGCTGGAGAGCAAAGTATACCGCTGCAGAGCCGATGGTTACGAGCAATGCCGTTAGGAAAATCTGACTTCTTTTGGATAATTCCCGAAGCGAATAGATGGCAACAAGTCCTGCAACAAGCTGTACGATGATGAATTCATATTGGTATTTCACAGCTACGGCACTGATAAGTACCATCGTAGCATGGCCAATAAAAGCCGTTCGGGAGTCCATGAACACACGGAAGAAGATAGGTGCCATGGTGAACGGAAGTATGTAAACGCTTAGGATATTGTGCTCCATCATTAATGATGTCAGGATAGGGAAGATGACAATCATTGCATAAAGGAGAGATATAGAACGTGGTTTGTCGAAGTAATCCTTGCGGAAAAGTGCTAAATAAAGTGTAAACAAACCTATCAGGATGAGTACATATATAGTCTGTCCTATGAGTGTTGAGGTGATTTCAGCCTTGGTTGCATTGCGCTTTTCCATGGCTTGTTCAAAAGAATTCAGTACACGATAAGTCTTTGCATCAACGATATCACCACGGTCAATGATACGTTGTCCTTCCATAACCATACCCGATGCCTGTGGAATAAGACTGAGCATATCATTCATTTCCGTCTCACTACGGTCCTTATCATAGACTAAGTTCGCCTCAATATAGTCGTTCAAGTTGCACTGTTGTAGTATGGAACGCTTAGGACCAAGGGTTGGATCCATAAAAAGATGCTCATAAGCACCGATTGTAGAGTATGTCTTATTGATGGGAACACTCACAGCTTGTTTACCAGTAACAACACGAATGAGATTGTCACTGTCCTTTACTAATGTTGAATATTGTTGAGGATCAATGACTCCCGCTTCATAAATATCATGTAAACGGTGTGCTATTACCTCTGTATATTCCTTTGGTAGTCCTGGAATACCATTCTTATACGCCTCTCTAAAGCGCATAATATTTTTTTGTTCAACAGTAGGATTGATATTAAAGTAAGGCTGGAAATGCTTCATCATGGAGTCACGTTCAGCCTTGAGAGCCTCCTCTGTCTTGAAAATAGGGAAGTCAAACTTGGCTATAAGTTGCCCATACATCCATGGTTTTCCCTCATCATAATGGAAGAGTTTACCCTCCGTACGTGGCAGAAAGAGTACTATCAGCACCACGGCAACAATGACCAATGCCGATCTTGATGCTATATTACGCCAATAATGATTCTCTATGTTTTTAAATTTTATCATATTTACAATTGTTTCATGAAACCTCTTTTGGCTTGCGAAAATACTAAAAATATGGCGTATAGTCAAAAAAAAGCATTAATTTTGCAGGAAAATATAATATTTAAGACAATGGCAGAAAGAAATGTGAGAGTACGCTTTGCCCCAAGTCCTACGGGTCCTTTGCATATTGGTGGTGTGCGTACTGCTTTGTATAATTACCTTTTCGCTCGTCAACATGGCGGCAAATTAATCTTCCGTATAGAGGACACAGACTCTAATCGTTTCGTTCCTGGAGCAGAAGAGTATATCCTTGATTCTTTCGAATGGTTGGGGATTAAGTTTGACGAGGGTGTTAGCTTTGGTGGCGAACATGGTCCTTATCGGCAGAGCGAGCGCCGTGATATATATAAGAAATATGTCAATCAGCTCTTAGACGCTGGTAAAGCATACATTGCTTTCGATACGCCAGAGGAGTTGGATGCGAAGCGTAAGGAGATTGAGAATTTCCAATATGATGCGCACACACGTCTGCAGATGCGTAACTCTTTGACGATGTCTAAGGAGGAAGTTGAGAGCCTGATAGAGGATGGGCAGCAGTATGTTGTTCGTTTTAAGGTTGAGCCAGGTGAGGAAGTTCATATCAATGATATGATTCGTGGTGATGTCTGTATCAAGAGCGATATCCTTGATGATAAAGTCTTGTTCAAGAGCGCAGACGAATTACCAACTTATCACCTTGCAAATATCGTTGATGATCACTTGATGGAAATCTCTCACGTTATTCGTGGTGAGGAATGGTTACCAAGTGCACCGTTACATGTATTGCTTTATCGTGCCTTTGGTTGGGAAGATAGCATGCCACGTTTTGCCCATCTGCCTTTGTTGTTGAAGCCAGAGGGTAAGGGTAAGCTCAGTAAGCGTGATGGTGACCGCCTTGGTTTCCCTGTGTTCCCATTAGAGTGGCACGACCCTAAGACTGGTGAGATTAGTTCAGGCTATCGTGAGAGTGGTTATTTCCCAGAGGCAGTAGTTAATTTCTTGGCCTTGTTGGGCTGGAATCCGGGTACAGAACAGGAACTCTTCTCGCTTGAGGAACTCGTAAAAGCATTCGATATCACGAAGTGTTCAAAGAGTGGAGCTAAGTTCGACTATCAGAAGGGTATGTGGTTTAACCACGAATACATCCTCCAAAAGTCTGATGATGAGATAGCACAACTCTTTGCACCAATCGTTGCTAACAACGGTGTTGAGGCTACTATGGAGCAGGTGACACAGGTTGTACACATGATGAAAGACCGTGTTAGTTTCGTAAAGGAACTTTGGGAACTTTGCTCTTTCTTCTTCATTGCACCAACAAGTTATGACGAGAAGACCGTTAAGAAACGTTGGAAGGAATATTCTGCACAGCAGATGAGCGAACTTGCTGAGGTGTTGGAAGGAATAGAAGACTTCAGTATTGAGGGGCAAGAACCTGTCGTAATGAAATGGGTAGAGGACAAAGGCTATAAGCTTGGAGATATTATGAATGCCTTCCGTCTCACCCTCGTAGGTATTGGTAAGGGCCCTGGAATGTTCGATATATCTGCCTTTCTTGGCAAAGAGGAGACCTTGAAGCGTATGCGCAAGGCCATCGAGGTGTTGGGATAAGCCTTCTGAAAGGCTAAATTAATTGAGCCGAGTATGTATAATATAATAATGTATGCCATGCAGCTTGGCATCGCTGTCGGTAGTCTTTTCAATGAAAAGCTACGTAAGATGTGGCGAGGCGAGCAGGAGGCAGTGAAGGTCTTACGTGAGAAAGTGGAACCAGAAGCTCACTATGTTTGGTTCCATGCAGCCTCATTGGGCGAGTTCGAACAAGGACGACCATTGATAGAGCAGATACGGAAAGACTATCCGCAATACAAGATATTGCTTACCTTCTTTTCTCCTTCGGGTTATGAGGTAAGGAAGAATTATGAAGGAGCAGACATCATTACCTATCTTCCAATAGATACGGTGGGCAATGCACGTAGGTTTCTACGTACAGTACGGCCTGTTATGGCTTTCTTCATTAAGTATGAGTTCTGGTATAATTACTTGCATATCCTGCAGTATCGTGGTGTTCCAGTCTATAGTGTGTCAAGCATCTTCCGCCCAGATCAGATCTTCTTTAAGTGGTATGGAAGTGGTTACGGTCGTGTCTTAAGATGTTTCAGTCGCTTCTTTGTACAGAATGAGGAGAGTAAGGAGCTCTTGAATAAGATTGGTATTTCTGATGCTATGGTGGTAGGGGACACTCGCTTCGACCGTGTTTTGCAAATTAAGGAGGCAAGCAAGAAACTGCCATTGGTGGAGAATTTCGTCAATCGGGATGCTGCTGATAGGAGAGAAGTCTTCGTTGCAGGATCGTCATGGCAGCCTGATGAAGAAATCTTCCTTAAGTACTTTAATAAGCATAAAGACTGGAAACTCATCATAGCACCGCATGTTATAGGGGAAGACCATCTGAAGACAATCCTCTCACTGATTGAGGACAAGAAGGTAATACGCTACACGCAGGCAACTGAAGAGACTGTTGCTGATGCAGATGTATTGATTATTGATTGTTTTGGATTGCTGTCATCCATCTATCATTATGGTGATGTAGCCTATGTGGGTGGTGGTTTTGGAGTAGGAATCCACAATGTCCTTGAGGCAGCAGTATGGGATATGCCAGTTCTTTTCGGTCCAAACAATAAGCATTTCGCAGAGGCACAAGGACTCTTACGGGTTGGTGGAGGCTTTGAGATTTTCGATCTTGAGAGTTTCAGTCTGTTGATGAATCAGTTTGCTGAAGATGAAGAATACCGCAAAACATGTGGGGCTTTAGCGGGAGATTATGTCAAGAGTCTGGCTGGTGCAACAAATAAAGTTCTAAGCAACGTAAAGTTATGAAATATCAGATAACATGTGATAACTGTGGTACACAGTTTATTGTTGAGGCAGAAGAAGGACAGACCATCGAGTGTACTTGTCCTCATTGTCATGGTATCATGGAGGTGACTCTGCCATTGGTAAGCGCTGGTCTGCAATATGATCAGTCTGCTGGTATGACGCCGCAATCCCAGCAGTTACAGGCAGAAACAGCTAAGAAGGGCAATAATGCAATCCTTTGGGGTGTTGTGATTGGACTCCTCTTACTGGCGGGAGGTGTAGGGGCTTATTATGCTATGGGTTCATCTTCGCCAGAGACAACAGTGACTGATTCAATTCCTAACGATACGATTCCATACGAAACACCGGTCCAAGTAGAGGAGACTCCATCTGTCGATACGGTTGTTGCAGCACCTGAAGTGCCGAAAGAAAAGGAAGAAGAACAGGTTGAAGAGAATCAGGAAGAGGAAGAGGATACCTTATCTTCACATGCACATGATGAATAGCTTCAACAGTATATATAACGAATAAAATAGAAAAAGATAAATGGGAAAAATTATTTTGACTGGTGACCGCCCTACAGGTAAACTTCACTTGGGTCACTATGTAGGCTCTCTCCGCCGTCGTGTGGAACTTCAGAACCTCGGAGACTATGATAAGATGTTTGTCTTTATGGCAGATGTACAGGCGCTGACAGACAATGCTGATAATCCAGAGAAGATCCGACAGAATATTATTGAGGTAGCTTTAGATTATCTCTCTGCTGGCTTGAGCCCAGAGAAATGTACGCTTTATATACAGAGTCAGATTCCTGAAATAGCCGAACTGACCACTTTCTTGATGAATCTTGTCAGCGTAAGCCGTGTTCAGCGTAACCCAACGGTGAAGACTGAGATTAAGATACGCAACTTTGAAGCTAATATCCCAATG
>ERZ772786.245-NODE-245-length-22287-cov-5.953311_pt1 | contig 22287 bp, 37 predicted proteins | sample MGYA00511473_ERZ772786 | MGnify/ENA primary metagenome ERZ772786 (study PRJEB29015, sample SAMEA2738025) | human oral metagenome | biome: human oral; feature: human-associated habitat; material: saliva | place: China | collected 2252 ...
AGGCTGTATGCGTCCCAGCCCTGCTCCGCGAGGTCCGCGACAATCTGCCCCTCGTACCGTGTTAGGCGGTCGTAGAGGCGTGCCCTTCCCCCATGGACCCGAGCGACGCCTCGTAATGATCAGATGCCGCCTTGATGAGGAGGACCATCTGACGGAGCGTCAGACGCTTGAGGACGAGATCCGCGTCCTCTGCGCTCAGCCACTTGCCGATAATCTCCGTGGCGCGCTTGCCACCGGAGAGATCCACCAGGAGCGACTCACCCTCGGCGGGGCTAAGGCCCAGCGGGTCAGGGAACGTAATGATCTTGTCGGCGAGGCCGAACGTGAACGGAGTTGCCTCCGCGGCTCCGTCGAGCTTGTTCAGGGCTGCAAGGGTGAGGGTCGGGGTGATTTTGTCTGCCATTGGTGTTCTCCTTGTTTGGTACGGTCAGTTGTTGCGCTGGGTGCTGGCGGGCGGGGCAGGCAGCGTCGGCGTCGCGTCTTCCTTCTGTGCGGGCTTGGCTTCCGCCCATCCCTGTGCGCGCAGAGTGTTCGCGTCGGCTGCGTCGTCGGTGACTCGCGTGAGCACGAGGTCTTCCCCGCCGTCCGTCTTGATCGTCTTCGTGAAGGTCAGCTGATCCATGCTTGTCCTATCCTGTGGGGTTCTCCTGGGGTTGTTAGCGGGCAGAGGCCGGAGGGAGAACAGCCCCGGCCCCCGCCCGCAGTATGTGTCAGACGCTGAAGCCCGTGATGTCGCGGTGCTTGAGCATCGCCGAGCCGCCGTAGTAATTACGGCAGGCGGTGCCAGCGGTCTCGTCGGCGAATGCCTTGAATTCCAGGTCGCCAGTAATCGGGTCCGTCGCCTTCAGCGAGATCGTCGGCATTGATACGAGCTTGGCTCGCGTGAAACACCAACCCATCAGCCACTCGTCGTCGGCAGGGCCGTCGGCGGCGACGAGCAGCAGACGCTTCTCCGGGATGGAGGGAAGAAGCGGATCATCGAACACCACTTCTCCCGTGGTCGCATTCGCCTTGACCTGCGAGAGATCAATGCCGTGCGTCAGGCTCAGCATCTCCTTGCGGAACAGCTCGAAGATGTTGAGCTTGATCGTCTTTGTTGCCTTGGTGAGGTCAGAGCGGACAGGCTCTGCGTAGCCCAGGCCCTCGACGTCGTCGACGGACACGTCGGGCGTGATCTCCCCGCCATCGGTCGTGAAGATCCCCAGCGGAGTCCAGTCCGCAGAAAGTTCCTTCATCGCGCCGCTTGCGCCCGTCAGCGCGTCCGGGACAGCGGTCGTGAGCGGTGCGACGAAGGCCAGAACGTTGAGCGCCTTGCGCACGTTCTTCGCCTTGTTGTGCCTCTTTTTCAGCGCTTCAATGGTCGTCGTGTCGGCCATATCGGTTTCCCTTCCAGATCAGATTGGTTAGTCGGTGGGACGTTGAGTGACGTCAACGCTGAGGCCCACCACCTCAACAACGCCGTAAGCAGCGCGAACACCCAGCCGGGACGACACGTCGACCGTGTCAACCCAGCCAGACGCCCCCACCACAGGACGAGCAGACAACACATCCGCGACCTGGTCCGCGAGCGCCTCCGCGCCGACGACGCCCGGCCCTGTTGGGGTCTTGGCGTACACGTCCACAACAAGGGAGGTAATGCGCTCGAAATCGAGATCCTGGGATTGGGTCGCGTAGACATGCACGAGCGGCATCGGCCATGTGTCCGGGAGGCTGCCCTCCTGGATCACCCGTACTGTCTGCGCTCCTGTTGCCCGATTGATCGCGTCTCGCAGCACTTGGACGGGGTCCGTGTACGTCACTTGCCCCTCCTTCGTGCGCGCTTGGAGCCCGCGAGTTTCCCGAGCGTGTGACGTCCGGGGACGCGGCGCCCGTCTCTGGCGAAGTGCCCGAACTCAACAGGCACTGCGTGCGGGGCATCATTGACGACACGGCCAACAGCCCTGCGAGACGACCCGTTTCGGCGCGTCTTCACAGTTGCCGTCACAGCCTCGACCCTGTACGCGTCGGAGAGTACGCGGTCCCTTTTCGGGGCCGCTGCTGCCGCCGCCGCACGCAGCGATTCGGCTTCGCTGACCATTGCTTCACTGATCGACGCGGACTGTAGAAGCGCCTCGATCGCGGCCGAGCTGACCACGAACTTGACTGCCATGCTCACCTCCGAGAGATCACGACAGCCGTGCCTCGCGGCCACGGCGAGGATGGTTCCTCGACCCTCCACGTCCCACCGAGAGGATGCTCAGCCGGGACACGGATGGCATCCCCGACGCTCAGCGTCATTCCCCTCGGGAGGTAGAGCGTCGCGGTCTCGTCGGCCCGCTCAGAGGCTGCCTGATCGAGCAAGCCCGGCACAGTGAGCTGTCCCGGCGCGATCAGGCACCCCCCGATGAGGCGCGGCTTGGATTCCTCGACGAGGTATCCGTCCCCGTCACGATGGACGGTTCCTTCTACCTGAATCGTGGTTTTCCATTCCTCCATCACGTCAGGCCCCTCCCATCACCCAGACATGCCCAGCGCGACGCGGCCTGAAAGAGTCCGCGAGCGCCTGGTCGTCTGGGGAGAGGATGGCTTGTCCGCCCACTGCCCACGTGGCGTACTGGCGGGTCTGCGTGAATGGTCCCGTCGTCTCGGTCATTTGGGTTGCCCCTTGTGCGGCGGCGTCGGGGATGAGGAGGATACGTCGCACGCTGTCTGCGAGCTGTAGTCGCACCGCTGCGGGGACCTCGGCGAGGCCTGCCGTGTAAGTGACGACCACGAACTCGTTCGCGGGTGCGCCGACTTGGATGAAGCCGTGCCTGACGTTGTAGGGGATCGCCTGCCCGTCGTCTGTCGTGACAGCCTCGACGGAGACGAGCGGCGCCCGTGTTGGGACGACTCGTCCGCCCGCGTCGACCTTCAGGCGGTGCGTGTACGCCTCGACGGTGAACGTCTGGCGTGCGCGCGCCTTGAAGGCCTCGACGAGCTTGTCAGCGATGAACGTTGCCCGCGCCGACTCCGAGTCTGTGAGGGGGCGGCCGAGGGCTGCCTCGATGTCCTCGACAGTTACCAGCGGAACAGGCATTGTCCCCCCTACTTCTTGGACTTCTTCGAAGTCTCCTGCCCGAGGTCAGCCTCGGGAGGACCCGCGTCATCCCCGTCGGACGTATCGTCGTCGGGGGTGGCTTCCTTGAGGATGCCTGCCGTGATCATTGCCGTGGCGACCTCGTCCGCGAGCTCGAACTCGATCCCGTTGTCTCCCTTGACCCGCATCATGCCGCCTTGAAGACCTGGATCGCCTTCGGGCGCAGGACCGCGCCGCCGTAGACGTGCAGACCGCGAACACGGTCCGCGAAGGTCTGCTCGGCACGCATCGACTCGGTCTTCTCGACCTGGGACACGTAGGCCACGGACGGCTTGTGGAACGCTACGGCCATGGGCTTCGTGTTATCGAGCCAGGGGCTCGTGACCACGTCGAAGCCCAGGAGACGACCGATCGTCGCCTCACGGAGGCCGTCCGTCATGTTCGACTTGTCGAAGCTGGTGAGCTTCGAACCGTCAGAGAGGAGGAACTCCTCGAAGGCCGCGTTGATGAGGAGCACTCGGTCCATGGCGGGGACCTTCTCGGCCGAGAGCTTGCCGCGCAGCTTCAGGATCGCGGCGTATGCCGTCTCCCAGTCCGTCGGGTTCGCGATACCCGTGACCGCCGTGCCCTTGGAGGTCAGCATCGCGGTCAGGAAGGTTTCCGCGTCTTCAACGAGCGCTGCCGCCGCCGACTTGGTGTAGGCATCCATCGACTGGTTCGCCTGCGCGGCGTCGATGTCATCGACCAGGAAGTCGAAGCTCTTCTCCTGGTCAATGGTGATCTCGATGCCCGTGGACTCCACGGCATCGGGAACGGTCGTGCGAGGAACCTTAGTGCCGCCGGACGCAGTCACCGCGCCGGTCTTGTAGTCCTTGACCTTCACATCGACGATGCCGGGGATGTGAATCTTCGAGCCCGCGGTGAAGGCCTTCTCGTACTCGCGGTTCGCCATCCCGACGAGCACCGTGTCACGGTGGAAGTTCTCGAGGATGCTTGCCGACCACAGTTCCGGAATGAAATGCGTGAGAGTCATTGTGTGTCCTTTCTCGGCTCGCTTACGCGACGCCCATGATGTTGTTCAGTTGCCCGTCCTGGCGGGCCTTGATGATCTCTGCGGGAGACATCTTCTTGAGGTCTTCCCTGGTGAGCTGCCTGGCAGCCCTGATCTCGTCACCACGAACCCCTGCATCAGCCGCGGGAGCACCCTTGGGCACCTGCGCGCCTCGCCACGCCAGGAGACGCTCAGCAGACGCCCTCAGCTCGTCCTCTGACGAGCCAGACAGCAGGTCCGCGTCCACGCCCGTCGCCGCCGCGACCTTGGCTCGCATCGCCTCGGCCTCCATCGCCGCAGCTCGCGCCTCAGCCTTCGCCGCCGCTTCCTGCGCCTTCTGCAGCTCGGACTTGCCCTGCTCCTGAGCCTCGTCATAGAGGCGCGCCTTTTCGGCGTTCTCCTTCATCCGAGACTCATTCTTGCGGGACAATTCCTTCCACTTCCGCGCCTCAGCCTCCCAGTCAACCTGCGGGGCCGTATCCTCAGCAGCAGCTACATGGGTATCCTGCGCGGCCGGCGAGTCCCCGCTCGTTTCTGCGGCCGGAGCGTCGACGAAGCGAAGGTAAGGACGGTGCTTCAGGTGGTTCTTCATGGTGATTCCTCCCATTCCGGGTACACGAAAGCCCCCACACCGTTACGGCTGGGGGCTGTTTGGGTATCAAAAAACCGACCCAGGCATTACGTCCGAGGTCGGCTAGTTTGAGCATTATGTAAAAAGGACACCTGGGCTGCCCGAAGGGGCTGCCGGGATGTCCTCACCGCTAGGGTAACACACTCACGGAATGTGGACAATATTTCCTGCGTGATCTATGACAATCACTTGGGTAAGATGGCGACCCTGCATACCTTGCCGGACATCCCGGATCGATTTCTTATCGTCGAGTTCGCTACGGCGTAGATCGAGGACCAGGCGTTCAGTCTGTTTCCCCGCTCGCTTCATCTGCGAATCGACGGTGTTCTTGCCTTGCCCCGTGGGCGCTTTGAACTCCCAGATCTGCTGATTCATTTCCGCGTCTGGGTTCTTCACGCCTTTTTCGCGCGAATCTATGCGGAACAGCACGTCCACTCCCTCTTCCGCCAGGCGCAGCGCCGTGAGCACCTCATGCTCGCTGGGCGCGTCTCTGACCGAAGCTGCCGGGATGAACACCCGCCCGTCCCCGTGCTCCGGATACAGGAATTCTCCGGGAATCCCCGTCACGTCCCCACCCTCGTACTGAAGCGTCTTATGCCATTTTTCGGCAGGAACGCTCATCAGGCGCTTTAAACGATCGGAGTCGTCCGGTGGTTGTGCTGTGGTCTTCTTCGGGGGCTTGGGTGGCTTAGGTGGCTCAGACCCACCCGCCTTGGGCTGAGGCTTTGGCTTGGCCTTGGGCTGCGCCCACGACAACGTTGGCCCATACTCCCCATGCTCACTGACCGTCAAGACCTTCCGGTAATCCGGATTACGCCCGCCACGGTCCGAGACGCCGAGATGGTCCGCCGTGATCTGGTGAACCTGCTCGAGCAGGTCCTCATCAATCACCTGATTCACTGCCAGGCCCGGAGGAAGCGGCTGCACCCCACAGTCACACCCGGGGTGAATCGGCAGCAGGTCACCGCGGTAATAGCGCTGCGTCGACGCGACAACGCAGAGCGCGCAGTTCTCTCGCCCCGTGAGCACACGCCGATAGAACTGCCCCTCCTCCGGGTAGCCCCGCATCGACTGACGGGAGGCATGCACCTTCGCGAGCTGCATGTCCCCACCGATGAGCTGCGTGAGCCGCAGCCGCCCCTCAGCCGCAGCCTGCGGCAGAGGCTTGCCAGCCGCGAGCGCGGTGTACACGTCAACAGCTGGGCGACGATAGACGACGCGCGGGTCGACGCCGCGAGCGCCGCGTATCTCGTCCTGGTCGATGGGTGGGAGGACGACATTCCAGCCGAGCTCGCGGGCGCACTGTGCGAGGTATGCGCGTGTCAGGTCGGCTATGCGGAGCTGGCCTGCGGCAACTCTGGGGGTGATCGCTTGGATCATGTCCTCGACGGCGCTGGCCCTGTAGTGCGGGAGTGAGTCCCAGTAGGCCTGTCCGAAGGCTGTGATCTGCTGTCGGATTGCGTGGACCTGGCTGTCATACGCCTCAGTGAGGCGGTTGAGCGAGTCCAGGTCCGACATTTTCACTTCTCCTCGAGTGTCGCTGACTGTGTCTCTGGGAGTCGGAGCGCGACGGGGACTGCGCCCGTGAATCGGATTCCGTCGAGGCCGACGACCTGTGATGCCGAGTCAGGAGCGACACCGGCGCGGATCGCCGTGCCGAGGGCGTCAAACCTGAGTTTCAGGTCTGCCGGGTCCCCCCCGGACTCGGCGTTGCGGCCTCATCTGTCAGCTGCGGCTGCGGCTTGTCTTGGAGCGCGAACGCCAACGCGAGCTGCTCCTCAGCCCGGCGTTGCTTATCCTGTGCGATCTGCTCGGGGCTGTAGCCGAGGATGTTGCGCTGGATAGTTTCGAGCGCCTCGCCAGCATTGCGTGCCTGGACGGCCGCGGCGTATTTCTCCGTGAGGGAGACAGCATGCGGCGGGACGAACAGGACCTCCACGGTTTCGGTCTCGCCTAGGTCGATTCCCTCGACCGCGAGCGCCTTGACGATGAGGTAGGCGAGCGCGGGCTTGAAGCGCTCGATCCTGTCGCCTGCCTTGGAGAGGAGGGCCTTCTGGGGCTGCTCCGCTCCCGCTGCCGATTGGTTCGCGGAGTCCGGGAGCATGATCGACAGCGGCGTTGAGGTCTCGGCTGCCAATTCGCGCCAGTCGTCCTTGGTCGCGTTGAGAATCTCGGTGATCTGGGTCTGCGAGGACTCCCAGATTTCCACCCCCGGGGGCAGTTCCCAGAGGGCGGCGGGTGAGGGCTCGAAGATCGCCTGGTAGTCGATCGCGTTCCCGGACTCGTCCTCAGCTGGCAGGCCCGCCGACCCCTCAGCAGACTTCAGCGCGCGCTGGCGGAACGCCTGCATCGAGATGATGACCAGGCGCTGCAAGGTCTGCCAGTTGATGCGGTCGATGAGGTCGAGCACGTGCTCGAACTCGCCCATGCCGAAACGGTTTTCGAGGACGACGACCGGGGGCGCGCCCTCGAAGGGCTGGACGCCACCGAGGTCGAGTCGCCAGTCCCCGGACACGCGGGAGATCAGCTGCCGCGACTTGTCGTAGGCCGAGCGCGTGTAGGACATGCGCAGGCCCGGCGTCCACATCACGAGGTGGTCGAGGCCCGCCGCCTGGTCACGCCAGACCTTCACGGCCGCGAGCGCACGCCAGGGCCGGACCGGGTCAGGCTCGACGTACATGTGTTCGGGCCGCTCGTAGGTGACACACGCTCGTCCGTCTTCGTCCTGAGTGACCAGTAGATAGCCGTGGCCGAGCGTAGCTGCGTCCCAGATCGCGTCCGAGAAGACCACTTTGAGGCGGTTGTCGCGCCAGATGCGTACCGCTGCCTGCGCGGCAGGGCTGTCCTCGCTGGCTCCGACCGTCACCCCGTTAGGGATGAGACGATCCACGAGCGCGGACACGACGAGTTTGCCCGGGTTGGTGCGCGCACGCCGCTGGAACTTCAGCCACGCCTTCGCGAGATTAGGGCCCATCTCCGGCAGGGGTGATGAACCGTTGGTGTATGAGCGCAGGAGGTCCGTTCGCGGGCGCTCCTTGTCCATCTTTGCTGTGAGGTAGGCGAGCCATTCCTCGGGCGTTTTCGTCATGAGGTGGGGCCTCCTCCCCCAGTGCGTGTTAGTAGAGCCGCCTCGGTGCGCGGCGGCTGGTTTGCTTGGCTGCACCCTTGCCGACGGCGTCGAGTCCGGCCGTGTAGGCGAACATGGCGCCCCAGGCGGCGTCAATCTTCGAGTAGTCTTGATCGTCCGTCGGCTTGACGAGGACGTAGCCCGATTGCCTGGGCGACTTGCGGGCGTTGAGCAGGTGCGCCGTCATTGTCGGGTCACCGTCGTAGGTAATGAGGCCCTGGTGGATCGCGGACAAGAGTTGCGCGAAGTTTTCGCAGGTCTTGGCAACGTTTCGCTGTGGGTACCGGATCGGCTCGGACGCGCTGATCTTGGCTCGCAGGCGGCGCGAGTAGCGTGCCTCCCATCCCTTCACGTCCTGCGCCCATCCCGCCGACGGGTCTGCGTAGAAGCCCACGACGTTGAATCGCTCGAAGGCTTCACGGACGGTTTGTTCCACTTCGAGGCGGGGCGGCTGCCAGCCTTCGCCTGCGGGGCCGTCTGGCTGGCTCCAAATCCCGACCTTGAACAGGTGCTTCTGTGTGATCGAGTAGCCGATGAGGACGGTCGCGTCGGCAATGCCGATCTTCCGGCCTTCTGAACCGTCGAAGCCGAGCGTGATCGGCTCGGTGGAGCTGATCTGCTTCGTGTGGTCTTCGATGGCTCGTAGTTCGGGCATCGTCAGCCATGCGTCCGACGCCGAGGTGATTTGGTTGAGGAAGTCTGAGCACATCCCCGCGGGATCGTTATCCGGATGCCAGAAACTGTCCGCGATTCGCTCCAAGTCCACCCAGCCGGGCTCACACTCGGGTTCGTGAATCGCGCATCCGCGCGGGTCGGCTGCCGAGTCTCCGTAGGCGATGCGCAGGCCGTTGATGAGCGATTCGCGGTCCGAGATGTCGGTGTCCAGCGGGGCCTCACGGTGGTCGTAGTACAGACCTCGCGCGGCTTCAGGCTTGGCTTTGCCTGCCTGGATCAGCTCATAGAATCGCGCCGTCGTCTCCGCTACCGAGCGCTCACCGATCGTGTAGGCGTTGGGGGTCTCAATCGTGAGGCCTCCGAGTTTGTCGGCATTCGAGCGTAAGGTCTTCGCCAGCTTCGGCCCGCCGTTCGACGGCAACCACGTCTCCGTCTGGTCCATGACCGCCATGACGGCCTTCGCACCTTTGACGGATGTCGCGGACGACGTGCGCTTTTCGATGCGGCCGCGACGCAGTGCTACGAATGAGTCCATGGGGTCGAGGCCGTACTCCGATTCAGCCGGAGAGCCGCGCAGCATCTCGAGCAGCGGGTCCCAGGTGTTCGCCGTCTGATCGTCCGTCGTCGCCGTGACCTGCACGATAGGGGTCCTCCGTGTCGACCACGGAACACCGACCGGCTGGCCGTCCGAGTCCCACCCGTCGCATAGCACCGGCCCCATAGCCTCAGCGCAGCAGATCGCCGCGAGAAAAGGACTCTTGCCCCACCCACGCGGACGCGAGAGCACCGCGCGCTGCTTGACTCGACGGCCAGTGTCCGGGTCCAGCTCATACAGCCTCGCGAGGAACTCAATCTGCTCCTGCGTCGGCACGAACGGGATGTGTTCCTCGCTCTCCTCGTCACGGTCAGGCATGAGGAGAAACTCCATCATCCAGTCCGCAACGTCATACCCGAGCGTCGGGAACTCATCGTCCTCGTCGATCGGTTGCCAGGGCACGCTACACCGCCCTCAGCTTCTTCTGCCGCCTGCGCGCCCGCGCAGAAACGGGCGCCACATCATCAATGGCACTGTCGGCGTCGTCTTCGAGGTTATCGGCCACCGCGAACTGAATCCGGAGTCTGGCACGGTCCTCGGGCGTGGCCCCAAACTTCGCGACACGCAATCTGAGCTCGCCAGCGACTCGGTAATCGCCCTTCCAATACAGCGCATGCAGATAGGCGGTGTCCAGGAGGAACGACCAGTCGGTCTCGGTGTACTCGGCGGACAGTGGGGATTCTCCCCACATCTTCCACCAGCGGCGAGTCACCGTCGGCCACGTGAAGCGCTTCTTCCGAGGCTTCCCGTTCTCATCGAGGACAACTTGCTCGATGACCGGCAGTGACGGCTGCTCGACCGGCTTGGCCGTGATGATCTTGAGGATCTGCGGGTCCTTGTTTCGACGCGCCCGCGAGCCTTGCGGCTTCGGCGCGGGACCACGACCAGCCACCCAGATCACCCCCACCCATTCAGCAGAATATCAACGAATTAAGCGTTACAATAAGACTTGTGAGAACGTGCGAACACTGCGGCCATACACTCAAAGCCTGGGCCAGGGCTGACTCGCGCTTCTGCTCGACTCGCTGCCGAGTTGCCCACCACCGCGCCACCCACGCCGAAGCCGCGAGCAGCCTGCCCGCTGAGCTGACGAGTCGGCCGCGCTGGGTCACCCACGTCAACAAGCGACCCATGTGCGCGCGCACGGGCGCGTGGGCCTCCGTCACCGATCCCACCACGTGGAGCAGCTTCGAGGCCTCGAGCGCCACCGGCGCGCCTCTCGGCTTCGTCCTGGGGGATGGCATCGGCTGTATCGACCTCGACGGCTGCCTGGACGAGCATGGCATCCCCAACGACGCCGCGCGGACGCTGCTCGCGTACTACGCGGGGTCCTACGTCGAGGTCTCCCCGTCCGGGCGAGGCCTGCACATCTGGGGCACGGCCGCCCCGCAGCGAGGCTTCAAACGCACCTGGCGCGGACAGCAAATCGAGTTCTACTCCCAGGGTAGATACATCACCATCACCGGCAACGTGTTCCAGCACGGCATCCTCGCACCCCTCTAAAAGCGCCTGCCCACTCAGCTTGCCGCCCGGCCTTTGCGTTGAGAACGCAACGGTTTCCGCTTGTTGCCATTTCCTCAGACCCGTACAAACAAAAAACGACAGCTCTTGACGGTGCTCTGGGTGGGTGGTGAGGGGGTCCCTGGTGGGGGTCTAGTCGATGAGGCCAGGATGCTTGCGCTTGCGCGGGGCGTTTCGCGCCCGCTCTGCGGCCAATGCGGCCGCGGCTTCTCGCTGAGTCTTGCGCTTGTGATGCCACGAGCACAACCACTGCAAGTTCGTCGCTCGATGATCGTCACCAGGTGTGACGTGGTCACACTCGGCACCAGCTGCTGGGCATCGCGTCCCGTCATGCAGGAGTGCTTCGCAGCGGCCACCTGCGCGGGCACGGACGAAGGCGCGGCGCTCGTCCCAGTCAGCCGGCAGACGTGACGCGCGATCGCTCGACGACCAAGCCATGACGCTTCACCCTCTCGGAGCTCACCGATCCGGCGGGTACGCGAAAGCCCCGGGCGGTAACCACCTCGGGGCTTGTTCGACACTTCTGCCGTTGGCACAGATGTTACAACTGCCATGCGGCGCTGTCAATCAACCTTCGCCCGGTCCGCGTGTCGTGTCGTGCAGCGGCGGCGCGACGAGGCCGCAGCCGCTAGCACGTCCTCGACTGCTACCCATACGGAGCCGCCGACCTTGACCGACCGCACCCGGCCCGCCGCCGCCCACACCCGGACCGTTGACGCGGGGAGGCCCGGCACATGCTTCGGCACATCGCACTGGCGTTCCCACTCCTCCCCCGCCACGATCATGCCGACGCATCCTCGGCCTTTGCTGACATGCGAGCGACCAGGACCGACCAGGCTCGCAGGCGCTCCCAGTCCTGGGAGGACAGGACACGCCCGCAGGAGACGCGCGAGCAGCTCACCTGCTCCTGCCCGCCGACGACCCGCACGGGCGTAACCACGAGCGAGAAGGCGTTGCACGACGGGCAGGCGATGTCCTGCACGCGCCGCTCTGGCTCCTCGACGGCCCACCTCGCACGCGCACCGGCGTCGAGCCTAGCCAGGTCAGCAAGCATCTCGGGTGCCCACGGCGCGGCCGCGACACGGTCGAGCAGCGGATCAATCCAGCGGACGAGCTCAACCAGCGCAGAGGCAGACCGGATGCCGACCGGCTCTGCCTCCACGAGGTACGCCTCGCCCGTCTCCTCGTCGATCTTGCGACCAGGAGCAGACCACCACAGGCCGGACGGCCGAGGAGCCTCCACGCCGATATGCTCACCGGCCTGGATACACCATGAGGCCAGCGCCGCCGCGAGCTCGTCGGCAGCTGCCCGCTGCTGCGGATACAGCGAGGACGAGCCAGGCGCGCGACCACCGCCCGAGGATGAGACCGCCAAGGGCGCGTCGTCCCCGCTCATCAGCTCACCGACGAGTGCCGGCATCGTACGCACGACGGCTTGGAGCCGCCCCCAGCATCTCGCACACAAGACTCCGACGTGAGCCGGACTCGGCGCGCAGCCCCTGCATGAGTCATCCTGGCAGTCAGGAAGATGCTCACCAGGCGAGGTGCACCCAGATAAGCACACGCGATTCAGCATGGCTCCCCCTCAACGCAGAAACGGCAGGGCACGTCGGCCCCGTGGATCGGACACACGGCCTCATCGTCCACGGGGGGACGACCTCGCCACTGGTACCAGGGAGACCCCCACTGCCCACCCACCTGTGGGCTAGGAGCCTCCCCCGCCAGACCAGCAGGTGAGGGGTTGGGCATGGGCTGAGACCCTTCAGGGGAAGCGCCAAGATCTCTCACCTGACGTTTGCGCCTTGGCCTACGCCTGCGAGGTGAGGCAGGCTCACCCTGCCCGGCCCCGCCAGACTCCCGGCCTGGCCCTTCCCTATCTAGTTCCCTGCCCTGCCCCTCCCTGCCCTGACACGCGCGTGCGCGCGTAGACACCCGCTTTGCTGCCGTCGCGGCAAGATTTTCCTGCGCTGCGGCTGCCGCTGCGGCAGGATTTGGTGCCGTCGCGGCTGCCGCTGCGGCTGCCGCAGGTGCCGTCGCAGGTCGGAGAGGGTTTGCGCGGCGCAAGCTGGGGGCGGGTTCGACCTGACCCGAGGCGTTAGCCTCGACGGGATCCTCGCCTCCCTCGCCTGCTGCCTGCCCCCAGTCGAGCGCGTGAGCGTCCGGGAGATCAACGTCCGTGCCGGCGGCGGTGCTGCTGGGATTCCAAGGGAGGGAGGATTCGACCTGACCCGAGGGCGTCCCCTCGACGGGATTCGCGTCCCTCCCGGCTTCGACCATGACAGCTCCGCCGCGACGCGGCGTGTCCTCGACCGTGTTCCGCTCAGCGCTCGTTGGAGGCGCTGACCAGTCCGCCTGCCCGGGCATCCACCCAGGGCGATGAAGCACCATGCCCGCCTCGGCAGGCGTGCGCTGCTGCTTCTGCTTGTTGCAGTCCGTGCATGCGATCACGATGTTTGCCGCCCCAATGTACTTGGTCGGCTCAACGTGGTCGTACTGCCACGTGCTGCGATCCCTGCGCTGCACCTTCGTCCCGCAGTATCTGCACGGCGCAACCATATTGCCGCCACGCTCGACACCGCCGACGCGATCACGCAGCCACACAGCATCTGTGATCTTCCTGTTCTTCAGCTCCGCACGCTTCCCCCTCGTGACTCGCACGTCCTCGCCACGGTCGTAGCGAAGATCGAACCAGTCATGGAAGATGAACGACCCCTGCGGCGGCTGCACGCAGCGTTCGCACGAGTGCCCCGGCGCATGCCAGAGACCCTCGTCGACGAGCATCCCCGCCAGCCGCGTCGCCACCTCAAGATTGAGCGTGTCCGAGACAAGCGTCTCGACCGCAATCACTCCATCAGTCAGCGCCTGCTGGCAGGCCGTCCCCGCGAGCGCCCACATGCCGAGAGCGGCGAGGCCGCTGAGGTCCCCGGTCATGGCGCGGCGGGCGAGGCGTTGAATCTTCGGGTTGCCCCGGAGCTCGTCCCCAAGTTGGAAGAACATGTGTGTCGCTTTCTAGTCTGAGCACCGGCATTCGCCGGTGACGGGGTTGATTGCGCCGCCGCATGAGTCGCACACGCGGGGCGCTGCGTCGTTCCAGGTCATCTGGTCACCTCCTCTTGGTCATAGTCTTCGGGGAACAGGCTGCGGGGCCTGTAGTTTGGGTAGTTCCTGGTCATCCAAGCTCGCTCCGTGAAGGCGCGGCGTTGTTGCTCGGCCCGGACATAGCAGGGATGACACAGAGCGCGACCCGGGAGAATCGGTGTCTCGCATTTGGGGCAGCGCCGTGGGTTCTCGTCGGGGTCGGCGAGGTTGATTCCCCAGCCTGCGCGCTCGTGGGCGGTGGCCATCAGAACGGGGGTTCCCAGACGGGTTCCTGCTGGGTTTGGCGTGCCCAGGGGTCATCTTGGACGATCTGGCGGGGCGCGAGTTGCTGCGGGGGTGCCTGCGGCACCTGCGTGGCCTGCTGCGTTGTCTGGGTGGTCTGGGTGGACGCAGGTGGAGGTGGGGGCGGGTATCCTGCCCCGCCGTCGGCTGCAGGGTGCCTGGTGACCTGCGCGCGCGCTCGGCGTAGGGAGGGGCCGACCTCGTCGACCTGCAGCTCGACGACCGTGCGGCGCTCGCCCTGCTGAGTTTCGTAGGAGCGTTGCGTGAGGCGGCCGACGACGATGACGCGCATGCCCTTACGGAGGGACTCGGCGACGTTCTCGGCGACATCGCGCCACACGGAGCAGCGCATGAACAGTGGGTCTCCGTCGCGCCATTCGCCGGCGTTGCGGTCGTAGGTTCGCGGGGTGGAGGCCACCGTGAAGTCAGCGACTGCGGCACCGGACTGCGTCCAGCGGAGTGAGGGGTCGGCGGTCAAGTTACCGACGAGGGTGACGAGTGTTTCGCCGCTCATTCGGGGTCCTCCTCGTTTTCTTCGTAAGGCATGACGGTGAATCGGATCGAGCACATAGGAATGCCCATGCGCCTACTGGTGTGACGGGGATCGAGGCGCATGTCCGGTCCCTGCAGGTGACGCGCATCGTCGTCTGGGAGCAATCCGGCATCCACGAGGCCGTCCACAAGTGCTTTGAGGGTGGGCATGTAATTGTGGAGGTCGCGGCGGCGGCCGTCCGGGAATCGGACCCATGCGACAAGTCGCGCTCGCATGAAGGTCGGACAGCGGGCCGCGCGGGCCATGACCCTGGCTTGCATGCGCAGTGTCCGAATCCGCGGGGAGAGAGTACGGCGATCGGCGCGGCCGTTGAGCGAGAGCATGTCCGTCTGGGGTAGATCGAATGGGCCGATCTCCCACAGCGGGGCGATAGTCGCGTCAGTCATCGCCGAACCTCCTCACCGTGCGCGCGTACATGTCGCGTGCGCACTCGACGAGGCCGCGCCGCGCCAGAGGCGATCCCTGGCCTTCACACAGCCACGCGCTCCTGTTCTCGCCATCCTCCGGGGCGATGCTCTCCGCGACGAGGATCCAAGACCCCAGCACACAGTCCGGCCCGTGCTTTTCGGCGACCATGGCAGACACAGCGTCTTCGAGCGCGCTGAACACGGGGTTGTCGTTGTTCACGAGTCCTCCCCACCTTCGTAGACGCGCAGCCCCGCTGGTTCACTAACGCTCCCCATGGGCACAGGTGGAAGCAGTGCATTCTCCAGGTATGGGATTGACGGCCCGTCGTATAGGAGCTCTCCCGTCACAGGGGCCTGAAGCAGTACTGAGCCAGCGGACCAGCCAAGGCACGCATCAGTGCCCCAGATGGACGAGGACCGCCCGTAGCCATCCCCGACGCGGACCCGCAGAGGAATCTGCCAGGCCGCAGCCGACGCCGCGAATGTGCGGACGACCGCAGGGTCCATCTCCACGGCCGCATCCTGATAGAGGACTCCATGCGCTCCATCCAGCAGGAGACGCGCCGCGTCAACGCGGTCCTCATCCATCGGCTCCGCAGCCGGGGCGACACGCGCCATCTGAGGCCCATACAGGACGCCCGTCTCCTGGACAGTGATGCCCTCCCTCTCATCGAGGAGGAGGCTCACCCGCTCGACGGGAGACCCCGCGAGGAACGTCGCCAACGCCTCAACAGCAGAGCGGCGCAGCCACATCGACTTCACGCCATCGCTGTAGCTATCCCCGTCCAAAACGGTGAACCGCACCGCGATCGCGCGCTTACGATCAATCGCCGAGGCAAGCGCCATCACACAATCCTGGACGACGGCCAGGCGCAGCAGGCCCGCGCCATCGTCCGGGGCATCCTCTGGAATCCTGCGCGCCACATGCGGCAGCGCCGCACGCAGCGCCCCCTCCAACGCAGCCCGAGACACGACCACCAACGTTGAATCCTCGACGCTCATCGGAGCGTCTCCTTCCCTGGTAGCGCCCACAGCGCGACGTTGGCAACGCCAACCCTCTCGCAGAAGGCCGCTTCACCCTCACCGAGCGTGTACCCCCAGCGCTGCAAGCTCCGCAGGTACAGATTCACGAGTCCATCAAAGTGGTCTCCCTTGGAGCTGCGCCAGTAATCGCGGCCCATGCCGCCCTCGAGGACGCCGATGCACCACGCGAGGCGCGCCTTGGCCGCATGAACGGGCGACATCGTGACTCCGAAGCCCAGATCATCGAAGCCGATCAGTGCCCGGCCTTTGCTTTGCGAGGCTTCGGACACCTGGTGCTGGTTGTAGATGACTGGCATTTCCAGGAGAGCCGTGTCCTTCGGCAGCGCACGCTTGAGGAGGACGTCCTTGATCCAGGCGCGGCGTACTTCGCCTTCTTGATCCGCCTGACGGTTCGCCTCGACGGTTGCTGCGCGATCGGCTTCCTGCATGGTCCGCGCCCTGTCCTCACGGGTGAAGTGCCCATGCGAGGCGTAGTCCAGGCACACGAAGGACGTCTGCGCGCGCATGTAGTCGCCTGAGCCGATCACCGTGACATACGCCGCGTTGCCGGGGCAGTTGTCGTGCGGCTCAACCGCGTTGTCGTATTCGTCGACCAGGTTCCATAGGTACTGGTTGGTCTTCGGGAAGCCCTCGTCAAAGTCCTCGCGGCGGATGACGGTGAAGCCCTGCTGGCGCAGGTCGAGGACCTCGTCCTCGTAGAGCTTTCGACGGCGCGCCTCATCGCGGGCACGCTCGAGGAAATGGTCAATCCTGCCAGGATCACGACGAATCTCTTCAACGACCATGCCCGCGATGTCCTCGGGGAGGTCAGCCTCAGCCTCAGCGATCTTCGCGAGATCATCGAGGCCGAGATTCGCCGCCTCCCCAAGGTCTGCGATCTCCTGCGAAGCGTTTGCGACGCGGCGCGCCATCGTGGCCTCGCTGGCCTTCACGCCGCGCTTGCGCAGCTCGGAGGCCGGGAGGCCCATCAGGACCAGCTGGTTAATGGCGCGCGCACGGTCAACGGTCGACGTGTGCGCATGCTCGTCATTCTCCGTGAGCTGCAAGCCGATGCGATCCAGCTCGCCCGCCACGTCGACGATCCGCACCGGAACAGTCTCCAATCCCGCCTCAATAGCCGCTTGGTGGCGGCGATGCCCGTCGAGAACCACCAGGCCCGTCAGTGTCGGATACACATCGATGTCCTTCAAGACCCCGAGACCGGCGATCGTCTCCACGAACTCCGGGCCGATACGAAAGGCAGTGCGGATGTTCGGACCGGCCTGCAGGAGCCTCGGGTCGATCAGCCACCGCTGGCCAGGCTTGACAGCCCCAATCGGGTCCGCCGCGACCTCGACCGACAGCACGCCAGTGCCCGTGGAGGAGACGGCCTCGGTTTCTTCGCGGCGCGGCTTCAGGCCGACCGCCTGCGCGACGTCCGCGAGGTCCGTCAGGTCGTAACGCGCGGGCGCGTTCGGAGTCGCCTCACGCACGACGCTAATCCAGTGAGCCTCACGCAGGCGATCAAGGGCACGGCGCAGCGTCCGCGCAGACAGGCCAGTCAGGCGAGCCAGCTCAGTCTGCGCGACCTCGACATGACCGTCATCCGCGATGAGGCCGAGCATCGTCTCCGCGACAGTGCGAGCCTGCACATCATCAGCGGCAATCGCAATAGTCTCAGTCATTTGTCTCACCCCTCTGACGGTCTTCCTGCATCTGCACAAGGCGGCGATGCATCTCGCGGAACTCGCGAGTACTTGTTCGCCAGTCCTGCCACAGGTACGCCGTCACCAGCGCCAGCAGCGCCAGGACGAGGACGCCCATCATCGTTTCGGTCACTTCTCTGCCTCTTCCTGCTCGGTGTTTCCCGCCGCGAAAATCGTCGTGCCGCAGTTCGGGCACTCGAATGTTGGTGCCGACGGCGTCGGCGGCGCCCAGTCCGGCTTCTCCACGACGGCCGCGCGAACCTCGACAATCCGGCGTGCGTGCATCACGGACGGGCTCGGAGGTGACATCAGCAGCAGCCCCTGGCGCTCGACCTCCTCGACAAATGCGGCGTTAGCCAGCCCCAGCAGGTGCGGCATCGGCAAGTTCGCGTCCTCGATAGGGAACTCGACGATCATTTCGACGGACCTCATGCCCGACTCTCCTTCCAAGCGACGTAGACCAGGCGCTCGGCGAGCGCCGTCAGAGGGAGGATCACGGCCGTAGCCGCTGCCCACCCATCAATGAGGGACCCGAGCCACCACGCCAGCACCAGCAGGGCCAGCGCCGCGAACAGCCTCGCAACATTCATCGCGTTCACCGCTTTCCTCCCTGTGCCTGACGCGCACGCGAGCGCGCCAACGCAATCCGCTTCTGCGCGGCCGTCTGCCGCCGCCGCATCTTCATGACTGCATCCAATCGCCGCAGTGCCTCCAACACGGGGGCGCTCAACGCCACCGTCTCGGACGTGGTAACCTGATCCATGACTGATCGTCCTTTCTTGGACAGCCCCGGCCGACCCCAATCGGCCGGGGCACTTTTCTTTACAACTGGGGTGACCGTGGGGCCGGGCGGAGACTCGCAACCCACCAACACTCAAACCCGGCCCCACGGAGCTCTAACCGCGCGCCGGACCATCCTCGCGGCGACGCAGAAACTTGTACTTCGACACCTGAACGGTGCGGCCTGCCGGGGTATGAGCACTGGCCACCGGCAGGCCACGGCCTCCCTCAGCGCCGCTGGAATGAGCGGAGGAAGACGCTGAGGAAGGCGAACCATCCGCACCACGGATGGCCCCCTCCCCGGTAAGGTGGGAGGCACCATCCACGCCGCACGAGATCGTGCGGCACCCACACCTCACCGAGGAGGAAGAACAATGACCATGTCCGACGCAGCACGCGCACTCGCGACCGCGCAAGCAGGACGAAGGAGAACTCTCGAAGCCATCGGACGCCTCATCTCCGCCCGCAGCGGAGATGACGAGCTTGATTTCAACGGGGAGGCCATCAATTTCATGGTCGCCCTGTCGAACGAACTCGCCCTTGTCGAGGAGACACTCACGCACCTCATCGACGCCGACGCCCTGGACAAGGCGCGCCAGGAGAGGGAAGACACCGAGACGGAAGACCGGATCGACCCCATGAAGGTCCTCGACAAGATCAGCGCCATCACGCTGGCCTCCCGCGAAACAGCACGGGCCAGCAGCTACGTCGACATCAGATTCCCCGACGGCACAACGCTTCGCTGGACGACGAAGAACCCCCTCCTTGGCCCGGCTATAGAAGCCGCTTTCACCCCACGACTTGAGCAAGGTCAGGACCTGTTCATCACTGATGTAGTCCTGACACCACAGGGCAAACAGTCTCCCGAGAAAATCGTGATCCCTGCGCATACACGCATGGACTGGGTCCACCCCGCCGCCAACACTGACGACATAACTACCCTGACGGCCTCCGTCGACGATCACGTGCGCACGCACGGAGGAATCACCCTGGACGCCGACGGGAACCTCACAGAACCCTCCTGATCGACGCGGCTTCTGCAGTACTTCCAGGATCTCCGCCGACAGATCTGATAGTTGCAACCAGGTCACGCCGCGTCACCCCCTTCGCCGTGATCCGCCGACGCCTGTAGGACTTCGAACGCGCGCGCGTTCAGGCGCTGCACCTTCGCCAGCATCTGCCCCTGAATCTGCATCAAATCACCCTGAGCGCGAGCGAGAAGCCTCTCATCGCCCTGGTGCCGAATAAGGGGCGTCCCGAGGACGAGCGCTGCCTTTTGCAGCGTGGCCGCTGCTTCGAGGAGCTGGCTCTCCGCGTACTGCTCGGGGGCAGAATCCGTGTGCAGGACCTTGTAGGGCTGTGCCTGCTTGCGAAGGTTCGTCCGATGAGTGTTCGCGACGTCGGCGGCCGAGGCAACGCGGGCAGCCGCGCCGCCCACCTCCGAGCGTTCACGGCTCTCGAAAGTACTGAGGAACATCTCTGCTTCGTACAGGTCCGTGCACGCCTTGATGACAGCCTGACGGGCCTCCTCGACAGCCTCGCGGGCCTTATCTTCTCTGCGCATCATGCTGCACCCCCTTCGCCGTGATCCTCCGACGCAGGTAGGGATTCGAGCGCGTGCATGTTCAGGCGCTGCAGCTTCTCCCGAATGTCCTCGATCTCGAGGGCTTCTGGAAGAGCCTTGCTGTAATTCAAGCCTGTGAGGCAGGTTATGGCACGTAACAGCGAGCCCTCGAGCTCCCGAGATCTCTTGATCTGAGATTTCAGATTGTCCACTGCATAGATCGCAGCCAGCGCAGACAACTGAGTTTCCTTGCCCAGCGATTGAGTCGGCGCATACGCATCAAACACCTCCACGAGGCGATCGATCTCTCCCTCGACTCTCTCGTGCTGGTCTCGCACCTCACCTAGACGGCTCAGTAGGCGACGGATGTAGACCTCCCACATTCTCTTCAACTTCATGCCGCGTCACCGCCGACCATGTACTCCTCCACAGCAGGGTGGACGCAAATGTGCACGCGGGTCCGTACCATGCGAGCAACGCCCATTTGAGGGCGTTTGAGTTCGCACGAAAGGAGGTGACAGGCATGGCGAAGGGCGGAAAGAGCGGAGGCGGCAAGTCCTCCAAGGGCACTTACCGAAGCGCCGTGACCGGACGTTTTGTCACGGCCACTTACGGCAAGGGCCACCCGAACACGACCATCAAGGAATCCGGCAAGTGATCCACTAATCGTGTTCTCCCGGTGGGCGGGCGCCCCGGCACACGGGTGCCCGCCCACCAAGTTTTCATTCGTTCTCATTAGGGTTCTCCATGTTCTGACGCATCCATGCGTCCAAATCTGCGATCGAGTAACGGACCAACTGCCCGCGCTTCGCATAACGGGGACCGTCACCGGCCCGGCGCAGCGCGTACAGCGTGGACTCAGACACCTGCAAGTAGTCCGCCGCGCCCTTCGGGGTTACCCACCCCGGGGTCACGCTGCGTCACCGCCGTCAACGGAGCCGTGGAAGGCGTGGAGGATGACGGTGCCCGTGCGCTCGTCCTGGATCGCGTAATCCTCGGGAGCGGACGGCGCGGCCGCGAGCGCGGAGCGTCGCTGGGTGGCGTCGCGTTCGTCGGCTGCGATCTGCTCGATGTAGGAGCGGTCGAACAGGTACTGGCCGGTCTGGCCGGGCATCTTCTGGATAGGAGCGATGCGGCCTGCGCCGATTCGCTGATGCACAGTCCTCTTGGAGATGCCGAGCATGTCGGCAACCTCAGAGACATTCACAAGCTGATTTGTAGGCATGTGCATAGCATTGCATGGTTTTCAGATATGCACAAGTCGGCATGTGCATAGGTTGCGAATTCTGCGCATGTAGGGCGCGCCTCAACTTTGCGCGAAACATTGCATGAGCACCCCAGATATGCGAAACTAGGCATATGAGCACTTCAGTCCAAACCCTCGCCAGCACAGGCTTTGTTCCTCAGTGGACCATTGGGGACCGCCTGCGCAAAGCACGCGAAATGACCGGCCTTACCCAGGTCCAGTTCGCCGAGCGCGTGGGACTCTCGCGCGCCACGGTCAATAACAGCGAGCTCAACAAGAGTCAGCCGCGCAAGTCCGTTGTGCTTCTTTGGGCAATGGAGACCGGCGTCGATCGCGACTGGCTCATGACCGGCTCTGCAAACAACGAAACCCCCGACCCTGATGGGCCGGGGGGAGAGCTCCTGCGGTTGGATTCGAACCAACAACCGTCCGATTAACAGTCGGATGCTCTGCCGTTGAGCTACGCAGGATTGCGACAAGAGAAGATAGTAGCAGAGACTATTCGGAACTGGCAAGCCAGATACGGGCCTGAAGCTATGCTGCGCATCACGGATATGCGACTTCCTTGTCTGGGATGCTCACTCCCATGTGGGGCTCTCGAGGTCCACTCCCTGCTGTCTCGCAACCGCCTCGATCGCGCCAGCAAGCCAGATCCACGTAGCATCATAGGCAGCACACTCCCCGACTAAGCGCCCACATGAGTCAGACAGGTCTGCGACGCCGCAGGAGGAACTACTACACCACTGAAAGAGGGTTGCACCAGTTTGGGACAAGCACGACCGTAGAACAACTCGCGAAGCACCGTGGGCACGCGAATCGGGCACATGGATCGGGCACGCGGATCGGGCACGCGGATCGGGCACGCGGATGTCGCTAACCTGGCAGCCGACGATCCGGATAGGTTACGACGATCCGGATAGGTTAATAAGCTATCCGGATGCTCATAACCTATCCAGATAGCAACAACCT
>ERZ772786.246-NODE-246-length-22249-cov-10.339506_pt1 | contig 22249 bp, 12 predicted proteins | sample MGYA00511473_ERZ772786 | MGnify/ENA primary metagenome ERZ772786 (study PRJEB29015, sample SAMEA2738025) | human oral metagenome | biome: human oral; feature: human-associated habitat; material: saliva | place: China | collected 2252 ...
CGATGGTTGCAACGATTTTTGCGCGCCTCATGTACCTAACCTTTGTGTGTTGTTTTGTGTGACCATTGGAGGTTCACACTGGTTTTCCAGGGAAGACTAACGTCAAATTCCCAATTATTCCCACGCGTTCTAACAGTTAACCACGTGCCGGATGTGTGGGACTCTTTCTCAATTATAGGGGTTTTAAGCCCGCTTGGGTATGGTTCCCCCAACTCTTTCCATCGAAGAATTTGTGTTTCACGTCGCATTTAGAGCACCACCTCCCACCCGCCAGGCATGCCACGGAAAGCCAGTTTTCACACCCGCTGCCCCACCTCACCCCGGAAAGTAAATTAGGGTGCTTTTCACCCATAGAAACCAGCCGTTGCGCAATATTTAGTCACACTCGAGAACCTTCGGGTGTGTTTCAAAAACATAGAGACACTCAGAGTGGGCTGTGAGAAGATAGATGGGGCATCCAAAAGCTGGGCGATTTCACATTTTCGCGCGCCTAGCCTATATTGGAACCCATAATTAGTATTTGAAATGCGAAATATATCTGGAAGGTTCACAGATGACTACTCGCGTGCTGATTATCTTCGGCTCCACCTACGGCTACACCGAACAGTACGCCACCTGGCTGGCAGAAGATTTGCGTGCACTCCCGCAGGCTCCCGAGGTTGAGATTGTCCCCGCCTCCAAGGTCACCCCCGAGCAGGCAGAGGCATTCGACGCCTTCGTCATTGCCGGCAGCGACTACGGTGGATTCCTCAACGGCGCACCGGCACTTCGCAAGAAGATCCTGCCGGTCATTGCACCCAAGAAGAACCGCACCGCGTTCTTCACCGTCTCTTTCACCGGTGAATACTCCAAGAAGCTGCTGGACAAGGCTGTCGCCAAGAGCTACACCCCCGAACTGACCGAAGGTCGCCCCGTCTACCACCTGCGTGGCGGCATCGACTTCGACAAGATTTCGCTGGCTCACAAGACCGCTCTGAAGGGCCCGGTGCGCGCGTGGCTCATGGCAAACCCGCACCCGAACGAAGGTATTCAGCAGATGCTCGAATGCTACAAGACCGGCAAGGCTGAGTACATCGATCGTGAGACTCTCAAGCCGCTGGTTGAGGACATCGCAAAGTTCCTCTAAATCCTTCGGGAAACACTAACTTTCGTTGACCCCGCCTGCCCCTCTCGGGTAGGCACGCCGAGAAGCCGAGAGAGCGGGCGGGGCTCACCGAGATAAACGTGCCAACAGGCACCATAGCGTGGCCGATGACTATTCATCTCTCCTGCATCGGCCATGAAACTCCGGGTACCGGTGCGAGGCCGCGCTAATTACAGTACCCGGAACATGAGGGGTGGGTCTTTGTGTGTGCGGCCCACCCCTTTCCTTATGCCCCGACTGCGCTCCAGCGACATACCGAAACGGCAGTCCACAGAGTGAAATTCGTAGCTCCCCGGCGTGTCGCGCACCTAAAATTTTTCGCAGAAATTTGAGCCCAATAAATGCACCGACAAGCCCCAAAACGAAACATGCTGTCCAAAGACCCCAAACTACTGTGCACTCCGTGAAAATCATCCCGCGATGACGACACCCCGATAGCATTGCGCACAGCGGTGCAGGTACCGTAGGCTGTTAGCTGTGCCGGTCGCTTGACACGGCAACAATTGACACATCAAACTCACTCAACTGCACCCCTATTCACTCGCGCCAGAAGCCCCCACACAGGGCCACATCGACGCATCCACCTCTCAAACACAGGCAAAAAACCTATGAAGAAACTCCAGACTGCCGCACGCTCCGCGGCAGCCCGCTCTATCGTGGCGTCCGCAGGTGCACTCGCCCTGGTCGCCACATCCCTCACCTCCGTTCCCGCAGCATTTGCCGCTCCCAGCGCAAGCGCAGCCGCAGAGGTTAACTCCGTCAACCCCAACGCATCCTACGAGGAGCTCAGCTACGCGCCCGCCCCGGATCCGTCCCTGGTCGAACGCTCCAACCCCGCCATGGGCGCGGGCGAGCGCGAACGACTGGGCACCGCAAACGCACGAACCGGTGCCACCTCCCCCGCTTCTACCGCAACTCTGAGCGGTATTTCTGCAAGCGGTATTTCCGCGACCCAGCGCTCCGCGCAGGGTCAGGCGGCTGGTCAGGGTCTAGCATCCGGTCAAGCGCTGGCACCCGGTCAGGCACTGGCTCAGGGCCGCTCCTACTGGACCCCCTCTGGCGGCACCCTCGGCATGGATGTCTCCTCGCACCAGCAGAACGTGGACTGGGTGAGCGCCTACGCCGCAGGTTCCCGCTTCGCCTACGTGAAGGCAACCGAGGGCACCTACTACACCAACCCCTACTTCGCTCAGCAGTACAACGGCTCGGCGCAGGTCGGTATGGTGCGCGGCGCCTACCACTTCGCGAACCCCAGCACTTCTTCTGGCGCCGATCAGGCGCGCTACTTCGTGCAGAATGGCGGCGCGTGGACTGCTGACGGCCAGACCCTGCCGGGCCTGCTGGACATTGAATTCAATCCCTACCCCGAGTACGGCAACACCTGCTTCAACATGACCCCGGCGCAGCTGACCGCCTGGACCCGCGACTTTGTGGACACCTACCGTTCGCTGACCGGCCGCGCCCCGATGGTGTACACCGCAACTTCCTGGTGGTCGCAGTGCGTGGGTTCGACGCAGTTCGGCACTCTGCCGTTGCACCTGGCAAGCTACTCGACCGTGGTCGGCGCAATTCCGGCGGGTTGGAGCGGCTACGACATTTGGCAGTTCACCGACTCCGGCCCGTTCGTGGGTGACTCGAACTTCTTCCCTGGCACTGTGAACGATCTGAAGGTTCTGGCGAAGAACCCCCACGCGGTGCACCGCAACTGGTCAAACGGCCAGGACCGCGCAGTTGAGGAGCGTGCGGCAGAAGACCGCGCCGCTCAGGATTCGAACGTGGTGACCACCGCGACCGGTTCGATTGATATTCGCACCGGCATCGGTGACTTCTGGAACAAGAACCGCGCGTTCTACGGCAACCCGATTGGCACCGAGTACTCCCTGGGTCACGGCGTGTACGCGCAGAAGTTCACCAACAACAAGACCATCTACTGGACGAACTCTCACGGCTCGCACTGGCTGGTCACCAACGGCGGCCTGGACCAGAAGTTCCGCTCCGACGTGGCACGATTCCGCGGCCTGACCACCAACGAGGAAACCCGATCCGACACCATCGCGGTCTCCTTCGCCAACGGTGAGGGCGCGTACTGGTCTGCCGCTACCGGCACCCACATCCTCAACGAGCGCGGCGCCATCTACGCAACCTGGCGTGCAGCCGGCATGAAGGGCGCTCCCACCACCGATGAGCAGAACCTGGGTAACGGCATCATCAAGCAGGAATTCACCGGTAGCACCACCTACGTGTGGTCCGCGCAGACCGGCACCCACCACCTACACACCGGCGGCGCGTTCTACCACCGCTTCCTGCAGCACCGCGGCACCTGGGGTGCTCCGGTGACCGATGAGACCGTCACCGCCACGGGTGCTCAGGTGCGGTTCGCCTCGGGCAAGGTACTGCTCTGGTCGGATGCGTACGGCGCGTACGAGACCAACGGTAATGGCGCAATCTTCAAGCATTGGGAGAAGAACACCGCCCGCTACGGTGCGGCACGCGGCGACGAAACCTATGTAAACGGCGTGTACTACATGGATTTTGAGCGCGGAACGATCCGCTGGACCGCACAGCGTGGCATCTACTAAGCTGCGTGGAATCTACGAAAGAGCGCAGTAGCTACTAAAGAGCGTGGAATCTAGCCGACAATAAAACGCGCATATGAAAACGAGGGGCACCTGGCAGAGGTGCCCCTCGTTCTTTTGCTACAGGGCGCATCTTCTGAACAACACAAAAATCAAGATGCGTTCTGTAGCGGGTGGGTTACCGAGTGAGTAGAGAACCCGGCTATATTACCCGTGCCGGCAGGTAAGTTTATGTCGAGGCGGTGCGCCGCCGCGAAGCGTTATTGCGGAATTGTCCAAGAATTTCGGATTAGTGTGGCGGACATAGTCCCCATTGACTATGTCCGTGGGGCCCACACTAATCTTGTGAGACCTCTTCCGAAGGTGTCTAGAGGGGCGCCTAACCGGAAGTAGGACTCAACGGTGAATAACGGCACGGTACGAAGATGCTGAAATTCACCCGGGTATAACGTTCCGGGAGAAGGAATCGATATCTAGGAGGGCCGAAACCTTCACACGTTACATCCCGTTACATCAAGGGTATGTGCAAGGGTGTTCAAAACCTATCTCTTCGACAAATATTACGCCTCAACCAGTGGTTGAACGTTTACAATTCAAGCATGCATTTTAAGGTCTTTAGATGTCAAATAAGATGCTCTATTGAACCAATTTGGTGGGAATTTTGATATATTTCCGCGGATATTTCAAAAATAAATTCCCGCGTATATTACGTTTAGGTGCCTAGTACTCACAGGGGTTTTCAGCCCCTTACGATAATGGCTCTCAAAAACCCGCAGCTATAAACCGGTAGTTATAAACCGGAGCCCTAAAACGCCGCATTAAAAACACTATTAAAAGCACTAAGGCGCACCCCGCGTCGTATGCACAGCAGAAAGAGTACCCCTACTCCCCCGCCACACGGGATGCGCCCTAGGCGCTATAACCATCGAAACTACCGACAGGACCTCAGCCGAGTGAGACCTTGAAGCCCTACCGGGCGCCTCGAATCATCCGCCAGCTTAGAGGCTAGCGAAGTCCAGAACCATACGGCCGGTAATCTTACCTGCCGCCATTTCCTCGAAGACAGCCGGTGCCTCGTCAACCTCACGCAGCTGAACCACCGGAACCACGATGCCGTCAGCACCGAACTGGAACGCCTCCGCCAGATCCTGACGGGTGCCCACCAGGGAGCCCACCACGCGGATGCCGTCCAGAATAATCTTCACAATGGACAGCTCCATCATCTCCGAGGGCAGACCAACAGCCACCACGGAACCGCCCGCACGAACCGACTCAACAGCCTGGTTGAACGCAACCTTCGACACCGCGGTCACCACAGCAGCGTGAGCGCCACCGCCGGTCAGCTCGCGAATACGAGCCGGAACATCCTCAACCTCACGGCCGTTGATGACGTGGTCAGCGCCGGTCTCACGAGCCAGAGCCAGCTTGTCGTCGTTGATGTCAACAGCGATAACCTTGGCGCCGAAAACCTTCTTAGCGTACTGAACAGCCAGGTTACCCAGACCGCCAGCGCCGTAGGCAACCAGCCACTGACCCGGGCGGACCAGCGACTCCTTGATTGCCTTGTAGGTGGTCACACCAGCGCAGGTAATGGAGCTAGCCTGCGCCGGGTCAAGACCCTCGGGAACCTTCACAGCGTAATCAGCGGTCACCAGGGTGTACTCGCTCATGCCGCCGTCAACCGAGTAGCCTGCGTTCTTCACCGAACGGCACAGGGTCTCACGGCCCGAGGTGCAGTAATCACAGTGGCCGCAGCCCTCGAAGAACCAAGCCACCGACACGCGGTCGCCTTCCTTCAGGGACTCAACACCCTCGCCGACCTTGACGACACGACCAACGCCCTCGTGGCCCAGAATACGGCCGGGCATCTCACCGAAATCACCGGCAGCCACGTGCAGGTCAGTGTGGCACACGCCCGAGTACTCAATCTTCACGAGCGCCTGGCCGTGACCGACAGCCGGAACGGGGACCTCACGGACAACAACCGAACCGTCAACCTTCTCAGGGACAACAACAGCCTTCATGGTTTCCTTGCACATGATCTAAACTCCTTAGTCATCGGTGGCCGCGCTCAAACCGCAATCTGTGCTGTGCAACCTAGCGGGGTGGGCGCGCGTATTCTTTACATTTCCACCGTAAAATGATGAGCTGCCAATCTAAAGGTTCACCCCCGAATATGACAGAGGGGTTATTTAGGGGTCGGCACGCGAGCGAGGATGAGCTTTCGATAAGGTCTATTCCGACCAATGCGCTAAACCGCCAAAGGTTGATATGACGCTATGACGAACCGACACGGAAGATGAGAATGCCTCCCAAACAAGCGGTCTGGGAGGCATCCAGAAAAAATTTAAATATTAAGTTTGAGGCGCATACCACCCTAAAGAAAGGGTTCAATCTACACCTATACGATTCCTACAAGCTCAGAGCAGCTTGTAGCCACTCATAGCCGCCAACTAGCAACAGAACCTAGAAGCAGAAAGCAACCTCAATATAGCCGGCACCGCGCTCACCCGGACCATTCGGAGCGTTCAACGCCCAACCCAGATCCATGATGCGCACCGTAGAATCCATGAACGTACCGCCGCCAGCACCACCGCCAGCCAGCTGCACCGAACCCACCGCATAGCGGGCACGAGCCGAATCATTATTCCACTTCTGCGACACCACACGAGCCGAAACGCTCAACGCAGCACCGGAGCCGCCGCCGCCATAACCGGCGCCACCGCCTCCAGAAACCACCGACTGGTAGCCGTTAAACAGCTCGCCAGCGTTCGACGGGCGGTTATCGGTACCCTCCGGAGTCTGATCCCACTGGTACGAATAGCTCGCCACACCATCGGCGCCCTTCGCACGGAAACCACTCGCACCCGCCGCACCGGCAGTCGCAGTGCTCACCAGCTTCTGGGTGGAGGTGCTCGAAAAACCAATCACCGGGCCATCAGCAGTCGGCGGGTTCAGCTTCTCACCGCCAGCACCGCCCACACCACCGGCAGCACCCGAACCCGGGTTCACCGTCAGAATCGGATTAGACTGCGCCTCATACGAGGTGAAACCAACAAAACCGGGCGAGCCGTCGCCATCACCCGAACCAGCGCCACCACCGGTGCTGAACTGGTGCTCGCCACCGGAGCTATCGAGCGAATAGTGCGCGGTCGGGCGCACGGCACCCGCATTCGCGGGGTTCGGCAGAACCGTCGCATACGACGCCAGCACACCGGCACCGCCACCACCACCGGCAACAATCATCGGTACGCCATCCACCTCAATAGCGGACGAACCACCGCCAGATGCCGAATACAGCACAGCGCTCATGCCGCCGCGACCGGTCACACCGCCAGAAATACGGGTCAAATCGTTAATTGCAGAAACAACATTCGCGGGAACCGGCGAAGAAGCCTTCGAGGAGCCACCCACACCGTAGCCGTCGCCGCCCTCAGCAGGGTTCAGCTCGCCATTACCGATACCGCCCGAACCGGCAGTCAGCCTAATAGTCTGGCCGCCGCGCACAGCCATAGAACCCTCCACCATGGCGCCAGAACCGGCATCAGCCACAGTGTAGTTCGTGCCGCCAGCACCGCCCACAGCGGTAAAACGCATACGCTTAGCGCCCGCAGGAACCGTCAGCACGGCAACCTTCTTCACGCCGTCACCGGCGGTGACCATCGTCGAATCCTCGTAGGGGCCGGTGCACTCGCCTTCCTCATCAGATGCCGCGTAGGCGGGAATCACCGAAGACGCCACAACAACCGGGGCAGCCCACGCCGCACCAGCCACCAGGCGGCGGCGTGACAGACCTGCACGAGAAGAAGGAGAAACGGGGCGCGAAGAATCGCCGGCAGAAGAGCTCACGATAAAATCCTGTACGTTGAGTGGGTGTTTCTAAACGCAGACGCGGCAGGCATCACCATTCGAAGAGCCTCATACTCCTGACGCGGATTCCCACCACATGCAATACCTCTATTATGCCTTCTCAGCGGCCTAAATCCACGCACGGCGCCGTCACATACCACTGTGTGAATGCTACACGCGCTCAGCAGAACACCAGAGTGGAAGAATGCCAGTGCAGAAGAATGCCAGTGCGGAAGCGCCAGAGTGGAAGAACGTCAGAGCGCAAGAAACAGGTACAAAAAACCGCCGGACGGGGGTTCTTCCCCATCCGGCGGTTTTCTATGAATTTAGATGAAAGCTAGGAGCCCTTCCTCTGGGAATCCTTCGTCTAGGAGTCCTTCGTCGAAGACTCAGAAGAGTCAGAATCCTCGGCGGACTCTGCTTTCTCGGATGCCTTCTCGGTTGCCTTCTCCTCAGCGTCCTCTGCAGACTCATCTGCGGCAGGCTTCGGAGCGAACTCCGCAGGAGCCGGCTCAATACCCGCAGCAGCCTTCGCCGCCGCACGACGACCAGCCACCACAAAACCAGCAGCACCCAGCAGAACCAGCAGCAGAGCAGTCCACACGTGAATACGAACGCCCCAGAGCATCTCCGAGGTATCAATACGCAAGAACATCTCAATGAAGAGGCGACCCACACCGTAGTAGAACACGTACAGCCACAGAGTCTGACCCAGCTTCAGCACGCCCTTACGGCCCAGCCACAGCAGCAACGCCACACCCAGCAGGTTCCACAGTGACTCGTACAGGAACGTCGGATGGAACAGCGTACCCGCCGGATACTGGGGCGGGAAATTACCGCTCGAAGCGCTAATCTCCAGGCCCCACGGCAAAGTTGTCGGCTTGCCGAACAGCTCCTGGTTGAACCAGTTACCCCAGCGGCCAAACGCCTGAGCCAGCAGAATACCCGGCGCTACCGCATCCGCAAAAGCCGGGAAATTAATCCCGTAGCGGCGGCAACCATACCAGGCACCCAACGCGCCAACCGACACGGCACCCATGATGCCGATGCCGCCCTCCCAAATCTTCAGGAAAGCCCACGGATCAGCAACGTTCGGACCGAAATAGCTACCCGGGTCAGTAATCAGCACGTGGTAGGCGCGGGCACCAATAATGCCCGCCGGAATAGCCCACATCGCCACGTCAAACACGCGCTCAGGGGTACCGCCCGCCGCCTTCCAGCGGCGAGAACCCAGCCACAAGCACACCGCCATACCCGCAAGAATACACAGGGCATAGAAATGCACACGGAACGGGCCCAGCTGCAGGTACGAAACGCTCGGAGACGGAATCGACGCCAGCACGTTAGCTACCGGAACGCTCGCCAGCGACAGCACATCAGACATTAGCCTTCACGCCCCGCCAGCTCACGGGTCAGCTTAGCCACCGCCTCAACACCGCCAGAAGCCAAAGCCTTCACCAGCGCGGTACCGACAATCACGCCGTCCGCATACTCGCCAATCTCCTCAACGTGGGCACGAGTTGAAACACCCAGACCCACGCACGCACGAGGCGCACCGGCAGCCTTAATGTCCGCAACCAGGGTGCGAGCCGCCTCCGACACGGAGGTGCGGGCACCGGTCACGCCCATCACCGACACGGCGTAGACGAAGCCGCTCGACGCCTTCGCAATGGTCGCCAGACGCTCCGGCGAAGAAGACAGAGCAGCCAAGAAAATACGATCCAGACCGTACTCGTCAGATGCCTCAAACCACGCCGACGCCTCATCAGGCACCAGGTCCGGGGTGATCATGCCCGCGCCACCGGCAGCCGCCAAATCACGCGCAAAATTCTTCACACCGTACGCCAGAACCGGGTTCCAGTACGTCATCACAACAACCACCGCGTCGGTAGCCTCGGTAATACGGCGGACCGCCTCAAACAGCTGAGGAAGCTTGAAACCGTTCTCCAGCGCCACGCCGGTCGCCTTCTGAATCACCGGACCATCCATGACCGGATCAGAATAAGGCACGCCCAGCTCAATAATGTCCGCGCCGTTATTGCCCAGAGCAATCGCCGCGTCAATCGACTCGTCCAGGGTCGGGAAGCCCACCGGCAGGTAGCCAATCAGCGCCGCACGGCCCTGCTTCTCGCACTCAGCCAGACGAGCCGCCAGAGGCGAGTTCGCGTTCGGAGCGGGGAAAGAACCATCCAGCATCGTAAAAGGTGCCGCCTGAGAAATAGCGTCCTGGTAGCTCATTACTTAGCCTCACTTTCAGCCTGTGCGTTCTGTGCAGTGGATGCGGCAGCTTCCTTATTACCGGTCATCAGGGTCGAGGACGGAATCGCCTTACCCAGGCCGAACCACTTCAGCGCGGTCTCCATGTCCTTATCGCCACGACCGGACAGGCAGACAATCATCGTCTTCTCGCGTGCCGCCTCCGGATCCTCAGCAGCCCAACGCTGGCACACGCGCAGCGCACCCGCCAGAGCGTGCGAAGACTCAATCGCCGGAATAATACCCTCGGTACGGCAGAGCAGGCGCAGAGCGTCCATCGCCTCGGTGTCGGTCACCGGCTCGTAGGTCACACGACCAATATCGGACAGGTAGGAGTGCTCCGGACCCACACCCGGGTAATCCAGACCGGCAGAAATCGAGTGGGACTCAATGGTCTGACCGTCCTCATCCTGCATCAGGTAGGTCATCGCGCCGTGCAGCATGCCCGGGCGGCCCAGAGTAATGGTCGCCGCGTGACGGCCCGTCTCCACGCCGTCGCCACCAGCCTCAAAACCGTAAATCTCAACCGAAGAGTCATCCAAGAACGCGTGGAACAGACCAATCGCGTTCGAACCGCCACCCACGCAGGCAGCAATACCATCGGGCAGGCGGCCGGTCTCGGCCAGAATCTGCTCGCGTGCCTCCTCACCGATAGCGTCGTGGAAGAAACGCACCATCGCCGGGAACGGGTGCGCACCAGCGGCAGTACCCAGCAGGTAGTGGGTGTTCTCAACGTTCGAAACCCAGTCGCGCAGCGCCTCATTAATGGCGTCCTTGAGGGTGCGGGAACCATTCTGAACCGCAATCACCTTCGCGCCCAGCAGCTGCATACGAGCCACATTCAGCGACTGACGCTCAGTGTCTTCCTCACCCATGTAGATCACGCACTCCATGCCGAAGAGCGCAGCCGCGGTCGCAGTCGCAACACCGTGCTGACCCGCACCAGTCTCAGCAATCAGACGGGTCTTACCCATACGCTTAGCCAGCAGAGCCTGACCAATCACGTTATTAATCTTGTGACTACCGGTGTGGTTCAGGTCCTCACGCTTGAGGAACACACGCGCACCAGCATGCTCAGAGAACTTCGGAACCTCAGTCAGTAGCGACGGACGGTTCGAATACTCAGCAGAAAGACGCTGGAACTCGGCAATGAACTCGGGGTCGTTCTTCGCCTCGTTAAAGGTTGCCTCCAGCTCATCCATGGCGGCAATCAGCGACTCGGGCATCCACCGCCCGCCGTACTCACCAAAATAGGGGCCGGGGGCATTCTTCAACGACTCGCCGTTGAGGAAAGCATCTGCCAGGTTCTCGCTCATCACTATTCCTTCCCTGGATGGTTGCCGCCGGATGCGCGCCGCGGGTAGGGCGGGGCATCAGGCCTGATCACAGCGAAACACCACGCAACCGCGGGTAGGGCGGGGCGGCGTTCGCACATATCCCCCTATAGTACCCGGGTGCAGGCGGTGAATAGTACCCTGGGGTGCACATGACCATTCCTAGGACATGTGACGTTCGCCAGGGTGGGTGCGTTTGGCGGGGCCAGGAGCGCGCGGCTGGGTCGGGGACGCGCTGGTTAAGGGGCGCGCGGTAAGGTCAAGCAGGCGCGGCGATCTACAGCAGCTCGCGCAGCTCCTCCATCTGCTGAGAAAGCACCGTCGACACGCCACCGCGCATCGACACCCCGTACAGGGTCTCCGCAATCTGCATCGTGCGCTTCTGATGCGTAATCACAATCAGCTGCGAACGCTCCCCCAACTCACCAATCACCTGCAGCAGGCGCGACAGGTTGCGGTCATCCAGCGCCGCCTCAACCTCGTCCAGGGCGTAGAACGGCGAAGGGCGAGACATATAAATCGCAATCAACAGCGCCAACGAAGCGAGCGAACGCTCACCGCCAGAGAGCAGCGACAGGCGCTTAACCTTCTTACCCGCCGGGCGCGCGTGAATCTCCACACCCGAATTCAACGGATCGGACGGGTCGTCCAGCTCCAGGTGGCCCTCGCCTCCCGGGAAGAGGGTCTCAAAGATGCGGCGGTAGTGGGTGTTAATGTCCTCCAGCGCGGCGGTGAACACCTCCGCAATATGGCTGCTGACCTCGTCCATGACCGTGTTCAGGTCGCGGCGGGTCGCCTTCAAATCCTCAATCTGCTGGTTCAGGTAGGCGTGGCGTTCAGAAAGCGCTTCGTACTCCTCCAGCGCCAGCGGGTTGATGGCGCCCAGTGCCTCCAGTTCGGCGCGGGTTGCCTTGAGGCGAGCGCGGACGCTCTCGGTGGAGGCTTCGGTAGTCTCTGATGCCGTTTCGGTAGCAGTATTTTCGGGGGCGGCGTTTTCGGACGTCTCCTCCGCGGGCACGTCAACCGGCAGCTGCTCGGAGTACTCCTCCTGCAGCTGCTCCAGGGTCAAACCGGTCACCAGGCGGGCACGCTCAGCCAGCGCCTGTACACGCTCCTGCACACGCGCCGCCTCCGTCTGGGTGCGCGCCAGCAGGGTCAGCGCCGCCGCGTGCGCCGCCTGCAGATCCTGCACCTCATCATTGGTGCTGGTCAGGCCCTCCTGGGCGTTCTTCAGGGCGGTGCTCAGCTCGTGCAGCTGCTGCTCACGCTCGCTCACCTGCTCGGCAAGCACCTCACCCAGACGCTGAGCGCGGCGCTCAATGGTCGCCGCGGGCGCCTGCTCCCCCGTGCCCGCCAGGTAGGAATCCTCGCGGGTGCGCGCCGACTCGTAGGCAACGCGCGCCTGCGCCACGGATTCCTCCGCGGCGGCAAGGCGCTCGTTCAGGCGGGCGCGCTCATTCTGAATGTTCTGCGCGGAGGCTTCCAGGGACTCCGCCTGAGCGCGGGCGCGGGCATGCTCGGCGCTCGCCACGCCCGCCGCCTTCGCAGCCTCACGTTCCGCTTCAACCGCCGATTCTGCCGCGGTCTGAGCCTGCTGAACGGCCTGCTCGGCTTCGTCCAGTTCGGCGCGGGTGCGGGTCACGACCTGGGATGCGGCGCGGTATGCGGCGGCAAGTTCCAGGGGGCTGGCACCCTCAGCCGGGTAGAGCAGGCTGTAGCGGGTGTGCTCGGTGCCTGCGGGGTCAAAAATACGCCATATAGTGCGCTGACCTGCGAGGGTATTCTCTGCGAGCAGGTGCAGAGCTTGCTCTGCGGAGGCGGCATCCGGCGCGAACAGCACGCCCGCCAGGCGCTCGCTCAGCGCCGCGGTGACGCGCGCCAGGGCATGCTCGTCGATGCCGGCGAGCGCGGCGGCGTCCTCGCTGAGCGGTTCAATGATTTCGGTTGCGGGGCGGATACCCAGCTCACGCAGTTCGGCGGCGCAGGAATCGGGCAGGTCTGTTGAAAATTCCTTCGCGGCAGATTCACTGCTTTCGTCCCCCTTGTCACCGCGCAGATGCGATACCTCGGCGCCCTCAACCGGCACGCTCAACGCCGCGGTAGCCAGCGAGGTCAGCGCCGCAGATGCCGCGCGCGCATACTCGGGGTCAATCTGCACGGCATCCAGCACGCGCAGCAGGCTCGCGCCCTCGCTCGAAGAATCCATGAGCTCGCCGGTCTCGGGGTCGAACACCGCCTCGGCGGATTCAGCGCCCGGCTCGGCGGGTGCTTCTCCCAGGCTCTGTCCCAGCGCCTCACGCAGGGTTGCGGCACGCTCAGCCGCCGCCGCGTAGGCGCGGGTCGCCTCCACCGCAGCGGCGCGGGCGGCATCCAGCTGAGCCTGCGCGCGGGCACGAGACTGCGCCGCCTCACTCGAGGCGCGCTCAGTCTGCGCCACCTCGGATGCCGCCTTCTCAACGTTCTTCAGCGCCACATCGTAGCGTTCCTCAAAGCTGGCGTAGCTTTCCACCGCGCGCTCTGCCTCTTCGCGGCGCTCCTCGAGCAGTTCCAGGGCGCGCTCGTATCCGGCGCGGGCAGCGGCGGTCGCCTCGGTCAGCTCCACACGGTAGGTGCGCACGCGCTCGGCGGCGATAGACTGCACGGTGCGCACGCGCGCGGCGGACTCGCGCAGAGTCGACACGGCCTTCTGGCAGGCGGTGACCTCGGCGTTCAGGCGGTTCTGCTCCTGCTGATGCTTTGCGGATGCCGCACGCGCCGCCTCCAGCTGTTCTTTCAGGGTTTCGGCGCGGCGGGTACCTTCCGCTTCGGAGGCGAGAGCCTGCGCCTGCTCAGCCTGCAGAACGCCCAGCTGACGAGCCAAAAGCACCGCCTCCAGCTGGCGGATGCGCGCCTGCAGCTGGCGTGCAGTCGCGGCGGATTCTGCCTGCTCGCTCAGCGGTTGCAGCTGCGAATCCAGCTCGGCAACCAGGTCGCTCAGGCGGGTAACGTTCGATGCCACAGATTCCAGCTTGCGGCTGGTCTTCTCCTGGCGGCGGCGGTACTTGACCACGCCCGCCGCCTGCTCAATCATGTCGCGGCGCTGCTGCGCGGTGGCGTGCAGGACCGCATCCAGCTGACCCTGGCCGACGAGCACGTGCATCTGCTGACCCAGACCCGCCTCCGAGAGCAGGTCCTGAATGTCGGCAAGGCGCGCCGGGGAGCCGTTGATCTCGTACTCGCTGCCGCCGGAGCGGAACATGGTGCGCGAAATCTGCACCCGATCAGCGGGAATGCTGAGAGTGCCATCAGAATTGTCGAAAGTCAGGGTGACTTTGGCGCGGCCCAGGGGCGCACGCTGGGCGCCGTCGCCCGAACCTGCCTCGCCGGAGCCCGCGAAGATAACGTCCTTCATGCTGCCACCGCGCAGGCTCTTAGCGCCCTGCTCACCCATGACCCAGGCGAGCGCGTCCAGCACATTGGACTTGCCGGAGCCGTTGGGTCCAACCACCGCGTTAATGCCGGGGGTGAACTCAAAAGTGGTGGCGGAGGCGAAAGACTTGAACCCGCGCAGGGTCAGCGACATCAGGTGCACAAGGGGCCTTTCTGCAGAAGAACTGGTGTGTGCCGGGCACGTTCTGTGGTGCGTGGCGGCATCCCTCTAGTGTACGCGGTGCGGCAGCTGGACAGCGTTAGCGTACGTGATTGAAGGGGCGCCGCTACATGTCATATTTATTCAGCTTACGCGCGGGGTGAACGGGAGCGTTCATATTGGGTCTACGGATACGGGTTCGCCCGACCTGTGCGGTAGATTGGAATGAGCATCACAAATTCTGCGGGGCCGCTGTGCGTTTCCCCGCCGTCTTTGCATCCCACTGACTTCTATTTTCAAGGGCCACACCATTGTTGAATGCACCCGCCGAGAAGGTCGGCACGAACTCTGACATTCGCCACGCTAATGCAGCTCTGCTGTCCATTACCCATGAGCTGCCTCCGGAGGTCGTCACGAGCGACTACTTCGATGAGCAGCTGGCCCAAACCTACAAGCGTCTGCGCATGCCCAAGGGCCTGCTGGAGCGTCTTGCCGGTATTAGTACTCGCCGCGGCTGGGCTGAGGGCCAGACCTTCGAGGACGGCGTGGTTGCCGCAGCCGAGAAGGCTATCGCGGAGGCGGGTATTGACCGTTCCCAGATTGGCCTGCTGATTAACGCTTCGGTGACTCGCGATAACTTTGAGCCCGCCGTTTCGGTGGGTGTGCATGACCGCCTGGATTTGCCGCGTCATGCCCTGAACTTTGATATTACGAACGCCTGCCTGGGTTTTGTGAACGCGATGACTGTCGCCTCCACCATGATTGATGCGGGCGCTATCGACTACGCCCTGATTGTGGCTGGCGAGGATCCCTCCCCGTGGCACCGTACCGCGGTGCGCATCCTGAACAACCCCGATTCGACCCGCGAGGATGTGCTGGCGCAGTTCGCGACCCTGACCCTCGGTTCGGGTGCGGCGGCGGCTGTGATTGGTCGCGCTGACCGCCACCCGGAGGGTCACCGCATTGTCGGTTCGGTGTCCCGCGCGGGCACTGAGCACCGTAACCTGTGCATCGGTGGCGAGGCGGATCAGGGCATGAACACTGACGCCGAGGGCCTGCTCAAGTACGGCCTGGAGCTGGTGGCGCAGGCGTGGGAGCAGGCGCATCAGGACGGCTGGGAGTGGAACGACATGACCTCCTACGTGACCCACCAGATTTCTAACGCCCACACGAACGCCATTATTGAGGCGGTCGGTATTGAGCGTGAGCGCATCCCCATGACTTTCCCGAAGTGGGGCAATGTGGCTGCGGCGGCTCTGCCGATGACTCTCGCCGAGTGCGCGCCGACTTACAAGGAGGGCGACCGTATTCTGTGCATGGGTGTGGGTTCTGGTCTGAACACTGCCCTGCTTGAGATTCAGTGGTAACCCGTTAGCCGGCAGCTCCTAACCTTGCAACCCATAGTCGCTGCCCTTAACCGGCAGTCCTTTAGCCATAGTGCGGTAGACATTCACCGATTCGATCCGGAAGGATTCCCCCAGCATGCGCCATTTGAATTTCCCTAAGGCTCAGCCTCCCTACAATCCGGAGGAATGGGCGGGCGTGAACCCGCGCTACTCCCACCTTCTGGAGGTGCCCACCACCGCCCCCATTGAGCAGCGGGCGCAGCAGGCTGGCGCGCGCCGCTGGCACTACCTGGATAACCTTCCGGTGCTGGTCGAGCAGGGTTTGGAGCCGATTGGCACGATCCTGTGCGTGCACGGTAACCCGACCTGGTCGTACCTGTGGCGTACCGTGCTGGATGCGGGCGTGAATGAGCGCGCCCCGTGGCGTGTGGTTGCGGTTGATCAGATTGATATGGGTTATTCGGAGCGTACCCACCTGGATTTGGAGGGTGAGCGCCGCACCCTGACCGACCGTATCGCTGACCTGGGTGATTTCACGAAGGCGCTGGGTCTGGATGAGACTGACAAGCCGGTCGTGACCCTCGCCCATGACTGGGGTGGGCTGGTGTCCTTTGGTTGGGCGCTGGAGCATCGTGAGATTCTTTCGGGCGTGATGCTGACGAATACCGCGGTCTACCATGACGGCATTGAGAATATCCCTGCCGCCCTGCGTCTGGCGTTGGGTGTGCACGAGTGGGGTACCCGCGATTCGACCGCGTTTATTGATGTGACCTTGGGTTTGGCTCAGAATGAGGGCCGTCTGCCCGCGCCGGGTTCTGCCGGTGCCGGGGCGCTTGATGGTGCCCTGCCGCAGCCGGTGGGTCAGCAGCCTAAGCGCCTGTATCCGAGTCCTCTGAACGAGGCGATTTACCGTACGTACCGTGCGCCGTACGCTCATTCGGCGTGGCGTGAGGGTGTGCGTAATTTTGTGGGCGATATTCCGACCGGCACCGATATTCCTTCCTACGCGCCGATGCAGCGTATTGCCGAGCAGATCCGTGACCTGGATGTGCCAGCGTTTTTCCAGTGGGGCACGAAGGACCCGGTGTTCCAGCGCCGCTACCTGTTTGATCTGATGGAGCGCATGCCGCAGGCGAAGGTGCACCGCTACGAGAAGGCGTCGCACCTGGTCATTGAGGATTACGATATTGCTACCCCCATGATGTCGTGGCTTGCGCAGACCTTTGGCACGCTGGAGGATGGCGTGCTGGTTCCGCCGCGTAATGCGGAGGCGGAGCATCGTGCCGCCCGCGCCCGCCGCCACGGCCTGACGACCGGCGAGAGCACCGCCGCTGAGGGTATTACGACTGGGGGCGCTGAGGGTACTGTTCCCGCGGCGTTCCGCCCCATGCTCGCTGCCCTCACCGAACGCGCCAACGACACCTCCACCGCCGTGGTGGATATGGACCCCAAGGGTGACGGCACCTCCGTGTCCGTGACCCTGACCTGGGCTGAGCTGAACCAGCAGGTCAACGCCGCCGCGACCCGCCTGCACGCCCTGGGTGTGCGTCCGGGCGACCGCGTGAACCTGATGGTGCCTCCGGGTGCCCGCCTGACCACCCTCATTTACGCCTGCATGAAGCTGGGCGCGGTCATTGTGGTGGCTGATACCGGTCTGGGCATTCCGGGTCTGACTCGCGCGTTGAAGGGCGCTAACCCGAGCTTCCTGGTGGGTATTCCCGCCGCGCTCAGTGCCGCCCGTACCCTGATGTGGCCGGGTGTGCGTATTTCTGTGGAGCCGCTGGGTTCGGTGCAGGAGAAGCTGCTGGGCGTTGCCGGTTCGGTGTTTACCGCGCCCGCCGCTGACGGCACTCCGGGTGCGCCGGTGCCCACCCCGACCGTGGTGGAGTTCCCCTCCCCCGTGCCGGATGCTGATGCGGCGGTGCTGTACACTTCCGGTTCGACCGGCCCGGCTAAGGGTGTGGTGTACACGCAGCGTCAGCTGGCGGGTATGCGTGATGCCATTGCGAATACGTACGGTTTTGCGCCCGGTAGCGGTCTGGTGGCTGGCTTCGCGCCGTTTGCGCTGTTGGGTCCGGCGCTGGGTGCTACCAGCGTGACCCCGACGATGGATGTGACCCGCCCGAAGACCCTGACGGCTTCTGCTCTGGCGTCGGCTGCGGCGGCTATTGATGCGACGGTCGTTTTTGCGTCCCCTGCCGCCCTGGTGAATGTGGTGGCGACCGCCGATGAGCTGAACGGTGAGCAGCGTGCGGCGTTGGCTAAGGTTCAGACTGTGCTGAGTGCTGGCGCGCCGATTCCCGTGCCGCTGCTGGAGGAGCTCTCCGCCCTGGTGCCGAACGCTTCCCTGCACACCCCGTACGGCATGACCGAGGGTCTGCCGGTGACCGATGTGTCTTTCGAGATGATTCGCCAGGCGATTGCTGAGGGCACCCCGAATGCTGCCGGTGAGGTGCTTGACCCGTTCGCCCGTGACGGCGTGTGCGTTGGTTTCGCGGTGTACGGTGCGGCGGTGGCTATTGCGCCGCTGCTGCAGGACGGTTCGGTGGCGGATGAGCTGACCCACGAGCCGGGTGTGACCGGTGAGATTCTGGTGTCGGCACCGCACGTGAAGGACCGCTACGACACCCTGTGGGTCACTGAGGAGCAGTCCATTAGCACTCCGGGCTGGCATCATACCGGTGACGTAGGACACCTGGACGCTTCGGGTCGCCTGTGGGTTGAGGGTCGCCTCGCGCACGTGCTGCTGACTTCGCAGGGTGTACTGACCCCGGTTGCGGCGGAGCAGTCCGCCGAGTCCCTGCCCGAGGTGCGCCGCGCCGCCCTGGTCGCGGTGGGCCCTGCAGGTACCGCCGCCCCGGTGCTGGTCATTGAGGCTTCCTCGAATACTGCCGCTTTGGAGGCGCGCCAGTCGGCGTCCTCCTTCAAGCGTGCCCTGCTCGATCGCATGCCCGGCGCCAACCGCTTCCCCATTGCCGAGGGTGTGGCTCCCTTCGAGCTCTCGCAGCTGGTGCGTCAGAAGGTTGCCGAGGATACCGGCGTGGAGCTTGCCGCAGTGCTGGTGGTGCACGAGCATCCGACCGATATTCGCCACAATTCGAAGATTGACCGCCCCGCCCTGGGTGAGTGGGCGTCAAAGGTCCTTGCGGGGGCGTAAGCGCCTGCCGGATCCCTAAGTTTAAGGAGTATGATGTCCCCTCATTCTTCGCGTGAGTCCTCGTCCCACGAGTCTGTACCCCGTTTGTCTGAACCGCGCCTGTCGACCTCGCATTCGGCGACTTCCCCGACGGCTCGGTTCCGCAAGCCGGCGCAGCCGCTGGCGGCGCGCTACACCGACCCCGCCCCGCGTTCGCTACGCCCGGTTGAGGAGCCCGATTTTGCGCCGCGTATTGGCGAGCGCATCCTCTTTACCGGTGCGAGCGGCCTGCTGGGTCGTGAGAGCGTGCTGGCGTTGCTGCGTGCCGGCTACGATGTGCGCGTTTTTCAGCGTGGCGATTCGGGTATTGCGGCTCTGCTGCCCGATTCGGTGCGCCCGCGTTTTGAGCAGGTGCGCGGCGATATTACGAACGTGCAGGCTGTTGATCTGGCGATGACCGGTGTGAACGGCGTGGTGCATGCTGCGGCGAAGGTTTCGGTCAGCGGCGAGTGGGCTGATTATGAGCGCATCAACATTGAGGGTACCCGCACCCTGTTGCAGGCGGCGCTGAACCATTCGGTGGGTTCGTTCCTGTACATTTCCTCGCCGTCGGTGGCTCATGCCGGTGCGGCAATTGTGGGTGATGGTGCCGGCGTGGCGTCCCCGGAGCATGCGCGCGGTAACTACGCGCGTTCGAAAGCTGCCGCTGAGCTCCTGGCGCTGGAGGCAAACGGCACCACCCTGCCCGGTGGCGGGGTGTTGCGCGTGGGTGCGTTGCGTCCTCACCTGATGTGGGGTCCGGGCGATACCCAGCTGGTCGAGCGTATTCTGGAGCGTTCCGCCGCGGGCCGCCTGCCGCTGCTCTCTGGCGGTACGGGTCTGATTGATACGCTCTACATTGATAACGCCGCGGATGCGCTGGTGCGCGGCTATCAGCGCCTCGACGCCTTTGCGGGCCGGGCGCTGGTGGTGACGAACGGTCAGCCGCGCACTATCGCTGAGCTGCTCGGCGGTTTCTGTGAGGCGGTGGGCGTTCCCGCCCCGCGTGTCTCGGTGCCCGCGAAGGTTGCGGCCCTGGCCGGGCGCGTGATTGAGCGCGTGTGGGAGCGCCTGCCGAAGAACGTGACCGCCGGCGATGAGCCGCCGATGACGGAGTTCCTTGCTGAGCAGCTGTCGACCGCGCACTGGTTTGATCAGCGCCGCACCCGCGAGCTTCTGCTGTGGGAGCCCGCCGTGTCGATTGAGGAAGGCTACGAGCGCCTGGGCTTGTTCTACGGGGACAGGTACAGCCGGTAGTTGCCTCTTGTCGGGTTGGCTTTCCCCTTACTTTCCCAACCCAGCTTTAAATGTTTGAGGTTTAAACGAATGACGGCGTAGCTACATCCCCCCTCCTGGGAGGAACGTAGCTACGCCGTCACGTGCATATCTAGCGTGAGTTTGTGCCTACCGAGAGCCTTAACTTATCGAGCACGCGGCGCCCGCTGGCAATGCGGGCAACGGTAGGACGAACGGTTCTGGAACGGTTCGCGCACCATCAGGGAGGTGCGGCCCGCCTCCGCGCAACGGTGGCAGGGCTCCCCTGCACGACCGTAGGCGTTCAGCGAGCGCTCAAAGTAGCCCGATTCGCCGAGCACGTTCACGTACAGGGCGTCGAAGCTTGTGCCGCCAGCCGCCAGGGACTCGCGCAGCACCTGGGTAACCGCCTCCAGCAGTTCGCGAGTTTGGGCGGCACTGAGGGTGCGTGCGGGCTTCGCGTAGTGCAACCGCGCACGCCACAGCGCCTCGTCGGCGTAGATATTACCCACCCCGGAGATGACCGACTGGTCCAGCAGCACCTTCTTAATGCCGCTGGAGGTGCGCAGGAACTTGCGGCGCACCGCCGCGGGGTCGAAGAATTCGTCCAGCGGGTCGCGGGCAATGTGCTTGACTGCCTCGGGCACGAGAAAACGCTCCGGTACTTCGCTCTGCCCCATTTCACCGGGCGCTGCTTCATTCGCTGCAACCGCCGCGGGTACGTCCGGTACCAGCGGGCTGAGGAACATGCCGCCGAAGATGCGCTGATCCACAAAGAGCAAGCGCTGGGCAGCGCTTGCCCGGTTGGTGCTCGCCGCGCTACCGGTAGCTCCAGCCGGTCCTAGCTCGAGCGCCACGCGCAGGTGCCGCGGCTGCTCATCAAACGCCGCACGAGCCCCCAACTCATTACCTGAGTTGCTGTCCGATTCGCCGCCCAGCTCATCGCGCACGAGCAGCTGACCGCTCATGCCCAGATGCACCACGAGCGCCTCGTCGGCAAGCGTGCCGTCCGTCTCGCTCAGGGTCAGCCACAGGTACTTGCCGCGGCGGTAGGCGCCGCGCAACGTCCTGCCGGTGAGTGCCGCCTCAAAGTGGGCGGGACCGGGCAGATGCCTGCGCAGCGAACGGGCATCGACCACGCGCACCGCCCGCACGGGGCGGCCCAGCGAATGGTCGGCGATGCCTGCGCGGACGGTTTCTACCTCGGGCAGTTCGGGCATGAATTACTCCCTTCAACGGGATTGCAGGATCAAGAGCCCCGCAGAGTTAGCAGACCTGCAGGATGATTGAATGAGCCTAAACCAGAACGCGGTACGCCTGCTCAGCGGCAAGGCGCTCCGCCTCCTTCTTGCTCGGACCCACACCGGTACCGGCCTGCTGGTTCGCCACAATAGCGACCGCAGTGTACACGCGCGCGTGGTCGGGGCCCTCGCCGGTGACCTCGTAGCGCACGTCTCCCCAACCGCGGGCGGTGGCGAGGTTCAGCAGCTCGGTCTTCCAGTCGCGTCCAGAGTTCAGGACCTTCTCATCATCGAGCAGCGGCGCAATCAGGCGTAGCACCAAGTCACGAGCCGCCTCGCGACCGCACTCCAGGTAGGTCAGGCCGAAAATCGCCTCCATGGTGTCGGCAAGGATCGAGTCCTTATCGGCGCCACCGGTGTGAATCTCGCCCTTACCGAGCAGGATGTACCGGCCCAGATCCAGGTCGCGTGCCACCTTCGCCAACGCCACCGTAGACACCACCACG
>ERZ772786.248-NODE-248-length-22085-cov-4.624694_pt1 | contig 22085 bp, 19 predicted proteins | sample MGYA00511473_ERZ772786 | MGnify/ENA primary metagenome ERZ772786 (study PRJEB29015, sample SAMEA2738025) | human oral metagenome | biome: human oral; feature: human-associated habitat; material: saliva | place: China | collected 2252 ...
GTGTCAGGACCTGACGGTAGCAGCACTAAGTATGGAGCTTATGTGCTCTTTTTTTTATATCCTTATTTATGGTAAAGTATCATTATAAAGATGACAAAGGAGGAGTTTATGAAAAATGGAAATTGGAAAAATGTGAAATAGATAATTTTAGTTTTATTGGTAATTTTGATTCCTTTAGTAATTTTTAAATCTTGTCAGAGTTTGACTAAAAGTCAAAATGAGAAGAAAAATAAAAAAGATTCAATTCATTTTTTGTATGGCGCTTGGATTTCAGATGTAAGATTACGAATGTCTAAAAAGCTTAAGGTACAATTTTATAGAGCCAATTTGGATAATGAGTCTCATTTTAAGTATGGTAAAGAACAAGTGGAGTTAATATTTAGAGAATTGAAAAATGGTCGAGGGAATATTGATGGGGAATTTGTAAGAGAAAATTCTGTTTATCGCCCATTGAATGAACTCGACAAAGATGGTTTTCGGCCAGTGAAAATAAATATTAATGAAAGAGGAGAAGAAGCTTTTTTCCGTTATAAAGTGATTAATAAAAATAAAGTAAAAATGAGAATTCTTCCTTCAGGAAGTGATAAGGTTGCTGATGAATTTGAGGTTTATTTTATAAGAGAAAATGGTTAACTTACGGCGTCTAAAAAAACTCTGACTATTTGTCAGAGTTTTTTTGTGGTACCAAAGCATTGACCACTGTGATTTGAGAAATGAGCGTTTCACTTTCGTCAGTGATTTTGATTTCCCAGACATGGTTGCGTTTGCCATTTTTGAGGAGAAGACCGCGGGCATTTACGAAACCTTCGCATTTTTTTGGATTGAGATGGTTGGCGTTAATGCTTTGACCAAAGGCAAAGTATTGACCGGAGCCGATTGCATTACTTGCCATACCAGCTGTGATTTCAGCGAGGGCAAGACTTGCACCTCCATTTAAAAAGCCGTGCGGTTGAGCATGAAAATCGCTGAGGATCATTTTACTTGAGCATTTATAAATTTTACTGACAGACTTGTCAGAATTTTCGTCAGCAAAAACTTGAAAATCTGTGATATTGAGTTGGTCAATCATGTTCATTGGAAATCTCCTTAATAAGATGTGAGACCGCCCTAGGGCCTTAGCACTTTAGTGCACGAGCTTCGGGGACAGCAACAAGCAGTTTTGTCGCCGACTGTCTTGAAATGATGAAAAATGCCTTTTTGGCTGACGCTTGCCCTGCCAGCAAGTACTTGCGATTCTCGTTGCGCTTTAGCATAGACATTCGAGCATAGCGAAGAACAGTACTTAGCTGGAACCGATAACGTAGCTAGCGACATTGCTAAAAGAGACAACGGAGCGGATGTAGGAAAAAAGTGGTTCTGCTTGAAGCAGAGCTTCAAGGTTGTGGATGAAATTTGCGAAGTAAAATTCACCTGTAAGTAGGGGTTCCAGTTTTTTTCTTTTTTCGTTCATCTAAAGTAGGTCATAATTAATTTATTGACAGTATAACCTTTGAGTAACGTTTCATTAACTGACAGACCGATACCAATTCCAGTCGGGACGGTCATCCAACCGTTTGGAAATGCAATTTCTGGTTGAATGAGGTCTCTGTCAAAATAATGCTTGGAATCGGATAAATCACCGGCCATAGCATTTCCAGAAAGCGCGGCGAGTTGGACATGGAGTATTTTTGAGATACCAGACTCAACCATACTGCCAATCCAAAAGCCAATCTGATGCTGTCTGCAAAATTCGATAGCTTTTTGCGTTAGATAAAGTCCACCTAAACGGCCTATTTTTACATTGAGCATCGTTTGAAAAGGAAGTTCTGTCAGTATTTTTAGACTTTCCAAATCTTGAACGGATTCGTCAAAGCAAATTGGTGTTAAGAAGTTTTCTGTCAGTAATTTTAATTCGGATAAATCTTTGATATCAAAAGGTTCTTCGATACAAGCCAGACCAAGTTCGTCTAGCTCTTTGATGACTGGCCAGTCTGTCAGTTGAAAACTTCGATTGGCATCAAGAGCAAATGTAATTTGTGGATATCTTTTTACCAGCTTTTTAATCAAGTCAGTCCCAATTTGTGGACTAATTTTTAATTTAATTCTTTTGACGCCACTGTTAATAAGTTGGTCAATTTCCTTAATGGTTTGCTCATCAGACATTTGTCCTAGCACCGCACCACGTGGGATTTTATCAGCTAATTTTTCTTGAAAAAGTCCAGCAATCAAATTTTCATTTTTCCCTTTAAAATACAAATCTAGAAGTGCATTTTCTAATCCAGCCAGTGCCATTGGTAAGGGATTTCTAAAAAATTCATGTATTTCAAAAGGGTGTGAGAATTTTTTTTGCAAAATTTCTGGCAGGTAAGTTTCTTCCAAGATTTTCCAAGAATCAGCAAAAGTTTCTGAAGTATAAAAAGGAGTCGTGAAAGCAACAACCTCACCAAATCCCGAAAGTCCGTTAGGACTTTCAACTTTTATAATAATTGTATCGCGGAGATTTAAGGAACCTTTGGCGGTCTTAAAATCAAATTTCATAGGGAGTTGAACATGAAACATTGTAATTTTTTCAATTATCATCCTTTAAGCTCTTTTCTTAAGATTTTTCCAGAAGCATTTTTGGGCAATTCATCCATGAAAGTGATGGATTGGGGGCGTTTGTATTTTGCCAGTTTTTCAGTGAGAAAGTTTTCTAATTTTTCTTGGGAAATATTGCCTGAAACGAAGAGAATTGGCACTTGTCCCCACTTGGCATCTGGCTTAGCAACAAGTGCACATTCCTTGATTTCAGGAAGAGAATAAACTAAATCTTCGATTTCTTTGGGGTAAATATTTTCACCGCCAGAAATAATGATATCTTTTCTGCGATTGAGCAGATAGAGAAAACCGTCCGCGTCAAGGTAACCGATATCGCCTGTTTCAAAAGCAGTGCCGTAAGGCTTTTGGCCTAGGTAAGCTTTCATCAACATCGGAGATTTTAACCAAATTTCACCAACGCCAGCAAGGTCAGCTTGACGAATCTCAATTTCAACACCTGGTAAAGATCGCCCGACAGAGCTTGTTTTATCAGGGAAATCTAAAATATTAAAAGTGACAGATTGTGAAAAACTTTCAGTCATTCCATAAGTTTTGTAAATAGGAAGCCCTAATTCTTGGCATTTTTTGATTAAAGGTTGGGGAATAAATTCACCACCAAGTAGAATTACACGTAAGTTATTGCTATGCAATTTGTCAGCAATTCTCGTAAGGAGGGTTGGGACAAGTGAAATCATGTTGATTTTCCCAGAATTGACCATTTCAAGAAGTTGGTTTTCATCAAATTTATCAACAACGGTCGCTGATGTTGCGTTATATAAAGTACGCATAATAATGGAAAGTCCAGAGACATGAAACATGGGTAAGATGACAAGCCAATTATCATTGTCATAAGCGCCAAGCGTTTCCTTTGAGGCTTTGACGTGATTTGAAATCATGCCCCAAGTAATAGGGACAGATTTAAATTTTCCGGTAGTAGCGGAAGTGTTCATGATGACGGCAATTTTTTCATCAGGAAAATCTGCTGACAGACTTACAGGGCAAGGGTTACTAGTCCAAATTTCCGAAAAAGAAATGCTGTCAGCAATTTTTTCTGTCAGTGAATCCGATGTGAAGACTGTCTCAATCTCGAGTTCCTTGATTTGGTCAGCCAGTTCGTATTCGGTTAGATGCCTATTCAAAAGAAGAACTTCTTTTGACAAACCGAGCAAGGCAAACAAAACGACTGCCATTTCAACAGAGTTTTCTGAAAGGAGCGCAACCCGTGATTGATTGTCAATAAGAGGAGCCAAATGTTCAGCCATCTTATTGACTTCCTGATTGATTTGGGCAAAAGTATAGTCATTTAAAAATTGTTTTTGGGGATAAAGTTCCGCCTGTTTTTTTAACCATTTCATTATTTAAGCTGTGAGCGAACTCAACTTTCTCCTTTCTGTGTATTTTTTACTGACAGAAATTCTGTCAGTAACTTTTAAATCACAAAAAGCGTCAAAAAGACGCTTTGTCAGCAATTTTGGAAATTTTTATGGGAATTTTGGAAATTGGTCAAAATCAGGTTTGCGTTTTTCTTTGAAAGCATCGCGTCCTTCTTTGGCTTCATCCGTAGTATAGAACATAAGTGTTGCATCTCCTGCAAATTGTTGCAGTCCAGCAAGTCCGTCAGTTGCAGCATTCATTGAACCTTTGAGCATACGAAGCGCCATTGGTGAGAGGGCAAGCATTTCTTGGGCCCATTGAACGGTTTCTTCTTCAAGACGGTCAAATGGAACAACCGTATTAACCATTCCCATGTCCATTGCTTCTTGGGCAGTATATTGACGGCAGAGGAACCAGATTTCACGTGCTTTCTTTTGCCCAACCATAGCGGCAAGTAAACCAGCACCATAACCAGCATCAAAAGAACCAACACGCGGACCAGTTTGACCAAATTTTGCGTTTTCAGAAGCGATAGTCAAATCACAAACAATATGTAACACGTGTCCTCCACCAATGGCAAAACCATTCACCATGGCAATGACAGGTTTTGGTGTAATCCGAATCAAATGTTGCAAATCTAAAACGTTCAAACGAGGAATTTGGTCTTCACCAACATATCCACCATTTCCACGTACTTTTTGGTCACCACCAGAACAAAAGGCTTCTTTATCTTCACCTTTTCCATGATTTGCACCAGTCAAAATAATCACGCCGACATTGGTATCATCACGAGCGACACTAAAAGCATCAATCATTTCAACGACGGTTTTGGGACGGAAGGCATTGCGGACTTCAGGACGATTGATGGTAATTTTAGCAATTCCATCATAAGTTTCATAAATAATATCTTCGTAGTTACGGTTGAGAGCAACCCAGTTAAATTTTGACATGATTCTCCTTTAAGATGTGAGGACGAGCGCTAGAAGTTGTGAAAATTAGAAAAATGCGGTTCTGGGCATAGCCCAGATTCCATTTTATCTATTTTCATCAACTTCTGCGAGTCCGAACTCAATTAAAATTAAGATGTGAGCCCGACCGTTTTGAAGTGAGGAAAAATGCCTTTTTGGCTGTTGCTTTAGCGACATCGTCAAAACGGACAGCGTAGCAAAGCGTAGATAGGAAAATTTTATCTTTTTTCATTCACTTCAGAGAGGGTGAACTCAGTTAAAATTAAGATGTTAGGGCCCTAGGGTCTTTACGCTTTAGCGCTTAGACTTCAGGGTCAGCAACAATCTGATATCTCAGATTGTCGTTGAGTGTTTAGAAGTTATGAAATTCTATTATTTTCATTAACTTTCATAAGTACACTTAGAAAAATTATTTTTATTGTATTTATTTCTGTCAGTAAAATCTAAAGAAATTAATTCATTAATTATACTGACAGAAGTGATATAGGCATTACTTTTCAATTATATCATAAAGCATTTTGACTAAGGTAAAAATTCCTCTAGTATTTTTTGATAGGTGACCGGATTTTCTAGATGAATATTGTGACCAGAAGCAGCAACAGAAATCCAAGTGACATTCGGATTTGGAGCAAAAATTTCTTTAGCAATTTTTGAATATTTTTCGTCTAAATCACCAGATAGATAGAGAATGTTGGATTTTATTAAAGAAATTTTATCGCCAACATAGGGAAGTTGGCCTTGCCCTGTTCCATTCAAAGTTTGGGCAAGAGCTAAGGGTGAATTGCTTGCACGGCTTTCCCAAATTTCCTGTTGAATTTTTACTGACAGTTTTTTTTGTGATTCAAAAAGTGAAATATTAGCCCAAAAATCAGCAAACCAAGCAGACCCATTTAACAAAATCTTCTGTCCTAATTCTTCGTCAGCCAGTCGTCTTTTTTCGCGGTCTTCACTAGATAAAAGCCCAGGACCAGTTGACTCTAAAATCAAATATTTAACAGGAGCTGACGGATAAGCAAGGCAATAACGAAGCGCCAATCGTCCACCCATTGAATAACCAAGAAGTGAAAAAGCATTTCCGTCAGTAAATTGCGCAAATAGCAAGTGCAGATTTTTCAAAATCGCATCAAGTTTATAAGGGGCAAGTGCCTTTGGCTTTGCTGATGAACCGTGACCTAACAAATCGATAGCAACAATTTTGTAGCCGGCCAAATGAAGATTTCGCCAGGTATTAGAACTTTCAGAAAAACCATGCAGTGCAAATAGGACCTCTCCAGTCCCCCAGATACGGACAGCATAATCAAAACCATCAATCGTAATTATTTTTTTATCAATTTTCATAAGTCGTATATTTTTGATGTAAAGCAAGACTTAAATCTTTATCCGTTTTAATTTCCAAAAGATGAATGCCAGATTGATGAAGAGAAGCCTCAAATTGCTGACCAAAATCAGCATAGCCACTGACCAAATGATAATCTAAACCAGTCAACTCAGCCAGTCCAGCAAAATTTAAACCATGAGGAGTTGAAAAAAGATAATCAAAATTCGGTACGCCTTTTTGAGCTAAATGATGAAAAATCCCACCACCGTCATTATTAAATAATACAATAGTCAGATTAAGTTCATGTGTTTTACCAACAATTAAACCATTTAAATCGTGTAGCATTGACAAATCCCCAGTCAACAAAACCGTCGGTTTACCTGTTGTAGCAATTCCGAGTGCAGTTGATTCAGTCCCGTCAATGCCATTCACACCACGATTTCCTAGAATTCTAACTTTGGCATCCGCTTTTTTCCACCAATAATCAATATCTCTGATTTCCATACTATTTGAAACAAGAAGTTGAGCATCCAGTGCTTCCAAATGTTTTTGTAGTTCTTGGACATAACGTCCTTCAAAAGGACTTTCTTCATAAGTCACTTTTTCAAGAAGTTGTCGCATTTTTTCTTGAGCATTTTGCCATTTTTCCAAATAAGAACTATCAGAATTTACTTTTTTAATTGAAGAAGCAAAAGGAACAACATCAGACTGAACCATCGTTGTCGTTGTCAAACTAGGGTTGCGATAATCAAGAGCAGGGTCAACTTGAATAAATTCAGCTTCATTATTGAAAGCAACAAATTGTTGCAAACGTTTAGAAACAGGCATTTGTCCAAAAAGCAGAATAGCATCCGCTTTTAATTGAGTTTTTAAATCATTATTTGCTAAAAAAGCATCATAAGAATCTATGACCAAAGGATGATTATGATTACGCAGATTAGAAAGTGGATCCGCTAAAATTGGAGCTTTTAATTGTTCAGCAAGTTTTAAAAGTGCTTCAGAATAATCTTTGTCAAAATTGGCACCGGCTAAAATTAATGTTTTTCCAGAAAGCAATGTTTCATCAAATGGAAGTATTACTTGTGCTTGTCCTTTATAGAATTTAAAGGCATGTTGAGAACGCCCTTTTTCGTAATTTTCACTTTTTAATTCTGGAACTAAAGGATCACGCAAGGGAACATTGATTTGCACAGGACCCGAAAGAGGGGAAATAGCTGATAAGACAGCTCGTTGTGCGACTTTACGTGGATAGGTCCAAAAGTTTTCTGTCTGAGACTGGGTTTGAATATGTGGAGCTTCAAGATTTTCAAAATGATTAACAAAATTTCCAAAAAATCTGGTCTGGTCGACTGTTTGAGGAGCTCCAACGAATTGAAGCTCAGCCGGTCTGTCCGCCGTTAAAATAATAAGGGGGACTCGACTCATTTTTGCTTCAAGGACAGCTGGGAAATGATGAGCCGCAGCAGAACCTGAAGTACAAACTAAAACAACAGGACGTTTTTTCGCTTTAGCAATTCCCAGAGCAAAAAAAGCAGCCGAACGTTCATCAATGTTGACATAAGTATCGTATTTTTTGTATTCCTCAAAGAGCATGGCTAAAGCCGTTGAACGTGAACCTGGACTAAAAACAGCTTCACGTACCCCTAAATTGAAAAGTTCATCAACAAAGGGAGCTAAATATTCATTGGTCATGACTATCTCCATTTCTAATTTAAAAATCTAAAATCATAAAATATTTTAAAAAGTTATAAAGCTTCTAAAATGGTTTTTAATTTTACCTTGGTTTCCCTAAATTCTTCTAAAGCATCAGAAGAAGGGATAATTCCACACCCTACATAAGCATAAAGTTTCTTGTCCACAATCAAAGCCGAACGAATCCCGACAATCATTGTGCCATTTCCTTTGCTGTCAATTAAACCAAGAGGTGCAGCATATAGTCCTCGCTCATGATTTTCATGCTTTCTGAGGAATTCGAGGGCCTCATGACGAGGCTCTCCTCCAAGAGCAGGCGTTGGGTGAAGCTGTTTTGTCCACTCAATAAGTGAAAGCTCAGAATTTTTAGCACTTAAAATTGTCCGAAGATGATAAACATTTTTCAGCTCCATTAATTCGGTTGTTCCAACCTTAACTATCTCGGCTTTTTCAAGCAGATTTCTTTTTATTTTTTGGACAACAATATCATGCTCTAAAAGATTTTTGGGGTCTGTCAGCAATTTTTGCCCCGCATTTTCCATTGTTTTTGGAAAAGTTCCAGCTAAGGCATAACTAAGGAGTTGGTCATTTTCTTTTTGAACTAAAATTTCAGGCGATGCTCCAAGGAAAATTCTTTTTCCTTTTTGATAAGCAAAAATAAAAGCATTTGGATTATTATCTAATAAATTTTGGATGATACTTTCGAGTTCAAAAGAGGTTTGACTTGTAAATTCAAGTTCTCTTGAAGCGACAATTTTTCGACTCTTTCCGTCAACAAAATTTTTTTGAATGGCATAAAAAAGTTCTTGCCAAGCCGAAAAATCAGAAGCTTTTTCAGTGAGTTGATGCTTAAATTTTGGAATAGTGATTTCAGGAATTTCTCGTGGGCTATCACAAGTGAGGGTGTAAGAATTTTCCTTATTGACAACGAAATAATGTTTAAAAGCAATGGTTTCGCCACCGAAATTTTCCCAAAGTTCTCCTTTAATGTCATCAAAAAAAGTCTGACTATGAAAGAGATAGGGATAGTCAGAAAACTTATCATGTTCAAGGTCAATGGCTTTCAAACGCTCACAGCCAATAACAAAAGTTTCTTTTTGAGGGTCAAACCAAAAGAAACGTTCGCTCTCTGAAAAGTTTGCCCAGAAAGCTAAGGGGTTATTTAATTTTAAATTGATTTTTATATAATTCATTTTTTCTACCATAAAAATTATAACATAGCTCAGCATAGGAGAGGAATAATGAGCCCTAAAATTACAAATCTTCATTCATTTTTCATAGACTTTCTGAAATAATGCCCATTAACCTTATCTTCACTGGCCGTGTACTTAGTTGCGAAGATTCGCTTCGTCAAAGCGTAGCTGTTGGCGCTTTATCACTTACAGATAGGCTTGTATTTCTATCAGGTCTTAATGATTAAATTTAGTATTAAAAACTATGATATAATTAAAATCATGAAAACATTCAAAAAGGAGTGCTATGAATATTTATGTCAAATTAGCTGAGTTTAGCATTATTGAAACAAAGCGATTGCTTTTGCGTCCCTTTGATTTAAAAGACGCTGAGGACATGTTTGACTATTCAGGTAATTCTGAAAATCTAAAATTTGTTTTTGCCCCGCATCTGTCACTTTCAGAAACACGTTTTTCAATTGCTAACGATTATATGAAAAGTCCTTTAGGAAAATGGGCAATTGAGTTGAAATCTGAACATCGGCTGATTGGAGATATTCATTTTGTGAAAATTTCTGATAAAAATCAGTCTGCGGAAATTGGTTATGTTTTAAATCAAAATTATTGGAATCAAGGGTTACTGACAGAAGCATTAAAAGTACTGACAGAATTTTCTTTTGAACAATTTGGACTTAAAAAGTTGATTTTATTGATTGATAAAGAAAATGTTCCGTCTAAAAAAGTTGCCCTTAAATCAGGCTATCACTTAATTAAAAAATTTAAAGGGACAAATCAATACAGCAAAAAAATTAGAGATTTTGAACAATATGAACTTAGAAAAAGTGACGATGAAATTTATCAAAAAAATTCAAAGATTGGGGAAATTTGAAGTTTTATGTCAAAGCACGAAGAAATATTAAATTATATTGAAGGTTTGGAAATTGGTAAACAAGTCAGTGTACGTGGGATTGCCAATCGAATGAAAGTCGCTGACGGAACGGCATATCGCGCAATCAAAGAAGCAGAAATACTAGGTTTGGTAGCCGTAAATGACCGTTCTGGAACCGTTAGGGTGGCAGTTAAAGGACAAAAAGTAGCCAATCGATTAACCTTTGGTAAACTTGCAGAAATAGCTAATGCAGATGTTTTAGGTGGACTTGCTGGATTAGAAGTCGAATTCAGCAAATTTGTCATTTCAGCCATGCAAAGAGAATCCTTCAAGCGCTACCTCTCGCCCAATGGTCTAGTTATCGTTGGTGACCGAAAAGAGATTCAAAATCTAGCCCTCAGAGAGCAGAATGCTGTTTTAGTTACAGGGGGCTTTGACGTGGACCAAGAAGTTGTCAACTATGCTAATCAATTAGGGATTCCTCTTTTACGGACAGCCTATGATACCTTTACCGTTGCAAATCGTATTAGTCATGCTTTGGCCAACGAACTCATCAAAAAAGATATTATTACGGTCGGAGATGTCTTTCATCAAAAAAGGGCAACCTTACGGGAAGAAGATACAGTCAAAGATTTTTTAGATTTAGTTAAAAAAACAAATGACAGTCGTTTTGCTGTCGTCAACACTTACAACGTTGTTGTGGGTGTAGTTGCCATGCGGGATGTTACAAATAAGAAAAACGATACTCCACTCAATAAAGTAATGACAAGGGCTAATGTTGCAAGAGCGAGTATGACAGTGGCAAGTGTTTCGCAAAAGATGATTTATGAAGGCTATGATATGATGCCTGTCGTTTACGAAAATTATACTTACGCAGGAATTATTACCAAATCAGACCTTCTCCAAAGCTTACAAAAAGCTCAGGAAGAAAGTCAGGTTGCTCACACTTTCAGTGATAATATTGCTAATTCTTTGGTAGAAAAAGGCTCAGCCTACACCGTGACGGTCGAACCATTTATGATAAATAGCATGGGAACAATCGCTAATGGTGTTTTTGCAGAACTTATTACGCAAGTTGTTCAACGTGTTTTTGTTAAAAAAAGACGACGGAATATCATCATTGAAGCATTAAATATGCATATGATGGGAGCCGCCGCTATTGACAATGTGCTAGAGATTTATCCAAAGGTGATTGGAGAAACACGAATTGGTGCAATGGTTGATTGTGAAATTTATCATGTCAATAACATCGTAGCTAAAGTTCTAGTCAATGTACAATTAACATAAAAAATAAAAGAGGAAAAAATGAACGAAATTTTAGAAAAAATAAACGCCTATGAGCTTATTCTCATTCACAGACATAAAAATCCAGACCCAGACGCCATTGGTTCTCAAGCAGGACTTCGAGCAATTTTGAGAGAAAATTTTCCCGAAAAAAGAATTTATGCAGTTGGTTATGACGAACCAACCTTAACCTATTTAGCTGAAATGGATTTGGTCGAACTTAGAGAAGATGAAACATATCTTTCTATTGTTTGTGACACAGCAAACACACCACGAATTGACGATGACCGTTACAAAAATGCTGATTTTCTAATTAAAATTGACCACCATCCAAATGATGATGCTTATGGAGATTTGTTGCTAGTAGAGCCTGAACGTAGCTCAGCATCAGAAATTGTTGCCGATTTTGCCTTTGAAACAGGTCTTAAATTGAATGCAGAAGCCGCCCGCCTCCTTTATGCAGGAATTATTGGAGATACTGGACGTTTCTTGTATCCAGCCACTTCGCCGAATACCTTAAAAGTAGCTTCAAAATTAGCAGAATTTCCATTTGACCGTCCAGCTTTAGGACGAGAAATGTCGTCATTTGATATGAAAGTTGCTCGCTTGCAAGGTTTTGTTTATGAAAATATGGAAGTTTCAGAAAAAGGAGCTGCACGTGTTTTATTAACTCAAGAAATTTTGAAAAAATTTGATTTACGTGACGCAGAAACTTCAAGTATTGTTTCTACACCTGGAAATATTCGAGGGATTGAATCTTGGGCAATATTTGTGGAACAAGCCGATGGACACTTCCGAGTAAGAATGCGTTCAAAAGTAAAGCCAATCAATGAAATTGCTAAAAGACATGATGGTGGAGGCCATGCACTAGCTTCTGGAGCTAATTCCTATTCTTTAGAAGAAAATCAACAAATTTGGCAAGAATTACAAGATAATTTAGAATAAAATTACTGACGAAAATAATTTATCAGTCAAAAATAAAAAATACTGACAGTTTAAAGCGATTGATTAATGAACTTTAAATCGGCAAATAAAGGAATTGTCAGCAGAGCTGATAATTCTGTCAGTAGCGATTGATTAATGAGCTTTAAATCGGCAAATAAAAGAATTGTCAGTCAGCTGATAATTCTGTCAGTAGCGATTGCCTAATAAGCTTTAAATTGTTAAAAAAAGAGTCATCAGTCAGCTGATGATTCTTTTTTGTCAGTAATTTTTTTTAATTCTCCAAGAAAGGCCGTAATTCTGATAAATCTTTCAAGCCAGCATTTAATGCAATAATCAATTTAATACGTGCTTTTTGAGAATTGACTTCATCAGCAAACATTACGCCAGCTTCATAAAGTTGTGAACCACCGCCTTGATAGGAATAGACAGGTTCAGCAATTCCGTTAAAACAACGAGAAACAAGAACGACAGGAACCTTAGCATCTAATAATCTTTGGAGCGATTGACTAGCAATAGGTGGGAGATTTCCCGCACCTAATGCTTCAATGACAAGACCATCTAATTGTTCCAAATTGAGTAAATCTAAAATTTCCCCAGTCATCCCAGCAAAAGCTTTGACAATTGGCACCTTTCCATGAACAGTTGCAACATCTAAATGTTGATTTTCACTATCTTTGTGGAAATAAATAATTTTATTTTTTGTCAGTAAACCGACAGGACCATGTGTAGGTGTTTGAAAAGTTGAAACATTAGTCGTGTGTGTTTTAGTGACATAACGAGCAGAATGAATCTCGTCATTCATGACAACAAGTACGCCACGGTCACTTGAATTACTGTCAGCAGCGACACGAATAGCTGTCAGTAAATTATAAATTCCGTCAGTTCCTAATTCATTACTTGAGCGCATGGCACCAGTTAAAACAATTGGTTTACCACGCGAAAGAGTAGTGTCAAGGAAAAAAGCTGTTTCTTCAAGTGTGTCAGTTCCATGTGTAATGACCACTCCATCAAAATCCTCAGCAATAAAAGCTGTTTTGATTCGATTTTTCAAAACCAACATATCTGATAAAGTGACATGTGGACTAGGTAAGTTAAAAATATCCTCTGTCACTAAGTTTACTTCATCAAACTGCATGCTCACAGCATTCATTGGATTGACTGCATTTGGGGAAACATGACCATTTTCATCTTCCGCCATCGAAATTGTTCCACCAGTGTGGAGAATTAAGATTTTTTTCATCATTATTTCCTTATCTATCTATAATAAACAATAATTAAATATTAAAATTAAAAGACTCCGAATAAAAGCCAGCATTAGCATTATATCAAAATTTAGTCCAGAAAAAAATAACTAATAAATGAAATAGAATTAAAATTACTGTATAATTTAGTTAATAAATGAAAGCTTTGCCAAAGCTAGAAAAGATTTGAGAGATGGATATAAAAGCAGTATTTTTTGATTTAGATGGAACCCTGTTTACTTCAACACGAGGAGTAGCAACAAGTACTCGTAAAGCAATACAAGAGCTACGTCAAAAAGATATTTTTGTCGGGATTGCCACCGGGCGAGGCCCAGCTTTTGTCATGCCATTATTAGAAGATTTAGATTTAGACTTTGCTGTAAGTTACAACGGTCAGTATATTTTCACACCAAAAGAAGTGATTTTCCAAAATCCTTTAGAACAAAAATCCTTAAAAAACCTGATAAATTATGCCACTGAAAACCATTCTGATATCTCTTTGGGAACAGCCCATGGTGTAAATGGCTCTGGCCTTTTAAAATTTGGCGAGACACGTTTAGCCAGTTTTTTGTCAGGCGTTTTGCCCTCAGGTACTTCCGGGGTGGCAAGAAACAGTTTTAAACACATTATTCGCAGAGTCTTACCGCAAAATTCAAATTTAGCTGATAATGAAGAAGAAGTAATTTATCAGGCAATGATGGTTGCAACAAGAAACGAAACGGCTCGCCTACAGGAGGCATTTCCAGAATTACTGGTGACACGAAGCAATCCTTATTCTGTTGACTTAATTTCAAAATCAGGAGGAAAATTACCAGGAATTCAAAGATTAGGAGAACACTATGGTTTTACTTTAGACCAAGTCATGTGTTTTGGCGATTCGGAAAATGATTTGACGATGATTTCTGGAGTTGGTTATGGGATTGCGATGGGCAATGCTGTAGCAGAAGTGAAAAAGATTGCGACTTATATTACAGATACCAATAATCAAGATGGAATCGCCAAAGCATTAGCTTACTATGGCTTAATTCATTATTCTGTTGAAAAAGACTTTGTTTCTAAAGACCAAAACTTCAATAAAGTAAAAGATTTCCACCGATTAATGGACGGAAAAACACAAGAAATTCCTAAAGCCTTTTCACCAACAGAAGCAAGTTTCCGGGCTGATTTCAAAGTCGAAGAAATTGTCGAATTTCTTTACGCCTCTGCCGACGGTAACCAAGAGAAATTTACAGAACTTGTGAATAATTTACATCAAGCCGTCGATAAGGCAGCAAATAAAGTGACTTTAAAAGAGCATAATGAAGACAGCTTGACTGGCCAAGTAGATGCTATGATTGATTTGCTCTATTTCACTTATGGCTCGCTTGTCCTTTCAGGAATTGACCCTTATGAAATCTTCAATGCTGTTCATCGAGCAAATATGGGGAAAATTTTTCCAGATGGACGTCCACACTTTGACCCGATTACACACAAAGTCTTAAAACCAGAAGATTGGGAAGAAAAATTTGCTCCAGAAGGACAAATAAAAAAAGAACTAGAACGACAAAAAAGAGTAGCCGCTAAAAAACACGAAAATAAATAAGAAAATAACAATTTTTTACTGATAAGCTTCTTCATAAAATGGTATAATATTAAGAAAGCGTAACAAAAGGCTTTCAAGGAGAATAAGGGATGCTATTTATTATTATTACTTTGATTATCATTGTACTCATCATCTTTTTAACAATCTTATTACTCCCAGGAATGGCATTTTTTAACAAAATGTCCGATCAAAAGTATAATGCGGATGAAAAAGATTTACTGACAGGAATTCTGACAACAGCCATCAGTTCAAAAGAGGCAACTGGCGAAGTTATGACGACCTTTGTCAATGAATCACGTAAAACAATGCCTGCAAAAATTTATCTACCAAATAAGGATAATATCGAGCAAATTGAATCAGGAGCGCAAGTTCTGATTATTGAGAGTAAAGCAGGAATTGCTTACGTGATTCCTTATCAACAAACGATTTATTAGCAATAGAGAACCTAAAAAATTGCTCAAATAAATAAAAATTTATTATACAAAGGAGACATTATGCCACTACTTTATATTTTGGCAATTGTGGTGATTGTTATTATCTTAATTCTATTAGGAATTATCGCTGCAAACTACAAAAAATCAGGACCTCAAGCGGCCCTTATCGTTTATGGTTCAGGTCTAGGTTCAAAAGGTGTCAATAAAGACTCACAAGGGAATCGATTAAAAGTGGTTCGTGGTTCTGGTACCTTTGTTTTACCAATCTTCCAAAATGCGAGATACCTCAGCTTACAATCTGCTGCAATCGATATTAAAACGGAAAAAGTTCTCTCGAAAGATAAAATTCCAGTAACGGTTGAAGCCACAGCTATGATTAAAGTAGGTTCTACTTTGCAAGATATTGCGACAGCTGCTGAGCAATTTTTAGGTAAAAGAGATGAACAACGTGATGCAATGGCTGACCAAGTTCTTCGTGGACATCTTCGGGCGATTGTTGGAACAATGACAGTATCCGAACTAATCGAAGACCGTAATAAGTTTTCAGCTGAAGTTCAAGGTCAAGCAGGGACTGACCTCTCAAAAATGGGACTTTCAATCGTTTCATTCGTTATTAATGATATTCGTGATGACCAAAACTACATCAAAGCATTAGGTGCTAAAGAAGTAGCGCGTGTTCAACAAGAAGCAGCAATTGCTGTTGCAAATGCTGATAAAGAAACTCGTATTCAAAAGGCAGCGGCTGATCAAGATGCCCAAAAAGCTGAAGCACTTGCCGCAACTCAAGTTGCCAATGCCCAAAAGGAAAAAGCAATCAGCTTAGCTCACTATGAGCAAGAACAATCAATTGCTGCTGCTGAAGCAAAAGCTCAAGCTGACCAAGCCCAAGCCTCTGCTGACCAAGCTTACGCGATTCAAGAAGCAATTTCTAAAAAAGAAACAACTGAAGCTGAAATGCAAGTTGAATTGATTAAAAAGCAAAGAGAAACTGACTTAGAAACCCAAGAAGTTCTCCGTAAAGCACAAGAAAATGAAGCCAATGTCGTAAAAGCTGCTGAAGCTGCCAAGGCTGCACAAATTGCTAAAGCCGAAGCCGATGCGCGTGAACGCGAAGTGAGAGCACAGGCTGAAGCAGCCGCTATTGAAGCTACAGCCAAAGCCACTGCTAAACAACGTGAAGTAACAGCAATGGCCGAAGCTACAGCTATTGAAGCAACTGGTAAAGCTGAAGCCGAAGCGATTCGCCTTAAAGGGCTTGCCGAAGCCGAAGCAATTGATAAAAAAGCCGAAGCAATGCAAAAAATGAATGATGCGGCTAAATTGAATATGGCACTTGAAATTCTGCCAGAAGTTGTTGCTAGTGTATCAAGTAATCTTCAAGCTGTCGATTCTATTAATATTTATGGTGGAGAAGGTTCGTCAAAAATTCTCGGAATGTCACAAGAAAGTCTTAAACAAGGCCTTGATGTCCTAGGAACAATGGGAATTGACGTCCCTGACTTATTAAATAATTTTAGCAGTCGTGGTAATTCCAATGAGACACTTGAAAAAGTCGAAAAAATAGAAGGATAAAAAACAGCTCTTAGAGCTGTTTTTTATTAACATATTTTAGTCAAAAAAGGCTGAATAAATCGCTTTTAGAGCTTCTTTTTCGTATTTTTCTTTGACAATAAACATGACGGAAACTTCGCTTGAACCTTGCGAAAGCATAGCGATTGAAATGCCCTGTTTAGAAAGTGCTGCCGTTGCTCTAGCGGTAACCCCAACGTGTTCTTTCATATCTTCACCAACAATGGTGATAATAGAGAAATCACGGTCAATATAGACTTCATCCGGATGGAGCGATTCTGTAAGATTAGAAATAAGGGCTTTTGAAATGGGTTGAGTTAGATAGCGGCTGCGAATAATGATAGACATGTCATCAATACCAGTTGGCATATGCTCAAAACGAACACCTAAATTTTCCAATACAGAAAGGACTTTTCGGCCGAATCCAACCTCACGGTTCATCAGATATTTACTGACATAAAGAGAAGAGAAGGCACTAGATGAAGCAATTCCAACGACAGGTGAGCCTTTGGTTTCTCTTTGAACAACGATTTTTGTTCCAGGATGATCAGGGTTATTTGTATTCTTGATGACTAAAGGAACATGGGCACGATAGGCAGGAACGAGTGCTTCGTCATGTAAAACAGAAAAACCAGAATAAGCAAGTTCTCGCATTTCACGGTAAGTTAATTCAGAGATATAAGCTGGATTCTTAACGATGCCAGGGTGAGCGGCAAAAATTCCATTAACGTCAGTAAAGTTTTCATAAAGCTCAGCTCGCACACCAGCCGCAATAATTGAGCCGGTAATATCAGAACCACCACGGGAAAAAGTGCAAACCTCACCCGCTTTTGTGATTCCAAAAAATCCAGGGATGATTAACGTTTCTTCAAGTTCATTAAGATATTTAATATGTTCATAAGCTCCACCAAGCAACCGAGCATTTCCAGGGTCAGATGAAACCATAATTCCAGCATCTGATGGATGAACATAGCGACTTGGTAAGCCAGAATGATTGAAAAAATCTGCGACTAATTTGGCATTATTATTTTCACCAGCGGCTAAAAAAGTATCATAAGTAAAAACATTATCTAAATCTAACTGGGCTAAATGGTTGATATTTTCTGCGATTTGATTAATGACTGGACTTTTTAAGCCAAGTTCATCATAGATTTCTCGAAATCTTTCAATAATCCAATTCTGATAATAGTGAATTCCTTTTTCATCAGCTGATTTATAAGCTTTATAATAAGCAATCAAAGCATCGGTAACTTTAGTATCAGCCCCCGAACGTTTGCCTGGTGCAGAAACCACAATAAATTTTCTTTGTTTATCGGCTTTAACAATATCAAAAAATTTTTTGATTTGCGAAGCTGATGCGAGAGACGAACCTCCAAATTTTGCAACTTTCACTAAATATTACCTTCCTTCAAGATTAAATTAAATTATAAATTGATTTATTATAGCTAATTTTCAGATAATTTTCAATAAATAACTCATTTATAGCCTATTTTAGTAGCAAAGTAATCAAAAAAACTTTTATTTTTTTTAACCAAATAAAAAACATACATAATTTAACGAAACAAAATAAGTGGTGACAGGAAAGAGAGAGTGTTTTATAGATTTTGAAAAGCTATCTACATTCATAAGCGGCTTTGAAACACATTACTTTTATAGTGAAGTCTATTGAACCATGCTTAGATACTGTGCTATAATGGTTCTATGAAATTTAAAGCAGTGATATTTGATATGGATGGTGTTCTTGTTGACACCGAACGTTACTATTTACAAAGAAGAGAAGAATTTTTTGGCGGACACGGAATTTCTATCAGCCACTTGACGCCTAGTGATTTTATTGGTGGAAATATGAAAGATATTTGGCCACGAATTTTGCAAGAGGCTTTTGATGAAGAAAAAGCGAGTGAATTGCAAGAAGGCTATGAGCAATTCAAAGAAAATCATCCGATGCCTTATGCAGAACTTTTATTTTCTGATGTGCCTGATATTTTAGAATTTTTGCGTCAAAAAGAAGTAAAAATTGCACTTGCTTCAAGTTCGTCAATGTTTGATATCAAACAAATGTTAGATATTCATCAATTGAATTCTTATTTTGAAGTAGTGGTTTCAGGAAATGACTTTAAACAAACGAAACCAAATCCAGAAATTTATCAATCAACAATGAAGAAATTGGGTGTAACACCTTCTGAAACTTTGATTATTGAGGATTCTGAAAAAGGAATTCAAGCTGGAGAAGCAGCTGGTGCGACCGTTTGGGCAATTGAAGACAAGCGCTTTGGCATGAATCAAGAGAAGGCTGACTTAAAGGTAGATTCACTGACAGCTATTCAAAAATTACTGACAGAATCATCACTAAAGATGATAAAGGCTTAATAAACATTTTAGAAGAAAAAATCACTGACAGATCGGTGATTCTTTAAGTTTTTTCTGTCCTATGTTAAAATAGAGGAATATAGGAGTAATATTATGAATTTTGTCCGCCGGTTTTCACCGCTTGCTATTATTATCATAATGGTTATTGTTCAAATCATTGAGACTGTTGTTGTTCATGTTTCAGCAACACGTTGGTCAATTTGGATTTATTTGTTGATTTTGAACATAGCGATTACACTCATTTTACTATCACAAACTCAAAACTATCAATTGCGTCGTCAAGATTTTATTCGTAAAATTAATGATGAAGCAGAAAATTCGCTCAATGCTACCTTGGATAATATGCCAATCGGGGTCATCCGTTTTAATAGTGAAACCTTTGAACCTGAATGGTTTAATCCATTCATTGATATGATTTTTAAGGGAAATGACAAAGTTATCAATCGTGACGATATTAAAAAGATATTGAAAAATGCGAGCGAAGACCAGTATATCACCCTTGGTAAGCAAAAATATGTCGCAGAACTTGATTCTGATAAGAATCTTATTTATTTAATTGATGCCACAAAAGAAGTTGCTTTTAAATCAGAATTTAATGACAGCCGTGCGGTTATTGGTGCGATTTCTGTTGATAATTATGATGATGCTACAGATTTAATTACAGACAGCGGTCGAACAGCCATTAATAGTTTTATCGCTTCATTTTTAGAAGAATTTGCTGACAAATACGGAGTTTATCTTCGCCGTATTAATAGCAGTCGCCATTATTTTTTTTGTGATTATCGTATTCTTGAAAAAATGCTTAAAGATAAATTCGCTGTTCTTAAAGAGTTTCGTGAACTATCAGCTCAAAAAGATATTCCTTTGACTCTCTCTGTCGGCGTCGCCTACGGTTGGAATGATTTTCCAGCCATTGGTAAAGTTGCTCTAAATAATCTTGAATTAGCCCAAGTCCGTGGAGGAGATCAAGTTGTACTTAGAGAAAATACTCCTCAAGCTCGTCCCGTTTATTTCGGCGGCAATTCGGAGAGTAGAACGCAAAAAAGCAGAACAAGAGCGCGGGCTATTTCAACAGCACTTCGGACAATTATTGCTGAGGCAGAAGATGTCTTTATTGTAGGGCATCGCTTTACAGATATGGACGCGCTTGGAGCAGCGGTGGCTATGAAGGCATTTGCTAATATGTCTGGAAAAGAAGCCTTTGTCGTTTATGATCCTGAACAGTTATTGCCAGATGTTGAGCGTGCAATTAATAAAATGAATGAGTCGTCTGACGGTTTTACGCACATTGTTAAGTTAGAAACCGCTCAAAAACTGAAGAAAAAAGATTCATTACTTATCATGGTTGACCATTCAAAAACAAGTCAAACTTTAAATCTTGAATTCTATAAATCATTTGAGAAATTAGTGGTCATTGACCACCACAGACGTGATGATGATTTCCCAGAACATGCACTTCTTTCATATATTGAATCATCAGCAAGCTCTGCTAGTGAATTAACTGTCGAAATCCTTCAATTCCATGATAATAATCAAAGAAAAATGTCAACCATTGAAGCTAGTATTGTTCTTGCAGGGATTGAATTAGACACCAAAAACTTTACAAAAACAACGACTGAAAGAACATTTGAAGCAGCAGCTTATCTCCGCTCTCGTGGAGCTGATAACGATTTGATTAAAATGATTATGGCTACTGACTTTGATAAATATAAGAAGGCCAATGAAATTGTTCTTAATGCAAAAATGGTTTTACCAGGAATTGCTTTAGGAGTTGGACTTAAACATCAGAAATATGATAATATAGCAACGGCAAAAGCTGCTGACACCCTCCTAGATATGGCAGGGATTACTGCTGCATTTGCGATTACACAACATAATAATGGCTATATTTCTATTTCTGCTCGTTCTCGAAATGGCTTTAATGTCCAAACGATTATGGAGCAAATGGGTGGTGGTGGACATTTTAATAATGCTGCAACCCAAATATATGAAAAATATATCGATGAAGTGCAAGAAGATTTAATTGAAATACTAAAAGAAAGAGAAAACGAAAAATGAAAGTTGTATTCTTAGAAGACGTTAAAGGACAAGGAAAAAAAGGTCAAATTAAAGAAGTCCCAACAGGTTATGCTCAAAACTTTTTAATTAAGAAAAATTTGGCAAAAGTTGCTACAGCAGCTGCTCTTTCTGAAGTGAAAGGTCAAGCCAAAGCTAAGGAAAAAGAAGAAGCAGAACTTTTAGCAGAAGCAAAAGCCCTTAAAGAAGTTCTTGAAAAAGAAGACACTGTTGTTGAAATTAAGATGAAAGTTGGACAAACAGGTCACACTTTTGGTGCTGTAGATAAAGCAGATATCGCAAAAGCCCTTAAAAGTCAATTTAATCTCAAGTTAGATAAACGCAAAATTCAATTGATTAACAAAATTCAAGCTTTGGGAACAAAAGATGTACCAGTGAAACTTCACCGTGATGTGACAGCCGTGGTTAAAGTCAAAATTAGCGAGGCCTAAACTAAATGCCCGAAATTGATTTAATAAAAGCCCCGCCTCAAGACCTAGCTGCTGAGCAGGCCGTTCTTGGGGCTGTTTTTTTAGATAGCGAACGCTTAGTCGAAATTAAAGAATTTTTAAGTTCAGATGACTTCTATAAAAACGCTCACAAGATAATTTTTCGGACAATGGAAAAATTGTCTGA
>ERZ772786.252-NODE-252-length-21925-cov-3.591038_pt1 | contig 21925 bp, 21 predicted proteins | sample MGYA00511473_ERZ772786 | MGnify/ENA primary metagenome ERZ772786 (study PRJEB29015, sample SAMEA2738025) | human oral metagenome | biome: human oral; feature: human-associated habitat; material: saliva | place: China | collected 2252 ...
ATGATAACAAGAAATCAGCGACTGCGAAAATCTGGCGAGATGTTCGTAATATGCTCGATAAAGAGTATCCAGAGGCAGCACTTGTCAGTGAATGGTCCAATCCAGAACAAGCGATCAATGGTGGTGGTTTCCATATGGATTTCTACTTAGATCATTGGCACAATGGATATAATACTTTATTACGTGATTATGAAACAGGCGGGGAAGATAATAGCTTCTTCTTAAAGAGTGGTAAAGGTGATATCTGTCGTTTCTTAAATGACTACATGCCAAAATACAAGGCAACAAAACAAAATGGTTATATCTCCATGTTTACATGCAACCATGATACACCACGTCCTGCCAATACTCTAACTCAAGAAGAGTTAAAGATTGCATATGCATTTATCTTAACAATGCCAGGCGTTCCATTTATCTATTATGGTGATGAAATTGGTATGCGCTATATGAAGGATATTCGCTCCAAAGAAGGTGGCTTCCATCGTACAGGATCACGTACCCCAATGCAGTGGGATAATAGCGTAAATAAGGGTTTTTCAACAGCAGAAGCACAACAATTGTATCTAGCGGTTGACCCATCTAAAGATGCTCCAACCGTAGAAAATCAACTACACGATAAGGATTCACTATACTCTACAACAAAATCTCTAGTGGCATTACGTCACAAGCATGCAGACTTACAGGCTGATGCAGACTTCAATGTGATTTATGCAGAGAAGGAGAAAATGCCATTTGTATACAAACGTGGAAAGTTGATACTAGCAATCAATCCAAGTGGATTAGAAGAGACAATTTCTCTTGATGAGCTACAAGGTTATAAGCCAATCTATACGATTGGAAAAGCATCTATTGAAGATACAACTCTTACAATCGGACCAAGTTCGTTTGTAGTACTTCAAAGAGGATAAATTTTATGAAGTATGTCAATAATGGCTTACGTGTATGTTGGTTTTTTTTCAAGACTGTTTTATGGGAACTAGTAACGGAACTGATTAGTGTTATTATTTTAACCGTTTTATTCACAATTAAAATGCTGCAGTCATATGGAAAAAATATGAATTCACGTGATATTTCTAGTTATATTTTTCATGATTTAGAATATGATCCAGTATTTTTTGGTTGCCTTCTTATACTCAATATTATCTTAATATTAGTATTATATGTAATATATCATCGTAAAGAACCGGATATGTTGCCATTTGAACGTAAGAATTGCATTTCAAAATATATCAAAGGGTATATTTGTGGTCTAATCTTATTTACATTGATTTGGCTTATTTCTCTTGGGCTTGGCGGTTTCCAGGTTGAATTGATATTTAAACATGGAAATATAGCTATGCTTTGTTTATTCTTTGTTGGCTATCTCTTTCAGGGAATGAGCGAAGAGGTACTATTTAGAGGATATCTTTACAAAAGACTAAATACATTTCTTCCACTTCCAATGGTAATTGCGTTGACAAGTTTACTATTTGCTGTAATGCATTTAGGAAACGATGGAATTTCAATACTAGCATTTATTAATCTTGTTATATTTGGTGTATTTGCTGCGCTAATTCGCTATCATTCAAATAGTTTATGGTTCATAGGTGCTTTCCATTCTGCTTGGAATTTTACGCAGGGACCACTTTTAGGAGTTGCTGTATCAGGCAATGGTAATCAGCAATTTGTTCTTTTTTCAAAACTAAGTGATGCAACTGCGCTTATTAATGGTGGCAGTTTTGGTTTAGAAGGCAGTTTAATAACAACACTTATATTATTAGTGGCAATTTTTGTTGTTTCTAAAAAAATAGGCGTATTGAAAAAAACAATTTGCAAATAAATTTTAAAAAAAGTTATTGACATTTATTAAATTCAAAATAAACTATAAGCATAAGCGATGATAAGAAGAGTAGCTGAAAGATAGTATCACAGAGAGTCCTCGAATGCTGAGAAGAGGATATACGAAGGTTTAGTGAAGATGGTCTTGGAGTTGTACTTCCGAAATGTAGGGAGTACCGGGATGTCCCGTTATAGACAAAGAGTATGTTGGTACTCGATGAGGTATGTATTGTGAAATGCATATGAACTAAGGTGGTAACACGAGATTATTTATCCCGTCCTTACATGTAAGTGTAAGTGCGGGATTTTTGTTTATATAGATAGGAGGAAGCAATGATTGAATTAAGTAACATAGTTAAAACATTCAAAGCAAACAAGGAAAACATCCATGCGGTAAACGACGTTTCATTAACAATCAACGATGGTGAAATCTACGGCATCATCGGATATTCCGGTGCTGGTAAGAGTACGTTAATTCGTTTGATTAATCAACTAGAAGTACAGACAGCTGGTGATGTAGTGATTGATGGTATTAACATCAAGGAACTTAGTCCTAGAGAATTACGTTTACAGCGTCAACAAATCGGCATGATTTTCCAACACTTCAACCTTCTATGGAGTAGAACAGTCGCCGAAAACATTGAGCTTCCTCTAGAGTTTGCACATGTGCCTAAAGCAGAAAGACAACAAAGGGCAGCGGAGCTAATCGAAATGGTGGGCTTAACTGGTAGAGAGGATGCATATCCAAGTGAATTATCAGGTGGTCAGAAGCAAAGAGTTGGTATTGCAAGAGCATTAGCGAATTCCCCAAGAATTCTACTATGTGATGAAGCAACCTCTGCACTAGACCCTGATACAACAGAACAGATTCTTGAACTATTAAGAGAAATTAATAGTCGCTTAGGAATCACGATTGTGATGATTACACACCAGATGGAAGTTGTACAAAAGATTTGTACAAGAATGGCTGTGATGAGTGATGGAAAGATTGTGGAAGAAGGAACTGTTAAGCAATTGTTCGAACATCCAAAACACGCAGTCACAAGAAGATTTGTACAAAATATTGAAGCTAACCAAACAATCGAAGAACTAGCTGAAAGTTTGAAAGAGAAATATCCAAGTGGTAAGTTACTTCGTTTATCCTTTACAGGAAATAATGCAGAGCAGCCAACGATTATCAATGCGGCAAGACTTGTACCATTTGAGATATCAATTGTAGAGTCAAACATCTCACAATCCTCTGTTGGACCAATGGGTGTAACATACATTCATATTAGTGGTGGAGTTGATAGTGACTACAACAAGTTTGTGACATACTTAACTGACAACAATGTTATTGTGGAGGTGCTCTAATGATAGGTGGCGTACTAAACTTAGATCAGCTATTTACGGCTATCAATGAAACAATCTACATGACACTTGTATCACTCGTACTTGCGACAATCTTAGGATTACTAATTGGTATCCTGTTGTACTGTACACAAACGGGTGGCTTATTTCAAAACAAGATTATCAATCGAGTGATTGATGTGATTATCAACGTATTACGTGCGATTCCATTTATCATCTTACTGATTATCTTGATTCCATTTACAAAGCTGATTGTAGGTACGATGTTAGGAGCTACAGCAGCCTTACCTTCACTGGTATTTGCGGCAGCGCCATTCTATGCACGAATGTGCATCATCGCATTCCAAGATGTAAACAAAGGTACCATTGAAGCAAGTAAAGCAATGGGTGCCAGCAATTGGCAAATTATTTTGAAAGTATTACTTCCTGAAGCATTACCATCTTTAATCTCAGGAATCACAGTAACAGGAATTTCCTTAATCTCTTATACAGCAATGGCAGGTGCCATCGGTGCTGGAGGACTTGGAAACCTCGCATACTTATATGGTTTTGCAAGAAGAAATGAATTGATACTTTATACTTCAACCATCATCATTATCATCATTGTATTTGCAATACAGTGGATGGGTGATGCAATCGTAAAACGAATCGACAAACGATAAATATATAAAAAAAGAAAAGGGAGAAAACTCATGAACAAGATTACAAAGATTATTGCAGCAGCTACATTCGCATTAGGCTTAACAGCTTGCGGAACATCAAAGAAAGAAAGTGCATCAACAACAGCTTCTGATAGCACAAAGTTAACAGTGATCGCAACTGCTAACCCACACGCAGTGATTCTAGAAGAAGCTAAGTCCATCTTAAAGGATAAGTACAACATTGACCTAGAAGTAACAGTTACAGATGATTACTTCATTCCAAATGAAGCAGTATCAAACGGAGAAGCAGACGCAAACTACTTCCAACATGTTCCATTCTTTGATAAAGAAAAGAAAGAAAAGAACTACAAGATTTCTAATGTAGGTGGAGTTCATATCGAACCATTTGGAATCTACTCCAAGACAATCAAGAATGTTTCTGACATCAAGGATGGTTCAACAGTTGTTATTTCTAACTCTGTAGCAGATAACGGTCGTATCCTAGCAATTCTTGCACAGGAAAACTTAGTGAAGTTACCAGAAAACGCAGATGTATTAAACTTAACAATCGCAGATATCGATAACGACACAAACAATCCTAAGCACTTAAAGTTCCAGGAAGTAAAACCAGAATTACTCGCAACAGCTTATGAAAACGGTGAAGGTGACTTAGTAGCTATCAACGGTAACTTCGCAATTAATGCAGGTCTAAAGCCAGGATCAGATGCATTAATCCTTGAAAAGGCTGATTCAAAGAATCCATATGTAAACATCATCGCTTGCCAAGAAGGTCATGAAAAGGATGAAAAGATCCAAGCTTTAGTTAAGGTATTACAGTCTGAAGAAATCCGTGAATTCATCAAGAAGAACTGGTCTGATGGTTCCGTTATCCCAGCTGAATAAGTAAAAACATTACCATGTGAATATTTCGCATGGTTTTTTTGTCTCTAAGAAGGAGAAAATCACATAATTTTATTAATTGAGATATTTATTTTGATGATACAGTAACTATATAGATCCAGTAATGTCTGTAGAGAGGAAAAAGTATGGAAATAAATGAAAGAGCAAGTGCTGGTACGTTAGAAAAGAATGATTGTTTCATTACAGTTTTAAAAGGGAATGGTGACATTCAAATTCATATCGAATCAAAAGTTGTGTATGAATATGGTCAAAGAATTGAAGATGTTATCCGAGATACACTAAAAAAATTAAAGATAAATAATATTACTGTGAATGTACAGGATATGGGTGCATTTGATTATACAATTCGTGCACGACTAGAAGCCGCAATTTATCGTAGTTTAAAACAAGTTGATCAAATTCCATGGGGAGATTTATTGTATGAATCATAAAAATCGTTTACGTAGAACTATGATGTTCTTGAATGCACAAAAACCAACGTTATTAAAAGATCCATTTATTTATAAACCAGATTCTCTAATCTTCGATTTGGAAGATGCGGTTGCGTTAAGCGAGAAAGACGCAGCCAGATTTGAGTTGGCACATGCTTTAAAAAATGTTGACTATCACAATTGTGAAAAAGTGGTACGTATTAATGGAATTGATACGTCGTTTTGGAAGGAAGATATTCGCTGTGCAGTATTTGCAGGATGTGATAGTATACGTATTCCAAAAACGGAATCCGCAGAAGATGTAAAAGCAGTTGAAGAAGAGGTTTTGAAGGCTGAAAAAGAGGCAAATGTTGAAGTGGGTAGAACACTACTGATGGCGGCAATCGAATCAGCCAAAGGAGTGATGAATCTAAAAGAAATATGTATAGCATCTGAAAGGTTGTTTGGAGTTGCTCTATCTGCAGGAGATTATACAAAAGATTTACATACTGTAATTACAGGTACAGGTGTAGAACTATCTGGAGCACGACAACTGATGATAATTACTGCAAGAGCTACAAATGTACAGTGCTTCGATACTGTATATACAAATCTTGATGATATGGATGGACTCAAGACGGAAACAAAATTAATTCATGATATGGGATTTGATGGGAAATCAATTATCAATCCAAGACAGATTCCAGTTGTACATGAGGTATTTACACCAAGTCAAGATGAAATCATTTTTGCGGATAAGGTTGTAAAAGAAATTGATGAAAAAAGAGCGCAAGGAATTGGTGTATTCACTGTAGACGGTAAGATGATTGATATTGCATTCTATGAAGGTGCAAAGAGAACAATTGATTTAGCAAAAGCAGCTGGAGTATATCAGGAGGTGGAAAATGCTTAACGCAGTAGGAAGAGAAATTCCACAAGAAGTATTAGAAAAGACAGGGAAAGCAGTCTTTCAGGGAACATATCATTTTGATCAATATGAATATAACAAAGCACCAGTAAAGTCACGAACATGCATTGGTGGAAGTGGCACTAAAATACAGAATAGTATCAAAGAGACATTACAAAAATGTGGTGCACATGACGGCATGACAATTAGTTTTCATCATCATTTTCGTGAAGGAGATCTCGTTGTAATGCAGGTCATGAATACGATTCATGAGTTAGGTTATAAAGATATTACGATTTGTGCTAGTTCACTTAGCAAGGCACAGGATGATCTTGTTCCGATGATTGAAGATGGCACAGTGACGCATATCGAAACTTCTGGCGTTCGAGGTAAAATTGGTGAAGCAATCAGTCAAGGCAAGTTAAAAGGAATTGCAGTTTTACGCTCTCATGGCGGAAGAGTACGTGCAATCGAAACTGGTGAAACAAAGATAGATATTGCATTTATTGGGGCACCTAGTTGCGATGAGTATGGTAATTGTCGTGGAGTTGGAGGGAACAGTAATTGTGGTGTCTTATCCTATGCTGCAATCGATGCAGAATATGCAGAACACGTTGTAGTTCTTACAGATTGCATTGTTCCTTTCCCAAATTTTCCGGCAGATATCAGTATGACAAACGTTGACTATGTCATAAAAGTAGATACGATTGGGGATTCAGAAAAGATTGCTACAGGTGCTGCACGTCCTGTTACTGATATGAGAAAATTAATGATGGCTCAAAGTTGTGCGGATTTTATTGCATGCATGCCAACATTTAAAGATGGTTTCTCATTTCAAACCGGAATCGGTGGGGCATCTATTGCGACAGCACAATGTCTTGCTCAAAAAATGAGAGAACAAAATATTCATATGAGTTTTGGTGCAGGTGGTATGTCAAAACCTATGTGTGACCTATTGGAGGAAGGGCTAGTCAATTGCCTCCTAGATACACAGGATTTTGATATTCCTTCGATTGAAAATTTGATTTCAAATCCAAAGCACTATTCAATTACGACTAAAGAGTATGCAGATCCATTCTGCAAAGGTGCAGTTGTCAATAAGTTAGACTTTGTTATTCTAGGAACTTTGGAAGCAGATATTCATTTTAACTGTAATGTTGTTGTTAGTTCTGAAGGTGAATTAATAGGTGCACAGGGTGGGCATCCTGATACAGCGGCAGGCGCAAAGTGCACAATTGTTATTACACCATTATTACAAGGTAGAATCCCAACGATACGTAATGAAGTTACAGCCGTTACAACACCAGGAGAAACAGTTGATGTAATTGTTACAGATTATGGTATTGCAATTAATCCAAAGAGAACAGACTTATTAGAAGCAGCACATAAAGCACATCTTACAATCAAAACAATTGAAGAATTAAGAGATATCGCATATTGCATGGCAGGAGAACCTTCTCCTCTTGAGTACGAAGACAAAGTAATTGCGATTATTGAGTCTAGAGATGGAACGATTATGGATGTTGTTCGAAAGAGAAAGGACAGAAGGTAGTATGACAATTGGATTTCGTGCATTTATAGATTTTCAAAGACCTTCGCAAGAGCTGATAGAAGCATATCGAAGTTTGCCATCTGCAAATATTGGAGATTGCTGTTATAAGATGAACTGTATGTTTGATGGAATACATTCCTTCAATGATATTCCGTTGTGTGGGCCTGCTTTTACGGTAAAAGTTCCAGCAGGTGATAATTTAGTAGCGCAACTTGCGTTAGATTATGCAAAGCCAGGAGATATCATCGTGATTGATGGTGCAGGCTTTACCAATCGAGCACTTGTTGGCGGTATGATGACTACCTACGCAAAGGAAAAGCAATTAGGTGGATTTGTTGTAAATGGTGCCATTCGAGATATTGATGATATCAAGAACAGTACAGTTCCTGTTTATGGCATCACACAGACACCATTAGGCCCATATCGCAGTGGACCAGGAGAAATGAATGTGCCAGTTTGTTGTGGTGGTCAAGTTGTTATGCCGGGAGATATTATTGTGGGGGATCATGATGGTATTGTAGTGATACCGCAAAAAGATGCGGAAGAATTATTACAAGCAGTCAAGAAGAACCTAGAGAATGAACAGAAAGAAATGAAGAAGATGAGGGGTGGAACATATACTACTCAAGAACACCAAGCTGAATTTCTTAAGAAATTTTTGAATAATGGTGGTGTCTTCAAATAAAATTAGATATATTGGAGAATTCATGTGTCGATAAAATTCTCCAATTTTTTTATTCTTGTTAGCATCTTGAGAAATAGGAAATAATTGCAAAAACCCAGAGCAATAAATACAATTATCATGTATGATATTTGTAATGTAATAAGAGAGTAGGAGATTAGAATGGCAGATAAAATTATCGTCTTAGATTTTGGAAGTCAATACAACCAGTTAATCGCACGACGTATTCGTGAATTTGGAGTTTATAGTGAACTTCATCCAGGAGATATGACACTTGCAGAAATCGTTGCAATGCAAGATGTAAAGGGAATTATTTTCTCTGGTGGACCAAACAGTGTTTATGAGCAGGATGCACCAAAATGTGACCCAGCTATCTTCACATCAGGATTACCTATTTTAGGTATCTGTTATGGTATGCAGATGACACACTTCATGAATGGTGGTAACGTTACACCTTCTGACAAGAAGGAATATGGTCGTACAGAGATTACAGTAGATACTACATCTCCATTATTTGCAGGTTTACCTGAAAAGCAAATTGTATGGATGAGCCATGGTGACCAAGTATCCACACTCGCAGAAGGATTTCATTCCGTAGCAAGTAGTGATACATGTCCATATGCTGCTAGTGCAAACGATGAAAAGAAGATTTATACATTACAATTCCACCCAGAAGTACGTAACTCTGAGTATGGACTAGATATGTTAAGAAACTTCGTATTCAATATTGCCAAGGCTGAAAATAACTGGACAATGAAAGATTTTGTAAACCAACAGATTGAAGAAATCAGAGCACAAGTTGGCGATGATAAGGTATTACTAGCATTATCTGGTGGTGTAGACTCATCTGTAGTAGCTGCTTTATTAGATAAGGCAATTGGTAAGAACCTATACTGCATGTTTATCGACCACGGTCTATTACGTAAGGGTGAAGCAGAAGGTGTTATGGAAACATTCACACGTAACATGTCTCTTAACCTCATCAAGATTGACGCAAGAGAACGTTTCTTGAATAAGCTTGCTGGTGTATCAGACCCTGAAGAAAAGCGTAAGATTATCGGCGGTGAATTCATCTACACATTCCGTGATGAAGTAGCCAAACTCTTACAAGGAACAGATATTAAGTGGTTAGCTCAAGGAACACTTTATACAGATATTATTGAATCAGGCACAAAGACAGCACAGACAATCAAGTCACATCACAATGTCGGTGGCTTACCTGAAGATATGAACTTCAAACTCATTGAACCATTAAACAAGTTGTTCAAGGATGAAGTGCGTGCATTAGGTACAGAGTTAGGACTACCAGAAGAAATGGTATGGCGTCAACCATTCCCAGGACCAGGACTTGGTATCCGTGTACTTGGAGAAATCACAGAAGAGAAGTTAGAAATCGTTCGTGATTCAGACTTAATCCTACGTGAAGAAATCCGCAATGCAGGACTTGAAAGAGATATCTGGCAATACTTTACATGCCTACCAAACATCCGCTCTGTAGGTGTTATGGGAGACCAACGTACATACGACTATACAGTCGTTATCCGTGCAGTTACATCTATCGATGGTATGACAGCAGACTGGGCAAGAATCCCATACGATGTACTCGATAAGATCTCAACACGTATCGTAAACGAAGTAAAACATGTTAACCGTGTAGCCATGGATATCACATCCAAGCCACCGGGAACAATTGAGTGGGAATAGAGCAAAAAAACACAGAAATGGCTTAAAATAGAGCTTTTGAGCCCGTGGAAATAAGCAACTGGGACAAAATTGGGTAAAGATTTCAAAAAGAATAATCTTAATAATTGTTCAAAGTGGCTTACAATAGAATATAAAAAATTAGACCGTAGCTTTTAATTGTTACGGTCATTTTGAGTTTACTTAAAGGTAAATATTTTTTTGCAAATACTGTTTAGATAAACAAGAATTTGCAGTTCTTATAAAAAATTATATGTTCAGTAAAAAAGTTAATAAATTATGGTCTGAAGTATATGTTTCTATAACGCCATTAAATACAATTCTATTGTGATAATCTTCTTTTACAAAAATCCTATCAATCGCTGTTTGACCAGGTTTATAAGTAATCATATAATCTGTAACCAAGTCTATATAATTACTATCTTTAGAATTTAAATCTTTAATCAAATTAACATCATTAAAATCACCTAAAATTACATCTATGTTGCTTTCTTCAAAATATTTTTTTATTTTATCTTTTATTGCTTTATCTGTATTATGAAAGCTTAAAACTCTTAATTTGTCATTTAGCTTCATCTCAATAAATTTATTGATAAGTTCATTACCAGCAGCATTATTATGTTCTACAATTTTCCACTTGGTATCTTTTAGCGTAATAGCGACTACATGACTTTTTATTATTCTTAAATTCGAATTATGAAAAATTAAATATCCAGCATTTGAAAAAATTTCTTGTATTTTAATGTTTTTGTTATCATAAAATTCTTGTAGAAAAATAATATCCTCATCTGTTTTTAAATGTGTGCTAATTATATTTTTTATTGGTGTTATGTAATCAATATTTCTAGGATTATAGTATCCTCCATTATAACTATACATACCACAAAACTTATTTACATTGAAACTTGAAATTCTCATTGTACTACTCCTTATAGTATATAAACATAAATTATCTGCTAACTAAATTCCGATTTTCTAAGTAATAATCACATAATCATTTCATGCTATTTGTATTACTTTTTTTATTTATTCTTTTTCAAAAAACTTGATTTCTTAGGGAAAGACAATTTCCAGTCCTCTAATTCTTCATCAGAAATTTCTCCGTTATAGTGTTTCTTTCTCATTTTATCCCATTCTACTAAAAAATCATCAAAGTGAGGATTGTGAGATAAAAGGGCAGTTGGTTCACCTTGCCCTGCAAGTGGTCTAAATTTCATTTCTTTTTCGTAGTCAAAAATAATATGCATTATTTCAAAAATAGAATTAGGTTCATGGTCAATTAAAGCAGATATATCACACTCAAGAGCATCTGCGATCTTTCTTAGTTGTTCTATATTTGGGGATCTATTTCCTAATTCATAATTACGAATTGCTGCATCAGTTAGTCCAGACATGATAGCAAGTTCTTTCTGTGTTAGTTTTCTGAACAAGCGAATTTGTTTTAATTTCTTACCAGAAATCATTTCAGAACACCTCTCTTTTTAAAATATTCTATTATATTTTATCATATTTCATAATCGAACACAACAGAAGTGTTCTGTATATATTTTAAAGAACTATTGTAATAAAGCCTAATATTAAAGCAGAAAAATTATAACCGCTATTGACAGAACGAAAATGAACTATTATAATAAAACTGAACAGTTCATTTATGAACTGAAAAGAATGTAAGTTTTTTAAATCGACGCTCGTCCAACTTCAGCTATGGATGTAGAACCTTACAATAAATCTGAAAGGAGGACAGTTATGCAAAAAGTATTCATGACAGCTAAAGAAGTGCAAGATTTTCTGGAAGTTAGTAGAACAACTGCTTATCAACTTATCAATGAGATGAATCAAGAACTAATGAATCTTGGCTATCGTGTGCAACGTGGTAAGGTGAACAGACAATACTTCATGGAAAAATATTGTTATGGAAAAGAATTAAGAAGAGAGGTATAGAAATGGGTGCTTATAGAGACGAAAACAAAAATGGTACTTGGTATTGTAAGTTCAGCTATGTTAATTGGAAAGGGCAAAAGTTAAGTAAGAAAAAACGTGGTTTCTTAACAAAGAAAGAAGCTCTTGCTTGGGAAAAAGAGTTCTTAAATGGACAAGCAGGAAGCGTAGAATTAACATTTAGAGAGTTCTTTGAATTATATAAAAGGGATAAAAAACCACGCATTAGAGAAAATACATGGAGAACAAAAGAAGCTATCGTTAATTCAAAAGTCATGCCATATATTGGTGACTTGCTGATGAATGATATTACTAATGTGATAATTATTCAGTGGCAAAATGAACTGATGAAAGTCAAAGATGATAGAGGCAGAAATTATTCTCCAACTTATCTTCGCACAATACATGCACAGTTAAGTAGCATCTTAAATCATGCGTGTAGATACTATAATCTTAAAACTAATGTTGCCAGAGATGTAGGAACAATGGGAGAAAAAGAAGCTGATGAAATGTCATTTTGGACACACGAAGAATATGAAAAGTTTATAACTGCGATTAAAGACAAACCTCAATCATTCTATGCTTTTGAAATTTTATATTGGTGTGGACTTAGAATGGGAGAACTATTGGCACTTACAAAAGAAAAATTTGACTTCAATACCAATACTCTAAAAGTAGACGAATCTCTTCAAAAAATTGATGGTGAGAATATAATTACTCCGCCTAAAACAAAGAAGAGTATTAGAAAGATAGTAATGCCTGATTTCTTGGCTGAGGAAATTCAGAATTACTTAGATGGCTTTTATAAGTTGAAACCAAAAGATTTGATATTTACTTTTTCAAAAAGCTATCTACATCACGAAATGGATAGAGGCACAAAGAAAGCTAATGTTAAAAGAATTAGAGTTCATGATCTAAGACATTCGCATGTATCGTTACTAATTGAGCTTGGATTTTCTGCAACTGCAATTGCAGATAGATTAGGGCATGAATCAATAGATATTACCTATAGGTACGCTCATTTATTTCCAAGCAAGCAAAATGAAATGGCAAATACACTATCACAAATGAGAAGTTCAAAGCAAAATGATTGGAATAGTTTGCTCAAGGAGGATGAAGATGATATTTAGACAGGAAACGATACAAAAACAGGCTAAGCAAATTAGAAAGAAAAAGAAGCAAGATAACAATAGAAAGAGAAATCGAATCTTGAATTTTAGGGTTTCTGATGAAGAATTTGAGCTAATAAACAAGAAAATTGAGCTAAGTCAAATGTCGAAACAGGATTATTTCATTCAACTTCTTACAGAACATGAAATAAGTGTTCGTGCTGATTATAGAGTTGCAGATGCTATTTCTAAAGAAATATTTCAGTTAGCAAGAGTAATCAAGAAAGTTGGAAAGTTAAATGAGATAGAAGATGAAACGCTTCTCTATATTTTAGAAATTTATGAAGAAATTAAAAAAGAAAAAAGCCTTTAGCCATAAAGACCAAAGGCAAGATGAAAGTACAACTTGGTATTTCATCCCTAACAAGATTATTTTATCAGGTTGTACCTTCATCATCAATCAAAATTTTGGAGGTAGAAATGATAGAAAAATATAGACGAAATATACCATTAGAACTTAAATCATATAACCAATGGCTATGGTTTAAGAAAATAAAAAATGCAGATAAAAAAGGAAAGGTTAAGACGATAAAAATTCCTGTTAGTCCGATTACATTAAGCTCTAAAGGATGGAACTTAAGAAAACAATGGGCAGATTTTGAAACTGCAATTAACGGACTGCCAAATAGTGGCTGCGATGGACTTTCTTTTATTTTGACAAAGAATGATCCTTTTATTTGTATTGACCTGGATAATGTTAGTGAGGACAAGAAGAATTTGATAGATGATTTTTCAGACACCTATATAGAAATTTCTCAATCTGGTAAGGGACTTCATATTTTTGCTAAGGGAAGTATAAAGAAAAATTTAAATAATCAAATTGGAAAAGTAGAAATGTATCATGAAAACAGATGTATCGCTATGACTGGAGAACTATTTACAGTTAATTATTTGGCTGAAAACAAGCAAGATACCATAGACAAGTATTATAAGCTATATTCACCTAAAGAAAGTATTTATAAAGCTATAGAGGGCTATAACGAGGCTTTAAATAGCATTCCTAATGCAGACATGGTACTTGATGCAATGCTAAAACATAATGAAAAGGCAAGAGGCTTATTTTATGGTTCTAATTTAAGTGGTGATGCAAGTAAAGATGATTTTCAACTACTCTTATTATTGAATAGTTTTACGCATGGAAATCACGAAATGATGAAATCAATATTTTTACAATCTGCATTAAATAGACTGGGAGATAAAAGCAAAAGAAAAACAGAGATAGGTTATATGAAGTATTTAGATGAGAGTATAGAAAAAGCAATCAGATGTGGAAATCGTAAATATTGGGATTATGACTATCACAGAAAAAAGAAAGGTTTTTATCTTGAATAGTTGGATTAAGATTTCCGATGATTGTTTAAAAGAATACCTATCAAGAGAATTAGAATTGACAGATAAGGGACAAGTTAAAAGTACGACTACAAATATTATTACGGCGATTGTAAATCCAGATTATTGTGTTAGCCATAAGATTTTAAACGGTAGCATATTTTTTGACACATGCTCACAGACAATTAGGCTTATAGGTTCAATTAAAGGGGAAAATGAAGTCAATTTAAAAGCTCCGAGAAAATGGACGGATCAACTTACTAATCTGCTCGGTGTAGAAATTGAAATGAATTTTGGTATTAAATATTCCAAAGGAAGAATGGAAGAAGCGGTAATATTCATTGCAAATAAAAGAAGAGTTAATTTGCCAAAGCTATATATGAAATCTCTTAAGTATGATGGGGAAGATTATATTTCAAAACTGCTGCCTAAATATCTTGGTGCAGATGATACATCTCTTAATCATTGGATAATGGAACATATGCTGATTGGGATGGTGAATAGAGTGTTTTATCCTGGATGTAAATTTGATGAGATTATGGTTCTTACAGGCGAGCAAGGTGTAGGTAAAACATCTTTTATAGAAAAATTGGCACTTCTTTCGGATTGGTATTGCTCCCTAAACAATATCAAAGGTAAGGACGCTGTAAGTAATCTAGTAGGTAAAATTGTAGTAGAACTTGAAGAGTTTGTTGCGCTTAGAAATGCTAAGACAGCAGATGAAGCAAAGCTATTTATTTCCACTAGAACTAGCACAGTAAGATTGTCTTATGAGAGATTTTCGGCTGATGTAGATAGAACCTGTATTATGATTGCTACAACAAACGACATGACTTTCTTAGGAGATTTTTCTGGAGAAAGAAGATATTTACCTGTGCAAGTTCATAAAGAAAAAGTTAGATTACCTGTAATGTATGACCAAGAGAAATTTCCACAATTAAAAGGTGTAAACAGAGAAGAATATTCAAAAATATTAAAGAAAGACTTTGAAGGAGCGGTAGCTCAAGCAGTGTATCTTTTTGAAAATAAACTATATAGTCCGGTGCTTCCGATAGAGCTAAGAAAAGACTTAAATCAAGTAATACAAATGCACAAGAACGAAAACCGACATGTGCAAAATTTCTTTGAGTTTATGGATTGGAAAGATACAAAATCAGATACACCAAATCGTGTTTGTTCTGGAGAGTTTTTATCCCAGTATCCGCAGACTAATGAAAAAGTATTTGCAGAATTGATGGCAAATGAAATGGATGATAAATGGGAATTAGAGCCGACAGATAAAAGCAGGAAGTTTAAGATTGATGGCAGAGTAAGGGTGAGTAAGAAGTTTTATGTAAGAAAGAATGTGCCTGATTTTATAAAAGTTACAGATGATATTGAATTACCATTTTAGAAATTAATAAGTTTTAGAATTGTCGCTACCTGCTACTTTGCTACCAATTTAGGTAGTGAGGTAGTGGGTAGCGTGCTTTTTATCATCTATTAAATTTTTTTTGTACAACTATTAGCTGTAATAAGTTTATGGTACAAAATGAGAAATTTAGCAATGAAGTTTTAAATGTTATTAACTTATGTAGCAAGCACAGTAAGTGTGTGTACACTTACGGAAAAATGACTTCCGAAATCAAATCGGAGATTTAATTTCAAGCAACATTTTTAGCTTGTTAGGGAGTCCCCTAAGACCCAGAAAATTAATAGAGGGAGGATGTTTAAGATGGAAAATATAAAGAGAAATGTAAGGTTGAGATTTAATTTAACAGATAAAGAAAAAGAATTATTTGAAAGGAAAAAAGAAGAAAGCGGAGCAAGAAGCATGAGTCATTCTATACGAAAAACAGTCTTGGAAAAGGAGATTTATGAAGTTGACTTGAAGCCTTTGAGAGATTTATACGTAACATTATCCGCTGCCACAAATAAATTAAATCAGATTGCAAAGAGAGTAAATCAAACAGGGATAATTTATAAAAGTGATATTGATGATATGAAAAAATCTATTGATGATTTCTCAAAAGAAGTGGGGGATATACATTTGTTGTTGCTGAAAAGGACGAAATGATTTACAATGAATGAAGCGCAAATAACTTTTTACAGCTGTATATTTAAGCAGTTGTAAGAAGTTATTATTTGTGGTATAATATTTTCAAAATACAGGAGGTATAAGTGGTGAGTAATGAAATTAAATTTTTAATAGATGATGTGCTTAGTGAAAAGAACTTGAGCAAAAACTGGTTAGAAGAAAATGCCAAGTTACAAAGAAGTCAGTTAAACTCCTATGCAAATAATAAAGTGAAAAGAATAGACCTTGATGTATTAGCAAGGATATGCGTTGCGTTGAATGTTGAGGTTGGAGATATTATGAAAATTCAACATAAAATCGGAGGAAGATAAATGGAAACGAAAGTGATAATTATTCCAGATGGTAAAATCTGTGATTATATTGATGGTAAATTTAGAAATGATACGCCAGAAGAATATGTAAGACAAACTGTTGAAAAAAGACTTGTCAATGAACATAAATACTCAAGAGATAGAATATGTGTTGAATATACCGTTCAAATAGGTTCTGGGAAGAAAAGAGCTGACATTGTAATTTTTCCTGATGAAGAAACAGATAAAAAACAAGAAAATATTAAGATAATAATTGAATGCAAAAGTGAAAAAATAGAAGCTAATAATGCTAAGGATGGCGTGGCTCAATTAAAATCATATATGTCCGCTTGCCCTAATGCTGAATGGGGGATGTGGACAAATAGTAAAGAAAAGTTTGTCTTTAAAAAATTTACTGATGATAAAGGTGTAATTCAGTTTATGGATTACAATGATATACCATCTGCAGATGGCAATATTGATGATATCAATCGTCCTAAGAGAGCTTCACTTAAGAATGCATCAGATGATAATCTTTTATTTACATTTAAGACTTGCCACAATCACATTTATGTAAATGAAGGTATGCAAAAACAGCCGGCATTTTTTGAGTTGCTTAAAGTTATTTTTTGCAAAATTGAAGATGAAAGAAATATCCCAAAGGCTCTTGAATTTTACGCAACGAGTGAAGAACGCTCTAATTCAGATGGACAATTAACGGTTAAAAATAGAATTGAAAAAATATTTGACCGCGTAAAAAAAGAAAAAAAGAATGCAAAAATTTTTGATCCTAATGATACTATAAAACTTAACCCCAGAACATTATCATATATTGTTAGTGAGATTCAAAAATACAGTTTACTTAATACAAGAATTGATATTAAGGGAAAAGCTTACGAGGAAATTGTTGGTGCAAATTTGCGTGGCGATAGGGGAGAGTTTTTTACACCAAGAAATGTTATGGCGATGGTAGTAGAAATGATAAATCCGACTATCGATGAAAAGGTATTGGATTCTTCTTGCGGTACAGGTGGATTTTTGGTAACTGCAATGACTTATGCAATGAAGCAACTGAGGATAGAATTTGAAAAAGAAACAGGCAAGTTAAAATCTGAATGGGATGATTTTGAAAAGAAAGTCTTTCAAGATAAAATTTCAGATATGGCTATGAATAATTATTTTGGCTTTGATATAAATCCTGATTTGGTTAAAGCAACAAAAATGAATATGGTAATGAATAATGATGGTAGTGGTAATATTTTGCAAAACAATTCTTTACTTCAACCACATGAATGGACAGATGATTTTAAAACAAGATTGTCAGCAGCTTTGCAGATAGATAAGAAAACACTTATCAATAAAGATAGCATAGGATATTTTGATGTTATTGTTACAAATCCACCATTCGGAAGTAAGATACCAATTAAAGATCATGCCATATTAAGCCAATTTGATTTGGCGAGAATTTGGAAACAAGATAAGAAAACTGGTCGTTGGACTATTACTGATAAGTATCAGAGTTCGGTATCTCCAGAAATACTGTTTATAGAGCGTTGTTGGCAATTTTTGAAACCTGGTGGAAGAATGGGGATTGTACTACCTGATGCCTTACTTGGTTCACCTGGAACAGGGTATATTAGAGAATGGCTGATTAAGTATACTAAAATTATTGCTAGTATAGATCTTCATGAAGACACATTTCAACCGAGAAACGGAACTCAAACATCTGTGTTAATTTTACAAAAGAAAAAAGCTGATGAAATATTAAAAGAAGAGAAAAATGGTTTGATGGCAGACTATAACATTTATATGGCTATAGTCGATAAAATTGGTCATGATAAACGTGGAAACACACTTTTTAAGCGTGATGAAGAGGGGAATGAGATATTAATTCCAGAAAAACAGAACATTCTGAAACTTGATGAAATATCGACAGGAGAAAAAACTGCTCAAGTTGAAAGTAAAGAAAAAATAGTAGATGATCAAACTCTTCTTGTACCAAGTATTTTTGAAAACTGGAAAAGAAGTGAGGGGATATCATGGTAGCGTTAGCGAGTAGAATAACAGAAAAATCAGATTATTCAAATCCTCAGATTTCTAAGGATGAGTTAAGTTGGTCAACAGTAAGCTTAAGTGACATATTAAGTAATGGAAAAAGATTGGAAGCTTCAGTTTTTGATATTGAAGCTAAACATGCACGAGAAATTGTGAAAAAAACTAGATATAATTATAAATATTTGAGTTTAGAAAAGGATTTTGCTGAATGTTTCACATGCCCAAGATTTAAAAGGCTTTGGTTAGAAAAATCAGATTATCCGATATATCAACCAAGTTCAATATTAGATGTGTACCCAACTATAGATGGGTATATTTCAAAATTGACAAAAACGAATATTGATAAATTAAGAGTAAAAAAAGGGCAAGTATTAATTACTTGTAGCGGCACAATTGGAAATGTTAGTATGGTAAATAAAACTACTGATAACCAGATTTTTTCTCATGATTTATTAAGAGTTAGATTTAAAGAAGAGGTAGACAATGGGTTTTTCTATACTTTTCTAAAAACAAGTATAGGTAGAGCGATACTTATTTCTAATAAATATGGTTCTGTAATTAGTCACATTGAAGCTTCACACATGGATGAATTGATTATTCCGAACCCACCATATCTTTTGAAAAAGAAAATTCATGATTTAGTTATAGATTCATATAGTAAAAGAGATGAATCAAATGATTTGATTGATGAAGCTACAAGACTATTAATAGATGCGTTAGAACTTCCACCTATGGACGAGATTGAGAAAGAAGCATTTTCTTATAGTAAAGAAATTTCTTCTTTTCCTGTTAGATTGAGTGAATTAAACGGTAGGCTTGAAGCAAATTATCATACAACCATAGTTTCTGTAATGGAAAAATATTTGAGCAAGAAATCTAAAGTGCTTAGATTGAATGATAAGTTGATTACGAAACAAATAGTCCTTCCTGGTCGTTTTAAAAGGACATATGTTTCAAAAGGGAACGGTAAGGTTTTTGTAGGGGGAAAAGAAATAGGGCAGTTAGATCCATCAAATAAAAAATATTTATCGCTGACTCATCATTCAGACAGAATTCAAAAGGAATTGTTGTTAAAAGCAAATATGATTTTGGTAACGTGTAGTGGAACTATAGGAAAAGTTTCAATTGTTCCAAAGCATTGGGAGAATTGGACCGTTAATCAACATGTATTAAGAGTTGTCTGCAATCCATCATATATAGGCATAGTTTTTGTGTGGTTGAATTCTGAGTATGGTAAAAAATTGATAGTTAGCAAGACATACGGTTCTGTTGTTAATGAAATTACAGATAAACATTTAGGTGATATTGCCTTGCCGGTTTTAAATGATGAAATAGTAGTAGATAGAATTAATTCTCTCATAAATAATGCCAATCAATTAAGATATGAGGCATATTTAAAAGAACAGGAAGCTATAAAAATAATGAATAGAGAGGTCTTAGGCTTGTAATGCAATAAGGAGGGTTTAAATGGGTAGATCAATAACCAATGAGCTGCTGGATAAATCAAAAGAAGCAATGGCTTCTGCTGTGCAGATTTATAACAACCCTTTAATTAAATTTAAGTCCGAGATGTTTATTATCACAGCCATTATTTCTTGGACATATCTTATGCATGCCTATTATAGCAAGAAAGGTATAGATTATAGATATTTTCACATGAAAGGAAAACGGAAAAGATATGACAGGACTAAAAATGGTGCATATAAGCACTGGGAACTAGAAAGGTGTATTAATGAACAAGCGTCTCCATTAGATAAAGGTACAGCAAATAATCTGAGGTTTTTAATTGGGATAAGACATGAAATTGAACATCAGAAAACGGATAGCATTGATGAATATATTGGAGCTAAATTACAAGCATGTGCATTAAACTATAATAGAGAGATTATCAAAATGTTTGGAGATAGGCATAGCATAAAAGATAATTTGAGCTTAGCGATTCAATTTTCTCCAATATCACCCGAACAAGAACAGTTATTAAAAAAAGAATCAGAAAATGAAATACCAAGTAATGTAAGAAATTTTATTGCAACATTTGAATCTGAGCTGGATGATGAAGAATTAAAATCATTATACTATTCTTATAAGATTGTATATATTCCAATACAAGTAAATAGAGCTAATCAAGCAGATAAAGCAGTAGAATTTATTTCTCCAGATAGTGATAAAGCAAAAGATGTAGAACATGTGTTGGTTAAGGCTGTTGAAAAAGCAAAATTTTTGCCTGGTGATATCGTGAAAATGATGAAGGATGAAGGTTATTCTACATTTAGTATGCATTACCATACTCAGTTATGGAAGGCAAAAGATGCTAAAAATAAAAAATACAATTATGGAGTAAAAGTTTCTAAACAGTGGTATTGGTATGAAAATTGGATTGATGTAGTTAGAGATTATTGCCAAAAGAATAACTTTTAGCTTAATTATGGATATATCTGATTCTGGAGCTGGAACTGGTACTGGGACGGGTAAAAAAATCTAAAAACGAGCTTAAATTGAACGAATTTCTCAGCATGTAGTAAACGAGAAACCTTTATTTTGAACGGTTTTGAATGTAGTGAGCAGTAGAAAAAGAAGAGTGGGAATGACAGAACAAATATGTTTATGTCATATAACCATTGAAAACACTAAATTTTAGTGGTTTGAAAGCGTAAAAACTGCCTTAGTGACACTATTTTGATACTAGAAAGCTGAAAAAGTAGGTCTGAAAGGAGTTGTTGAATTTAGATAAATTGTTTAGAAAGCCTTCCATTATTTTGTTGGGAGACTTTTGTGGATTTAGTATAAGTTGATAAAATCTAAGCTCTGAATTTCTAATATATATGATATCTTACTATTCTTAAAACTGTTTATATATTGATATTTATCTGATAATATAAAAATGGAGGCATTTTATGGCTAATAATACTGAACGCATAGGAGTTTATCATTGTGCTGGAATCGCTGTGCGTAATAAATGGATATTTAGAGAGCAACCGGTTGATGATATCGGGATTGATGCTCATATGGAGTTTGTAGACGAGTCTGGGAAAAACAGACAACTTTTAGCATTGCAAATCAAATCAGGTTCCAGTTGGTTTAAGGA
>ERZ772786.256-NODE-256-length-21810-cov-5.461043_pt1 | contig 21810 bp, 15 predicted proteins | sample MGYA00511473_ERZ772786 | MGnify/ENA primary metagenome ERZ772786 (study PRJEB29015, sample SAMEA2738025) | human oral metagenome | biome: human oral; feature: human-associated habitat; material: saliva | place: China | collected 2252 ...
AGGAAACGCCCTTCTCAATTTGAAGAGGGCGTTTCTTTGCAATGAAAAGGGCGTCCCTTCGATGTGAAGAAACGCCCCCTTTGTATTAAGAATGCCTTTTCCTAACCGGCTCCCGTTAGGCACTCCTCCCCTTGGGGGAGGCTGGGTGGGGTTATTCCACTCGGAGAGGGGGCGGGGGTGAGGCTCCTTTGAGGAGACAGAGAACCCTTCTTTCTATTTGAGAAAGCAACTGTTTTATATATAGTTTATGCTTATTTAACAAAAATGGGGGGTAAATAAAGGTTTATTAATACCTTTGCAGCCAATTAATACGCCGTTTTCTATATTAGAACAAAACTATTTAACAAATACAATTAAACCATTTATGAGAAAGAAGAGAACCTATATTCCACCGAGAGTGGTGCAGATTAATTGTGAGTATGAGGGCATGATATGTTTTAGTAAACCAATAGCTCCTGATGCAAATAACTCTAGTGAAGATGATTGGAATCCGAATGAGACCATCGGAGGAGACGATGAACACGGATTTGAATAAACCATTGATAAGACTTAAAAAGATGTTATACAATTTAAAGAGTACAATTACAAAGATTGGTTTTGGTGCAGTGATAGCCTTGTTAGTAGGCTGTAATAATAATGTAGAAAATGATGCTGCGAGTAATCAAAAAGCAAAAGTTGGAATTGAGATTATCGAGTCAGGATATGATAATCTAGCCCCTGCTTCACGTGCTGTAAGTAATAATAGCGATAATCAAAAGTCTGTAGTTGATTTTAACGACTGCGGTGGTTCTACCGAACTTGTCCCTGATCAATCAAGTAAAGAACCTGCAACACGTGCCATAACAGGCAATACGCACTATACAATTCGATTCTATGAAGGGTCGACGAGAGTAGGAGAACTAAAGGGAAGAATGAATGGTTCAACCTTTACTCCTGATGCGGGCACGTCTAACCAGCTATTTTTAATGCGTGGAAAGACTTACACTTTTGTTTGTTTCAACGATGATGTCGTTGCAAATGGAGAGTCTCTTGAGGTGAGTTTGGATAAAGCTGCGACTGCACGCATTGGACGACAAACAGTCACAACAGGTACTACTTGGGCGCAAGAAACAGTAAAGATTATCTCTAAACATGCTGGTGTGCGTGTCAGAACACAGATTCAAGCACAGAAGCATACGGTAAAAGACTTTAAAGCTAAGTTCCTTTCAAACTCGACAAACATACCTAATAAGGTGTCATACAATCCTGTTACGGGTGTTTACACAACCCTCTCTACAGCTGCATTGGCTGCATCTGAGAATAATTCTCCGAATAGTACAGAGGCAAGATATACTGCATCAGGGTATGGAAAGAACTTTTCTTACACCTCAACAGCCCCTTTCCATTATCTTCTACCAGGTACTGACGCAAAGAACTTGAAGATGGATATCAGCGAAGGACAAATCTTTTGGAAGAATATGGAGGGTTCTATCAATAGCCTTGTGAGTGCTGGTAAGGTCTTAGAAGCCAATGGAACCTATACAATAGCCGTGAAGATCAAGCCTTACTTCACCTATCTTTTCAGTGACGGAACAACAGGCTTGCTACATAAGAACCCTGGAAAGACACCTGTCGGAGTCGTTGTTGACCCCGTAAACCATCTTGCCGCAGCGATAGAAGAGGTCGGAAACGGAACGAAGTATAAGTTTGCTGTAGAGAAATATAGGAGTGTCACCACTTCAACTGTTCAAGTATCTAATAGTGATCTTACTATTGATGCAAATAAGTATCTGGCACAGTTTGCAACTAGTGGATACGATGAGACATGGAATGCAAGTTATACTTCTTCGAATGTTACAGGGGATAAAGTAAAGGGAAATAACCCTGACTTCCCAGCCTTTTATGCGGCAGGAAGATTCCGTCCCAGTGTTGCGTTATCAGGATCTTTGGCTTCGAAGAAGTGGTTCTTACCATCACAACAAGACTATTTCCATGCTTATGACTTACTCGGTTTTGCACAAGATATCATGTCGATAGGCTCATTAACCCAAAGATATCGGTGGTATGGATACTTGTTCGAAAAGGCTTTTACGGATGCAGGAGGTAAATCTTTCATGACAACAGAGCAAGACGGTTATTATTGGACAAGCACTGCCCATTCTGGAGGTAGTCGCTTTTGGCCAATAGCAAGGGAGCTTTACTTCCCTTCTGAATTCTCTCCCTTCGAGTTTAAGGTACGTGCGTTTGTGTTGTATTAAGGTATGATATTGAAACATTCCCTCTAGCTTTTCTATACTGTATAAAGTCTTTCTGATATAAGAGGAAAAGTTTCTTATTATAGTTTAAACGCCCTTCTCCAATCGAGAAGGGCGTTTCTTTGCATTGAAGAGAGCCTTTCTTCACACCAACGAAACGCCCTCTTTATTTGCAAACAATGGTTTTCACTCCCCTCTCCATTACTTCCCTTCGGTCAGTGACCGTTGGTTCGGAGAGGGGGTGAGGCTTTCCTTTACTTGCAAACAATGGTTTTCACTCCCCTCTCCATTCGGAGAGGGGGCGGGGGGGAGGCTGTAGTTGGACTGTTAGGTTCGGTTAGTTTGGTCTATCGGAACGCTAATATAGCGTATTAATTACACTTTTATAGTAAAGAAAAATGTAATCTCTAATATGGACAAATAGGGCAATAACAACGCCTAGAAAAGGCTTTTTATAGACGAGAATATTATAATTATTACAAGTAAGAAAGTGTTTAATATTTTCATAAAGTATAGCTTGCAAAATATTACAGGTACTTTCCTCACTTGCAGTACACTATTTCCACTATCTCGACTAACAGTCAGTAGGATACGACAAAAGTCTTTCGTTTTATAATAAAGGTTAAAAGTAATGGTGCAGAAGCATTTTTATTGCGTTCAAGCATTGCGTTTTGAAAATAAAACACTACCTTTGCATCAAGTTTTTTTAGTGGTTAATTTAGTTTTAGTATTTAAACCTTGGGTGATGTGAATCAGTCAAGGCTTTTTTGTATTATAGCCTTTCTTCGATATTGAAGAGGGTTAATAAGAAGTGATAAGTGTAAAGATAATTTGCAAACGATATACTTGTTTTATATCAAGAACATTGTTGAATAAATAATAAAAGACTATGCAAATGAAATATGTAAACGACCGTGTTCGTCGTCAGGATCGCCTGATGAATGAGGAGCGAGCACTTGAGTTATTAAGAGATGGTGAGTATGGAGTATTGAGCATGGTGGCAGATAACGCTGGTTATGGTATCCCTGTCAACTTCGTTTGGGATGGTGATCACAGCGTGTATATCCATTGTGCGCCATCTGGGAGGAAGTTAGATGCCATTGAAAAGAACCCTAATGTGTCGCTATGTATCATTGGTAACGTCCACTTGTTACCGCGTAACTTCACCACAGAATATGAGAGTGCTATCTTCTTCGGAGAGGCTCGTATCCACCTTTCTGACGAAGAGAAGATGCACGCCCTGCACCTTCTAATCGATAAGTTATCGGCTGATTTCAAGGAGATTGGCGATAAATACGCTCACAAGAGTTTCCATCGTGTGGAGATTATACGCATTGACTTCACTGAATTCAGTGGGAAGAGAAAGAAGGTGCATACGGCTGATTAGTGGGGATGAAATGCCTCACAACAGTCCATCTACAGCCTCACCCCCAACCCCTCTCCGAATGGAGAGGGGAGGGAAGACTATTAGTTGGAAATAAAGGGGGCGTTTCTTCGTATCGAAGAGAGGCTCTCTTTATGGCAAGGAAAGGCTTTCTTCATGACAAGGGAACGCCCTCTTCAAATCTTATCAGTCGTCATGAACAGACCTATCTAATCTTCCCTGAAAATGAGAAACGCCTGGCGAAAACCTTTGTTTGCCTATCCCTCTGTCTTACAAATATGTCATTAAAACAATATGGCATTATGTCATTTTGTCTAAAAAGCCTGTTCTTCTGTCTAAAAACCTATGTTCCTCTGTCTTAAACATACGTTATTAGTGTACTAAGCATTATGTTTATTTGTCATAAAAACGGATTTCCAATGCCCTAGATATTCGTTTTCAATACTCCAGCTGTGCGCTATCTTTAAACATAAACATTCTATTATATATTTATATAAACGGCGACAAAAAAGTGTAAAGTTTAATTATTTTCAATAAACTCCGTATCTGTCGCATCCTTACTCATGCTTGTTAGGATATAAACTTACTAATCTGTCGCACATAACTACATGTCACTGATAACGTGAGAGTTGCACGTTTACATTATTAAAGATAATCCATTTCATAAAAGAAGAAACTAAGCTTGAATAGAGATAAACGTTCGCTATAATTGAGATAATGTAAAGAAAAAGGTAAGAAAAGCACTACAAACTACTAATTTGTCGCCCTCTTCCTCCCTTTCTGTCGCCCTCTTTCAAAATAACCTCCCCTTTTGTCGTAAAGAGCTTACCAATTTGTCGCATGGAAGTTCCCCTTTGGTCGGTCGAAACTTACGTATTTGTCGGCTATTACCAGCGTAAGGCTTTAAGAATCAATACGATACATAGGCGTAATAAAGTCTACTAATTAGACTACTATTGACCATCTATCCCGAGACAATTTACGTTTTCTTGTGTTATTATTGATAGTCAATACAAAGGCAGTTTACCTTTTCTTGTGTTATTGTTGATTGTCAATACAAAGGCAGTTTACCTTTTCTTGTGTAATTATCGATTGTCACTACAAAGCTAGATTACGTTTTCTAGTGTTACTACCGACCATCTATTGCAAAACAGCTTACGTTTTTTTAGTGCGCATGAAACTCACAGGAGTAGGGGAGTAAGGTATTAGAAACGTTACAGCCTGCGAACACCAGAGTACTGGTTGTCCGCAGGCTGCGTTATAGAAGTAGGTTAATTACCTACAAGACGTTACACCCAAAGTGGTGGCAATAGCGGTGATGATGGTCACAGCTAATTGGAGAATTGTTCTCCATGTAGATGGTTTGATCATGATTATACGACTTTAATAATGAAAAAATTAGTACTTAACTCTCTTCCTTCCAATAGACATTCTATTATCCAGCAGCTATTGGTCCATGTTCCTCAGAGCCCTCAGATGAAGCGGGATTAGCGTTTTTCTTGCCCCCTTTCTTCTTAGTGGAACCCTTATAAATAAGCGACTCCTGCACCTTTAAGCCCGTCAATAAGAGAGGTGTGCGACGTCGGTCTGCCCCAACGCTAACGGCTGGTGTGAAGATAACATGAGGTCGGGAGATGTGCTTTTGGACGTTAAAATCCTTGACATTCGTCACCCCTTGCGAGTGAATTCCTACTCGGAACGTACCCAAACTGTCGAGTTTCACACGCTTACCCTCACGCAGTGCGTAGTTCATCTCGCCCACTAGTGCAGTGATAACAGCAATCACATCCGAGTGAGTCACCGTACAGGAATTGTTGATGCGATTGGCTAACTCCTTCATATCCACTAGTTCGGGAGAGAAGGCGCGGGCGTACCATGCACCCTTGTGCTTACTGTTTGTGCGGTTGTCTTGATACAAACGATACTTAATAGACATAGTTTTAATGATTTAAAAAGTGAATAATTAATGATGTAAATAACAAATGATTGAAAATGTAAATATATAAAGATATAATACTATAAAAGCGTACTTTTGATTCATTCGAAGCCTTATCTGTGATTGATAAACTTGTGTCGATTCACCCCAGAGCGTTTGTAACTGACGTGTATCCAACGCTTTACAGGTTGGTTGACAGGTTCCAGAATGATTTGATCAAAGTTCGTTTTGAGCAACACACGGATATATTTATCCCTTATTTCGGGCGTTGTGAAATGTATATCAGCAGCCTCACCTCGCAGGTGTTGTGAGTTAGCTACCCCTCCAACAGCTTCGTTGAGTTGTTGACATCGGTATCCGCTTGTGATAATCACTCGTCCTACTTGTTGTCTGAGAGGTTCTAACACATTCACAGCCAATGCCTTTAAGTTCTCTATGACATCGTCATACGAAGGTTCAAAAGGCGATGGATTCTTCCCCGGCATATTATCAATATTTAATTGAATAGCCGTTCCCGATCGCAACATCTCACCGAGTGTGAAGTGGGGAGAAAGGCGTTGCTCGAGGTCAACGGGGGTTGGATTTCGATTCTTTACATTCATGTACTTATATATTTATATTATAACTTGTTTATGTGATCAGATACTTTCTGAACACATTGCAAAGGTACAATTCAAAGCGAGGGAAAGCAAGTAAGAGCTACATAGGGATGTTAGTAGAGTTATTGGAGGGCGTTAGGTGGATTGAATGAAACGCCCTTCTTGTCTGAAAGAGAGCCTCTCTTGGCATGAAGGAAACGCCCTTTTAGGGGGGAAGAAGGCGTCTCTTTCCAACGCCATCAGCACCGCCTCCTTTCTTCCCTGCCTATTCGAGGAGGAAAGAGAGCCTATCGGCAGTTCTTCACGATAGGGCTGATTTGGATGAAAGGAATCTGTCAAATAAATACCATGACATCGTGTTATTTCGTCTGAATAGATACCTACTAGTAGGTATTTACTACTTAGAAACGCCAATAACCAGCGTCTTATCAGTTTTTTTCACTACCTTTGCTTATTGTGTTAGGAGCGTTAGAAGGAGAGCGAACAAGTATTACTTTTGATGCACCTAATCGAAGAATGCAAACAAAGGAATAGATATGAAACTATCATCATTACAAACGGGTGAGGTCGGAATCATCGTTAAGGTGTTCGGACATGGCGGTTTCCGTAAGCGCATAATAGAGATGGGCTTTATTGAAGGAAAGCAAGTGGAGGTGCTTTTGAATGCGCCGCTTCGTGACCCAGTGAAGTATAAGATTATGGGATATGAGGTCAGTTTGCGTCATAGCGAGGCTGACCAAATAGAGGTTGTGCGCCTTGATGAGGTGCAAAAAGGCGATTCCCAGGACAAGAAACAGAACCTGAATACGGCTACAATGGCGGATCCGCATGATAAAGAAGACCATGCCTTGATGCCTTCGGAACCATCGGAAGAGGCGAAACGACGCACTAAGACTATCAATGTAGCACTCGTTGGCAACCCTAACTGTGGGAAGACTTCCTTGTTCAACTTCGCTTCTGGAGCGCATGAAAGGGTGGGTAACTACTCCGGAGTGACCGTAGATGCGAAGGTGGGACGTGCTGAGTATGAAGGATATGAGTTCCATCTCGTCGACTTACCAGGCACTTATAGCCTGTCAGCATATAGTCCTGAGGAGCTATATGTGCGTAAACAGCTGGTCGAGGAGACGCCCGATATCGTCATCAACGTCATCGATGCGTCCAATTTAGAGCGTAACCTTTACCTCACCACACAGCTCATTGACATGCACGTGCGCATGGTCTGCGCCTTGAATATGTATGATGAGACCGAAGAAAGGGGCGACCATATTGATTACGAGAAGTTATCTGAGCTCTTCGGAACGCCTATGGTGCCCACAGTCTTTACCTCTGGACGTGGTGTGAAGGAGCTTTTTCATCAGGTGATAGCCGTCTATGAGGGCAAAGAAGATGAGAGTTTACAGTTCAGACACATCCATATTAACCACGGACATGAGATAGAACAGGGTATAAAAGATATTCAGGAACATTTGAAGAACTACCCTGGTTTGCGTCAGCAATACTCTACCCGCTATCTAGCTATCAAACTCCTTGAAGGCGATAAGGATGTGGAACGACTCATCCAACCGCTTGGCGATTCCCTAGAAATATTCCAGCACCGTGACAGAGCAGCGCAACGTGTGAACGAAGAAACGCACAACGATTGCGAAACAGCCATCATGGACGCTAAATACGGGTTCATTCATGGAGCCTTGGAGGAGTCTGCTTATACCACAGGAGATAAGAAAGACACCTATCAAACAACCCATCTCATCGACAAGATACTAACGAATAAGTACTTAGGGTTCCCTATCTTCTTCTTAATCTTGCTCTTGATGTTTACCGCAACATTCGTTATTGGACAGTACCCAATGGACTGGATCGATGCAGGAGTAGCCTGGTTAGGCGACTTCATCAGCCAGAATATGCCTGACGGACCTGTTAAAGCGATGTTAGTAGACGGAGTTATCGGTGGAGTTGGGGCTGTTATCGTGTTCTTACCACAGATTCTTATCCTCTACTTCTTCATCTCTTACATGGAAGATAGCGGTTACATGGCACGCGCGGCATTCATTATGGACCGCTTAATGCATAAGATGGGGCTGCATGGAAAGTCCTTCATTCCATTGATCATGGGCTTTGGCTGTAACGTACCAGCGGTGATGTCTACCCGAACCATTGAGAGTCAGCGCAGTAGACTCATAACAATGTTAATCCTTCCATTGATGAGTTGTTCGGCAAGACTACCTATTTATGTTATGATAACAGGTTCGTTCTTTGCCCTTAAATATCGGTCATTAGCCATGTTGTCACTCTATGTCATCGGTGTGTTAATGGCTATTGTAATGAGTCGATTGTTCTCTGCCTTCGTTGTAAAAGGCGAAGATACGCCCTTCGTGATGGAGCTTCCTCCTTATCGATTCCCTACTTGGAAGGCGATTGGAAGGCATACTTGGGAGAAGGGAAAGCAGTATTTGAAGAAGATGGGAGGCATTATCCTCGTTGCATCCATCATCGTTTGGGCACTCGGTTACTTCCCTCATACGGACGATCCGAGCGTTTCTAATCAGCAACAACAGGAGCAGAGCTACATCGGAAGAGTAGGTCGTGCGGTCGAACCAGTGTTCCGTCCGATGGGATTCAACTGGAAGTTAGATGTCGGACTGTTGGCTGGTGTGGGTGCAAAAGAGATTGTTGCCTCCACGATGGGAGTGCTTTATTCTAACGACGATAGCTTTAAGGACGATAGTAACTTCAGTTCCGAATCAGGGAAGTATGTGAAGTTACACGAACTGATAACGCAAGATGTAGCGCAATTACATGGTATTTCTTATGAGAAAGCACAGCCAATAGCAACGCTGACAGCCTTCTGCTTCCTCCTTTTTGTGCTGCTTTATTTCCCTTGTATAGCCACGATTGCAGCGATAAAAGGCGAGACGGGCAGTTGGGGATGGGCTCTTTTTGCTGCAGGATACACCACAGCTCTGGCATGGGTGGTCAGTGCGGTGGTCTTCCAAATAGGCTGTTTATTTATAGGATAAGGTATAGAAAAGAACCTTACAAGCTCTTAGAAATAAAAAAGCTAGTTGTCTTAGGAATCTTAAGGCGACTAGCTTTTCTCTTTTCTCGAGTGTTACTAACCTCACAATATCGCCCTAATTCCTTTTGACAACCAGCTTTCCCGAAGTCCTTTGAAACCCTGGTAGCATCAGAGGCAATCGTTCTTCTGTTCTTGAAAAAACACCTAATAATATAAATCAAATTGCACTTCAACGTTCTTCATAAGCCCTATATAAAAAAGAAAACGGCAGAGCATCCGCTCTTCCGTTACCTCCGAATAACCTCCGTCTCACGACGTTGATGTTTCTACAATCTTTACCTAAAATATAACTAAAAACCTAAATCTATTACTAACCTAAACAAATCTTCTTATTCAAATTGTAATCCTGAGCAACCTTATGTACCTATAAAGATACTAAGACCTCATTGGTAATTAGATACGTATTGTATCTTGATTACGATGCAAAGGTACACCCTTTTTTTGAAGTGACAAACGTTTTCAAGGTTATTTTTCATCGACTGTGATGTTTCTTGATGTATATCAATTATAAAGCGTAATATTATCTATTCTTATTATTAAAGGTTATAAGAAAAGGTGAGAAAGATGTGTTCTAATAGTAAGGAGAGGCCTCCCCCCCAACCCAACTACAGCCTCTCCCCAAGCCCAACTACAGCCTCACCCCCAACCCCTCTCCGAATGGAGAGGGGAGTGAAAACTACTAGTAGGATGGGAGAGGATGGTTAGCGGGAATAGAGGTAATCATATTCTAGAATTAAAGGAAACGCCCTTCTCCAATCGAGAAGGGCGTTTCCTTATGTCGAGAGGAGCCTCTCTTTACATCGAAGAAACGCCCCCTTTATCTGCAAATAATAGTTTTCACTCCCCTCTCCATTCGGAGAGGGGTTGGGGGAGAGGCTTTCCTTCATTTGCAAACAATAGTTTTCACTCCTCTCTCCATTCGGAGAGGGGTTGGGGGAGAGGCTTTCCTTTATCTGCAAACAATAGTTTTCACTCCCCTCTCCATTCGGAGAGGGGTTGGGGGTGAGGCCGTAGTTAATTCGTAGTGCAGTCCCTCTTCGATAATAACAAAGTGTTAATTAATGCGTGTTTTATTTACATTTTTTATATTGTAAGCACCTTTTTCGCTGTATAAAATATGTATTTTTAGATTATAAATAATGATACTTGCAACAAAATAAAGGCTGAATTGTAATTTTTTATATCAATTACTTGCTTTTTTTCTATTTATTCTCTAAATTTGTCATCGAGCCTACTTGCAATGCACGTAAGGTTCTAAACTATAACAATTATCAACTAATAACATTTGAAGAAGGCGAAAGCCATAAACGAAGAGACTTAATTCTATACTTAAAATAACTATGCGAAGCGTTACTGCTGAGCGACGTATTTAATAGTATAATATCACTATTTTCAATTCAGTTAAATCAAAAACGAGATCTATGGAGAAAAGATTAGCACTATTCTTGTTTGCTCTCTTGCTGTCAATTGGTACAGCTTTCGGCCAAACAAAGATTACTGGTACTGTTATTTCTCAGGACGATGGTGATCCCATCATAGGTGCTTCTGTTATGATACAAGGCACGACGATGGGTACAGTTACCGACATTGACGGTAAGTTCTCACTTGATGTTCCTGCAGGAAAGAAGCTTGTCGTGAGTTACATTGGTATGGCAACCCAAACCTTAAGCCCTAAGGCTGGAATGGTGGTAACGCTTACTAATGACAATCACACATTAAATGAAGTTGTCGTTACAGGTATGACCCAACAGGACAAGAGACTGTTCTCTGGTGCGGCAACAAAGCTTGATGCCTCTAAAGCGAAGATTGATGGTATGGCGGATGTGAGCCGTTCTTTGGAAGGTAAAGCCGCTGGTGTGAGTGTTCAAAACGTATCAGGAACCTTTGGTACAGCACCTAAGATTCGTGTGCGTGGTGCTACTTCTATCTTCGGATCATCAAAGCCTCTATGGGTGGTAGACGGTGTCATTATGGAAGATGTGGTCGATGTATCGGCTGATGAACTCTCTTCAGGTGACGCTAACACCCTTATTTCTTCTGCTATTGCAGGTTTGAACTCTGACGATATAGAGAGTTTTCAGATCCTGAAGGATGGTTCTGCCACCTCTATATATGGTGCGCGCGCGATGGCGGGTGTGATTGTTGTAACGACAAAGAAGGGTCGTGCAGGTCAAGCACACATCAATTACACTGGAGAATACACCTTGCGACTGAAGCCAAGTTACCGCAATTTCAACATAATGAACTCTCAGGACCAGATGGCAATCTATCAGGAATTGCAGCAAAAGGGCTATCTTAACTATGCAGAAACGGCTAATGCAGCCAATAGTGGTATCTACGGAAAGATGTATCAACTGATAACTCAATACGATCCAGACAAGGGGCAGTTCGGACTTCCTAATACGGAAGCTGCTAAACTGGCGTATCTTCGTGATGCAGAGTACCGCAATACAAACTGGTTCGATGAGCTTTTCTCTAATGCCATCATGCATAATCACTCTGTAAGTGTGTCTGGTGGTACGGATAAGAGCCAATACTATGGTTCTTTATCAGCTATGTTTGACCCAGGATGGACGCTCGATAGCAAGGTTCAACGCTATACCGCAAACCTCAATTTCACACATAATATAAGTAAGAAGATCTCTGTCAATCTCATTGGCAATGCCTCTTATCGTAAGCAAAAAGCACCAGGAACATTGAGTTCAGATACTGATCCTGTAACAGGAACAGTAAAGCGTGACTTCGATATCAACCCTTATTCTTATGCGCTGAATACATCTCGTGCATTGGATGCACATACCTTCTACACACGTAGTTATGCTCCTTTCAATATCTTCAGTGAGTTGAATAATAACTATATCGACCTTGCTGTGCACGATTTCCGTATATCGGGAAGCATTGATTATAAGCCTACTTCTAAGTTGAAGTTTACCTTCTTGGCTGCCGTAAAGTCAGCTGCTACATCGCAGGAGCATAATATCCTTGATAATTCAAATCAAGCTCTTGCTTATCGTGAGATGGGTACATCAACTATTCGCAAGGCGAACCCATTCTTGTACAAAGACCCTGATCACATCTACGACTTGCCTATCACAGTTCTTCCTTATGGTGGTATCTATGAGAGAACAGATAATAGCTCGTTCGGTTGGGACACCCGTCTCTCCTTCTCTTATAATGATGTATTTGCAGAGAAGCACATCGTTAACGTTTATGGTGGTATGGAAACAAACTATACAAACCGCCATTCAATATGGTTCCGTGGCTGGGGTATGCAGTACTCAAAAGGCGAGATTCCTCTCTACGCATACCAAGTCTTCAAGAAAGGACAGGAGGAGAAGTCGGATTACTTCTGGATGACTAACACCCATTATCGTAGTGCTGCTTTCTTCGGAACTGCCACTTACTCTTTCGCACATCGCTATCAGGTGACTGGTACCGTACGCTATGAAGGAACCAACTACTTAGGTAAGGCACGTTCTGCCCGTTGGCTTCCTACATGGAACATATCAACTGCTTGGAATGCACATGAGGAGAGTTGGTTTGCCAATACATTTAAGGATGCACTCACACATGCTACTTTGCGCTTGAGTTACTCACTAACGGGTGACCGTCCAAATGTGACCAATGCGTTGCCAATCTATCGTAGTTCAACTCCTTGGCGTCCATTCGCTAGCTTGTCAGAAACGGGTATGAGCATGACAATGGGTAACTCCGATCTTACTTACGAGAAGAAGCATGAGTTCAACATCGGTGCTGATTTAGGTTTCTTGAGCAATCGCATTAACTTCAGTATAGATGCTTACTGGCGTAATAACTATGACCTCATCGGTTACTTCAATAGCCAGTTGTATGGTGAGTTCTTGCGTGCGAACGTTGCTTCTATGCGTTCACATGGTTTGGAGTTCACACTTTCTACACAGAATATTAAGCATAAGAACTTCTCTTGGAACAGTGACTTTATCTTCTCACATACCAAGAATAAGATTACTGACCTTTACTCTCCTGCACGTATCTTAGACCTTGTGCAGGGTACAGGTTTCCCACTCGTGGGTTATCCAGTACGCTCAATGTTCTCTATTCCGTTCCGTGGTTTGAATAAAGAAGGACTCCCAACGTTCCTCGATCAGAATGGTAATATTACTACAACGGGCATTTACTTCCAGGAACGCGACAAAGAGAAGACTAAGTTCCTCAAGTATGAAGGACCTATCGACCCTACATTTACGGGTTCTTTGGGTAACTCTTTCCGTTACAAGAACTTCTCTTTAAATGTGTTCGTTACTTATTCCTTCGGTAATGTAATCCGTTTGGACGATGTCTTCAGCAATGAGTATGACGACCTAACATCCATGACTAAGGAGTTCCGCAACCGATGGGTTGTACCTGGAAATGAGAAGGTTACGAATGTTCCTGTTATAGCTTCTCGCCGTCAGAACTTCAATGATTCTAATCTAAAGTATGCTTACAGCGCATATAACTATTCGGATGTTCGTGTGGCAAAGGGCGACTTCATTCGTATGAAAGAGATTTCTTTGGGTTACGACTTCCCTAAGTCTGTTGTGAAGGCATTGGGTGTTAACACACTAGCAATGAAACTTCAAGCAACCAATCTATTCTTGATTTATGCTGATAAGAAGCTCAACGGACAGGATCCTGAGTTCTTCAATACTGGTGGTGTGGCTGTTCCTACACCAAAGCAGTTTACTTTGACGCTGAGATTAGGACTTTAAGAGAGACAATAAGAAACTGTATTCTCATAATAGTTAGATATTTACAATATGAAAAAGAAATATATTTTCCTATCGGTTCTGGCTACAGCAGTATCTGTAACTACGCTTTCTTCTTGCGATGACTACCTTGATACAATGCCAGATAATCGTACTGTTCTTGACACGGAGGATAAGATGTCAGACCTTCTGACAAGTTCCTATCCTTCTTACGAATACACTCTTGTGAACGAACTGATGTCGGATAATGCCGATTACTATGGTGCAGAGAATCCTAACGGAGGTCGTTTGGGTGACCAGATATACTTCTGGAAGGATGTTACCGAGTCTTCGAATGAGGCGCCTTCACGCCTTTGGTCGTCATGTTATAATTGTATCGCCAATGCGAATCAGGTGCTCGAATCACTCAAAGAGTATAAGTTCTCGGATGAAAAAGCACAACAGCTGAAAGCGGAAGCATTGCTCTGTAGGGCTTATGCACACTTTATCTTGGTCAATGAATTTGGTCTTGCTTACAATACAAAGACGAGTACAAAAGATTTAGGAGTGCCTTTGTCAACGAAAGTGGAGAAGATTACTGCTAAGCACGAACGTGCTTCTGTAGCTGCAGTCTACGAACAGATTGATAAGGACTTACAGGAGGCTCTACCATTGGTAGGCGATAACTATAAGGTGCCTAAGTATCACTTTAACGTGAAAGCAGCCTATGCTTTTGCCACTCGGTTCTATCTCTTCTATGAGAAATGGGATGAGGCTATCAAGTATGCCGACCTCTGTTTGGGTGGTCAGCGTGGTCCGCTGCGTGACTGGTCAGTACTCGGAAGTATGGCAGATGATAATGATGCATTAATCAATCATTATATCAGTGCGGACCTAGGATGTAACCTTATGTTCTCCGACTTCTACTCTTCTTCAGGTATCTACCTCGGCGCATACGTTGTTTACAAGCGCTATTCTCATGGTCGATACCTTGGTGCTAACGAGGACATCTTGGCTAACAATGTATGGGGATCAGGCGGTTATTACAAGCGACCACTTAATATGGCGGGTGCGAACTTCGATATTTGTCTCTTTAACAAGATGGCTTATAAGTTCCAATATACTGACCCTGTGGCACAGACGGGATTCCGTCGTCTGACCTTGCCATTGTTTACTACGGATGAAGTCTTGCTTAGTAGAGCAGAAGCACTCATAATGAAGAAACAGTATGACAAGGCTTGCGAAGATCTCAACGCATGGATGCACAACATCGTAAATACTACTGTTACGTTGACTCCAACACTGATTCAAAACTTCTATAACAGCGTGAATTACTGTTATGATGACGTTGATCACTTGCAGTCAACAGTAAAGAAACACCTCCACCCAGCCTTTGATATCGACGCAGAAGGCTCTGTACAGGAAACGATGTTACAATGTGTATTGGGCTTCCGACGCATTGAGACAGTACAAGAAGGTAAGCGTTGGTGGGACATCAAACGCTATGGTATTGAGATTCCACGCCGTGAAATGGATGCTAGCGGTCAGCCAAGTAAGGTCTTGGATGTGCTGAAGAAAGACGATCCACGTCGTGCCGTTCAGATTCCTCTACCGCAGCGTAACGCCGGAGTACAGCCTAACCCACGTAATGGGGAGAGCTCAACAGTGGTGGCACCAGCTGGTCCTTTGGACAAATTCCTCAATAATGTTACCTCGGATGTGGACTTCTCTAACAAGCTCATAAGGGCTCCGAAGAATTGATAATGTTGGTTATTTAAATAAGACATAAGTTATGAACAAATACTTTATATATAGCTTATTGCTGGCGATGGCAGGTATGACCTTCACTGCTTGTAGTGAGGATAAACTGGACAGCACCAGTGTTATTCAGCCTGATGAAACCGGCAACAGCGAGTTTGACAAGTGGTTGGATGCCAATTTCGTAGCACCTTATAATATTGAGTTCCTCTATCGTTACAAGGATAACGAGACTGATATGAACTATTTCAATATACCTGCAAAGGTGGAAGATGCAGTCAAATTGGCACACATCGTGAAGTATTCTTGCTTGGAGGCTTACGATCAAGTGGCAGGCGTGAACTTCACTCGTGCTTACTTTCCAAAGATGTTCTATGCTGTTGGTGACTTCGAGTTTAAGAACAATGGAACGATGATCTTGGGTACTGCCGAGGGTGGAAAGAAAATCTTTCTGGCTGGTACTAATCATCTAGATAAGTTCTTGAGGAGTAGAGAAGAGCTCAACACCTATTACTTGAAGACGATTCATCATGAGTTTACACACATCATGAATCAGACAAAGGACTACCCTGCAAACTTCAAACTCATTACGGGTACTGGGTACGTGTCCGATGCTTGGAGTCAAGAGCCATATTGGAAGCCGGAGTATTACCTGAAGCATGGATTCATCTCAGCCTATGCACAGCATTCACATGTGGAGGACTTCGCAGAGATGTTATCTATCTATATCACTAATCCAAAGTCCCAATGGGATGCGTGGATGACGGAGGCTGGAACCGACGGGGCTAAGCTCATCCAACAGAAACTGGACATTGTTCGCTCTTACATGAAGACACAATGGAAGATAGATCTTGATAAGTTGCGTGAGACTGTGCTCCAACGTGAGGATGATATTGTGGCTGGCAGAGTTAATCTGACCGACCTTACCGTCAATAATTAATAAGTATTGAAGATTATGAAGATGAATAAGTTATTAGCATATTTATTCCTCCTTCTTCCCGCATTGACGCTTCAGTCATGTTTGAAGAATCAAGAGGATGTGTTTCCTGAGTCGTCTGCTGCACAGATGAAGGACTATCTCGACAAGACAAAGGATGTGTTAGCAAGTTCAGAGAAGGGATGGGTTCTCGATATGTACCCCGATAAGACAAGGAAGTACGGAGGCTTTGCTTTTGTATTGAAGTTTGATGCGGATAAGGCAACCGTTGGTAGTGAATTATCTCCCAACCCCTCCAATCTAATCACATCTCTATATAAGACCACCGCTGATGATGGTCCTGTGCTGACGTTCGATACGTATAATGTATGGATGCACTACCTCGCTACGCCTAGTTCTGACCGGACTACGGCGTTCGGTGGAGACTTCGAATTTGTCATCGATAGCATTGGTAGTGATTTAATCGTGGTACACGGAAAGCGCAATCAGAATGTGATGTACTTCCGTAAGTTGACTGATCAGACCATGACGGAGTACCTCACAGCCGTTAAAAAGATGCAATCTACCTTCAAGATGTCCGAAGGCAAGGGACGAGTAGGGGACAAGAAGGTTGTGATGAAGTTCTCTAATCACAGGCTAAACTTGTCAGTTGGCGATAAAGAAGTGGCTAGCAAGGTTGCTTACACACTTACTGATAAGGGCATCCGGTTCTATAGTCCATTGGATTTCAATGGTGTGAAGGTTAGTGAAATGACCTTTGATGCAGAGGGAAACAAGCTCACTGCAAAGGAAGACGCCAATATCGTGCTATATGGCTTCACACCTCAACTATCCAAGAACGACGATGCTTTCGAGAGAGAACTCTATGTTGGCGATGATATCCAGTCGGTTACAACCTCTGAAGGCTCTGAATGGCTGACAGTTACAAAGACGTCTAATGGTATTAAGGTATCGGCTCCTGCCAATACATCTGGGCATATCAACAAGGCAGTTATCAAGGTGAAGACAGCTGATGGAGAGTCTACTATCACTGTCACACAGGCTGACTTTGATAAGGATGTAGCGGGTAATTACACCTTATACTTCAATGATTTCTATGACGCCGCACAAACTACTCCGGCTACAATAAGCCGTGAGTCAGATGGAAAGATTCTCATGAAGTGGACGACCAGTGGTGTTCCTGTTACCATAGAGTTGACTTGGAATTCTGAGAAACTTGCTCTGGACATGGAAAGTAGACAGCTAATTGGAAAGTCATTGATGTCTAGTGGCGATACATGGTACTTCTACAACATCTTCTTCTATGAGGGTAATCAATGGTCAGGGTACAATGGTAAATTCACTTGTAGCTTCCCATTGAGTTATACCAAGAATGCTGCAGGCACCTACGAAACCTCTGGCGCTCTCACAGGAAAGTCTTCTTTAGGTGGTGCCGTAGAAGCTCTTTGGATGAGCGCATTCAAAGGTGAGGGTACAGATGCAGGTAATTACCTCGGCAGCTACGAGTCGTTTAAGAAGTTGAAGATAGTTAAGAACTAGATAAAAGTTCACACTTAATATTCTCGGTGTAGCCTTGCTGTTAGAACGGAAGAATGCTCTTAGCAGTTAGGATACACCGATTTTTTAAATAAAATATATGTGATGAAGAAGTTATATTCGATGTTTATGCTGCTAACCACCCTGTTTGTTGTGGTTGCATGTAGCGATGATACAGAGAATCCTTACGTGATGGAATCTCAAGTACAAGTAGTGAAAGCAAATGTTCTCTTCGGTGCTAAAGGTGGCGAAGGGAGTGTAGAAGTGACGGCACCAGGTGTTATCTCTGCTACTCTGAATAGTTCTTGGGCGGTTGCGACGGTTGAAGGAAAGACCGTAAAGGTCGTTGCACAGCCTAATGAGAGTGGCAATGGGCGTTCTGCAAGACTTACTATTAAGAGTGGAAAAGACTCTACACAGCTTACAGTTCAGCAGACTGGGCTAGTCTTTTCATTGCAGGCTGAACCTTCTTATATTGTTAATGACCAAGCAGGAGAGAAACAGTTTGCCCTCGAACACACCAATGGTATAAACATAACAACGACTGCTGAATGGCTTACAGCAAGTTATGATGATGATAAATTCATAGTGAAATATACACAAAATACCACTGGGCGTGTTCGAACAGCTAAGATTAATTACAGCAGTGGGAATGTTAGTAATTCCATCGTAGTGACCCAAGGTGCTTTAGCAGATATCATTGATAAGTCTTACTTATTGGTTGGAACTTACAATGCTAATGGTCAGCAACGTGGTATAGAGTTCCCTGCAAACTTTGTGCAAGAGTCTGGTAAGCTATTCCTGCATATTAGCAGCACTAGTGCAGGCTTCGATTGGAAGATTCCTGTGACCTTTGATGAGGCAAACCTAAAGCTCTCTTTAAAGTCTATTGATAATGTGGGAACTTTTACAGGTGATATTAAAGGAGATGGAACAAGTATGACGGCGAATGTCTTCCTATTGATGTATAGTACAAAGGTAGGCGGTAAATCTATTGTAAGTAATGATAGTGGGGTCTTCTCGGGTAGCTTCTTTACGACAAAGACAGGTGAGATGAATTGCAATCTTGATGGTAATGTCGTGAATGGTAACCGCCTTAATTCCCTAATCTTTGCGGCAGCTACGGGTGCAACCTTTAGTACAGAGACCTTTGTAGGGTCGCTTCTTTCGATGGACGAACCCTTCTTACGTGAGGTAGTGACAGCCGCAACGAGGGCAAAAACGAGGTTTTAAGACCTTACGTTTGAGCTTACATTATTAACAAAAAACACCAACTTATTATGAAGAAGAGATTATTATATGCAGCGTTTGCTACATTGTTCATCTTCTTACTCACAGCTTGTCGTGATAAAGAAGATGTTGTTTTGACGTTGAAACCCCAATTGAATCCAAGTGAACTTACGCTTACAGTGGGCGATAAAGCGACTGTGACACTTACAGGTGTACCTCAAGACGTGGAAGTCTTTTGGATAACTGGTGCCGATAATATAGCTTCTCCAGTCAATCGTACGCATGATAAGACAGATGTCCAGGCTGTAGGTGTTGGTAAGACGAATATTATTGCAGTTGTTAAAAGTAAGGGAGAGCGCCTCGAACTGAAGTGTTCTGTTACTGTAAATCAAAATCCTAACAAGCAACCCATCGCCTTTGAGGATGCTAACTTGAAGCGTCAACTCCTTGCAATGCAGCCTTCTATTGATAAAGATAATGATGGAGAAATAACCCCAGAAGAGGCAAAAGCGGTTACAGATATTGATTTCCATTTCGACAGTAAGGGTGATGCTATCCCCGATAAGGTTATCAAGAGCGTTGTAGGATTGGAGCAATTCACGAATTTAAGAGCACTGAATTTGAAGAATCAAGATATTACCAACGCTGCTTCTATTGAGAAGTTAGCCAGTTTGGAGACGCTCAACTTATGTGGTAATAACATCACAAAGCTAGATGTATCATTGATGACTAATCTTAAAGACTTGCGTCTTTATGATACAGAACTCACAGCTCTTGATCTCTCTAAGAATATTAACTTGGAACAACTCTACATCCAGCGAACCAATATAAGTAGCCTTGATATTAGCCAACTAAAGAAGTTACAGCTTCTTATGGCTAATGGTGCAGCCCTTACGGAACTTACTGCTGTAGATTTACCAGCCCTTGAGCAGATTCAAGTCACTAAGAATAACATCAGGAAGATGACCATTCGTAATCTTCCAGCACTACAACAGTTGCATGCTAATAGCAATGTTTTGAAGGAGATAACACTTGAGAATCTACCATTGTTGCAGCGTCTTAACCTCTATGATAATGCTCTTGAGTCGCTTACACTGGACCTTCCTAAGTTGATGTTCCTCTTTGTTTATGACAATCAACTTAAGCAGCTTGATACGTCGCACTTGCCAATGCTCTTCCAGATAAGCGTATCTAACAATCCAATTAAGAAGCTCGACTTATCTTCTAATCCTATTGTTCGCAACATAGAAGCCGAGAATATGCCTGCGATGACAGAGCTAAATCTAAAGAACAATGGCGACTTTGACGAAGATTACGAGTATCTTATTATAGATGGAAACGCGTCTTTAAAGACGATATATGTGGATGCGGGGAGTGAAGCAACAGCCGTGAAGCAACTTGTTGGGTCAAAGGCTATCAATGTTGTTGAGTAATAGTTAGGTACAAAAAGGTGGTTGATAAGAGAGGAATAGAGATGTATCTCGACTCTTATCAATGCTGAAGTAGTATCTTCATATAGAATTTTCATAGTTAAAAGAAAGTCTTTTAAATGACTTTAGTGAGCCTTGCGGACAGTGATGTTAGCAAGGCTCTTATATTATGTTAGATACGTGAAGTAGGTTTGCTTATCCTTGTTTGCATTGTGAAAGGGGATGTGGAGAAGGTGATGATATGAAACTTATCCCATCTTCTTCAGCGTTAACAATACTTTTGTTCTTATGTTCTTTTGTCTTAAAAAAATGTTCTTTCGTCCCTAATATCTGTCGTTTAATAAATAAGCGAATTGTGTCCTTCTCACAAGGAAGGGCTGTCTTTGCAAACTGCTGATTATCAGTGAGATTACGAGGGGAGGGTTAGACAAAGGTGAGGAGCAGGTAAAAAATGTTTAAAAAATAGCCTTTTAAGATGTTATCACTTGCTTTTTACAATTATTTTACCTATCTTTGTCCATGTCGTTTAACGATATATGAACATTGAATTTACTAATTAATCTAATTAACGGAGGTAATTACAATGAAAGAAACTAAGACCTTGGATTTCTTCGATGACTATGACTTCGAGAATCAGAGTAATCAGGAGACCGCCAGTGCAAAGCATTTACTCGGTGGTGAGATTTGGTACAATTAGCGTAAGATAATAGTAGTTTTTATTATTAAACGAATACTTTAGTAATGTTGCAACCCCGAGAGTTCTATAAAGAAGAGCTCTCGGGGTTCTTCTTTTGATGGGTTGCTTGATGGGGAAGGAAAGCCTCTCTCCCGTCCATCTACAGCCTCACCCCCGCCCCCTCTCCGAATGGAGAGGGGAGTAGATACTACTATAAACAAATAAAGGGGGCGTTTCTTCACATCGAAGAGACGCCCTTTTCATTGCAAAGAAACGCCCTCTTCAAATTGAGAAGGGCGTTTCCT
>ERZ772786.262-NODE-262-length-21595-cov-6.975116_pt1 | contig 21595 bp, 37 predicted proteins | sample MGYA00511473_ERZ772786 | MGnify/ENA primary metagenome ERZ772786 (study PRJEB29015, sample SAMEA2738025) | human oral metagenome | biome: human oral; feature: human-associated habitat; material: saliva | place: China | collected 2252 ...
TTTGGTTGGCCATTTTAGGACCAGCCTGGCGCATTTGCTCGATAAGACCTTGGTCAAGCCCGCGTTTAGCGAGTGTTTCAAGGTTCTGCGACCACTTATCAACCGCGTCGATGTTTTTCTGCAAGTTAGCAGTCATTTGATCTGCAGATAGGGCCGTCTGTTGCTCGATAGCCTGGAACGCGTTCTGAACTTCACCTTTGAGATTTGCGAACTCTTGTTGCATCATCTCTACAGCTTTCTTCTGCGCCTCGTTCATGGTCGTCAAGTTATAGATTATACGACCAGAAGCATCTTCCGTAGACTTAGCCTTGGCTTCGTTGTTCTTAACGATTGTATTCGTTAATTCGTTGTCAGAGTCCTCGGTTTTCTTGATGTCGTCTTGGAGCTTCTTGACTTCTTCGTTGTATTTCTTCTTGGCTTCTGTCTTGATACTATCTCGGAGTTTCCCACCAGTAAAACCAAGCTCTTCTACCTTTTCAGTCTTGTCAAGAGCGTTCTGGTACTCTTTTTCGAGTTCCTTCATCTTGTCCTTGATTTCAAGGCGCTTCTTGGCGTTCTCGACCATTCGCTCGTTTGCAGCTTCAATCTCAGCCGATGCCTTGGCAATCTCAATCTGCTTACGGATCGCGTCCGTAGTCATGTTGATTGTGCCTGTGGCCTTGTCGTACTGGATATTCAAGCCCTCAATGCGTGAGTTAAGGGTTTCTGCTGCAGATGCAAGTTCTTTCTTCTGACTTGCGGTTTTGTTCTCTACCGCGTTCAGTTCGTCGATCTTCTTGACTAATCGCTCGTTATCCTCTGCTGTTGCTTGGATCTCGTTTCTGCGGTCCTTATAGGCTTCATTGCCTTTGTTTATGCTTTCATGTAGATCATCGAGGGATTGCTGGAATTCTTTTGCTTTTTCTTTGGCTTTCTTGGTTTCTTCGCTTTCCTGTGTTAACCAAGACACCAGGCCAGCGATAGCACCGACAACGATAAAGACTCCGCCAGACGATAGAGCTGCCAAAGCCCCAGCGAGTCCAGTAGTAGCACCCGTTGCTACAAGTGAGGTACTGGTTAGAGATACCAGGGAAGTGATAAGCGTACCAATCAGACTACCGATACCCTTGATAATGGATAGTCCCAGCATCGCACCTTTAAAGAGCAATACCGCACCTACGACACCAGCGAAGATTGAAATAAGCGGGTCTAATACAGGTTTAAGAAAGCCTAATACACTTACTAGCGACTTAACAACTGGAGTAGCACCACGAATAACACCAATAATAATGTTAAAGGTGTTATTAATAGCTTCTTTGATACTATCCAAGTGTTTGGCAATACTCTTACCAGTGACAGCCTTGCTCAAGTTGTCAAACTCGGTAATGACATTTGCGATACCTTTTGCTACGGCCAGGACGATATTGTTGAATGATGTCTTGATACCCTCAGAATTTTTCTTCGCCATCTCAGCAAATCCGTTAACTCCTTTATTCAGCTCAATCAGACGCTTACTAAAATCACTAAAAGTTATCTTGCCATCTTGTAAAGCCTTGTAGAGGTCATTCTGTGCCGATGCCCCAGCATAACCAAAAGATTCTGCTGTCTTCTGCAAGGCATAAGACATGGTTTCTTGTAGGGTCTTCCATGATTGCAAGTCAACCTTACCAGATGATAACATCTGGGTATACTGCGTTAAGCCACGGCTCGCTTCTTCCGTCGATGCTCCCGATGCAAGAAAGGCATTATTTAGGGCGATTGTTAATTTCGTAGACTGTTTAAGGTTACCAGTCATTGAGGTTAGTTTTTGAGTCGTAGCTACGACCGTATCAAGAGAAGTTGGTAAGCCCTCGATACCCTCAGCCAGTAACTTGGTAGATGACGCTACATCTTTTGAAGAGTGCCCCAGCGACTTCATGACTTTCGGGAAGCGTTGCAAGGTATCGAAGCGGTCAATAGCTTTATCCATTGACTGGCTTACAAGGTTCATTGCAGAACTGACAGCTTTAAACGCTACCGCACCGACTGAAAAGTTCTTGATTGCGTCCTTGATCTTGTCAAATTTTGACGCGCTCTTTTCAGCCTGGTCGCCTGTGGTTTTGATGATGTCTTTTAGCTTGACGAAACCGCCCCCACTTTGAGATGCGACTTGTCCGGCTCTATGGACTAGATCGGCGCTTACTTTAAAGCCATTTCCACCGGTTTTACTGATTGTGCCAGCTTCCCTTACTTTCTCGGCTGCCTGTTTAAAAGCATCACCGCCAGACTTAGAAAGCACACCGGCTTCTTTGATTTTAAAACTTGCTGACTTAAAGCCCTCTCCGCCTGTCTTGGCTTCGTTGCCAGAGGCCTTTACTTTTTCTGCCGCTTGCTTAAAGCCATTGCCAGACCGCTGGGCAAGATCAGAGCTTTCTTTTACTTTCTCCCCGGCTTGTTTAAAACCAGAACCAGAGCGCCCAGCTAAATCAGAGCTTTCTTTGATCTTCTCCCCAGCACGACGAAAGCCATTGCTAGAGGTTTCGGATAGTTTTGCACCCTCGGCCATACGGTCTCCGGCACGTTTAAAACCTTGTCCAGCTCTTAAAGCCTTGTCACCAGTAGCCTGAATACCATCGCCCGCGCTTTTGACTCCCTGGCCCGATCTTCGGGCTTCTGACTCTAAACGCTTCAAGGCATCTGATAGCTCTGTAAGTTTGCGCCCGTTAACCTGGACGTCAATTACAATTTTTCCATCTGCCATCTATTCATCTCCCTCCTTTCCGTCTAATCTATATTTATTTTGTAGCCGTCTCATTTTGGCCTTATACTCGCTACTATCGTTCTTTGAGGGTTTCCAAGACCGTATCTCTACCAATTGAGATACAGCCGTTCCCTCTGGTAAACCGTTAAGTAGCGCGATAAATTCGGGCCATGTTAGCCGGCCTTGTGCTTCAAAGAGGTTGATATTATACGCTTGCACAAAGCTCGCGTATATTTCCTGCGCGTCTACTTCAAAATCAATCAAACGGATATCTTCTTCCTCGTCCTTGGCTACCGGCATAGGGTTCCCGTGCCGATCATAAACCACGCGCTCTTTTTTAGTTTTCAAAAAATGCTCGTCGATATATTCCCATACGGCTACTATGTCCTCTGGATTGTCCAAGGCTTCGTCCGTCATCATTAAAACCGCTGTACGCATCTTCTCGAGATTATTCATGACTTCGTTGTCAAACATCTCAAAGACATCAAGCACCAGATCAAAGGAGCAGTCCACCTCATAGGTGCGTCCGTTCACTTCAAAGGAGTTCTGTATAGGCTCATTTAATTTCATGAGCAATCCTCCTTGTTATTTTTTGCTGGTCTTTTTTGTCTTTTTGGCTTTTGCTTTTTTAACAAAGGACTCAGCAACCGCACCCGATGCCTTGGCCCGTTCTTGGCCTAGACGGTCAAGTTCAGCACCCAGCAAGGTATCTACCTCATCAAATGCATGATCCAAAGCGTCAAGGTCTGGATAATGTTCATACAATTTAGCAAAGGTACCGTCCCCGAATAAGACATCATATTTAATCTCCGTCATTTTCTTCTGCATCTTAAAGGCTTCGTCAATAACTTCTTTGTTAACAATTCCCTCTTTAAGATCGTCAAATTCTCCGTTGTTGGAGCGTTCAATCAGCTCTAACTGATACTTGTTAAAGCGTTCTGCGATCTCTTCCTGTAGCGTTGCAAGCCGTGAGATATTTTCTAGTGATGTATCAAACTGCAGTTCGATTTCTCCGATATCGATCGGGATAAAGTTGCGTTTTAATTCGATTGAAATAGACATGTTTTTTCCTCCTTTAAATGCACAAAAAAGAGCGCTACCTAAACAGATAGCGCCCAATAATTCGATTAGACGACTGCTGAAATTTTTGGAAGTGAATTATACGAGATTTTGCAAGAAAATTCTTCGTATTCTGCAGCAGCGCCCGAACCAGCTTTGATATCAGATACGGTAGCGATTCCGACTGCTTGGTTCTTACCGTCAGCATCTACGATCTTATGCCATACAAGTCGTTCATTACCGAGTTTGTATTTAAGACCAGCGATGTGCTTCATGGCTGGGTCTTCCTTGTCGTATGTGCCTTTGAATGTGTAAGAGCCTTTAACAGATGTAACAGTAGTCTCTTCTGTACCGTCTCCGTCGTAGTAAGCTACAGAAGTTGTAGCCTCGTCTGTATCGTCTGCGATTTCTTCGATCCATTTCGCAAGTTCCAAATAAGTAGATTTTTCTGGTTCTACTTTTGGATCAGTTACAGGAGCGATGAAATGCCCACGTAGGGCGTTTTTATAACGTGCCATATATTAATTAATTCCTTTCTTTTTGCGGTTGAAAAACCGTGATGTTTGCTTGAATATCTTGTAAATAGATGTAGTAACCTTGCTCGTCTCTCTCATTGAGAAACGGCATTGCTACTTCTAGGTTATCGAATGCATACGATCCGTTAGCGCTTGGAATATCTACGAACAGATCAGACAGAGCTTCATTTACTGCCCACAAGCAAGTGTTTGCTTTTTCGTGGTCTTTTGTCTTAACTGCGATTTCAAACGGCAGTGATACATCTCTAGCCTCATCCATATAGATTTTATTGATCTTTCCACCAGCCAGTGGATAGACTACAAGGCTCTCGTCTTCGTCTAAATAATCCATACGGGACTTGATAGGGAGATCAAGAGAATTAACGAAAGCATTAAGTCTTTCTAAAAAATCATTTTTAGCATTCATAGTCCTAACGCCTCTCTTCCTTTATCTGCCCATTTGTCGCCATACAATCCTTTCGCTTTCAAATCCCATCGTTTACCAGTTCCAGCAGTTGTATACTTTTTAAAAGTAAAACTGCGATGCTTGTTGTAGGAGGAACCGTAAAATTGCGCCCTGGCATAGACTGTGTTATATACAATCTGATTGCCAGAAACATGGCCAGAACCTCGAAGATCACCGTCACGGAGAGGCACGAACCTTTCCATGTCCAACATCGCTTGGTTAGCGATAGCATACTCAGCAACTTTCTTTGCATTCGGACCGAACTTCTTATTAATCCGTCCTAGATCAACTGTGATACTAATTCCCATTAGATCACCTCGATTTCATAAGTAAGTATTCGCTTACTAATCGGGTGTCTGTTTGGAATGATCTTAACGATGATGTACTCTTGACCATCTACAATCAATTTTCCGTCGATGTAAGAGCGATCGATTTCAAAGTTGCAATAATCTGTATCGATATACAGCACTCCAGCAAATTGGTCCGTGCGGTTCTTACTTTTTCCAGACTTCTGTGATTGGACGTGTGAGGTACTCTCATCAAAACGGCAAGGATCGATATATAGATCGCCGCCGAATGTTTCTTTCCCCCACTCATCAATACCAACACGCTTTTTTATGATTGCTGTATCGACTAACATTCGCTTATCTATCATAAGACACCCCACTATAGCCAAAACCAGCCACTTTGAGCCAGTTTTCAGCATCAAGAGAGAGATTATACTGTGAACCTTTTGAAACACTCTGAGAGCCACTCTGATAGCTTACTGTGGTTCGTCCAACAGTCACGCTAGATAGAGATTGTTTCTCTTCTGCTGTAGCAATTCCAGAGCGATCCAGGTAGTAAATCTGATAAGCGATAGCGTTCTTTACTGCTTCTTTGCGTAGTTTAAAATCACTTTCGAAATCTCTGTAAGCGTAGAAATTATGAATGTACAGGTTTACAGTCATTTCTGCCCGCTTGTACAATTCATCGTATTTGTCCGTTTCGTCAAAGCCTAATTTAAGATATTCTGGATAGGTTAAGTAATCCATATTCTCACCTCTTCTATAAATAAAAGAGGTTGGATTATGCCTCAACCTCTTCCGTTTCTGTAGTTTCTGTGTCTGCTTTCTTCTTGCGACTGCGTTTCGGTTTCTGTTCCCCAGCTTCTGTGACTTCAATTAGTACAGTTTCACCAGGGAATACATCTGCCAACTTTTCGATTAATTCTTTAGCTGTCGCGTCGTCAAGTTCCACGACATCACTTTCTAACACTGTGATATCAAGATCTTGGAAGAAAACATTTTTAGTTGTCCTAAAAAGTGCCAATAGCTACCCCCTTTTAAACGACTGTACCAGTTACCTTAACAATCGCTTTCTTGTTATCTTCGAGTGCATACGTACCACCTTTAGCAGCAGCTTGCAATTTAACACCGTCGAAGTCTTCTGCCTCAACTGTACGAGCAGTAGAGATACCTACGAATGGAATGATAATTCCATCTGGTACGAAGTAAGCGACATCGCCAGATTCAAAGTATTGTTCTGGTGTTTCTACAAGGGCAAAGCCTTTGTATTTAGCAAGGCCATTCTCGTCAATAGATACGCTTGATCCTTTAGCAGAAGTATTTGCAGTCATATCTACGATTGCGTTGAACAATTCAGTGCGTAGATACAATGTAACAGGAGCGATCACTTCGTTGTTGCTGTAGTATGCTTTGATTTTGTTAACCAAAGTACGTACAGTAGCTTCTTGCATATCTGTGAGGGCTTCTGTTTTACCTGCAGCAGTTGACAAGAATTTACCGATACGTTTGCTCATTCCACGGGTTTGAGCTTCTGCGTTGAGTTTCAAACGATCAGCGATTGCAGCCTCAATGTTGTTGTTGACTGTGTAGCGGTCGATACCTTCGTGGATTGCAAGTGTGTAGTCGTAAGGTACATCTGTGTTGGTGTACTTGATTTCTTTCAATTCACCAAAACGAGATTTACCAGCCCCAGTTCCAAAACCACCGTCGTTAGCATCGGTTGAGTATTCACCCATTACGACAGGAGTTCCATTGGTTTTTACTGAAAATGCAGTAGTGTTTTCTTGTACACCGTCCAAAATTTGGATAGGAGACAAAGCGTTGATAAACGCTGCATTCACTCCGAATACAGTAGCGAGCATATCACGATATTGTTTCTCGTAGCGAGCAGCAGCTAGGTTGTTATTTGGCATAGATTATGTTCCTTTCTTATTTTTTCTTGCCATACGAGGCGATAATAGCCTCAAAAGGATCAACCTTGCCCTCTTCTTTAACCGATGGTGTGCCACCGACTGAGAAGCTGGGTTTAGGTTCTTCCTTGGGTTCTTCGGGCACATTCCCGAATTGCGGATATTTAGCAAGGACTTCTGAGATTGCATCATTGATTGTCACATCATCAGTCACCTTACTTTGAGCCAGTGCAATGACATCATCGACAGCATCAGAGCGTACACCAAGCGTAAGAGCTGCATATTTAGCAGTCAGTTGTTGGTTTTCCAAGCGCATCGCTTCAAGTTGCTTTTCCTTGTTAGCGATCGCCTCAGATTGTTTCTCTGCTTCTGTCTTCTGTGAGTCTTTCCACTCTCTCAACTGTTCGAAACCTTCTTTAGCACTCTTGACATCTTCAAATCCCAGGCTTTTAAAGATTTTCTCCTGTGCTTTTTTAGCTTCTTTGGCCACCAATCCATTTACTTCCTCTTGTGTAAATGTCTTAGTTTCCTCTTTTGCAACTTCGGCAGTTGCCACCTCTCCAGCATTTACAGGCTGGTCTGTTGTTTGGATTTCTTCGGACATTACTTGCCCCTCCTAAATTGTGATCTTCCATTCTTTAGCGACTGTGGATAAAGTCGAAAGCGCCCAGTGGGTAACGATCCCGCAAGAGGTAAGAAATAAGGAGGAAACAACCTCTTATCCAAAAATGAGCGCAAAATAAAAACCGCATGAATTCTCATACGGTTCCTTATAACAATTAAGTAGCAGTCTATTCCTGCTAGTCAAGATGCTGGATCACCTCCTATTTTAAAGCATAATAAAAGCGCCTAGATCATTCTAAGCGCTAATTATTTACAAAGCTAGACCGCGTTTTTTCAGTTCATCCATGACAAGAACTTCATCTTCTGGAGAAACCCATGTGAAACGCAAACGAGCGAGTTCTTCATCAGTCATTTCAGAAGGGGTTAATGGAGCAGGCTTTTTGAGATTCCAGCTACTTACTTCTTTTAATGCTTCTTCCAAAATCATAGGCTTTACTCCTTTCTTAGATTCATTTCAATGGTAATATTATCCCCTTTTCGTTTCATGTTAATTATATCATATTTCGAACCTTTTGGAAGGATAATCTCGCTCTCTCTATCGTTATCGGTGAAATAAATTTCAGCATTTTTAGGAATGTTGATAATGGTTTTAATAGGTCTATCCTTAAAGAAATTGTATTTAGGAATATAACTAGTAGATGTATAGCCATCATTGTCGAAAGTAGCTTGTCCAGAATTAAGAGCAGACTCAATGCTATCATGCTTTTTCAAAAGACTAGCGTTCTTTCTAAGGATAGAATTAAAATACCCCTCATCGTCAAATCTATTGACTTTGATATTTTTTAGAACTCTATTTCTCTTGATAACCCCATCCAATGTATTGACTATATTCTGATACTCAGACGGCATTACATTTTTATCTCTCAAGTATTTATTGATAGCAAAACTATGAGGTGTACCAATATATCCCAAACCTTGAGGATTCTCATCTGCATAAATAACCTTACGCTCTGCTTTAGTGATTTTTCCTCCAACCTTTTTGAAAGCTGGAATCTCGCCTTCTTTGATGTAATGATGTTCTGCCAGCTTCTTTCTAAGTTGAGCGGTTTTCTTAGCATCTGTATATGGACCTTTGTAGTATTTTTCTCTCGCATAATCACGATGAAGAAACGGCTTATCTTTAAGAAAATCACGCATAGCACCTTGCTGAGTGCGTATCTTACTCTTGTACTTATCTATAAGATCCTTATCACCTAACTTATTGGCAATATCTAATTTTTCTTTACTGTCTCTTATAGACCGTTCTAATGCCCTTTGTTTAGCCTGTACATTAGCATTTCTAATTGCATCTTCTGGTGTAATGTTTTTAACATCATCGCCCAAATCTGGCATGTCATTGATGCCGATTACAAAAGGTGTCAGATAGTGTCCGCAGTTGATGCCAAGACAGCCTGCTGGTGTACCGTAGCCATGATCTGCCAGTGATAGGACGCTGTAGCCACCCTCTTCTCTTGCTTCACCATACGTTACAATGTGATGTTGCAGAGGAGCGCAAGCCTCTCTCGCAGTTGCTTTCTTTGAGTAGTAAAAGGTATCAATACCCAGCTCGTCCGCTGGTTGTGTGCGCATCTGGCGGTATACCCTACGTGTCGTAGTTTTAACAACTGTACGTGCGTAGTTGTCAATGCGCCAGTTCTTCCCTCCTCGGTCTTTAAACCCTCTAAATCCGACTTCCTGCCATTTTATGACAGTTTCAGCAATCGCCTTGTCTGGTGTGGCAACACCAGTCGCAACTTTAGCGACCGTCTCCTTAGCGATATTACGATAAACCTCGTTAACAACATTTGGCAGTGTTGTATTGATTATGTTATTAATGTCACCGCTCGCTTGCTCTAAATAGGCTTCTAGTTGTTTTTGTACGTGGCTTGTGTCAAAGTGAGGATCTTTATTTAGATCCTCCAAGAGTTGGCTCTTGGTGTCCGTGTATATCTTTAGGCCTTCACCCTCAATGACATTTCTTAGTTGCTCTTCCGTGATATCCGTATACTTAGATATTACTTTAAGATTGTGTTCGTTGAGCGCGTGCATCTGATTGAGTTTCTCTAGTTGCCAGATGTAAGGATTGTCTGTGAGCGATGTTGTCCCGCGCTCCAGAAGCCTATCTACCATCTGCTCAAAGAGTTCGACAGTTAACTTATGATAGAGATCAGCAAGACGACTCGATCCAAGTTCTAACTGTTCGTCATTAAATTGTATCGGCAGCCTCTTGCTCATTCCTTATCATTCTCCGTAAATTTCAATGTCTGTTGTATCACGCTCAGAATTGGCAGTAGCCATCGTTTCGTTGTTGATACGTTGTACCATTTGTCCAGCTTCTTCCTCTGTCAACTTCAAAGCGCGTTGAATTGCTGTCTTACGATCAACCAGGCCACTTGCAAGAGCTTTCGTCCAGTATTCCAACTCATTGTTGCGGTCGGTAAAGACACCATCGTCCAGATTAACACTGATCTGCTCCATCTCTGGAATAGGACCGTTGTAAAAATCGTAGAGTGATCCGAGTTCACAAATCGAAATAACCAACTCTTTCAAAGACTGCTCGACCAAAGACACAAGACTATTGCGCATTTGGTAAGTGTCTGAGTTTTCACTTACGATTTCTGTCGCGGTTTTCATACTCTTACCATCGAAGCTAAACATCCCAGCAGATACACCAATCTGCATTTCAAACAGTGACAACCCCTCGTTGATAGCTTTAATGTAGTCCTCTGACCGGATAGGAGTCGTTAGGTCTGTGATGTTAATAGATCCGTCAAGGCTCCCTGTATCAAACTTATCGTATACATTTTGATTAGGATCAAACTTACGCGTGACTGTGACTTTCTCATTGCGTGAGTTAAACTCTGTACGTACTGTCTGTTCTGGAACTGCTACCCTACGCTGTCCCATCTTGACCTCCCACTTGAATTCGTCATAAGTGGTGTTGATAAAGTCGATTGTACTCTTAGCATTATCAAAGATAGACAGGCCTAAAGGACTGTTAATGTCTTTGTTATTCATGCCAGCAGTCTTTAAGTAAGTGAATAGCGGACGACTCAACCCTTTAATTGTCGTTGTTTCATCTAACTCCTCGTAGAGTTCAGACAATGGCACACGATCACCCACTCGATCCTTAACCTCTGATCTGTAGAGTTCATTAGTGATTGTATATTCCTCTTCATTCTTCCACTCATGGAATTCAATCAAAGTATAATATACATTCTTTTGTCCCTCTGACTTGATTGTTTTGGTAACAATAGCAGCACTCGATACATCTTGCGTATTAGATCGCATAGGCAAGAATACAGGAGCTTGTACGAATGCAATTTTGATTTTATCACCATCAACATAAGGCCGCATGGCAAGTCCACCCAGGGCAAGACAGCTCTCAAAATAACGCTCGAAGTTCTTATTAAAGCGGTCGTTCAGCAACACGCTTTGCACGTACTCGTTAGCATCACTTACAGTTTCATCTACTGTGATTGTAGCCTGTTCATTATATACAAGGCTTGCAATCTTCTTTGCTGCAGTCCGTCCGATTGGTAAGTGATTGAATGGTCGTTTAACCATGTCGCCATTTGTATTCATGAACTCCACATCATCCCACTTGGACTGATAATATCGTAGATTGCGCATAATGCGTTTGTATTCTTCCTGGCTTACTGCAATTCGTGGGTGTTCCGTGATATTGCCTAGCGATTGTTGTTGCATCGCATACTGTCCTCTCTTAAATATATTTACTATTCGTTGTATAATTCCCATTTAAATTAAACCTTTAAATTAAGATATCGTGCGTTATCAATTACAAAATATTGCAGAGCATCACACGTATGGTCGTCTTCCTTGATAACTTTCGGATCGTCGTTCATAATGCTTCTTTCATCCCATTGATACTTCTTGTGCTCTTCCACAAAGTATTTCAAGTTGTTTTCTGTAGGCAAATAAAAAAAGCGTCCTTCTGCTAGAAGCGACTGGACGAACTCAGTCATGACGATTTTCTTTTTCTTAGCTACTGGATGCCAGCGCACGCCATAGTCTTCATAGTATTGGTTTCTCAGTGCTCCCTCCGCACTATCTATTGTCATATTCAAAATAGGCGCATTAGGAAAACGTTTCGCTTTCTCCTCCAAGTAGTCATGCAACTCCTTAGACAAGATGCTGGGTGCTTTCTTGTACGTCTTACCCGCTGGACTGTAGTAGTAGTTATCAATTAGATAAACTCTGTCAGCACTCGTCATAACTAAATGCAAGCAAGTTGTAGCAGACTGTTGGTGCCCGCTATCAACTGCGAAGAATTGTCCGATTACACGTTCATTCTCTGGTATTTTATCAATTTCTTTGAACAATTCCATGTTGTAGACATTTGTACCAAGGCCAACTGGTTCACCCAGGTAAATGTACCGGTAGTAGTCGTAGTCGTTCTCTTTAATACGTTCAATATCTTCCAGCATTTGTTCTGTAACAAAGCCCAGCTCATCGTTCAGATAAGATGATGAATGCACCAGATAGTTATCGTTGTCTGCCAGCCTATCCGTCCATTCATTTATCCAATTATAAGGATTGCGGGGCGGATTGTAAGACCAGAAAAACTTAACAAAAGCAACGTCTGGGTGCTTCTGTCGCATAAAGGTCACATTCGACTGGTCAAAGTCTTCTTCACTGCTAAACTCTGCAGCTTCCTCATACCAGACCGCTATGATGTTCCCGATGTCATTTGACTTTAGTTTTTGGAAATCGTCTTGACCGTAGAAATAGAAACATGATCCCGTGAGTGTATCCTGTATTTTAAATGGCGATACAGTAGCCTTGAACCGTCCAGACAAGCCAAACTTATTCAAAGCCCATTGTATTTTAAGGAAGACGCTATCCCGAATAGTGTTACCGACTTTACGGATAACGACCACATTCGCCTTTTTGCCAGCTATCAGAAACGGTACAATCATAAAGACCAGTAGCAAGGCTATCACTGAAGACTTGAAAGAGTTACGACCACCTTTTAACACATTATAAGGTTTGCTGGTAGTCCAGACCTCTTTAAAATGCGGGTTAACATTGTCTTGGATCCTAACTTCCATCTTTAGACCACGCATCTATAATTGTTATGTTCATGTCTGAGCCGATCCCCTGTTCCGTTTGTGTCTTCAGCTTCTCAATTTCAAGTAACATCTTCTTGTCTTCCAGCTCCAAATCATGAAATGCCATGCTATTCATTCCCTCGATAGCAGAAAGGAAAGCATTCGAGTTAGCTTGCCTTACACCGTCGTTTTCGATGCTTGCTCTAGCCTTATTTTTTAACCATTCATACTCACTAAAAGCGCACTCTCTCGACCATAACGACATATTAGAGAACTCTTTAAGCAATTCCCTGTACCTTTCCCGAATCTTTACCTCTTTAAATAAAGTCGAAGCCTTGCTATCAATGGAACTCTCTAGCATATTATCCGTTTTGTACGCTTGCTTGTATGCCTGTCTTTGGGATAATCCAGCGATTAGCCCTTGGACAAACATTTCTTGTTTTAATGTTAATCTACCCAATCACTGGACACTCCTTTCGGACAAAATAAAAAAGATAGGCTTTGGGAGTTAGCCTATCTATATAGCCGGGGCAGGAATCGAACCTACATTATACGGGTGAAAAGTCCGTTACTCTAACCGTTGAGTTACCCAGCAACCTACTATAAAGAGACAACCAAATGGCGCAGGTCCTTCCTACTTCATTGGATAATACTATAATACCACCCAATACAGCGCTTTTACTCCCTACTTTCTTTCAATTATCTCCCAGAAATCTATACTCTAGCAATTCCCCTGCTTTATAAGCCTCTGCGAACTCTAATAATGCCCGATCCAGCAATCTATAGTATTCACTTTCTGAATATCCTAGACTTGGATAAATAGCCTTGTCTTGTCTAAATCTCACTCTGCAATATCGCTCAATCAAAATCTGTGATAGATTGAGATCAGACAGCCGGTTAATAGCTGATGCCATAAGCTCCAGTTCTTGCTGGGCGCTTACCCGTCTAATAACCATCTGCTCAGTTTGACGGCTGGGCGAACTGGGTGCGCTCTTTGGCTCTAGCGAGTAAGTAGCTGTGACTTTTGGGCTGTATTCTTCCCCAGCGATTCGTAATAGTACGCGGTAGTTCTTGAGTGTATTGTCTGCGTTCTCCTTTGTTTTGTTTTTTAGCACTTCTCCGAAAAGCATTCAATCCCACCCTTTCATTTTAGATATTAAGTCCAGCGCTTCTAATTTCCGTCTTAAACGACGTTCTCGCTTGCGTTCTTCATTCCGTCGATAATTATAATTATCTTGATAAAATTGCTCAACCAAGTCCTCGCTAGACCGTCCTGGGCCTACTTTATCAAGTGACTCTTTCATACATTCATAGAGTAGATCAGTTTCGACAAACCCTACAAACTTCGCGATAATTGCAGATGATGGCATTCTGTTTTGTTTTTTGTATTTCTCATATCGCGCACCGTCCTGATAAGCATTATGACTTTTCGCGGTTTTAAAAAACTCGTAAACAGATTCAAACTCAGCTATCGCCTTGTCTGCTTCCTGGAAAAATTCTTTTTTCAATTCCATCGTCTTCCCCCAGTCTTGATCGTGATTAGTTCAGCATTTTTCATAATATTGTCCATAATGAACTGACACAATTCTTCTGGTGTCAGATCACCCTCCAACTCCGTTCTCATCTGCTACCTCCTGTAATTGCCAGGCCATACGTGAATTATAATCATTGTTCAATTTGTTTATAATCACGTCTTGCATGACATTTTTTTCTTCGATCTTCTCGAGTTCGTCCCTTTGTGTTTGTATCGTTCGCTGTAGATCGCTGTTGCTCGTTTCAAGCACTCGTACCCGTGAGTTAAGGTTGACGCATACAGCGATTAGGACAAAAAGGATAAACGCAAAATTCGCACGTATCAGCTTATCATTATTCGTCATCGCTTGTCCTCCGAGATCAGATCTTTGTAAAATTGACCTATACTGTCAATTCTTACATAGTCTCCGTTGCCAGTGAGAATATGTGTACAGCACCGATCTCCACCATCGTCAAGTACCAATTTTAAACACCGTTCACCGAATAAAGCATACTCGGTTACAGCAACAATTTTTGAGGTATTTACAATGAATTTAGTAAAAAACTTTTCAGGTTTTTCTAAACCTAGCATTAAAAATTTCATCATTTCTCCTTTCTACTCTTAAACGCAATCACACTAGCCCAGATCAAACCAGAGAGCCAGACTGCTGCAAATAATAAATAAATAAAGTTTTGTAGGTCCATTAGTCGTCCTCACTCGCATTGTAAACTAACATTAATCACGCCAGTTATTCGATTGCTTTCGATTAACGTCTTTAAACTAGTGCCATCACCAAAGTACACCGATGTAGTTTCTTCTTCCCACTGACTTTTAGTGTATGGATATCTGTCTGGTCGTGTCATTCTGTCACCTCCTATTTTTTGTTATTTTCACTGCCTAAAAATATCAATATCACCCAGAAGAAGGACCACATAAGGTCCGAGAGTGACTTTAGAAACTGTTCTAATGTCATTCTACTACCTCCAGCAATTCAGGATTTTCGTAAATGTTGCCGATAATTTCAGCCGTTTTAGAAAACTCCTTCGCACCTTCCTCAAAATCGTCAATGCTCATTCCGTCTCCGAAAAAACCTTCTCTGCCATCAAGGACTGTATAAAATCCAAGTGTTGGATGTCTCTTTATATCTACTACATCTATGTTATATCTAATAATATCCCCCTCAAAAATTTCTTTACCATTCTTATCAACTAGCCCTGTTGATTGCATGAGGTTAAGGTCATTGTTTACAATCCATGAACCAGCAACATCGTCCTCATCAATAATCCAAATGTTGCCATCACAAACCATCACTTCTTCTGGTTGATACATACGAGTTAATGACCCGCTATCATACGCTCTAAATTTTGGAATCATTCTTCCACCTCCTCTATTTCAATTCCTTCACAAGAATAAATCCATCCAAACCCAGCCTCTTCTGCCACACTCATTCGATCTCAATCCCTGGACAATCAAACACCCAGCCAAAGTTAGCTTGTTCAAGATATTCTTTTGTGAAATCCGTTTTAAAACCATGCTGAAAATGAAGTCCTGTCTCGTCATTACATAAGTATTGGCCAGTGCCTTTTAACCTCACTTTAACTAACTCCTCTTTCTCGACTTCGTAGCCGTCAAGCCATGCACGGGCAAAGATTTCCATGTTGTCATCTTCTCTAAACCAATAATCAAGTTTTTTTTGGTTTGAAGAAATGCCTTCCATTGCACCGAATAAATGGAAATCATCATCTTTACATTCCTCAATCCAATCCGCAACAAACTGCGGTACTACCGGCTTCTGCGGTTCGTCTAGTTCAGAAGCGAGTTCTATTACTGCGTCTATTTTGATGTATTCAGATTTATTACCAAAAATATTTTTCAAGGATTTCATCCGTTCAATAAATTCTTGCTTATTCATTAACATCAGTCAAATCCTCCTCTTTTACGAATGAACCATCAATCCATTTACCTTTTCGATCTTTGATTTCGTTATAAGCTCCAGTGAAACATTCTAGAAATTCATAACCTAAAATATTGCTGATTGATTTCAAGTAGGCTACAATGCGCACAAGTTAAATTCACCCGTTGTGTTTACTTCATTTTTGCGAGTAAATTGAAATTCACTGGCATTCTCAATCAGCAACTCAAAACAGTCTTCAATACTGTTCGCTTTGGATCTCGATGCCTTAATTAAAATATCAACCGGATCAAGTTCAATCATCATTGCAAGGCCTACGACAACCACCGCACAATCACCAATGCTGTCCTTTGTGAGTTGTTCTTTTTGCTTGGCATATCCTGCACATAGCTCGCCCAATTCTTCAAATAGCTTGAGCGTCTGTTTAAATACATTTCCCTGCGTGATATCCCGGTCAATAAACCATTGCCTGGTTAGCTCGGTTAGTTCCTCGATTTTATCAATATCCATCTATCATATCCCCCTCGATTTCCTTTAATTTCTTGTCTATGGCTTTAATTTCCTTGTGTAGCCATTCGCGATAGTTGGCGCTGTAGTGATGCCCTCGCGTATTGCTAATTGTTTTAAGCTGTAGTTCCTCACTCAGCCGTTTCTCATAGATACGCTTAGACCGTAGTAGATTTTCCTTTTCCATGTCAAATACCTAAACGATGATTTTCTAAACCGTCTCTAAAACGGTACATTTCTTCAAAATATAGCCCGATCAAGATTGCGTCCGCTTCATCGTCCTTAACATCTTTATTAAATTTATCTGCCACGATGTCAATTGCTTGCTGTTTCAAAACCTGCCGGCCTTTGCCTTTAATCGCAAAGTGCTTTCTCCAAGTTCTAACATTGACGAAGTAGACACGGTCCGCAATGAGCCTGGAAATGATAATGCCCGTTGCAATTCCGATTTTAACCATCGTCTGCTGGTTGCCACCTCCGACATTGTTCTGCTCGATCACAATCTCTTTAAAGGGTTTGTTATATTTTAAAATCAACCGTGACTGAATAGCTTTCAGCTTGTTCGCCATTTGTAAGGCCCGTTCTAAAAATGTGCCTTTAGGTTTGACAACCCCACTGTCTTAGCTAGATTTTCCATAGATTTGTTAGTTTCCTCATCTTCTTTTTGGTAAACCGAAGCAAAGCGAATATCGTCGGTTAATTTAGCGGTAAATGTTAATGATCTGTCATTATTTTTATATTCGGCCAAAAATTCGTTGTTGTTATCTTTTGCGATTGCGTAAAATTCCTTTTGTTGTTTCATGTTATTTCTCCTTTTTTACATTTTTAAAATGGTAAATCATCATCCGAGATATCCATAGGGCTCGTATTAGCTGCTGCCTGCCGTGAGAAATCCGGCTGGCTGTACCCTTGCGACTGCCCCGCTTCACGATCTTTCCGGCTTTCCAAAAGCTGGAATTGTTCTGCCACCACTTCGGTCACATAGACCCGTTGGCCTTGCTGATTTTCGTAGTTGCGTGTTTGTATCCGTCCTGTGATACCAATCAAAGCACCTTTCTTGGCCCAATTCGCCAAATTTTCCGCCTGTTGTCGCCAGATCACACAGTTGATAAAATCCGCTTCACGCTCTCCGTTCTGACTTTTGAAATTACGATTGACAGCCAGTCTAAAGGTAGCCACCGCTTGATTGTTTGGAGTGTAGCGTAGTTCTGCATCGCCAGCCATACGGCCAACGAGGGTTACTGAATTAATCATATTTAATCTCCAATCAAATTATTCAAAGTCACGATACTGTTTAATTTCTTCTGGCTACGGCAATAATCGCAATGACCGCATGCCTTAGGCTCCATCTTGTGCTGGATAACATCCCAGACTTCCTTAATGGTTTCTTTCACTTCTTCCAAACCTTCCTCAAGCCATTCTTCATCAATCCGAATCACTTCCTTGTCTGGTACTTCTTCCTTGCTGACTGCTATGATGATAGGCCTAAACTCATCGCCTGTCATTTGTCTCAGTAGATCTCGATAGATTGCAAGTTGGGAATGATACCCAAATCCTAAAATGTTATTGACTGCTGTCGGCACCTTGCGTCGTAGGTCAGCGTTCCACTCCATATCATAGATAGACTTCATTGTCTTTAAGTCTGCGAAATACCCTTGCGTCAAGTTCACACTGTCCAGTTTCCCTTTAAACGGCACCCCCTCGATTTCACCATACACGATCATTTCTTTTTCAACATTTTCAGTTGAACTGCCGTGATACAAGCGATTGAAAGAGGGATCATCTTTCAGCGATGCAATCATAGAGTCACCGATTAAAAACTCTTTCTTAAGTTGCCCTTTGGTTTTACCAGCCTTTGAAATCAACTTGTCGCCGTTTTCGTTCAGAAACGCTTCATGCGCTTCTTGACTTTCAAAGTAGCTATGTACGTAGTTTCCTAAAAGCAGGGGTGTTTCATCTCGTGTCTTGGTCCAAGTGCCACCCTCTACAGCGAGGGCGCGAGCTGGGCATTTTAGAAACTGCTTCATTCGCGAATAGGACAGGTACTCTTTGTCTTGGTAGTAATTTTCTTGAGTTAACTTTTTCATCATTGCTCCTTAATATTTGTCGTGTTACCTTCAAATAGTCCGAGTTCTTCGTAGACACCGTCGCTAGCTTCTAAATCATCATCAGACGTTTTCAGAGGCTCGCTGTTCTCTTTTTCTGGTTCGCTAGTATTATCTACTGATTTGTCAGTTAAGAAGCTCTCAAGCGTTTCTGTTGCTTCTGTCGGGGTGACGTCCTTCACGCTATTTTGAACATTGCTGTCCACATTATCGTCAATAATTGCTTGTTGCATTTCGATTGACAAGGGAGCATAGGTAGAAAGTAGCTGTTTCAATACCGTTTTACGTGCCATTGCGTCAAAATCTGTCTGCCATGGGCTGGATTTACCACTGAATGATCGGCTGTACTTCTTACCATGTGCTAGAACTCGATCCTTAGTCCAAAATAGAGTTTTTTCAAAACCATTAGAAAGTCGCATGAATGCAAAGTATCCTGCCACCTCCTCGTTCGCTTTTGGTAGGGCCGTCATGTCAACTTCCAGGTCTTCGGTTAGTGGATTGTATCCCTTAAACTGGCTCGCGTAGATTTCACCAGCGTTCAGTTTCACAATTTGACCGCTACGCTGTGCGAGTTGGATCAATCCTTTATATCCAAGCTGGAATTGAGCCTCTGATCCGTAAGGCACGATGTAAGCAAATCCAAGGTTAGGGTCAATAGGCAGGTCGAGTGTAGCAGCCTTCATCGCTGCATTTAGCACGCTTGTATTTGTTGCTTTGGCAAGATGGCTGTTATTATTTACGATTGATAACAGGCTGGTAACAAACTGTGTTTCACGGCCATTAACTACCGATTTCAGTTTTTCCAAAACCACTGGACTGTTAAAAGCATCCTTTGGTGCCATTAAATCAAAATTATTTCTACTCATTTTTCATTTCTCCTTTTTTAATTTTCTTCGTAATGGATCCAGCGACCATTCACACAATACCAATCGTCTGGATCTCTGTGATCTTCTTCAATTTCCGGTTGTAGATAGTCGCGGTCATAATCAAATGGAAACATCGCTGTGCTCCTTTAATTTTTTGTAACTGTCCCAGCTCGTAGATTTCAAGCTGTTCAGTAGCTTCTGCTCTGTCTTGATCTGCTTCTTGTACTGCAGAACCCATGCCGTGTACTCATCGTCATTTTCTGCAAAATAGTAACCGCGAGGAAGTGATCTGCTGGCCACGATAGGCACCGAGTGATTAAGCCGTAGTTCTGCGATGCCACCGCGCACCTTACGGACTGATAAGTTTGTCATTTTGGCAATGTCGCGAGTTGTCAGTACGTTCGCCCGTCCTACTCGAATACAGGCTAGTATTAGCTGTAAGCGTTCGTTCATAGCTTACCCTCCTCTTGATATCTCATTAAGACCTCTTGATACTTTTTCAAAAGTTGTTTTTTTTGGTTAAGTTCCTCCCGTAGCTTTCTGTTATCGTTCAAGGTTACTCGAAGTATATTATTCTTACCCTCTAGGTCGATTTTCTGGAAATGTATCTCTTGCTTTAATGCTTTAATTTTTTTGCTATAAAACATCTGCTGCGCTCCAGTCGTTGTCTGAGTGTGAGTGCTTGCGTGCATAAGCTAGATCTGCTTGAAATGCTTGATAGCCCTCGTTAAATTTCTCTTGTAGATCTTCCTCGTACTGTTGCATGATTGCGTCCTGCTTAGCTTGACGGGCTTTCTTGCGTTGCGCACGTTTAAAGTCCCAGACAGCCCCAGCAAACCCTGCTGTAAAAAATGTTCCTGCAATTGTCATACAGGCCAAAATATCGTTATACATTTCATATCTCCTTATTAATTCGTCTGATTGCGTTATAATATCCGCTGTCTTTTGGTATCGTGTACCCTGTTAGGTCGTCTACTTGGCTACCGTCCGCCATAATATTGATTATGCGCGGTCGCCATTGATTTTTTAATTTCATTTTGTTATAATTCCTTTAGAAAAGTTTTATCTCTCGACCGCTTGGGGTTCCCTTCTCCAAGGGGTCTTTTTTATGCTCTGCCAGCTAGCCGGCAAGCGTACAGGTCCATGATCTTACCTCTGGCACTATCTGGATCACTCGCTAGTAACTTAGCTTTAATTTCATCCGAAAGCTCGTAGCAAGTAGCTTCGAAGCCCTCAATCATTTTGTCAATCAAAACGGCAATTTCCTCCTATCTTCTGCGTTGTCTGGGTACTTAAAGTAAAGGTCCCGGCCTCCTTTTGTGATACGGCTTCTTAGACCATCGTCATACGCTTCTTTCATCGCCTTACCGCCCATATTAGTAGTGATAATCGTTTTATCGCGATGATCTAAAAGCGTGTAGAGAAAGTCTTGCTTCCACTGTCCGCGGTCACCCTTTCCCAAATCGTCAAGAATTAGGAAGTCAACCTTAGTCAGTAGATCCAGCCAGTCATTAGTTGACATAGACCCTTTCTTGTCAAATCCACCTTGTATCTTCTGAAATAGAGTGGGTACATTGACAAACAAGATACTCTTAGGAATTTTATTCGCTTTGAAGTCTGCGTTTAGCTTTTCTGCGATTGCTAGTGCGAGGTGTGTTTTACCTCGTCCAGCTTCGCCCATTATCAAAGCGTTTCCTCGTCCGTCATGTAAATAATGATGTACCAGCCGTAAAGCGTAGTTCTTGGCTTTTTCGTCAATCTCATTTGATACCGTGAAAGTCTTAAAGGTTGCGTCTTTCATCTCTGGTGGTATGATGCTGTTCTTATCAAAAACATCGTAAGTCTTTCTTAGGATTGTAGCTGTGTGAGCCTGTCCTATCTTCTGCTCTTCTTCACGCGCCATCTTATCCCTTTGACACTCTGGGCAAAAGGTTCTGTTGCGTTCGTCTTGTAGTGGTACATCGTCATTTAGAGACCACTTAAAGCAAGAATGTATAGAGCAAGTTTCTTGTTCGTTGATATGGTAGACCAGCGGTAAATCCATGCTGTCACCCCCTAGAA
>ERZ772786.271-NODE-271-length-21171-cov-3.692461_pt1 | contig 21171 bp, 22 predicted proteins | sample MGYA00511473_ERZ772786 | MGnify/ENA primary metagenome ERZ772786 (study PRJEB29015, sample SAMEA2738025) | human oral metagenome | biome: human oral; feature: human-associated habitat; material: saliva | place: China | collected 2252 ...
TCACGGTCATTAAGTCCATCACCAAAGTTCATCATGTTCTCAGCTTTCAGACCAAGTTCTTGTAAAACTTTTTGACAGCCGATTGCTTTAGAACCTTCCATTGGAACAATATCTGAACTGTTTGGATGCCAACGAACCAAACGAATTTTATCGGATAAAGTTTCTGGTAATTCTAATTGGTCATCATGGTCAGAAATTGTCAACATTTGATAAATTTCATTTGTTTTATAATAATTGGGATTTTCTTCCAATTCCGAATAAACTGGACCAATTGCATCACTAGCAATTTTATCCCATTTTGAAATTTTCAAACTATCCGCAGCTACAAAAGAATATCCACTTTGTTCATTTTTCAGCCAAGTGATAATTTCTTCAATTAATTCCTTCGAAAAAGTATTTTTATATAATACTTCTCCTGTTTGTGCATTTTCAACATAGGCACCATTGATTGCTACATAGAAATCTGGTTTTAATGCCCGAACTTCTGGAACAACTCCGAAAAGATTTCTTCCCGTTGCAATTCCTGTCATAATCCCTTTTTCACGAAGTTTATAAAAAACTTCAGTGATTGATTCAGGCATGAAAGCTGAATCTTTGACCCTCAAAGTATCATCAATATCAAAAAAAATGATTTTTATTTTTTGAGCTTTTTCTAATATTTTTTCCATCTTTTTTTCACTTTATTTTTATTTGTACATTTTTAATTATATCATATTTATTACTTGTTTTTCCTCAAGTTTAAACTAAGTGATGTTGAATAGCATAAATTGTTGCTTGAGTTCGGTCTGATACTTCAAGCTTATTAAAAATATTAGAAACATGAGTTTTGACTGTTTTTAAACTAATAAAAAGTTCGTCAGCAATTTCTTGATTAGAAAGTCCCGTCGCAAGTACTTTTAATACTTCTAATTCTCTTTTTGATAAATCATCATATAATTCATGTTTTCGATGTTTTTGTTGAGCAATCTTTTCCTTGACAGCATCGGAAAGGACATCTTCTCCATTGGCAACTTTTCTGATTGCAGATGCGATATCAGCGGCTTGTGATGTTTTAAGAATATAACCTTTAGCTCCGGCAGCTAAAGCCGGAAAAACTTTTTCGTCATCAATAAAACTCGTTAGAATTAAAATTTTTCGTTCTGGATTTTTAGCTAAAATCTTTTGCGTTGCTCCAATTCCATCAAGTCGATCCATTACTAAATCCATGAGAATAACATCAGGGTCAAGCATTTCAGTTTTTAAAAAACCTGACTCGCCATCGGCAGCTTCACCAACCACTTCGATATCGGGTTGAATATTCATGAAACTTGATAAACCTAGTCGCACCATCTGGTGGTCATCAACAATTAAAAGTTTAATTTTTTCCATTTTGTTCTTTCTAAATACGCATCATTTTTAAAGGCTCGGCTTCGCTTTAGGGATAATGATTTCAACAGTTGTCCCCGCTCCTGGTGCCGAGATTACTTTGGCATCTCCGCCGATTAATAAAGCACGTTCTTTGATATTGGCTAAACCGTAACTGGCCGTCTTATCACTAGTAGAAACATCAAAACCAACTCCATCATCAGCTATTTTCAAGAAAATGTTTCCAAGTGATTCTCTTAAAGAAACTTCAATGTGCTCGGCTTGCGAATGACGCAAAGTATTCGATAAAATCTCTTGAGCCATTCGAAATAAATTGTCCTCAACATTACTTGTTGCTTCAATATCAGCCAATTTAACCGTAATATTTGCTGATATTTTCGCTTGGAGCTCGTCTGTCAGTGCTGACAGGCCTTCTGCTAGACTTTTACCATCTAGTTCTACTGGTCTAAGATGTAGTAAGAGCGCTCGCATTTCATTTTGTGCAGAATGGAGCACTTTTAAAACTAATTGTGTCTGTGTTTCAATTTGTTCTTTAGTCAAATTTTGTGTCGAACCAGCAACAGAGGATAAAATCATTGTCGCTGCAAAAAGTTCTTGACTGACAGAATCATGAAGTTCACGTGAAATTCTTTTACGCTCTAATTCAATAATTTCAGCTTTGTCAGCAGATTTTTGCTTAGATAATTCTTGGAGTTCAGCTGACATATTCATAATTTTATCATGAACGACTTGTAATTCAGGAGATTCAGGTTGTTGATTTTCTTCTAAAAGTTTAATATCATCTTGAAATTTTTGTTGAATAGCCATATTTTCAATATGATTAAAAAGGGTAAAAATCAGCGCAAGTAATCCTGCAACTGATATAAATATCCATAAACCATAGAAATTATCTCGAAGTTCCCTAATAATATTAGCGGTATTTAGTCCCCCTAAAGGTTGACCACTATTCATCATTATAAATAGAAGAAGATACATAATAAGGATGATACTAAAAACTGCTAAAAAGGTTGTGAAAAGTGATTTTTTCATCCTCTAATCACCTCAATATTTCCTGAATCAACACGGATATTGATTTTAATTCGTTTTTCCGCCTGATCTAAATTTTCGCTAAAATAACGAACATTTCCCGCATTAATTTGTGCTGCCTCATTGAAAATCTTTACAAGCCCAGCATTTGTTGTTAAATCAAGTGAAACTCCTACGTCCTCAGGAACAATAATTTTTGTATTACCTGTCATTTTTTTAATAGAAAGGCTATTTCCAGAAGGTTTAAAAGTAACATCATCAAGATCAATGATATCATTTTGATTTTCATTCATGATTGACTCAGATTCATCTTGAGAAATATCTTCGTAAGAAAAATTTTTTACTCCTCCTTCTCGTGGATTATTTTTCCAAAAAACGATGCAAGCAATCGTAGGGAAGATAATTGCTAACCAGAACCATCCAACTGTGAAGAGAATCATTACCGATATTGCCCAAAAAATGAAACTGATGATACGTAATACACGCGCACGCGAACGAGTCGCCAAGATAGTAAAGAGAATAGCTAAAGCTAGAACTACCCACATACGCGGTGTACTAATCACATGAAAAATCAATCCTAATACAATAAAAATTTCTATAATAAAGATTGCTTTCAATTTTTTATTCATAAATCTATTGTACCAAAAAAAAGCTTACTTTTTCTCGGACTTAAGACTTAAATTTTACTTAAGAAAAATAGAGAAAAAATACTCCATTCAATAAAATGAAGTATTCTTTAAATTACTTAATAAAAAATATTTTTATCATATCCCATAAAATTTTTCAAAAAGATTTCTACCAGCTTGACTTCTTAACCCCTGGAATCTTACCTTCATGCGCCAATTTTCTAAAATTAACTCGTGACATACCAAATTTTCGCATGTAGGCTCTGGGTCTTCCGTCAATTCGATCTCGCATTTTCATTCGATTGGGATGAGAATCTTTAGGCAGTTTTCGGAGAGCTTCATAATTTTTTTCTTTCTTAAGTTCCTGTCTAAGCTCTTGATATTGAGCAACTAATTTTTGTTGCTTTTTAAATTTAGCAATTTTTGATTTCTTCGCCAAAATATTATCCTTTCATTTATTAATTTAGTTAACCAGTTAAGTATATCTCATAAATAAAATAATGTCAACTGGTTAACATTATTTTATAATCTCTATTTTAATTAACGGCTAATGCTCCACCTTGACTTGAAACATAGTCTTGGGCATTCTCCTTATTTATTTTTACTAGACTCCCTTTAGTATCCACTCCATAGGTCTCACTTTTTTCACCTTTAATAGTTACCGTCGCAGAAGGCATATAATATTGGTCAATTTGACTTCCAAAATAGTTTTCATAAGTAATGACACTTTGATCAAGCTTATCAGTGACAGACTCATCATTTGCTTGTCTCATTAAATTTTGAATAGCCAAATCCACATTTTCTGGTATGAATTCATAACTTCCGCCATCTACCATTTGACTTACCCCTTGATATTGAACAGAAACTACTTTGTTAAGACAATCTTTATAAGCCATAAGTGCGGTCAAATTAGCAAGATTTATCGAAATGTTCGTTTTAAAATCTGATGAAATATCATTTAAAAATGATTGATATTTAAAAACACTATTAAGACTAAGCATCTTGTTCATTAATTCAGTCATAACTTCTCGTTGATGAGCGGCGCGTCCATAATTCCCATTGGCTAACGTATCTCTATCTCGAGCAAAAACTAAGGCTTGTTCTCCGTTGATGAGCTGCTTAGGATTTCCTGAAAGATAAGGAACATAAGCTTTATATTCAGGTTCTGTATTTGAGATATAAATCGCTCCACTATCTACAGTTTTATCTGAACCAGGCAAAGTTATTTTACCTGAATCAGTCCCCTGATAGACATCTGAGCCATTAGTATCATTTACAACTTCTACTCCTCCAACGTCATTCACGAGATTTACTAAACCGTCCATATTAACAATCATAAAATTATTAAGATTAAGTCCTACTTGATTACCAATGGTTTTCATAGCATAAGTGACAGCAGATGATAAACCACCATTATTAAATCCTAAAGGATAAGCAGCATTCATTTTTTGAGTAGATTGAATTTTTCCAGATGCATCTTCAATATTCGTCATCGTATCTCGTTCCACTGAAATAATAGTGGTTGTTTTTGTCCGAGGATTCAATGTTAAAATAATTTGAGAATCTGAATTTCCATTCCATGAATCTGCACCCCCTCGACTATTATCGCCAGTATCAACTCCCATAAGTAATATAGTTAGTGGTTTTTTTGCAGATATACTAGAACTTTTTATTTTTGTATTTACATGAGTTTTCGTTAATGTTTTTTCTGCTTGAACGTAGATAACCGCACTAACTGCCACGACTAAAATAACAAAAAAGGACATAAAACGAACAAAATATACTTTTTTAGACCTTTTTATTTTTTTCTTTTGTCTAATTTCTTTTCTTTTCATATCAAAAATACTTCTTTCTTTTATTAAAAATTATAACTTACTTAAACTCTTTAATTTTTCGTCAGCCGAGCTATTCAAAACCAGTCCTACTGCCAAAGTTGAAATTAAAAATGAGGATCCACCTTGTGATAAAAAGGGAAAGGTGACTCCTGTTTCTGGAACCAACCCAATTGCTCCACCTAAATTGACAAAAACTTGTATCAACAAAAAAGATGAACAACCAATTGAAATCATTGAATTAAATGGATCTTTTGCCCGCATCCCCACCAAAAGCATTCGGGTAATCATGAAAAAAATGACAGCTAGGATTATTATTCCACCAATGATTCCCAATTCTTCTACTATTACTGAAAATATAAAATCTGTATGAGCTTCAGGCAAAAATCCTTGTTTTTCAATCGAATTCCCAAGTCCTCTTCCAAACCAGCCACCATCTACGATCGCATAATATGAATTAGCAAGTTGATGACCCGAAGAAGCCAAGTCAGTAAAAGGATTAACGAATGCTTTAAATCGAGCATTAATATAAGATCCTGGAATCAAATCGCCTCCACTGATAAAAAGAAAGAGCAAAAAACTAAGACTAATCGTAAGCAACATCTTCCCATAACCTGAAAACCATCGCCAAGAAATTCCACTTGCACCAATCATTATCAAGGCTAAGAGCCCAATAATTGCTGTATTTCCTAAATTAGGCATACTGAGTTCCACTATCATTAGTAAGATAATCGGAAATCGCCATCCCCCTACAACTTTTTTTATGAGATTGTTACCCTTAAAAATTGCTTGAATATCATTTTTCTCAATCTCTTCTTGTCTGTTAGAAAAGATAGATGCAAGAAACCAGACAGTAAAAAGTTTTGCAAATTCAACAGGTTGAATAGTTCCAATCCCTGGTAAGGGAATCCATCCATGTGCTCCATTCGCTGATGTATTAGGTCCAACCCTTGAATAAATCATCAGCAAGATAATAATTAGAAAAATTATTTTTAAAATCTTTTCATTTTTTATAATTCTTAATTTTACTCGATAAATAATAATTAAAGCCACAAAACTTATAATTATAAAGACTCCTTGAGAAATTGCCAATCGATAAGGAGATAGTCCTCGGTTAATTTGATAGGGGACAGTTGCTGAAAACACCATGAGTAAGCCAACAGCTGAAAGAATCAAGTAAGGAATCAAAATAGATAAATCTAAAAAACTATTTTTTGTAATTTTTTTATCCATAAAGGAATCCTCCTTTGTTAATTTTCCAAATGAACGATAAGAGTATTTCTAGTTGCAAATCAATTACTAACTTTTTCTCCCTTATTTTATTATTTTGTTTTATTTTATGAATTAACATTTTTGTCATCGGCTTGTACCTCAATTTTTGATTTATAGTAGATTTTGATTGTACAGCTCCAACTCAGAGAACTAGATTAGATTGAAGTGATAAAAATGCTTGTCCACTTTTAACCTATCTTTCTTCCTACAGCTCCCAGGGTCTGAGCCACTGTTATTCTGTCCATCCATTTTCACCACCTCCTTTTTTATAAAAAAATTGCCTACGCCGGTTGAACGTAGACAAGGTATGATTTCAAAAAGATACACTATCAAGTGAACTAAAGTACCCAGTATCGTTCAAGCTTTAGCTCCGCAGGGCAATGTTGTTGCACTATTTCACGCCTTCTTTTTTCGACGTGAACTGTTGGCCCTCTCATCGTGTCTCCACGACTCTGCGGCAGCAACCCGTATCCCTGTGGTAGCCTCACCTACCGATGGTTAGAAAATCACTAACCAAAATTGCTTAAATTAAATTTTCAAAATATTTCCTAAGCAAAAAAATTATAACACAACCTATATTTTTAGTCAAATATCAAATGTATTACCTAATTTAAATGTTTTTTTATTAGATTAAACCTCTTGTTATGACTAAGTTTTTAGAAATTAGATCTAAGAAAAAATTCTATTTTTAAAATAAAATACCAAAGATTAAAATATACAGACAAAAAGCTTATAATGGAATAATGAATTTCGTTAATAAATAAAAAACTCCTTAGCCAGTATTGACTAAGGAGTTTTTTATTAGATTTATCGAATCCCCAAAGCAATACGGGCATCACGACTTATTTTATCAACTGTCCATGCTAGATGGTTTTTGAAAGTTATTTTTTATTTGTTGTTATACCAATGATTATAGGCTAGTAAATTTTTAAAAGTCAAGTAATATGTGGCTTGAAGCATCTACTAAATGTACTATAAATCAACCTATAAAATGCCTTCAATCGTTGCAATGTAACCGGCTCTAGGAATTTTTTTGATTATCTATCAAAGTAAACCTGTGTCATGTAATAAGTAATATCCGATTTCGTCTTTTTAACTTTCACCATTGCCATTTTTTAAACAAAATCAGATTTACAACTCGCTCAAAAATAAAGTATAATTCTTGTATTCATATTATTAACATTTACAAGCGCCATCCAATTTTAGTCCTATCATTTTGGTGTACTTCTGCTAATAGCCATAAAACTAATGGATAAAATTATAAATAATACACCTAATAAGAAAATAGTGTGTTGACTTTGTCCAAATATCAAAAATATAAGACCTGCAATAAAAAAACAAATACTTGCTATTTGATATAACTGTTTATCTTTCATAAATCATCTCCTTCAAATGTTAAACTATTAGGTTTTCTATGTAATGTATTATAACAAAATTCACTAAAAGCCAAGCATGCACACCCTGATTATCTCGTATTATTCAAAAATAAATTTTATTTTAATTATTTAGTTTTTATTTTAATAGATTTAATTATTACTTAATAGCACTTTTGAAGTAGGAATATTTTATGAAATTTTTATTGATATAGAGTCAATCATTGTATTTTTTTATGTCATTGCTATGCTTAGACTCTTATTGTTCAGCAAGGCTATTGAGGCACTATATAGTTAGTCCTACTTTTTCATAGTTAAGTTTTGGATTCACCACTTTTGTAATAAAAGAGATAAAATAAGAAGGTCAATAAATAATTTTTTTGAATGATAAATATACTATATTTTTTTTAATAGAATAAGTTTCGATCCAACATGATCTTCTATAGAGATTGAGTTTTCTTCATATTTAAATAGAATTCCTTTCTCTATTATTCTTTGTGAAATTGAGTCATAGTAATCTTTAGATACTTCTAATTCCCATTTTAATATACCATTTTCTAATAAATTTCTTTTATTTATATTTTCACCCTCCCAAATATTTGTAGCAAAATGATGATGATAGTGATTCTGAGAATAAAAGTGAGCCGTATCCCCAACTGATGATACCAAATCGGTATTTAATAGCTCATTAAAAAATTCATCTGATTTAGCAATTGAATTACCCGTAAAATGCAGATGACCAATTTTCATATTTTTAGGATAATCTAAATGGTTATTTTTTTGATCTAATAAAGCTTGAACATCAACTGGTAAAGTTCCCATTTTAACTTTACCATCTTCCCAAATCCACTCAGTAGAGTCTCTATCGTGATAAAGCTCTATGCCATTCCCCTCTGGATCATTAATATAAAATGATTCACTTACTAAATGATCTCCAGCTCCTATTGGATAATTGTTTCTAATAATTCTATCTACTATTGTCGCCTTTGACGACACATCAGGAAACAATATTGCATAGTGAAATAGACCTGCTGTATTTTTCTTTCTAAGTCTACCTCCAAATTCCAGAGTAAGAAAAGTTTCCTCATTTTCCGTGAAAGCGTAAGAAACACTATTATCAGTCTCACTTATCACATGAAATTGTAGTAGATTCTCATAAAAATTTCGCATTACAGAAATATTAGAAGCTCTCAGTGTTATTTTCTTTATAATAAATGGTTTTGTATTCATATCAAGTCCTTCAATTCTTTATCTATTATTTATAAGTATACCAATTAATTTTTTTAAGTAAAGAAAATCGTTTACAAACGTAGACGTAAAAACTTTCCAACCTGAGAACTTTTATTTTTATAACAACAAAGGGTACAAAGCATATTATCTGATTTCACCTTCTTATTCATTTCATTTTGTTATTTAGGAGGATTATTGCCGTTTAATAAACATTCTAGTTACACTTGCAAATTAATTTAAGGAATACCTATAATTCTTTGAATAGAAAAAAACATTTAGGATGTGAGATAAATCCCATACCCTAAATGTTTTTTATTTAAATATTAATCTTAAACATGTATAAAGCCATAGTTTGCATCACTTATTTTTACTGTACTGGTTGTGTTGAAATAACCATTCCCTAGGTCAATAGCCTCTCCAATCACCATTGTTCCTGCTGCTTTGTTTACACTCTCAACGACTGCCACATGTCCGTAGCTTCCACCTCGAACATTCGGTCCAAATACTGCTACGGTAGATCCTGCTACAGGATTATTATCAACTGTAAAGCCGTCTGCACTTGCTGAAGCTGCCCAGTCTTCACCATTACCCCAGTAGTCTCCGACTCGGCTCCCCATTACGGATTTAACATAAAAAGTACAAGTTGGTGCTACATAAGTTCCAGGATTGCTTCCGTAGTGCGTTGATGGGATAGTATATCCACTAGAATTATTGCTACTAGAACTAGGTGTGCTAGCACTAGGTGTAGGAGTACTTTTTGTATTGGTAACTGTATTAGTTGAACTCACATTTTTTGATGGAGTAGTTGGGTTTACATTAGTTGTTGAACTTGAAGAAACAGTCTTATCTTCCGCACTAGCTGTTGAAACACTTGAAGACGCTGTCGTTTTCGGTATTTGAATGATTGGAGCTGCATTAGCTTTTGCTACAGCTTCAGCTGCTGCCTTTGTTTTATTAGCTTGTTCAGTTGCCGCTTTTTCCGCTGCTGCTTTTTGAGCTTGTAATTCTTGCTTTTTATCTTGAGCAGTTGTGATGGTCAATTGATAGTTTAATTGAGCAACTTTAAGTTGAGCTTCCTGCCCAGCTAGATCCTTAGTTTGTTTGGTTAAATCATTTTGTGCGGCGACCATTATTCCATCATTTTTTTGATTTTCTGCTAATTTAGCTTGAACAGCTTGGATATCTTTTTGTTGCTGATCAAGCATATTTTTATTAGCGGATGTCACTGTAGCCATAGCAGTTACTTTTTGGATCGCATCAGATAATGATTTTGAATTAACAACTGCATCTAAGTAACCAGTAGTTGAACTATTTACTTGTGCGCTACGTGCTTGAGCTTGTAGCGAAGAATTACGTTCGTTAATATTTTGGCGTAACGTGGAAACTTGGGCATTGAGTTTTTTTCCTTCTACCTTGAGTTTCTCCATTTTGTTCTTTAGATCAGCTTGTTTTGCTTGAATAGAATCAATTTTTGATTGAATGCTATCAACTTGTGTCTGAGCCTGAGCTTGTGCGGATTGAGCACTAGAAATCGTTGCATCCTGCTTTGCTATATCCGAGTTAGCATCAGCATTAACACCTGAAATAGGAGCTACTGCAGACAAAATGACTGTAGACATTAGAATAGCGGATAATATATTTTTTTTCATCATTTGTTTTTTCTTTCCTTAACTTTATGATAATAGTTCGGTTGAATAGAAGTATTATACTATCATTTATCCAACATCGTGTTGCTTAAGTATTACAATAAGAGTTATTTTTATGTTTTTTATAACTTTTGCTCATCAGATTTTTATAATATAAGTTTATCTATCATTTTTATTTTTTAAGGATACTATTCGAATAAAACAAAACCGTTTTGCCATGAAATTTTATCTGAAACAGCTAATGAAATTTGTAAAAAGCCTAATGACTCTAGCTCACGAGCTCGTTTGAGTGAACCGACATCTAAAAGATTTAAATTACTTCCATCAAGCGTTTTAATAACTTTTTCTTTAGCTTCTTCATTATCTCCTGCTAATAATACTGTTGTTGGGTGTTCTCCACCAACGTTTTTAGTAGATAATGTATTAGCGAAATTGGTGTTAAATCCCTTGATGACGAAAGATTCTGGGAGCAAAGTAGATATAATCCCTGCTGCAGAAGAATCCGATGGCACGACTAGATCATCAAAAGTTTCAAAATTGACAGGATTTGTTATGTCAATAATAATTTTACCTCCAAGCTCATCTTTATATAACTCAACAATGCTAGAGACTGCTGAATAAGGTACAGCAAAAATTATAATTTCTCCTAGATCTTGTTTCGGAGTTTTCGTTGTAATGTAATTCACAACATTACCAGTCTCGGCAAAATTTCCTCCTATAGCTTGTCCCATATTTCCTTTGCCAAAAATTGTTATACTTACCATATTAGTCTCCTTTGTATAAGAAAAGATTTTATCTATTTTTTTATAATATTAATAGAATTTTTTATTTTTAATGATAATAAGTATAGCAATATAATAAATAGATGTAAAAAGATATGTTTACAAATGTAAATTAAATTGTTTAGAATATAATTTGAATTATATATACTTCTTAATGTATAAATAAACAAATAGCATTGGTAAATTTTTTAATAAAAAGTTTAATTATATGCTTAAAATCTTCGTATTCTTTCTTTTGATTAAACTAGGTCAACTAGTTTAATTAATAATACTTACGCTACTTAATTGAAAAATTAACGTTTAATTAAAAAATATTATCGTAGTATCAACTATAGTTTTTTATAGTTGTATATTAATATGATCAAGTATCCAATATTGAAAATATGTAATCATATCCTTTTTCTGTTGATCATTCAAATCGTTAAATATCATCTCTACTGATTTCTCCTTAGAATTTTTAACTCCTATTAAATATTCTGGACTCACTCCAAAATGATTTGACAATTCAATTAAGCGAATCGCCGAAGGTTCAGCGCCATTCTTATAGTTATGAAGTGAGTTTCGAGGATAATTAAGTTCTCTTTCTACCTCGTTAAAAGATTTATTTGAAAGATCTATTAATTTTTTTAACCTCTCATAAAATATTAATTCCATAACAGTTAATTTTCTCCTTTAAAAATTATTGTGAAACTTTATTGTATGGAGTTAAATTTAAACACTACTTATAAATTCCATATAAGATTTCTGTATATTTTCTGATAGCTTGATCCAACTTTCATTATCATATATATCAGTAATAAGCAGTACTTTAGCGCTTACTCCAAAATATGAGGGTGAGTAGTCTGAAATAATTAAGTCTGATTCTAATATATTTTCTGTAAAAGTCAGAAAATTTTTATTATATATTCCTGATATAGCATTTTTTAATATTTCAATATATAAGGTATTTATATGAAATTCAATATATACTTTTAAAGTTCTTTTAACTAGCAATGGAACCTCGGGTCTAATAACATGAAGTAAATATTTTCTGAGAAATTCCCATTCTTCTCCATTAAAATAATGACCAATTTTCGTGTTTAAAATATAACTTAAAGTATCATTAAACTCATTTATAGGAAAATCACTATCTCGTAACTTACTATCAAAACGATAGACTCTAAAAATGAGACTGATTATGACTTTAACTAGTATTTCATAAAATGTTATAAAGTATTGATTCTCATCATACTTCCTAAACTCATATATTCTATCTAGAACCTTTGAAACATTTTGAACAATTTTATTATCTCTAAAATTTTTGTCTAAGTTTCTAGCTATTTTAATCTTATTATAATCATTTACTATTGTCGGGATAGCATATAAAAGCAAAAAATATAATACGTCATTTTGAATTTCATCAAATGTAGTCATATACTGCGAAGGACTAAAAATACTTGGTTTAAAATTATTTGAAATCTCCTTTACATCCTCTGGTAAGTGAATTGAATTATCATATTTCATAAAAGAATCGTAATAAATAGAAATCAATAGTTTTAATTTATAATAACTTGTGTTCGATAAATTTTCGGAATTAACGTACTTTGATATGTTTAACTCAGAAATTGTATTGAAGTTTTCTGCAGAAATAATATATAAAAAATATCGGAAAAGTATAATATCTGTCAATTCACCTTCAATATATATTGTATTTTTTTTATATTAAATTGTATCTCTAATGAAATATCATCAAATAAATTATTTATAGTACTTATAAGTTTATAACAATAAGAAATACTATAATTTAATTTATTTGATAACTCACAGATTTTGCAATACTTAGAATCTGTGATGATTCTGGCTGCTTTATAGAAAATAGAATTTTTAAAAAATTGATGCTTTAATTCTTCAAAAGAATTAGTAATTACAATTTTATCTGGATTATTTGGTATATATATACCTTCTTTCCCATAGCAAACTTTAATAATAAGATTATGTTCACGAATATGATCGTTTAAATTTAAAATAATCTTTTTAATATTCCTAATTGATAACTCTATCTTGGTTTGTATTTTCTCCCATGATAAAAATTGTTCTTTGCAGAGAAGTTTCAAAATTAATAATTCTCTACTGTTTCCTTTACCTATTAAAGGTTCAAATAAATTACTGGAAATCACTGTTAACCTCTATATATTATTTATGTTTATATTTTTTATGTATTATTATATTTAAAGGAATTGTAATTACAATAGCTGCAAATATTAAATACGTTATTAAGGAGCTAGCATATTTTGCTGAATTTTTTTTCAAAATATGGTTATTTAGCGGCTTCTGAGTATTAGTAGGATTATAAATGAATTTATTGATACTTTGACTATTTTGCCCTGTCAAAATAATTTTATACTTGCCTTTTGATAATAATACCTTCTTTGCAAGGAAATATTAATTTTATTTTTGGTAAAAGGAGGAAGAAGAATTTTTTTGTCATTTATCACTCCTTGAGCTATAATATTTCCCTTCGGATTAAATAATTGATATTTATTGTAATTGATATAACTTAAAATTGGATTATTGTTACTTAATTCAAAATTCAAATTTAAATTATTCTGACCGTAGTAAAAACTTATATTTTTCACTGTTTGTTCTTTTTTTAGTTCAAACTTATCCAAACTTAAACGTGTAACTATAACTTTTTGGTAAAGCTGTATTACTTTAAATTTTTCTTTTTGCTCAGAGGCACCTATAACCTGCTCAAAATTTATCCCCCCTAATATTTCTCCCTTAAGAGTTTTATTTATTCTTATTCTAATTTCAATGATTTTTGTCTGATTTGCTTCTAATTTAATGGTAGTAGATTTAAAATTAGCTCTACATATTTCTTCAAATCATAATCTTTGTTTAACAATCCTCCTGAACCCCTCAAGTAGTTTATTGTACCATTACCCATTGTAGGGTTACTTGGAAAAATAGAAACACTAACTGGCTTGTCTCCAATATTTTTTATATTTACAAAAAAATTATAAGTATCATTGAGGATTGGAGAAAATTCAATAGACCCATCGGTAGATAGATAGGGACTATCTTCTAAAGTAACTTTTATCGAAGAGGATGATTCAGTATCTGCATATATTTTTTGATTATTATTCGAAACATTAAAAATAATCACTAATAAAATGAAACACACCCTTTTAACAGAGTGTGAAATAATTCGATTATGGTTCATTTGCTTAACTCACGGGTGAAACATTAGTTGAGGCATCTGTAGAAGTAACTTGAATTGAATACCCATTTTTGTTTGTAGAATCATACTTTGAAGCATCCACAGTAAAATCAACTTCGAAATTTCCTGTATTATACTTTGCCTGACTAGCAGATAAAGTAGAGATATTATTTTTAAATGAAACATTTTGTATTACATCACTCGAATCCGAACTTGCTGAAGCAGTAAAATTATAAACTTGTTGATCATCATTATTAACCCCCAGTGTAAACTCTTTGTTAAGAAGTGAGGCAGTAAAGGTGAAAGAACCATTAATTAGTGAGCTGGTATTTGTGATATCTGAGAAATTGACTGAAACGGGAGTCTCGGGAATATTGGTGCTAAAATTGCTTTCTCCTTGTATAGCAGAAACTTTCACTACTGAATCATCTGCATTAACAGTGATTCCAACTGAAAGTAATAAAATAGCAAATGATGTTGCCAGTATTTGTTTTTTCATAAAAAATCTCCTTTTAATTTCTTGAGAAACTTAATTTATCTCAAAAAATATTTTAACATAATATACTGCCTATATATTTTTAATTACATACAATACATAACAAAAAAATTATACCAATTTTCATTTGTCTTTTTTCACACATTCTATCTAACTTTAGAACAAATAATAATTGATAAATATGAAATTATTCAGTATTTTTTTTCATTTTTTGTACTTTAATCTGGTCTATTGACTCATTTATATAAAATAATGGTCAAAAATGGTCAATTATCGTATAAAAAATTTATTCATTAAAAATATTTTTTTATCATTTAGTATAGCAATTATGAGTATTCAATTAGTATCTATACTTTTTCACAAAAACGTAAAATACTCGCTGATATAATGTAAATTCTTACTTCAAAAATTTAGTAATTGATATCCTTCTATTTTATGTCCTGTAATAAAAATATTTAATTAGCCGCAATATTTAAAGTCTTCAATAGATTTATATAGTACTAATAATTTTCATACTTATTTTAATAATTTACTTTAATCGCAATATAAAAATGTCAAAAACTATTTACATTTTATAAAAAAAATAGCTATACTTAAATAGATATAATAATATCATGTGGAAAGTATGAAAAATTAAAACAGTTGTCACTAATTAAAACTCTTATAATTATTTATACTTTTTAGTCTGCTATACATTAACAGAACTATTTTATTTATATATATTTTTTTGAAATAGTTTCAAAATTGGAAACATTAGGAGGTTTCTATGAAAAAAAAGTTATTTATTGTTAGTATTCTTTTATTATCTGTATTCCTATCTGCTTGCTCTCAGACCAAAAATACAGATAATAAATCTACAAATACTTCTCAAACAAAAACGACTTCAAACAGTATTAATTATCTAAATAAAAATTATACTGTTAAAGCGCCAACTTCAAAAATTGTAACAGCAAGTTTTGAATCAATGGAGGATGCTGTTGCTCTTAATTTTCATCCTGTTGGAGCTGTAACAATATCTGGAGAAATGCCAGGGTATCTAAAGAATAAATTAGGAAAAGACGTTGCTAATATTGGAGATAAATTTGGCCCAAATGTTGAATCAGTTGCTGCATTAAAACCTGATATTATATTAGGGAGTACTAAATTTGACGAAAAAGTAACTAGTAATTTGACCAAAATTGCGCCTACAATTAATGTTTCACATAAATCTGATGATTGGGAAAAAAACTTGATGCTGATGGGAACTTTAACAGGTAAACTTGAAAAAGCTAAAAATTTAATTTCAAATTATGAGAAGGATCTAAAAGATTTCAAAAAAACTAATCCTGAAATAACTAATAAAAACATAATGATTATTCGGATAAGGGAAGGTGAATTATGTATCTATGGAGAAGATTTTTACTATAATCCTATGCTTTATAAAGACTTAGGGTTCTCAATGCCTAAAGAACTTGAAGCTGTTAAAGGTCAAACAACGATTTCTAAAGAGCAACTTTCAAAAATTAATAGTGATATTATTCTTGTGCAATTTATGGCTTCTGAAAATAAAAGCTTCCCAAATGCCTTAAAAGATTTAAAAAATGACACCTTGTGGAAAAATATTCCTGCAGTAGCTAAAGATAATGTATTTTATAATGTTGTTGATGGTGGTTATCAGGGCGGCACATACTTAAGTAAGGAAGTGATGCTAAAAGCTCTTAATCAAAAAGTTTTTAAATAGAAAGAAAGAATAATAGATATGAAGTTTAAGTATGTATTATGGACTGTAACTGCTCTAATTTTACTAATAATCTTCGGATTTCTTTCGCTTACCTTTGGAATGAAAAATTCACTAGTAGTTTTTTTAGAGGTTATAGTAAATTATGATAAGACCAATCCAGAGCATATTATTTTCATTTCCCACCTCGCTCGTGTCTTAGTTGCTGTTTCGGTGGGGGCAAGCTTAGCACTTGCAGGCTTTATAATGCAATTACAATATAAAAATGATTTAGCCGATCCTACTTTGATGGGAGTAAGTGATGGATCAGCGTTGGCTATTGTTATTGGAATGATTTTTATGCCTAATTTAACAATGCTAGGACGCATCATTTTTTCGGTCATTGGTTCTTTTTTTGCTTATATCATCATATCGTATATTTATAAAATAGTATTTTTGGGTCAGTCTCGTCTAACTTTTCCTCTGATTGGCATTGTGATTAGTATGCTGTTAAGTAGTATGACTACATTCTTGGTAAGTTATTATAATATAGCTCAATCCGTAAACTCTTGGTATAATAGCCGGCTTTATCGCGTTTCATTTTCTGACGTTATCTATTTTTGGCCAATACTGTTACTTCTAATTTTTTTAATAGTTTTACTGAGAAAGCAGATGGATATTTATTCTTATGGCCATTCAATTACAACGTCTATAGGAATGGAAAGGATACACTGGGAAAATTTTTATAGTGTCTGTGTTGTAATATTAACAGGACTAAGTGTCGCTATTGTAGGAAGAATTGCTTTTGTCGGATTAGTTATTCCCCATATAGTCAAGTTATCAATTGGTAAAAAATATGCTGCATCCATTTTCTTTGTTCCACTTACTGGAGGAATATTTGTACTCATGAGCGATTACCTTTCAAGATATATAAATTATCCTTTTGAAACTCCAATTGGTGTTGTTATTGCTTTAGTAGGAGTCCCAATATTTTTATATCTGATTAGGAGAGGAGCAACGGTTCATTAAATGAAAAAGTATTTTGTATTATTTTGTCTAATAGGAATTTTGATTATGTCTTGCTACTATTCCCTTATTTCCGGAACTTACCATATCTCAAATGATCAGTTAATAGGGTCATTATTTGAACAAAATACAGACTCACAAACATTGTTAATTTTGTGGAATTTTAGAATACCTAGACTAGTGGTATCCGCATTAGTTGGAGGTTCATTAGCTATTGCTGGTTATATTTTACAAACATTAACTAGAAATCCTATTGCTGATGCTGGATTATTAGGAATTAACTCTGGCGCAGCTTTTGGAAGTGTGTTTTACTATTTCATTGTTGGAAGCTATTTTATTGACGGAAAAGAGCTGCAAAATATATCTTTAATTATATTTGGAATTTTAGGAGCGCTATCTGCACTTTTACTAAATTTTTCACTTTCTATGAGCACTTCAGGAATTAGTATGTCTAGATTTATTCTAAATGGCATCGGAATTAACATGGGTTTCTCTGCCATGACTACATATTTTTCTTTAAAAATTAGTAATGATGACTATTCTCGTGTAAATAACTGGCTACAAGGATCAATTAGTCAATCAAATTGGACATCAATTCACCAGATTTTTCCCTGGATCTTAATAGCTTTTATTTTGCTTTTATTCTCTCAAAAGCATTTAGAATTACTACGCTATTCAGACTCTCACTTGCGAAATATTGGTTTTTCAATGAGTTATTGGCGCTTATTTTTTATAATACTTGCGTCAATTCTTATATGTGTCAGCGTACTATCCGCTGGTAATGTAGCTTTTGTAGGGCTAATCGTTCCTTATATAACATTAAAATTTTTCAAGCGTAGTTCTAAATTACTCATTCCTGCTATATTTATCAATGGAATGAGCTTAGTTACCCTTTGTGATACATTTGTAAAAAATATATTTGCACCAAATGAATTACCTTTAAACTCAATGATAGGATTAATCGGGATTCCCTATTTAATTTTAATTTTTATAAATAACTCTAACAGAGTCGGAGGAAAAAAATTTGAAAAAAGTTATTAAAAAAATAGGAGAATATTATTTAGATATTTACTATCCAACAGTTATAGCTGAAGGAACTAAACTACCTATTTTATATGTTTTAGATGGTGATGCTTTTGCATTAACAATTTCAGAAGCCGTCAAGTTACAAACTAGAAATTCTAAAAAAACAGGTGTTAAACCAATGGTTATTGTTGGAATTGGTTACCATAACTCTTCTCCTTTTGATAGAGAAAAAAGATTTATTGATTTTACACCACCTAAAATCCACGAGGATAATCCTGCTGACATCAGGTTTGGTATGCCTAAAGGTGGAGGAATCGATAGTTTCATAAACACATTAATACAAATTCATGAAGTAATAAAGAATGACTTTTCTATTGATAAAAAACATGTTGGTATTTTTGGACATTCATTAGGAGGCCTTTGTGTTTTAGAGTTACTTTTAAGAGAAAAGATATCATTTTTAACTGATTTTTTAGCCGTTAGTCCCTCATTATGGTGGGATAAAAATGAATATTTTAATAAGATTAGTTTGTATGATAAATCTAGGTTATGTAAAAAAAGAGTGATAATAAGTGTTGGGTCTGATGAGGGAGATATGGTAGAACTGTCAAAACAAGCTTTCAAGTTAGTTACTTCATCTAATTTTATTAAATCTTGTGAACACTATATCATAGAAGATGAAAACCATATGTCCGTTGTATTTACTGTAATCAGTCGCTACCTCCGGTGGTTCTCAGCTACATTTTAAAATTTAAGGGGGATTCATTTTGAAAGACGAAGCACTTTTAGCACATAATTTGACGTTAAGTTATCAAAAAAAAATAATTATAGATTCACTAGATATTTCATTTCTGAAAAACCATATCTCAGTTATCATTGGCCCTAATGGTTGTGGAAAGTCTACTTTACTCAAGGGTTTAGGGAGAATATTAAAACATGATGGTGATATTCTCTTAAACAACAAAAATATATTAGAACTATCAACTAAAGAAATTGCAAAACAATTAGCTTTTCTCCCACAAGATTCTATATCACCAGAAGATTCAACAGTTAGAGAAGTTGTTGCATTAGGTCGCTATCCTTATCAAGGAATATTTCAAAAAAAGACTGAAGAAGATGAGGAAATAATTGATAATGTTTTAAATGAAACTGGTTTAAAATCAATTGCTAATGAAAACATTCAAACATTATCAGGAGGACAAAAACAAAGAGTTTGGATTGCCATGGCATTATGCCAACAGACACAAGTAATATTATTAGACGAACCAACAACTTATTTAGATTTAGGTCATCAGCTAGAGATACTAAATCTCCTAAAAGAGTTAAATATAAAGAAGGGGATAACCATCATTATGGTATTACATGATTTAAACTTAGCCGCAAGATTCTCAGATTATATGATTGCGATGAAATCTGGAGCAGTTATTTATCAAGGACAACCCAATGATGTAATGACCCCCGAAATTTTAGCAGACCTTTTTGGAATTAAGGCTTTCATAGGTAAGGACCCTATTGATAAAACTCCAATTTGTTTAAGATTTGAATAAATTATTTTGAAGTTACTATTGCTATATAGTGTTGTGATATCTTAATTTTTCTAAAAAATAGAACTTTGTTCTTAATTAATAGCTATACAAAAAATTTTTAAATGCTAATCATACCAAAGAGTAGTACTTTTTAAACTTTTTATTTTTGATTCATTTAATTATTATTAAAAAATCTATGTGTTACATACTTTTTTCTCATTTTTTTATTAAAAAATTATTATATGGATAAACAAATATGCAAAAAATAACATGTACAACATAGTGTTTTTTCAACTACTTTTATTATATTTCCTTGAATAGTTGAGAAATAGATGGTTATTTACAAATAATTGAATATAAATGGGCAAAAGTGCGTACTTTATTCCAAATTAATTGATATTAGAAAACAATATTTAGATTATTCATATAAGACTAATAGCCATTAACGTCTTAGTGCTGAAAATGAAGAAAACTCAAAAATAGCTCACTTTGCATCTATTTATTTGACATTAGTCCACTATAACATCTTATATCTTCAAATTGTTTTTCTGTATATTGTTTGAGTTTTAATATTAAATTGTGCTCTTTTTTGAAACATGTTAAAAGACTTAGAATAGCATATAGATATAAGTCACTCTACTTTTAGTTGCTATTACTTAAAAAACTCCTCTAGAGGAGTTTTTTACTATTTTAATTTTTTAAATTTATGCTTGCTTGTTTTTGCTATTTCAGATTTAATAAAATTTTGTTCATCGTATGTTTTTTTAGCATTCTTAAAAATTGTTTTCTTAAATGTTAAACGGTCATTATAATCTTTAAAATTAAATCCAAATCCCATAAAAGCCTCCCTAACTCTTTGTAATGAAGTATCTTACAAAAACTATTATTCGCATAAGTTTTCTATAATATTCAAGTACATAGATAATAGCAATACAGCTTCTTCCACACAAAATTTATCTTTTATAAATTCAGTGATAGAAGCCTATCGAATTCCCAAAGCAATACGGGCATAACGACTCATTTTATCAACCGTCCATGCTGGATACCAAA
>ERZ772786.273-NODE-273-length-21111-cov-4.279160_pt1 | contig 21111 bp, 13 predicted proteins | sample MGYA00511473_ERZ772786 | MGnify/ENA primary metagenome ERZ772786 (study PRJEB29015, sample SAMEA2738025) | human oral metagenome | biome: human oral; feature: human-associated habitat; material: saliva | place: China | collected 2252 ...
CCCGACCAGCCGCTGGTCCGCCGCTTCAAGGTCGCCAAGTAAGCAACCGGGCGCATTGCAGCGCTCTCTTTCATCTTCCATCAACTATTAGGAGCTACAAATGACTGGAAATGCCAACGCTGGATACGACGGCGAACGTCAGGGACAAGCCGCCTCAAACGTCGTTGAGAGCTTTGAAGCGGTGACGGGTTCGCGTAAGTACACCTCCGCTCTGAGATCAGCACAGAACTCCTCGTTCTGGGGACACGAAGAAGGACCCGTGAGGATGCAGAATGGCGCAGCGGGCTTGTTCGATGCATTGTCTGCGCTTCTTGTGTTCGAGTCTGAGATGCTCAAGAACTTCGAAGCGAAGATGCATCTCGCCATGACACGTTTCACGGGCACCGAATACGAGAACGAATTGGCGCTCAAGAAACTTCAGGCTGACGCGCAGGCGGACGCAATTCGATCTCAGAAACCCGGTCAGTTGAACGCGATGATTCGCAGGTTTGGTCTGACCTTTGCGGATCTTGGTTTTGATGCACCACCCTCTTCTGCTCCGCCGGCCGCGCCCTCGACTGCACCTGGAGCTCCTTCGGGAGTCGCATCGAATACCGGACCCGTCACCCAAGACGCACAGCCTGAAGCCTGAGCGTGTAAAGAGCCGATCGAAAGGACCTTTCTCATGGTTGATTCACGTAATTATGAGCGCTTGAAGGTTTTTATGGAGTACGCGCGCGCCAACAAGGGACTGGCAGCGTGGGACAAGGATCATGAACAAGCTTTGAAATGCCTTGATGACGCTGTTGAACGTCTTCACGCCTATCGAACAGGCCACGGCTTCACCGGCGCAACCGGCACCGCTATGGAGCGATGGGTTGATGCGTCAATCAACCGCATCACGAAGTATAAAGAGGGCTACGAACGCGGCTATAAGACCTATCTTCGGGGACGTGATGTCATGGCGACTGCGCTCGCTGAAGCCGAGAAACTCTCACCCGACCTCCTCGACGCTGAGACTGCAGCCATGCGCGATGACCTACTTGTTTCGGTTCCCGCTGACAAACCTGGAACGGGCATCCGCTTCATGGGCAAGCTTTACACGACGGGTGCTACCTACGTCGCGGCAGTCGAAGAACAGGCGAACGAACAGCGTGAAGCAGCAGCGCACCGCATCATTGAGATGTTGAAAGACCGAGGCTCAATGATCGCCTCAATATTGCAAGATCAAACCAAGAAAGACCCCGATGATCCGGGCACTGACTTGGATGAATATGAAAAGCAGGAGAAGAAAAAGAATCCGGGTGGCGGTGGCGGCACTAGCGGTGGCGGCACCAGTGGCGGTGGCGCTGGGGATCACGATTGGGGTTACAGCAAGCACGATGACTTCGGTCGCGCTACAGACCGGGATCCCTCATCTCCCAACTATCCCGGTGGTTTTGATCAGCCGTGGTGGAGCGAGGCCGATGCTGCCGCAGCCCGTAGCCGCATTGCGTCGTCGGGTACCGTGGAGACGCGCGAGCTTCCCTACGGCGAGCTTGGCTCGCGTACCAACCCCATCACGGATCCCCAGGAACTGATGAGCAGGGATCTGCTGCACACGCGCGTCAACGGAACCACCTACCGTAACGGCGTTGTGGGGGGCCACACCCCGGCGCCGCCCGCGGATGTGGATCACCCGCTGTGGCGCCTCAACGGTGGCGCTGCCTCCAACGCGAGCGCCGCTGGCCGACTCGGCGGAGCCGGTGCGCTCGGTGCAGGTGTCCTCGGTGTGCGCGGCGCTGCCCAGATGGGTTCCGGCGGAGCCGCGGGAGGCTTGGCCGGCATGCGTGGCATCACCGGCACGACCAACGGCCTGGGTGCCGCGGGTGCTTCAGCCCTCAAGTCCGGTTCCTACTCAGGTTCCGGCTTCGGCTCCTACACTCCCCCCGCGGGTGCAAGTGGTGGTGCGTCGGGTGCAGCAGGTGCCGCAGGCAGGGGTTCTGGCGGATTCATGGGCGCCGGAGCTGGCGCTGGTGCTGGAGCGGGCAAAGAAGACAAGAAGCGTCGCAGGCGCCAGTACATGGCCTTCAAGTTCGAGGACGACGAGGACGCGCTGCCCGCGGGCTACGTGAACCCCATGTCCCAGACTTACGGCTCGGATACGGACATTGCGCCGGTCAGGCGTACGGACGACGGATGGGACCCCCGCCAGTGGTAAGCTCTTCCTCTCACGCTACGCTCCGTTCTCACTTCGGTCGCGAGGGGAGGGCGCAGCACGCCGCGCGCGCCCTGACCACCGCGGTCTCCGCTCTGGCTCTGGCCGTCGGTGCCCTGACACTGGCACCTACCCCGGCTCTTGCTGACGATGCGGTGCCTTCACAGGATTATTTCTCCTACTATCCCCTGGACACGGTACGCGCCAAGGGGTACACCGGCAAGGGCGTCACGATCGCTGCCATCGGCGGTCCGGTAGATACGAGCGACCCTGCGCTCAAGGGGGCTAATGTCACCGATAAGAGCCGATGCACGGTGGAGGCGACCCCCGATGGGAAACGTCATGGCACCGACATGGCGATCATCTTGGTTTCCCCCAAGACCGGCGTGGCACCCGACGCGACCTTGTATACCTACCAGTCGTCTACGGCATCGACAACGTCGAACGGCACGTGCAGCTCTGATGGTGGGCGGCTCAACACTTTTGCCAGCCTCATTAACCAGGCCGTTGAGGACGGCGCTCAGATTATTTCCGTCTCGCAAAGTGTCTCAGAGGAGAGCCCTGAGCTGAAGTGGGCGATCGCCAACGCGATCAGCAAGGGTGTCATCATCGTCGCCTCCGCCGGAAATGGTGCCAGTGACGACAATGTGACGCACCTGAGCAGGTTCTCTGGCGTCGTTGGTGTGTCCGCGATTAACGCCGACGGTACGTTCGCGTCCTACTCCTCCTGGGGTGATGGCGTGGTCACAGCTGCTTTTGGCGGGCCCTTCAATACTTTTGACCCTGCGACAAACCAGCCGCAAACGGTCAATGGGACATCTGTGTCTGCGCCGCTTGTGGCCGGCATGCTGGCTTTAGCGCGCCAGCGGTGGCCCGAGGCCACTACCAACCAGATCCTCCAGCTCCTGGTTCGCACGGGACTAAACCCCAATCACAACTGGGATAAGTACACCGGCTATGGTGCGGCGGCTCTGGGGTCTTTGGTTAACACGGATCCGTCGCAGTACCCGGATGAGAACCCCATTATTCCAAAGCCCAATGGATCTTCCCCCAGTGCCCAGGAGGTGCAGGACTACATGGATGGGATCGCAGGGGACACACTGACAGATTCCTTCCCGTCGTCCTACGTCTATCGTGGAACGGACGAAGGAGTCATCTTGAACGACAACAAGACGATTACCGTCCACCTGGGAACCAGCCCGCGCTACCACCGGAAGTGAGAAAGACACTCGCGCGAAGAACCGCGCACGCCACGCCCCGTTCTCTCCTCGTTTTCGTGGGGAACAGGGCGCGCCGCGTGACCCGCTATTTCTTCTTACGCGTTGTCTGCTTGTGGTAGCGCGGGCTCGTCCCCACGTGCACGTTGCGGTGGTGCTAGTTTGGCTTGAGGAGGTCAGCCTCTGTCTATTGAGCAGGCAGTCTTCCCGGTATCCTCGGATGAGTTCATCGTCGTAGCCCTCGGCAAGGCCGTTGATCGGCTTCTCTGGCATGTTTGCACCGTAGGAGCAAGGGATTCGTCTTCGGCTATTTCGAAAAGAAATTTATTCTCTTCATCGTTGAAGTACAGGCATAGGGAGGGCAGCGTCCGCGTATTTCGTGCATCGTCACCCTGGCCTCGGCAAAAGAAATCCATTGCGTCTTCTTTCAGAAAATTCTCGATCAATGCGCAATAGTGGTAATAAAATCCAACAGAACATATAGCAAGAGTGTGTGAAGCTCTCATTTTATAAGGCTTACGAACCTTGGAATCCTGCGCTTTGATGCGCATGTGTGTGCGAAATAAAACCGCTCGCGATGCGCATCAAAATGTATAAGAAAGCTACAAGAATAGTCGCAGAAATCTTGTAGCTGATGAATAGCTTCGTTAAAGAATCTTTTATTTATGTTCACACCTTGAGTTTTTAGTGTTAAGGATCAGTAGGCCACTCCCTTCCGATCAGCGAAAAGAATGTGGGTCTGGCCTATCTCACGTACTGACAAGGAAGATCCTCCGCTATGAAACGCAGATACCTCGTGGGAAGCGTCGGCGCCGCTGCGGCAATCGCGCTCTTTCCGTCCCTGAGCACCACCCATACCGCCGTTGCCGCCGATGGTGACACGACCTATGGTGCTTCTTTTCCTTATACGCGTTACGAGGCCGAGCGTGGCCGACTTGACCGCGCACACGTCGTCTCGCTCGACGAGAGCCTGGCTGTTGACAAAATGCTCGAGTCGACGGCGATTGAAGCTGGCGAACAGTCCTACGTTGCACTCGAAGGCAAGGGATCTTCCGTGAGCTTCACTGCTGAAGTTCCCGGGAATGCAATTGATCTTCGATTCACTCTTCCTGACCACAAGGCCGGAAGCGTTGATATTCGTATTAACGGAGAAAAGGCCGCCACTTTTAATCTCTCGTCAGAAACTGCGTATCAGTATGTTCAAAAGAGCAAGGTCTTTGACGAAGAGAAAGACAAGTTTGCAGGCGAAGGGCCTGCGCATGCGCGCTTCCAATTTGATGAGGTCCATACTCTGCTCAATCGCCAAGTAAACCCGGGAGACACGGTCAGTGTCGTTCGAACGGGGAGTGAAGGTTATGCCTATGGCATTGACTTTATTGAACTTGAACAGGCCCTTCCTGAGATTCCGCGCCCCGATAATTCGGTGAGCATTACCGATGATGACTTGACGGTTACGGAAGAAGTGAAACCGGGAGAATTCCAGACTCGTCCGGTTCACGCATGGGCCAACGATGGAAAGGACGACTCCGAAGCTTTCCTAGCAGCTCTTAAGCGCGCATCGGACGAGAAGAAGACCCTGTACATTCCGCGTGGAACCTTCGAGTTTGATAGCCAGCTTGTGGTTCGGCATTCTCCGGATGATAACCACCAGCTGATGATCCAAGGTGCAGGTATATGGTACTCGAATCTCTTCTTCCGTAACCCGAACAAGGCCAGCGGTGGAATTGTTCTTGAACATACCAGCCATGACCTGCAGTTCCGTGACTTCTACATGTCGACTAATCTCAAGTCCCGTTACGACGAAGGGGCAAACTATAAGGGAATCCAAGGCGTCACCAAGAACTCACAGTTTATAAACCTGTGGATTGAACACTTCGAGTGTGGCTTCTGGATGGGGGACTATGTCAATGAAAATCAAATGCAGTACACAGAGCACATGCTGGTCGACCACTCCCGTATTCGCAATAACTTTGCCGATGGCCTGAACTACTCACAGGGAAGCCGGGATTCGGCCGTGCGCAATTCGAATATTCGCGGAAACGGCGATGATGGCCTTGCCTCGTGGTCGAGTCATGCACAGTCAAAGCCGGGTGATCCCGTTCAATACGTATCGAATGCTCGTCACACCGACAATATCGAGTTCACGCACAACACGATTGAGCTCGGATGGCGCGCAGGCGGAATCGGTTTCTTTGGCGGATCTGGGCAGAAGGCAGAGAACAACCTCATCACGGGGAATTTTGAAGGCGCAGGTATTCGTCTTAATACGGTGTTTGGCGGCCACAATTTCGATTGGAACTTGACGTTAAACAAGAGGGCCAGCATTCAGCGCAACAAGATCGTTCGTAGCGGCACTCAAGATGACTACTATGGCACTTCCCGCGGCGCGATTGACTTCCAGGAGATGTTCGGCCGTATTGCGGGCGTTGATCTTTACGACAACATCATCGTCCGTCCTTTTGCAGAGGACGTTCGTTCGGACTTCAGCTTCACTGACAAAGAGAAGAAGCTTCGCGGCATGAGCATTGGCGACAACCCGCGCAGAGACTGGGATGGTTATGAGCCTCAGCATCTGGTTGTGAACTACGCTCGAGTCAATGGCAAGGTTGACCGCGGTATCCCTGAAGACGCGAACTACAGCCTCTACTGGTGGGATGGAGATCGGGTGAATCCGGTTGACGGCAAGACCCATCGTTACTGGATCCCCAAGGCTGATGGTGTCGATATCAATGATGGTATGGAATTCTCGTGGGAAGGCAACAAGAAGGTCTACAACTTCGCCCTTGCCGATAATCCTCAGTACCTGCCCATCTCTTCCACTCGTTTCTTCGATGACTACAGCTACCAAGGCGAGATGGCTCGTTCCTTCCAGGATCCCAACCAGCCTCAGACAGTCATTCGTTTCTGGTCGCATCGCTAAAGACAGCGGCTCCCGCCGCAAATGGTGAAACTCAGGTGCCCGCGCTGCCCCCCCAGCGCGGGCACCTTCCCGTTCTTCCTGCCCTCTTTCGAGGGCCCTCCCCGTTCCCAGCACTGACTGTTGTTTGAGCACAAAAGTTATCCACAGCGTCGAGGGAATCGTGAGTTATCCACAGAATAGGCGGTCTCGAACCCTCCTCCTCGTTCCTGCTCTTACTCTCGCTTCAAGCGGAGAAGAATTCTCCGGAAACTGTGAAAGGAAGAACCATGATCGGGAGGCAAGGATATACGCCTGCTGCAAGAAGGTCTGGGCTTGGAAAAGTAACGCGGCTCCTCGTCTATATGGTGGGGGTCGCAACGGTGAGTGCACTCGCAATGAGCCCGCAACCAGCGCATGCGCTATTCGAGGGCAACGGTCTCTATGTCAAAGGCGTCGGAGCGCAATCAGTCGGCGGATTTTGGCTGGGGGCGTACACGGCGCCTCACAACGTTGAAACTCGCTACCCCGTCTGGTGTACGCACATGTGGCGAGCAAATCCAAAACCTCAAGACACCGCCTCCATCAGCGACCTCGGAGAATCAAAACGCTGGGGGCCAGACGAAATTGACCTCTCTACTGCGCAAATGGCGTGGCTCCTCGATCGCTATCAAGGAGACCGCCACCCAGACAACCGTGCGGCACTTTCCTTCCTCATCCACGCAAATTTTGAGGGGGATCAAGCGGGGAAGAACACTCAGGATTCAGTCAACACACTGGTTGATCGCGTTCGCGAGCAACTCCCTCAGGTCTACGAGAAGGCAAAAGACTACGTGCGTCAGGCACAAAAGGCAGCTGTGACGACCTATGAGAACGGAAGCGTCGAGTCGCGCACGCCTCGCAATGGTTTGCTCAAAGACCTGGGTGTGAAGAATGAGAAAGGGGAGTGGATCCCGGGCCTCAAACTGAAATTGATGCTCATTGGGCCTGCGCGCTTCACATCGACGGGAACATCGCAATGGGAAGGAACAACACAAGACACCGGAGTGAGCCTGGAGTGGGAAGCAACAGGAAACGGAAGCGTGAAATGGGAAGGGACATACGTCAACCCCGTTCGAACGACGCTCACGCGCTACGGTGTTCGCGCCGCAACGCAAGACACGGCCTCGTACGGGAATAGGCCCGAGGGTGACAAGGAAGAAAAGCGTCTTAAAGGGGGAGAGTGGAAAGTCCTCATGGATTTTCAACCCATGCTTCGCTCGAAGGTCGAAGAATCGACTATTACCGGTCACCATCTTGCTGACACGATCACTGCTTTTGCAGACCCGAACTATGGGGACGGAAGTTGGCTTCATGACGACCACGGGCCAATTCCCGTAACTTTTGATGGAATCGCCTATGACTTAGGAGAAGAGCCTCCGCCGTCGCCAGTTGATGGACGTTTGATCCCGCAAGACGCTCCGGTTATCGGGTACGCTTCAGCGGTTTTCGCTGGGGAAGGAACACAAACTGTAACAATCGATGTTCCTGAATCGGTGCATAAGCCCGGTTTCGTTTCTTGGGTGTGGAAAGTGCGAAAGGATCATCAGGGTCAGTACGCTCCGTTGATCCATTCAGACTGGTCGGACCAGCTTGCCTTATCAACGGAAACCAGCGTCACTCCGTGGAAAGTTCAGATCTACTCTGCAGCCCAGGTCAAAGAAACCCGTAGCGGAACGTATCTCATCGATGACCTGTGGGTGAGCGGTTTTCCGCAGTCTCATCCAGGTTGGACGGGGCGAGAGCCTTTCGGAGCAGATGCACCACGAATGCGTCACCGTCTTCTCTTCTTCCCGCAAGGACTTGAGGTCGCAGAAGAAAATCGCGATAGAGCCGAGGAGATCGGAAGCGTTGAGATTCCAGCGCGAAACGGCTACTTCCCTTCGCTAGGCGACCTCGCCTTCCGCGTGCAGCCAGAGCGAGTGGGAACCTACGTGTTTACTACCGAGTTTGATGGGGACAGTAGGGTAGCGGCGTATCGCTCTCCCGTTGATGACCCGAATGAACAGTACACGCGCAAGGAAGGCCGGCCGATCGCGATCTCGACGCATGCGCGCGATGGCGCAGATTTGGACCAGATTGTGGCGGGCAGCGGTCCAGTGAGCATCGTCGATAGTGTGTGCTACGAAGGCGTCGAGGCCGGACGTGAATACGCCCTCAACGCAACCCTTGTTGATCGCGAAACCGGAGTGCCCTTGTCGGACGAACACGGACTGGTTAGCGCGCGCACGGAGTTTCGTGCTGACTCCTCAAAGGGGTGCGCTGAGGTTGTCTTCCATACGCAAGGAGAACAGCTTCGAGGAAAACAGCTTGTTGTTTTTGAGGATCTCTATCAAGGAAATGAAAGAGTCGCATTTCATCGAGATATCAATTCGCGCGATCAAAGCGTGAAGGGGGAAGAACCGAAGAAACTTCGTATGGCACGAACCGGGGCAGTCAGTAACTCGCTTGCGGCGATGGGGCTCCTCTTAGCGGGAATTGGGCTGGCCGTGCACCGAGTATCGCGACGCTGCGACTCGTAGGGGCAGGGAATTCTTCTTCAATAAGCGCCCGCAAGGCAATACAAATGGGTGGTGGCGAAAACTTGAGTTTTCGCCACCACCCATTGATGTAGGCAAAGATCAGGACATGCGACGTGCGCGAGCCGCGCGGCGCTTGAGGGAGCGACGCTCTTCTTCACTCATTCCGCCCCACACTCCGGAATCCTGATTGTTCTCTAGGGCCCACTGCAGGCAGATCGCTTGAACTTCACACTCGCGACACACTGCCTTGGCTTCGGCCGCCTGTGCGATGGCTGGTCCCGTATTCCCAATAGGGAAGAAGAGCTCTGGGTCAACGCTGAGGCACGCGGCTTTACTCCGCCAATCCATTATGGGTACTCCTTTAAGAGCGTGAGCGCGGGCATTGAATGCCCGCGCCGAACAAAAACAACAGTCTTTAGTTTCGGGGATTCAAAGTTGTATATCAAGAGTTACGAGAGGATTAAATCGCAGAATTGATGTGCAAGGGATCACTCTATTTAAAACTCAGGACGAAACGCCTAGCGGCGCCACGATGAATAATTACCCCCGAATAAGAATTCCAAGAATGTGCATATAAAGAACTGGGAAAATCCTGGCAGCTTTGGGCGATGAAGCGCAGTGCGTCGCCGGAAGGATTTGGGAAGAACAATAAATCGTGGGGCATGCTCAATGCTTTTAACCAGCATGTTTGCTCGAAGTAATCAACAGAGCAACTCGGATTTATTCTCCTTAGAACGCTTGCGAGAATAGAATTCTCCTCCCCGATTAATATGCATTCCTGCTCTGAAAATAGAAATCGTTTTAAGTGTGATCCATAACGAATTTCAATGCCTAAAACATGCATGTCAACGTCGATTTTTGTGCGAGATGCAACCGTCGTTTTCTTACTCAGCGGTGTCTTAGGGAAACTATGAATATATGGAGAGGCATGCCCTCTCCTCCTCATCATCATGCTTGACCCTGGCCTTAAAGGTGTACCTGTCACAGCCGCTCCGGAAATTTCGATGCTGCGCTGCAGCATCGCTTCCCACGAGCACAGGTTCATGATGAGTTTCGGTTCGGGGTGCTCTACGGGCAGAGCCATCATTGTCTCTTGGACAGAATTCCACAGATGCCCTGGTTGATTCGTTAGTTGAGCCTGCCCGATAAGCCCAGAATTGGAAGCAATGTCGCGAGAAGGAATGTCGTACCAATTGTGTTCGAAAGAACCGTAGCGCGAGCGATGGGCAAAAGTTCCTGAACCCTCGCTTGCTACCAAAATGACCTCAGTTCCATCGCACGCGCGTGTGAATTGCCCCCACATCTGATGAGCACGTAAAACTCCGAAGCACTCTTCCATCGAGTGAAGAACGTTTTCGATGTTCTCAATCCATAGAACGCAAGGGGAGTAGTCCGTGATTGCTTCGCAGAAAACGCCGCAATCAAGGACATTTCGGATGAGGAATGGATAAGACGTGCTTCCCGGTCCGCTTGGTTGCGTTCCAGCGTTTTCCGCTTCCAAGGACATTCCGTATACGGGCAATCCAAGCGCATCACTGAGTGCAAAGGCGCATGAACGTGCAATGCGTCCAAGCTTGAGGCGAGAACTTCCCACGCCACTGAGCAAAATATTTCCGTGTTTCCACACAAGTGGACTATGCGTGCCCGTATCGATTCCATCACGCAGCCCAAGAACGACACCTTCACGCCCAGCTGTATTCATGTCCTTCAACTGAACAGAGGGAATGTGTGAGGGAAGCGGAGGGCACCACAGAGGAGTGCGCTGCCTCGTCAAATTCCCGCACTCATCCGCGAAGCTGCTATCCCTGATTTTCCCAATGACGTCCTCAACATCGTGGCAGTACGCAAATTGCACTTCGTGACCAGAGCCGATGAATGCACGCCCGGGAATTCGCGGAATACGTGCGGCAGCCCCGCTACCGATGATGTCGAGCGATTCGGCCTCGGTAATGGTTCTTAAAGCGATTCGCAGCTCGGTGTTGGCGCGCATTGTCGTATTGACTGCGCCACTGGGGTGCTGGGTTGCATAGAGGAGATGGAGTCCCAAGGAACGACCTTGGGATGCAAGGCGAGAGAATATCTCCAGAGTCGTGGGATGAAGGTCTGCAAGTACACGAAACTCATCGACAACGATCAGGATCCGGGGAGGGGGAAGTGGCGCTTTGCCCTGTCGATAGTGCTCGTACCACTGCTGGAGATCTTTGACCTGCAATTGGGCGAAATCAGCCTCCCGCTGAGCCAAACAAGAAGCTAAACCACGTAGCGCGCGAGCGGATTTCCCGGGATCAAGATCAGTGAGGACCGCCTCGGTGTGAGGGAGGCGAGCTAAGGGTGCAAGAGCCGAACCTCCTTTATAGTCAACCAAAACAAGACGGAGGCGAGCCGGCGAGTAGCGAGCGCATAAACCGAGAAGCCACGTGCGAAGTGCTTCTGATTTTCCGCTTCCTGTCGTCCCTGCAATAAGCGCGTGTGGCCCTTCGCTTACCAGATCGATGCTGACTTCTCCGGCGGAGTCCTGACCAATAGGAGTTCTCAGCGAGTAATCCGCATCAATTCCATTCCAGGAGAGCTCTGTGAAATCGCAGTCGTTGGGAATGCTCGCGCACGAGCGGGCATGTGTGATCATCTGCCACCATGCCGGTGAAACCGGTGTTTGGTCCGCCGGGATTACGGCTTCGCACCAGGTGGGGAGCTGCGCGTAGCTGTATGCCCACGCGAGGTGAATTTCTTCCTTGACGCGCTTAGTTTCCGCGTCATGCGCTTGCCCCTGTGGTTTCCATTCATCTCCGAGGCCGTGGAGAAAAATGTGCATCGAGTCAGGTCCCGCTGTGCCAAGAATGAGGGGCGGAGAGCCGGCGAAGTGAAGATGGGCGCCTCCTGCTTGCGTTGCGATTTGCGATGCAAACCAAAAGGCCATGAGCTGGGACTGTGAGCCAAGGGCTGCGTAATAGTGGTGCGATAAGGGCTCTTCTGTAAACGGATGTAGCCTGCCTGTTGCGGATTGGGAAGGAGTGGCCTCGGGAACCCCTGAAGGCTCAAGAAGCAAGGGTTTTCCACGTCCAACTAAAGAGGGATAAAGAGCGAATGGTCGAGAAGATCTGGTCGCGGATACGTGAAGGACTAAAGCCACGGCTGCGGCGTCGAGGCGTTTCACTTGAGAGCCTTGGTGAAAATGCCGAAGCCCAAGGGAGAACAGAATAACGACCAGAGGAAGCGCAGCAAGAATGAGATAACTCCCGTTTCCCGCTCCCATCGCGCTTATTCGCAGTCCCATGAACACGGCGATCGGAAGAAACCCGATGAAAGACACCACTGGAAGAGCAAATCCTCTTCGCTGAACAGAACTAGGGAAGGAAAGGACTGCCGGGCGAGCGCGATACGCGTAGAAGTCAGTTGAGCGTGAAAATTTGACTCTAACTTTCAACGCTGGACCGACGCGATAGGTGCGGGTGGGGCAGGCGCGTCTCCAGATTCCGAATCGCCGTGTTTTCACTGAAATCTGGCTCGATTCATCGCGAGGTATGAGCCGCATCCGTTGGTAGCGAGAGGAATCGCTGAGAGTTTCGCACTCGGCTGGGAATTGAGGAGGCGTGTTTCCTGGCAGGGCAATGATGCCTTGGTGGGGACCTCGAATGCATGCGAGATGCCATGGGGCACGCAGCGCAGCTTCTGGAAGAGAAGCAAGCTGTTCAGAATCGGATTGTGAACCAGCCACTCTCGCTCAACTCTCTTTCCCAGGACCCTTCTGCTTCTCATCGCAGCATCTCAGGTGATCTGCGTGTTGTCGCAAATTGCCCTTGTTCTGTGGAAAACGCCGATACCGCGTCCGATCTGTGGAAAGTGGGCGCGCGCATTTGAAACGGGGAAATGACACAATGGCGTCTATGAGCGAAGAGGAACGTCAGGTCTTGGATCACTACCGTCAACTCATTGCAGCCGTCGAAGATGCTCGAGCCGCATATTACGATCGCGATGCGCCGGTGCTCTCGGATGCGGACTATGACCAGCTCTACCGTCAGCTTGAAGAATTTGAAGCGAAATATCCGCAGTACCGCAGCTCTGACTCTCCGACGACGCGTGTGGGAGGAGCAGCCTCCGATGCTTTCGCCCCCGTTCGTCACCTCCAGCAGATGACAAGTTTGGACGACGTTTTCTCCCTTGAAGAACTTGCCGCCTGGGAATTACGCATGGCGAATGACACGGGCAGAGATGACTTGGACATGCTCACCGAGGTCAAGATCGACGGTCTTGCAGTGAATCTGCTCTACGAAAATGGTGTGCTGGTGCGCGCTGCGACTCGTGGAGACGGATGGGTTGGTGAAGATGTCACCGCGAACGTTCTGACGATTTCTTCTATCCCGCACCGCCTCAGTGGCCTCGTTCCTGCGCGCGTGGAAATTCGCGGAGAGGTCTATTTCCCGACAAAGGATTTTGAAGCCTTCAACGAGGAACGCGTGCGCGCTGGCGAGCCTCCCTTCGTCAATGCCCGCAACGCTGCTGCCGGGTCCTTGCGTCAGAAAGACCCACGAAAGACGGCCGAACGTCCTCTTGCCATGCTTGCCCACGGGATCGGAGCTGTCGAGGTTGGAGATACTTCTTTCGAGGCGCCCGAGACTCTTTCAGGATGGTTCTCCTGTCTGAAGGAATGGGGAATGCCTGTTTCCCCTTACACCAAACTTCTGCGCGGGCGCGCCGCGATCGAGAAGCGAATCGCTGAGCTGGGAGCGCAGCGTCATTCTCTTGAACACGAAATCGATGGCGTCGTCGTCAAAATTAACGATCGCGCTATTCAGGCTTCCTTGGGGACGACCTCGCGTACTCCTCGCTGGGCCGCGGCCTATAAATTCCCTCCCGAAGAAGTCAACACGCGCCTCCTTGATATTCGGGTCCAAGTCGGACGCACTGGACGTGTCACCCCTTACGGCGTCATGGAGCGAATTCTTGTTGCCGGTTCACACGTTTCTCGGGCGACCTTGCACAATGCAAGCGAAGTCGAACGCAAGGGTGTTCTCATTGGTGATCTTGTCGTCTTGCGTAAAGCCGGCGATGTTATTCCTGAGATCGTCGCTCCGGTTGTTGCCGCACGTGATGGGAGTGAGTATCCCTTCGTGATGCCTGAGGTGTGTCCTTCGTGTGGGACTTCGCTCGCTCCGCAAAAAGAGGGTGATGTGGACTTGCGTTGTCCCAACCAAGCGGGTTGTCCGGCACAAATTACCGAGAGAATTGCGCACTTGGGTGCGCGTTCGGCCTTGGATATAGAGGGGCTGGGCGACGAGGCCGCGCTTGCCCTCACCCAGCCGGAAAACAACCGCGACGAGGTGGCTGCTGCGCTCGCGGGTGGTGACATGGTGCTCCTTGAAGACGGAACACAATTGCGTCTTGCAGGAGTAGAGCGCCTCACTCATGCAGAGCTCATCGCCGACGCTGAGGCCCTCCTTCCCGCCCCTCAAACCCCGGTTCTTTCTTCTGAGAGCCAGGTGTTCAATCTTGACGCAGAACAACTTCGTGACGTTATGGTCTGGAAACCTGTCACTTCGGAAGGTGAAGCGACAGGGGAGTGGATGCAAGTGCGCTACTTTTGGACAAAAGCAGTGGGGCGAAAAGCATCTGTTCCGTCAAAGAATACGATGATGATGCTCGATCAAATCGAGCAGGCAAAACAGCGTCCCTTGGCGCGAATCCTGGTTGCTCTGTCAATTCGTCACGTTGGCCCCACAGCTGCTGCGGCACTCGCTGCCACCTTCCCCTCAATGGAGTTGCTCTCCAAGGCCTCGGTAGAAGAACTTGCCGAAGTTGAGGGTGTTGGCGCTGTTATCGCTCAGTCGCTCGTTGACTGGCTGGCGGTTCCTTGGCACCAAGATATTGTCCGCGCATGGGCGCAGGCGGGTGTGCGCATGGAAGACGAAAAGCGCGATGACGTGGAGCAGGTTCTCGAGGGACTGACCATCGTCGTTTCCGGTTCAATGCCTGGATACACGCGAGAAGGCGCAAAGGAAGCAATCATCGCCCGCGGAGGTAAGGCCTCGGGATCAGTATCCAAAAAGACGTCGCTGGTGATTGCAGGACCCGGATCGGGTTCCAAGGTTGCCAAAGCTGAGTCCCTGGGTGTTCCAGTGGTGGATGAAAGCTATTTCGAACGGGTTCTGCGCGACGGTCTTGCCGCGCTCGACAACTAGGCGCCGCAGGGAGAAACTCTCAGACGAGGAATTCAAAAGGATGCAGGAGACGCTCCAGCACTTTGGTGAGCAGTGAGCGTTCCTCCCATTCCTCAAAAGAGAGGCGACGTGCATTCGTCAGATCGAGTTCGAAGATCTTGTCCATGGTCTGCGCGAACTTATTCGAGCGGAATTGAACATTGACCTCGTAGTTACCTTGGAGAGACAGGCGGTCGATATTTGCCGTTCCAACGGTTGACCATGCTCCGTCGATCGTCATGGTCTTCGAATGGATCATGGCGTCCTCGTAGAGCCAGATTTCAACGCCTTCTTTAAGAAGTGGACCGTGGTAGGGGCGAGCAACCCAGTCGGCAAGAATGTGGTTGGAGTACTCGGGAATCAGAATCTGGACGCGAACCCCGCGGCGCGCCGCGTGAACCAAGGCCTCGAAAATCTCACGATCGGGGATGAAATAGGCGCTGGTAATACGGATTGACGAGCGCGCGCGATCGATTGCATCAATGTAGAGGCCGCGGACGGGGTAAAGCAGACGAGAAGGCTGATTGAAAGCGAGGGAGACCTCGGAATCCCAACGCGGAGCCCGGGTGCGCGCAATCGAGGGTTGGCCGTGCCGCTTGAAGTGGTTCCAGAAATCAATGAAGCCGTATTTGAGTTCTGATACGGCGTCTCCCGTGACGCGCACGTGGGTGTCGCGCCACTCCAAGGCGAAGGGATCGCCAATGTTGTAACCGCCGACGAAAGCAACCTTGTCGTCAACGACGAGGATCTTTCGGTGATCGCGTCCGGTTTTGCGCAGGTTCATCGTGAACATTCCCGAACGGATTTCGGGGAAACGACGAATATATAGATGCGGTGTCTTGGGGAAAACGTAGAAGAAGGGATCTTGATTGAGAACGGCGAAACCGTCGTAAACGATATGGACATCGACACCACGTTTCGCGGCGCTGAGCAAAGCCGATTTGAAGCGTTTTCCCCACGCATCCGCACGCCAGATATACGATTCAAAGAAAATATAGTCTTTCGCCGAGGTAATCGCCTCGAGCATGTCCTCGTACAGGGACGTTCCCTCCGTGTACGTGCGAACCTCAGTGCCCTCAACCTGGGTGTCAAGAGGAGGGAAAGTGGGGAAACCACCCGCGACGTGAGGGACGCGTTCTTTGCGGAGCTTGTCGACGATATGAACTCCGACAAGCGCTGCCGCCTGAGCTCCGAGCACAGTTAAGCCAGCGATCTTGAGTGCCCTGATGGTTTGCGACGAAAAAGACGGACGGCGATGAGACATGGTTTAAGGGTACTCAAAACTGCGCCGAGCTGGGCACAGTATGAGAGGCGCGGCCCATACGGGTATCATCCTTTTTATGGCAAGGATCAGTACTGACGAGGTCGCCCGCGTCGCGGGCTTGGCTCGAATCGCACTTACACCCGAAGAAATCACCAGAATCGCTGGTGAACTTGATGTTATTACCGAGGCCGTTGCAAAGGTTTCCGAGGTCGCTACCCCGGACGTGCCTGCGACTTCCCACCCCATTCCGTTGTCGAACGTATGGCGGGAAGATGAAGTTGGTCCGACGTTGGACCGCGATGAGGTCCTGGCGCAGGCCCCCGCACAGCAGGACGGAATGTTCTTGGTTCCGCAGATTTTGGAGGAGGACTGATGAATCCTTTGCTGAAGAAATCAGCATGCGAGCTTGCTGAGCTGCTGCGAAGCGGGGAGATCACCTCGGTTGAACTCACTCAAGCATGCCTCGACCGTATTGATGCGATCGATTCCAAGGTCCACGCTTTTCTCTACGTTGATCGTGAAGGCGCACTTGCGACTGCAGCCGAGGTCGATGCTCGTCGAGCAGCGGGTGAAGAACTCCCGCGCCTGGCCGGCGTTCCGATTGCAGTTAAGGACAATATGGTGACCCGAGGCCTGCCGACGACCTGCGCGTCGAAGATCCTTGAAGGCTGGTTGCCTCCCTACGACGCAACTGTTGTGGAGCGTCTGCACCAGGCCGGAATGCCCATTGTTGGTAAGACGAACATGGATGAGTTCGCGATGGGGTCCTCGACCGAGCACTCTGCCTTCGGTCGCACGGGTAACCCTTGGGATTTGGATCGCATCCCAGGTGGCTCGGGCGGCGGTTCCGCGGCAGCAGTTGGCGCTTACATGGTGCCTCTCGCCCTGGGGTCTGACACCGGTGGTTCTATTCGCCAGCCCGGAGCGGTTACGGGAACCGTTGGTGCCAAGCCCACTTACGGCGCAGTGTCACGTTACGGATTGATCGCCATGGCCTCGTCGCTGGACCAGATTGGTCCCGTGACCCGCACTGTGGCCGACGCGGCCGCGCTGACCGAGGTCATCGGTGGCTTCGATCCCCACGATTCCACCTCGCTCAACGAACCGGTGCCCGCACTGAGCGCGGGAGTGGAGTCCGTCGCGCGCGCTGGAAAGATCGAGGGGCTTCGCGTGGGCGTCGTCCGTGAGCTTTCTGGTGAGGGTTACCAAGAAGACGTGAGCGCGGCGTTCAACGCAACTGTTGAGAAGCTGCGCGATGCAGGTGCTGAGATTATCGAGGTCTCCTGCCCGAGTTTTGAATATGCGCTTGCCGCCTACTACTTGATCATGCCTGCTGAGGTTTCCTCGAACCTCGCACGTTTTGACGGAATGCGTTATGGCATCCGCGTCGAGCCCACCGAAGGCCCCGTCACCGCCGAACGCGTGATGGCAGCGACCCGCGAGGCCGGTTTCGGTGACGAAGTGAAGCGCCGCATTATTTTGGGTACCCACGTTTTGTCCGCAGGCTTCTTCGATGCCTACTACGGAAATGCGCAGAAGGTCCGAACCCTCATCCAGCGCGACTTTGCCCGCGTCTTCGATGAGGTCGACGTTCTGGTATCACCCACCTGCCCCACGACGGCCTTCCGTTTCGGGGAAAAGATGGACGATCCCATGGCGATGTACCTCAACGACATTGCGACGATTCCGGCGAACCTTGCAGGAATCCCCGCAATGAACATTCCCAATGCGGTGAGCTCTGAGGGGCTTCCCGTCGGTTTCCAGATTCTCGCCCCGGCTCACCACGACCTGAAGATGTACGAGGTCGCGAGCTTGGTTGAGCAGCTTAGCGGCGATATTGCGGGCAACTGCCCGGCAGCGCAGTGGGAGGAAAAGTGATGAGTGAACTGATGGACTACCAGGAAGCAACAGCTTCCTTCGATCCGGTTCTCGGAATCGAAGTACACGTCGAATTGGGTACCGCCACAAAGATGTTCGATTCTGCTCCCAATGCCTTTGGCGGGGACCCGAACACCTATGTGACGCCTGTGTCCTTGGGGCTACCCGGCTCCCTGCCCGTGGTTAATCACAAGGCAGTGGAGTACGCCATCAAGATTGGTCTGGCACTGAACTGCTCGATCGCGAAGAGCTGCCGCTTTGCGCGCAAAAACTACTTCTACCCGGACCTCACGAAGGCTTTCCAGACCTCACAGTCCGATGAGCCCATCGCTTATGACGGTTATGTTGACGTCGAGCTGGAAGATGGAACCATGTTCCGCGTTCAGATTGAGCGCGCACACATGGAAGAGGACGCCGGTAAGAACACCCACATCGGTGGCGCGGACGGACGAATTCAGGGTGCAGACCACTCGCTGGTTGACTACAACCGTGCAGGCGTTCCCTTGGTCGAGATCGTGACGCGCCCCATCGAAGGCGCAGGCGAGCGGGCTCCCGAGGTTGCTGCCGCTTACGTCCAGGCTCTGCGTGATATCTTCCGTACTTTGGGAGTATCTGAGGCGCGTATGGAGCGCGGAAATGTGCGAGCAGACATCAATGTTTCGCTGCGCCCCACTCCGAGCTCTCCTTTGGGAACTCGTACCGAAACCAAGAACGTCAACTCCTTCAGGGGGATTGCAAACGCGGTTCGCTATGAGATCCAGCGTCAGGCTCAGATCCTGAGCGAGGGCGGAAGTATTCTGCAGGAAACCCGTCACTTCCACGAAGAGGACGGTTCTACTTCTTCGGGTCGTGAGAAGTCCGATGCAGAAGATTACCGTTACTTCCCTGAGCCGGACCTTGTCCCGGTCGTTCCCTCTGAGGAATGGGTCGAATCTCTGCGTGCAGGCCTTCCTGAGCTTCCCGTTGCTAAGAGGCGCCGCTTGCGTGGGCAGTGGGGCTTCGCCGATAAGGAAATGCGCGACGTGATCAACGCCGGCGCGCTTGAGCTCATCGAGGCGACGGTTGTGGCGGGAACCGATCCTAATGCTGCTCGAAAGTGGTGGATGGGCGAATTGGCGCGCTACGCCAAGGACAATCAGCTTCCTCTGGAGGAATTGCCCGTTACTCCCGCTCAGATCGCTCAGCTTCAGGCCCTGGTCGATGGCGGCCGCCTGACGGATAAGCTGGCTCGCCAAGTCCTCGAAGGAGTTCTTGCCGGCGAAGGCGATCCCGAACAGGTGGTCGCTGCGCGTGGCCTCGAGGTCGTCTCCGATGAAGGCGCGCTCACCGCGGCAGTCCAGGAAGCTCTGGATGCAAACCCTGATGTCGTCGAGAAGATTAAGGGTGGCAAGGTGCAAGCCGCCGGCGCTTTGGTCGGTGCCGTCATGAAGGCCACTCGCGGTCAAGCCGATGCTGCACGTGTTCGCGAACTCATTATGGAAATGGTTGGCGCCTGAGCTTGTTTTGAGTTCACGCCCGGGGCCCGGTCCTGAAGGACCGGGCCCTTTCCGCATGCAAGGACGCTGGGGGAGTGGTGGAGTATTCCTGTGCGTCAAATGCCTTGTTGTAGCGTCAATTTTGCGTAATGTGGGACAACGCTGCACCCCTGCAGTTACGCGGCTACGATGAGGTCAGAGCCCGGTGGGCTCGCCCCGTAAAATTCGGAAATGCAAAGGTGACCAATGCGTACTTCTCCGTCATACACCGCGTCCTACCGCCTTGAGATCGATGAGTCGACTCTCTCGATCGCGCAGATTGTGGATGCTGTATCTTCTACTGGCGCACAGATCAAGGGCCTTGACGTCGCCGATTCTGATCGTGGACACATCGTCATTGACCTCACCTGCGACATGCGTGATTCTGACCATCGTCGTGAGGTACGCCAGATTCTGGATGGTCTTGAAGGCGCGCATACCTCCTCTGTTGCAGACCAGACCTTCATGGCTCATGTCGGCGGCAAGATTGAAGTTCATCCTAAGGTTCCGCTTCGTAACCGCGATGATCTCTCCCGCGCATACACTCCGGGTGTTGCTCGCGTGTGCACCGCGATCCATGACATGCCCGAAAAGGCTCACCTGCTGACCATGAAGGCGAACTCAGTCGCTGTGGTTTCTGATGGCACTGCTGTTTTGGGCCTGGGCGACATTGGCCCCGAGGCTGCTCTTCCCGTTATGGAAGGCAAGGCTGTTCTCTTCAAGCAGTTCGGTGACGTTGATGCGTGGCCGGTTGTCCTGGATACGAAGGACACCGAAGAGATCATCTCTATTGTGAAGGCGATTGCCCCCGCGTACGGCGGCATTAACCTTGAAGACATCTCCGCACCTCGCTGCTTCGAAATTGAAGAGCGACTGCGTGCCGAACTCGATATTCCCGTCTTCCACGATGACCAGCACGGCACTGCAATCGTGGTTCTGGCCGCGCTGATCAATGCCCTCAAGCTGGTGAACAAGAAGATTGAGGATGTTCGCATCGTTGTTTCCGGTGTGGGTGCTGCAGGTTCCGCGATCATCAAGCTTCTGTTGGCGCAGGGTGCGCGCGACATCGTTGGCTATGGTCGTACGGGTGCGCTGGCAGGAGACGACGTCGAGGGCATGCACCCCTCGCGTGCATGGCTGGCTCAAAACACCAACCCGCGCATGGTTCACGGTTCCCTCAAGGAAGGTATTGCTGATGCTGACGTCTTTATCGGCGTCTCTCACGGCAATATTTTGGAACCTTCGGACATTGCAAAGATGGCTCCCGGTGCAATTGTTTTCGCCCTTGCGAACCCGACTCCCGAGGTTGATCCCATCGCTGCCGCAGAGTACGCAGCAATTGTGGCAACCGGCCGTAGCGACTACCCGAACCAGATCAACAACGTTCTGGCCTTCCCGGGTCTGTTCCGCG
>ERZ772786.282-NODE-282-length-20886-cov-3.665787_pt1 | contig 20886 bp, 18 predicted proteins | sample MGYA00511473_ERZ772786 | MGnify/ENA primary metagenome ERZ772786 (study PRJEB29015, sample SAMEA2738025) | human oral metagenome | biome: human oral; feature: human-associated habitat; material: saliva | place: China | collected 2252 ...
GATCGAACTGAGAACACCAATAGTGATGGATCCCCACATCATTGAATGCAATGAGTTCATCAGCAAACGTGCACTGGCAGCCGGGGTAATCAAAAGCGCAAGGACCAGAATGTTGCCGATGATCTGAACAGAAATCACGACTGCTCCAGCGACGCTCACGTAGACCAGCAGATCTAGAGCCATGACTGGCAGCCCCGCGACTCGCGCACTTTCCCGGTCAAGACTGACCGCGACGATCTCCTTGTGAAAGAACGCAAAGACTCCCACGATCAGCGCTGATGCAATGAGAACAAAAGGTACTTCGGAGGCTGGGATGCCCGTCAGCGAACCGAAGAGAAAATCTTGGAGCGAACCAGCGTAACCGGGAGCCCAAGAAATAATTACGAGGCCCAAACCAAAAGCTCCAACGAAGAGCACACCAATAATTGAGTCTTCCTTCAACCGCCTATTTTGCGAAAGAAGTGCAACGAGCACAGCAGTTCCAACGCCAGCAAGCGTTCCGCCCAGAACCAGCGATCCCGAGCATACAAAGGCGATGGCGAGCCCAGGGAAAACTGAGTGTGCTACGGCATCTCCAATGAATGACATTCCGCGTAAAACAACATGACAGCCGACAATGGCGCACACACAGGCTGCGACGCATGTAACAAGCACTGCACGCGGCAAGAACGCCAATGCTGGGTTCATTAAATCGTTCAGAAAATCGATAATACTCAACACTCACATCACCCCGAGGACTTTCAGCAAGGGATTCGAGGGACGAATATCAAAGGTGCGCATCCACACCTCGGGGTCTTGAATCTCCTCCGGTTTTCCAGAGGCAATAACCGTCGAATTCAGTAGGAAAAGCCGGTCGCAAGCATCGATTGCCCCAAGAATGTCGTGGGTTGTCATGACAATGGCACAACCGCTGCGTGCAAGCCCTTGAAAAACATCAATCAGGCTTTCTTGGGTGGGCATATCGAGGCCGGTGAAGGGTTCATCCAGCAATAGCAGCTTTGGACGTAAAGCAAGAGCCCTGGCAACCAGAACGCGCTGACGCTGACCCCCTGATAGCTCACCAATGACTCGCTCCCCCAGCTGCGCCAAGCCAACCTGATGCAGTGCTTCTTCAACCGCGCGATGATCATCAATACGAGCTCTACGTCCCCATCCAATCCGACGGGAAAGCGCACTGAGGACAGCTTGGCGGATCGTAATCGGGAAATCCCATGCAAACTCATGACGCTGCGGAACGTAGCCGACTGCGCGGGGCTGTAGCGGCGCCCCCATTGAGGTAATGTGCCTCGAGCGAGATGGGATCACGCCAAGAATTGCGCGTAAAAGAGTCGTCTTTCCAGCACCATTGGGACCAATGAGTGCGCAAAACTCTCCGGGAGCAACAGTAAGCGAGACCGATTGAAGTACTTCGCGCCCAGGGTAGGACACGTCAAGGTCGCATATGTCGAGGGCCGGCACAAGGTTCTCATCGTCCATCAGACACCGTCCTCAGAGCCGAAGTCACGGCGCACTTCCTCGCGCGCTTCTTCAATCTGCTTTCGAGACTTCTTTGTCCGATGTGCGACGACGATAAAAGCAATCACACCCAAAGCAAGGCAGATCCCGCCGTAGATGAAGAACTCTCCGTTTCCCCCGTGCTGGCGTGCTTCCTCGTGTTTGTCGGGTTGCTTGCTGGCCTTTGACGAGGCCGCGAGCGCAGTGGTCGTGAGCGCGCGGGCTTCTTCAATCTTGGCCTCGTCGCCGACGATGAATCGCAGCGTATCGGCCACGCACTGCGGAGCGTCAGTGTCGCCAAAACACCAACGCACGCTCAGGGCGTACGCACCGGGGGCAGAAAATGCCCAATTCGCATGAACATGAGTATTAGCTTCAACCCAGATATCGGATTGAGAGGAAGCAGTAGAGTCGTACAAGACTGTCGGCGTCCCGAAGGCTCCATCTTGTAGGAAAAGCCATGCTTGGCCTGGGCCCTGAAGATTCCCTAGGGTCATCGTTGCGCCACTGCCCATCATTTTGATCAGTTCCGGATCTTGAGTATTCCACCCCAACCAGACGACGTTGGGATTTTGAGTCTGGGGAATCACCCAGTACGACTCACCTTCACGCGCATGCAGGAATGAATAACTCGGGTCGGAGGGGACTCGGAGCTTTCCGAAATTCGTCACGCGAAATACAAGGCTGTCGAGCGGACGCCAAAGCGGGGTCTCACCGGAGTCGTCACGTGCCAGAATCTCCGGTTTTGAATCAACAATCTTTGGACCCAAGTCAACGTGACCGCGTTCGATAACGGCTTCTTCTCGAACGACCTGTTCTGAAGAGTCCACGTGTTGGGTTAAAGAGTCATCGCTGTGCGCCGGCAGCGAGACTCCAAAACTCAGAGCAATGCCGACAAGAATCGCCATTAATCCCTGTGTCGAACGCGCATGGCCCGCACTGTTCATCATGAATGAGCCTTTCCTAAACACTGAGACAAAGAATGGGCGTTCGCCCGCATCATCTCGATATACGTTGGAGCTTGCCCGTCCAAGGTGTCTCCATAAAGTCCGCAGACCTGAACGCCGCTTTCTTCGGCAACCTGAGCAATAACGGGGTGACGGCTGCGTTTTTGCGGTTCCAAGAAGACCGCCGTTATTTTCATGTTCTTCAAGGTCTGCGCAACGCGTTTGCGGTCTGCAATTGAGGCTTCGCTTCCGTCTTGAGCACTCAGGTAACCAGCGATTTCAAAGTTGTATGCGCGCGCCAGATAGGCATAGGCATCGTGAGTGGTGACGAGTTTCCTATTAATCGGATCGATTCCCGCAATGGCCTGTGCGACCTCATGGTCGACCTCGTCAAGCTTCGCAATATACGCCGAGGCGTTGGCTGCATATTGTGCACTGTGCTGCGGATCGCGCGTTGATAAGGCGTTTTCAATGACTCTCACGTAGGCCTGGGCGTTGTGAATGTCGTGCCAGGCATGTGGATCAATGTCGCCGTGGACGTGTTTGCCCAGCACTGCTTGGGGCAGAACATAGGCCTGGCCGTCCCCCGAGCCGATAAACTCCCATCCCCGACCTTTGGGAATCTCTCGCAAAGTACGTGATGGAACGTCAATCAGCACTCGCTCGATATCCAAAGAGGCAAGAGTCGAAGGTAAGCCGTTGCTCTCCTCCGCATTTTCACGTAGTGGCGCACCCTCAGGGACTCCACCGTCCCTTTCTCGGTCGACCATCAGCGTGAGTGCACTCGACTTCAGGTCCACGGTAATGTCACTGTGGCCTCGTCGGAGAAGAAATAGCCCACGTTCGCGGGCAACTTGTTCTGAATCGATCCCCACGGCGAAGGTCACGTGGGACGGGGGAAGCTCGACGGGTTCAGCGTCAGGGGTCACGCGCACGCGCGCTCGCAGATGCAGCGTGTAGATACCGGGCTGAGTAAAAACCCAACTCATATGTTGGTGCGCGCCAACGGGCAGAATTGAGGTATCTGTTTCCCAATGATTCCCACTATCAACACCATCGCGCGAAGCAAAAGCGATTTCGGGACTTCCGAAACTTGTCGTGATGTAGGCGCAGGCATGTCCTGGTCCCTCGACGCCAGTGACAGAGAGTTCAACCTGAGACGAGCGCTTTGCCCCGATCTGGCTTCCATCACCGTAAACTCGCATTCCAAGCCACGGGGTATCAAGGGAGCGATCTTCTACAAGGGGAATCAAGGTGCCGCCAAACTTTGCGCTTTCTTCTGCAAGGGACAGCGAGAGAGCATCTTTGGGAAGATTCGCATCGAGCGCGCGGATCACCGAATGATCCTCCAGCATCAGGTAGTTCGTGACCGCAATATCCGCGTAAGCAATATCACGAATACCTCTTAGACTCAGTTCCCACGAGTGCGGATCGGCGCCGTTGGGAATGAGTTGATGAACATCGACGTAATCCCCGCCCACATTTCGTGCAAAATCAGCCAAGATACCCGTTGTTGCAACGATGCTCACACGGTGCGACGAAGCATCACTCTGCGGCGCGCACCCTCCAACTGCGCCAGCAAGAACGCACGTAGCAATAGCTGATATGAGGCGTACAAATCTCACTGTTTCACCCGCATATGCGTTGAGGTGACAATGCATCCACATCCGATCAGCAGGGCCGCGAGGATCATCGGGGCAAGCTCCACGCTGCCCGCGCCCGTTGATGCCAGAGTGCAGGGCTGTCCCGAGGCCGTGCGGCCGACGATTGCGTAAACCATCGGTCGCCCGTGTTCTCCGGTTCCACCGGCTGCAACTAAGGATCCAGCAGAGCCGCTTCCACTTCCACGCAGGTCTTCGCCGCGAGGCGTGACATTCATGGCGATCGTGAGCTGGTAGGAACCCGGCTCGGTGAACACCCAATTTTGGTGGGCATGAGTATTCGCAGGCAGGGTATAGCTTGTTCCCGCACCATCGAAAACGTGAGTGCCAATTCCTGCGCCCAAGCTTCCCGACTCAAATACTGCAACATTTCCGGGGCCTTGAACATCGAGGAGAGAGAAACGAACCTGGCCGCTGGTTTCAGTCACGATTTCTTCGCGTTGCGAGTTCATTCCGAGCCACGGGACCCCTCGAATCTGAGTAGCGGGAATCATCCACACGTCTTGTCCCACGCTCGCGGCATAGCTGAGCGCCTCAGGTGCCTTAATCTTGGCCCTCTCCCCCAGCGCGAAGGTCATTGATGCGGGATCTTTCCACACTGCAGGTACAGCTCGATCGTCCTTAATTCGCGCAACCAATTGCCCATTTTCAATGGCCGGCCCAAGATCGAAGTGACCGTCGGTAATTCCGCCTTCACTACCAACGTGAACGTTCAGGGTCGTTACTGCTTGGTTTGGAGTCTCGTTATCACTGCGGATTCGTGAAATTTCATCCGCGTTTGCCTCGCGAGTAATCCGGGTGGGAATACAACGCTCAGTACCTACGCGCTGGGGCACATCACGTGTGAGCGATTCTTCTTCGTTTGCTCTCCCCGCATCAACTGCAGGGGGAAGGACTGCGCCGCTCTCAGCTTCCGAGTTCTGTGGCACCACACCCGGGGCAGCGCCGACCTCAATGAGGTAGCGAGCGCTACGCGTCGTTTCAAAGGAACCATTGTTGCGATAGGCACGTGCTTGAACGCTCAGCTCGTAGCTTCCCGCTTGAGAGAAGGCCCAGTTCACGTGAGTGTGCGAAAGGTAATCTTGGACGATTGTTGACCCGTTTGGATCTAATTCGTAGCCTCCGGAACGCAGTCGCGACATACGCCCCTGGGCAAAGTCTTCGGTCCACAGCGAAATGCGTCCGCCATTGGAATTTGTGTAGGAAACGTCAAATTCAACGCGCTCGAAGCCAGCAGGAGCAAGAGAAAGAACATCCCACCCGGGCCACGGCAGAGTTGCATCTTGAGTTTGCGGGAGGAAATATCCACTTCCCCCAGCAACAATGTCTTGGGGAAGAGAATGCTTGAGCGCCGAAGAAGGAACGACAAGGCGGATGTCTTCTGCTTCGTGTTGTACTCCCGATCCGGTGACATCTTCCATGATTTTGAGAAGAGGATGCCCCGATTGATCGAGCGTCATGTAGAAGAGGTCGATGTGTCCGTGGTCAAGAGTGAGACGGCGCTCGGCTAAGTTCGCCCCCACGTTTGGTTGCGCTTCACGCCTGATTGCCGAGGCCGCAGCAGTCTCGCGCGCCTCGCGGCTATCCGGGAGCACAGCGGGAGCACCACTTCGAGCAGAATCCTTCTCCGGGGCGGTCTTAAGGGTAGAGGAAACAGGAGCTTGAGCGGACGACTCCGTCACGCTCGCAGGTGCTTCAATGCTCGCAGTGAATTCGGCCTCGGAAATAAGTGAAGGATCGCTTCCCTCACGCACTTCATGAATGCGAAGTCGAAGTGAGCGAATACCAAGGTGAGCGAAACGGAGCTGTACGTGCCCCGACACAAAATCTTCTTTCCCGACTTCGAGGGAAAATCCTCGGTAGATGAAGTCAGAAGCGTCGGTTTTTTCCTCAACTGCGGTACCGAAGCGACGTTGCCCATTACTTTCAATACTCAATGCGGCAGGAGTGCTTTCTTCTTCAGCTGTACCCTCAGTATGAGCAGTCAATTCAATGAAGTAGCGAACTCCTTGGATGAAAAGGGAAGGACTGAGCTCAACGCTGATTTCATAGCCTTCAGCAAGGCCATACGCTTCATCGCGCTCAACCGAAGTCGTTTGAAGCCTCAGTGCACCATCGCGAAGAGGTAGCTGCGCACCATTGTCCCCCGAGGCGCACAGCTCAATACCACTTCCGCTATTCCCCACCCCTTCGCATGCCGCGACCTGGAGAGCGCTCGCCAGCCGGGGTTCTTCTGGGGAGGAGGAAAGACTATCCGCTTGAGCCGAAGGTGGAAGAAAGATCCAGGCGCTGATGAGCGAAATGGCGGCGAATAGTGAAATAAGTGCGCGCGCTGCCTTAGGGCACAATGCTGACATGACCAACTCTCTAGAATGATAATCGTTCTCATTACCATTAAAGAGGCTGACCTTACTCTAAGTCAAATGGATCGCGATGGCGCAGCTATGCTGCTTAGTTGAATCCCAAGACCCACTGCGAAATGTGATAACCCGACATAATTACCGCGCGTCCAGGCTTCGAACGCAAGGTAATCAAACGCCCAAGAAGATCTCGGCGTACCGCTCGATATGCCTCCGGCTTCTTCGCTTCTAGCTGTGCCCATAGCTCATCTTTGCGAGCCGCATTCTCTTCCGTTCCCGAACGCAAAAGCATGACTGTACAGATCACACAGTTAATCCGCAGGTAATGGACGAGGTAGCGGTACAGTTTCGGCGGAACCTCATCAGGAGCTGGAATGGCATCAACCATCGCCGCATTCACCCGCAGCAATTGATCAACACGCGAAATCATGACCTGCTCGTTGACCGACTGATCATCACGCCCAATGAAATAGCGGTAAAGATCAACGTCGAGATACTCAAAAGTACGGACATCAATGACCGGAACAAAAGAGTAAATGAAATCAACATAGAAGGTGTGCTCAGGAAGCACCAGACCAGAGCGACGAACCAAATCTGTCCGCAAGATTAAGGCATGCATCATCAGATACTGGTCGTACCGGCAACGGCGAATCTGATCCCATGAGATCACGCGATCCCTGGGCATCACATTTCCGTAGCGGATGACTGCTTTGTGACTCTTACCTTGCTTCTCATACACGTAATTGGCAACCAAAAGATCAAGAGCTTCCCCTTGCTCTTCGCGAAGAGCCAAGCGCTCAAGGGCGCGTTTCAGCGCCAGGCGATCCAACCAGTCATCTGCGTCGAGGATTTTGAGGTAGCGCCCACGCGCCGAGGCAATACCAGCGTTAACAGCGCCGCCATGGCCAGCATTCTCCTGATGAATAACACGGATACGCTCGGGATCACGAGCCGCCCATTCGTCTGAGATCTCGGCGGTTTTATCGGCAGAGCCATCATCAACGATGAGCACCTCAACTTGATCAAAGCCATGCACTGAAGTGACTGCTCGATCAATGTAGTCCTGTGCGTTGTAGGCAGGGATCACGACTGTTAATAAAATGTCTGGTTCCACGCCTTGAATACTAGTCTATTCACCCAAATTTCTGACGTAATTCCCTGAACACAGGAGCATTTTCGCGTTATCCTTGGCCTAAGGGCTAAATCGCAATGGGGAGGCATCATGAGCCAAGCAGAAACCATCCTGAACGCACTTGGCGGTTGGGATAACATCACCGATCTTCAGCATTGCATCACCCGCATTCGCGTTGATTTCAAGGATGATTCAAAGATCGACGAGGCCGCACTTCGCGAAGCCGGCGCCTTCGGTGTTGTCATGGTGGGTTCTCACGCCCAAATCGTCATGGGACCGCAAGCAGAAGAAATCGCTGAGGAAATCTCTTCACTCAAGTGAGTTTTGAGCTCCACTCCCCCATTTCCGGGACGCTTCGACATCTCAATATGCTCACGGACCCTGTTTTCGCTGAGGAGATCATGGGTCCTGGCTTTGCCGTCGCACCAGGGGATGACCGTTACTTCAAGGTGTGTGCTCCTACGGATGGCATCCTCACGCACCTACTTCCTCATGCCTGTGCAATTACGCGCGTGGACGGACAGCAAGTTCTTGTCCACCTGGGTATTGACACCGTGAAGCTTGGCGGTGAAGGCTTTACAAGCATGCGCAGTCTTGGGGACGAAGTCAGTGCGGGTGATCCCTTGATCGCATGGGACACTCAGCCGGCCCGCGAGGTGGGCTACCCGCTTGACGTTATCGTTGTTGTCTTGCGCCCACCCACAACCTATCTCGAGAATGTCCCTGACGATCGTTCACCGATTAGAACACTGATGCCCGGCGCACGAGTGCACCGGGCATCAGAAAAGGGCTAAGCTCACTTAGCGCACATATCGATTTACCTTCGAGAGGAAGGCGTGCACCTTCTCTGACCCCGCAAGATCGTCGATACGTGCTTCTTCTCCATCACTGCCGTGAAGAGGGATACACCAGTTCGGATATTGATCTGAGGTTCCGGGCAGGTTCTGGGGTGCTTTCTCTCCAACCGCGTCGACAAGCGAAACTGCAAGCAAGAGTGCGGGGGAAGCCGCGAGATAAGCGTGGAAGCCCAAAACAAGCTCTTCTTCACTGGGTTCTTCACTGTGAATGAAGCCGCCTTCTTTCAGACGAGACACCATCCGTTCTCGTTCAACGCGGTCAGCCTCGAGCACCTGGTCTATGTCCTCAACAAGCAAGCCCAAGCGATTTCGGAGTTGAGTGTGAACACCCTCGAGGTATCCCAGGGTCGGCGGAAGATCGTGTGTCGTTACTGCAGCAAGGCAGGAGCGACGATAGCGGTCAGGCCACAATGGCCATCCGCTTCCTTCTTTTTCAAACCAAAGAACTGAAGTGCCCAAGATGCCACGATCATTCAAGTAACCGCGAACCCAAGGCTCAACCGTTCCAAGGTCTTCACCAATGACTACTGCGCCCGCGCGCTGCGCTTCGAGAAGCACAATCCCAACCATGGCCTCGTGATCATAGGAAACGTAAGCGCCGGCACTGGCTTCCATGCCCTCGGGAATCCACCACAGACGGAACAAACCAAGAATATGGTCGATGCGAACTGCACCCGAATAGGAAAGGACGGAACGCAGCATGTCCCGAAGAGGCGCGTAGCCGGCCTGGGCAAGGCCTCGCGGAGACCACGGCGGCTGCGACCAGTTCTGTCCCTGCTGCGAATACATATCCGGAGGCGCACCAACGCTCATTCCCGGGGCGAAAATCTCGGGCATCGACCAGATCTCTGAGCCCAAAGAGTGCACTCCCACTGCAAGGTCGGACATGATACCCATATCCATACCTAAGCGATGCGCACTTTCCTGTGCACGGATCAGCTGATCGAACACGATCCACTGACACCACTGCCAAAACTCAATTTCTCCAGCCAAGCGCTGGCGCGCCTGCTCGACTTCGGGCGCATTGATTGATACATAACGCTCGGGAAGCTCAATATCCCCATTTTCAAAAACCAGCGCAGACCAGAGAGCAAAATTCTCTAAGGATTCTCCGCCCTCTGCGCAGAAATGTTCGAATTGCGCCTGGCGGCTGATGGAGCGAGGAAGCTCAAAAATCTTACGCAGGGCCTTGAGCTTGGATTTCCATGAAAGATCGCGGTCAACAATGTCTTCCTGAGATCGCGAGGCATGCGCATAGCGCGTAATAACTCCGCGTTCCTTTCCATCCATGCAGGCGTACTCATCGATGGCCTCGGGACGGATGTAGAGAGGGCTTGCCCAACGGCGCGAAACCGGAAGGTAGGGCGAGGTCTCTTGGGGGAAACACGGCTGGGGTGCATGCAGGGGATTGACCTGCAAGAAGTTTGCGCCATTGCGCGCAACAATCGCGGCCAAATCAGCCAGATCCTGGGTATCACCCATTCCCCACGAGCCACTCGAACGCGTGGAGTACAGCTGAGCCGCAACGCCCCAACGCTTATGGCCATCATCGAGACGGCAAGAAAGCCTTTGCGGAACAACGATCAAGGTCGAGGAGCACTCACTGCCATCTTCGTGACGCGCAACAATCCGGTGCCATCCTTGGGGCAACCAATTGGGAATCTTAAAGGTCGCGCGACCGACCAGGTTATCGTCGACCATTCGCGGCGGGATCGGGCGATCGAGCTGTTCAAGTTCATGGCGCTGCCCGTCTTCAGTCTCAACGTGGCACCACACACCCGTTCCGTGAGGAACGTGGACAGGAATCTCCGCCTCATTGCCCTGACGACACACGGTTGTCGGAGGAAGCGGCGCAGACCACGCCAAGTCTTCGTTGTGGCGGAACGCCTCATTTATTTCCGCCTCAGAGGGATCAAAAGAAAGAGAGAAACCCAAAGAATTCAAAACGGCGATAAGGGAGGCATCTTCAACATGCTTCCAGTTACCGTACCAATCCCAGAAACCGGTGGAAACCCCCACGGTCTCGGCAAGTTCACGTAGTTTCTCTGTTACCGACTGGTTTGCCATGAGGTCCTCTCTGAAATACAGCTGCTTTTGTCTATTTTATGGGTTGCGGAATACGTGAGAACAGCGATTTACCTGTGCCAGCAGACACATCTTGAGGCAAACACAACTGGAGCATTTGCAAAGCAATGTTGCGCGCATTAACCCCCGTTACAAGCTGAACGATGTTGCCAGAGCGCACGAGAGCCAATACCTCAGGTACACGAAGACCCTCTTCGTCGACCAATTCCGGTGACTCCACTTCGACTCGAATACGGAGCATGCACGGTTCGATATCGCGGATATTCGACGCTCCCCCAAGTGATTGGAGAAGAAGCGATGCCGTTTCCACGCCTATCCCCTCTCCACACAAGTGACATACACCTCATTAATATATACGGGATATCCAATGCAGTGCAATACGTCACGTATGACAACCTGAGATACATAAGTGCACTGCACTTTCAGGCACAGAATGAGCACAATAGATCTATGACAACACCGCTTCCTATCCCCACCATCTCAACGGAACCTGTTGCCTCGGTACTACGCATTCTTTCTCTCAAAGAGAACGGTGAAGATTCTTTTATCGCCCGCTCGCTGCCCCAGGTTCGCCGAGTCTATGGGGGGCAGGTGCTTGCCCAAGGGCTACTTGCCGCCAGTGCAACTGTGCCCGAAGGGCGACTTCCTCACTCTCTGCACGCATATTTTGTTCGAGGCGGTGACCCGGAGAGTCCTTTTACCCTCGACGTGACCCGAGTGCTCGACGGGCGTTCATTTACTAATCGTTCGGTCTCTTGTTTCCAAGACACCCGCGAGATCCTCACTATGAGCGTCTCTTTCCAGGGCCACGAGGCCGCACCCTCCTATTCGCCGTCTGCTCCGCAGGTGCCCTCGGCAGATGAGTGTCGTTCCGCTTTTGAGATTTTCAGACTCATGGACCACCCCGTCGGAAAATTCTTGGGAAAGACTGCAGCCTTTGACGTCCGACACATCGGTCAGAGCCTGTACACCAAAGCGGATCCCCTCAGAGAACCAGAGCAGCGGCTGTGGATGAAGCCACGAGCTAAGGTTCCAGAAAGCGCCTCGCAGTATGTTCACCGAGCGCTTCTCACCTACGTTGTCGACCAGGTGATGTTGGAACCCGCGCTTCGCACTCTTGGCTTGTCCTGGATGTCTCCGGGACTTGTTGCTGCTTCTTTGGACCATGCGATGTGGTTCCACCATGATGTCGATATCAATGAGTGGATCCTGTTTGATCAGCGCTGTACGCAGATTGTCGGTGGGCGCGTTTTAGTCGAATGTTCGATATTTTCTGCGCACGGGACTTTGCTTGCCCATGCCACACAAGAGGCAATGCTTCGTATTCCCAGCGAAGGGCACACATCAAGCCACTGGGGATTTGGGGTTGATCCCAAGACCGGCAAACCGATGAGCGGCATGGCGTAGCGCTAATCTTTGCGCCATCGAAGGTGCAACTTACACGTACTTTTTCGTACAGATAACTACCAAAACCATGGGAGGGAACGGTTGTACCGTTCCCTCCCATTGAGTCTGAACCCAAAGATCAGTCGCGAGTGAGTTTACGGTGCGTCACGCGGTGAGGCGCGGCGGCGTCTTGTCCCAATCGCTCGATCTTGTTCTTCTCGTAGGATTCGAAGTTTCCTTCAAACCAGTACCACGACGCAGGGTTCTCATCGGTACCCTCCCACGCGAGAATGTGCGTGGCAACGCGGTCAAGGAACCAACGATCGTGGGTGATCACCACTGCACAACCCGGGAACTGCAAGAGAGCATTCTCCAGTGAAGATAGTGTTTCCACATCAAGGTCGTTCGTCGGTTCGTCAAGGAGCAGCAGGTTGCCACCCTGCTTGAGCGTCAGCGCCAAGTTTAGACGGTTACGTTCACCACCGGAAAGGACACCGGCAGGCTTTTGCTGGTCGGCACCTTTGAAACCAAAGGCTGAAACGTATGCACGGGACGGCATTTCGACACTGCCAACTTGGATGTAGTCCAGTCCGTCGGAGACGACCTCCCACAGCGTCTTATCGGGATCGATTCCCGCACGGTTCTGGTCAACGTAGCTCAGCTTGACGGTCTCACCGATGGTGAGCTCACCGCCGTCAAGCGGCTCCAAACCGACGATGGTCTTGAACAGTGTCGTCTTACCAACACCGTTGGGGCCGATGACACCGACGATACCGTTTCGAGGCAGGGAGAAGGAAAGCCCATCGATCAACACGCGATCTCCGAAGCCCTTTCGAAGGTTCGAAGCCTCGATAACGATGTTGCCCAAACGCGGTCCCGGCGGGATCTGGATTTCTTCGAAGTCGAGCTTGCGACTGCGTTCTGCTTCAGCCGCCATTTCTTCGTAGCGTTCCAGACGCGCCTTCGACTTCGCCTGACGTCCCTTCGGTGAGGTCCGGACCCACTCGAGTTCTTCCTTCAGACGCTTAGCAAGCTTTGCGTCCTTTTGGCCTTGAACCTGCAGGCGCTTTTCCTTTGTCTCCAGGTAGGTCGAGTAGTTGCCTTCGTAGGGATAGAGGTGGCCTCGGTCAACTTCGGCGATCCACTGAGCAACGTGGTCGAGGAAGTAACGGTCGTGGGTAACGGCGATCACGGCACCCGGGTAGGTAGAAAGGTGCTTTTCAAGCCAGAGAACCGATTCGGCGTCCAAGTGGTTGGTCGGTTCGTCAAGAAGCAACAAATCGGGAGCTTCAATAAGCAAACGACACAAAGCGACGCGGCGGCGCTCACCACCGGAGAGGACGCTGACCTGCTGGTCCGGTGGCGGGCATCGAAGCGCATCCATGGCCTGGTCAAGCTGCGAATCAATATCCCATGCGTTCAGGGCATCGATCTCGGTTTGAAGCTTACCCATCTCATCCATCAGAGCATCAAAGTCAGCATCCGGGTTTGCCATTTCTTCCGAGATCTCGTTGAAACGCGCGAGCTTAGCGAAAGTATCGGCAGCACCCATACGAACGTTTTCGATGACTGTCTTGGAATCATCCAACTCGGGTTCCTGCATGAGGATACCGACGGTGTATCCGGGACTTAGACGAGCTTCACCGTTGCTGGGTTCATCCAGTCCGGCCATGATCTTGAGGATCGAGGACTTACCGGCACCGTTGGGGCCGACCATGCCGATCTTTGCGCCGGGGAAGAAAGCCATTGTGACGTCATCAAGGATGACTTTGTCACCAATAGCTTTGCGAGCCTTAATCATTTGGTAGATGAACTCCGCCATGAATTCTCCGTTCAGGATCACGTGACATAACGCCGTCGTAGTTGGGCAGACCCCTCAATGCTAAGGCACGAGTCGCATTTTTGGCATATAGGACTTCTAAGCCGCATCACTTCCATCGAGATCTGATTCTTCCGCCTCCCAAGAAGAATCACGATCCGCATCAACCCCGCACTCACCAGTGCAGTGCTCGCTCAGGGACGTGGCTTCAGTGCCAATCCCGTCTCTTTCACTTGTGCCGCAGCCGATATCTGGAGCGCCCGGATCATGGCGGTAAACGCCGTTAGATTCGTCCGTATCCGACTGTGCGGCGTACTCCCCCGCTTCAACGGTCGATGATTCTTGAACATTGTGTTGAGGAATCTTCGGTTTCATCACTGCCGCAGGGCCGAAAGCAAGGTCAATACCGCAAAAACTCGCGTTAATGACAAGCTCAGCACGCGCCTCGGAATCGGGTCCAATCCACGCGCGAGCGCTTGGACGCCCGCTGACAATAATCGGAGTTCCCTTTTCAACGCTCGAGAGAAGATTCTTTGCGAGTCGATCCCACACGCATACCGTGTACCAGTGGGGGTCACGTTCCTCATACTTGCCAGAATCATTAATTCGCCATTGACTTGCAGCGAGGCGGAATCGGATTCCCTTTGTCCCTGACTGAGACGTCATGCTTCGTAGATCTGATCCGACGCGACCGCGAAGAATAACGGTGCCCTGGTTGTTCATGGTTCTTCCTTCCTAGAGTCGAGTTCCCTTGACGGGTTCGACCACTGTGCGCCCATGCGCACTGAGAAAGGAAGACCGGTACCAGCGCCTGTGGAAAACGCCGATACCGGTGCGCCCTGTGGAAAACTCGAAAGTTACTTGGTTTCCTCACCAATTTCAGGAATTCCCATGGCCACGACCTCTTGAGCGACCTCGCGCGCGTACTCGCGCGTGATGGGCTCGTGGGGGAAAAGAACACGGCGGTAGTACTCGAGTTCTTGAATTGACTCAAGGATATCGGCCAGTGCACGGTGTCCACCGTGCTTGACAGGAGCTTCCTCGAAAGCCCTACGGTACCAGCGCTTTGCAAGTTCCTTAATCGAAGATACGTCAATCAGGCGGTAGTGCAGGTGGTCAATGACCTGCGGCATATTCGCTTCGAGGAAGATCTTATCCGTACCTACGGAGTTACCGGCCAAGAGTGCTTTGTTCGGCGCGGGGACGAAGCGACGAATGTAGGACAGAACCTGCTCTTGCGCTTCTTCCATCGTCGTTCCCGACGCAAGATCTTCAAGCAGCCCCGAGGAGGTATGCATCTGTCGGACGAAATCATTCATCCCCTCCAGAGCCTCAGCGGGAGGGGTAATAAGGACATCAATACCCGGGTCAACGATGTGCAAATCAGCATCGGTAATAACTACTGCAACCTCAATCAAGGCATCGCGGGACACATCGAGTCCCGTCATTTCACAATCGATCCACACCAATGGTTCTTTCAAATCACTCACGTTCTCAAGTGTAGGCTTCTCACCGAGATTTCACTGTTTGGCGTGAGAAAGTGCGCTCACTAGCCGTGAGTTACGATAATGACCGATCGTCAATTCAAGGAGTACCTATGTCAACGGATCAGTTTCCCCTTTCTCCCGAGTTGGTCGCCCAGGCCTCGGAAATTTTGGGCGATGTCGTTGAGAAGACACCGGTCATGTACTCCCAACGACTGAGTGATCTCGTGGGTGTTCCCGTTCACCTTAAGCGCGAAGATATGCAAACCTGCCGTTCTTTTAAGGTGCGAGGCGCTTATTTCCGCATGAGCATGCTCAGCGAAGAAGAACGCCGCCGCGGAGTCGTGTGCGCATCCGCAGGCAACCATGCTCAAGGGTTGGCATATGCCTGTTCTCAGTTGAAGGTTCGCGGAACCATCTATCTTCCGTCCAATACTCCCAAGCAAAAGCGCCAGCGTATTGAAACGATTGGTGGCGATTGGGTTGAGCAGGTGATCGTCGACGGGACTTTCGATCGCGCGAACGCACAAGCACAAGAAGCCGCGCGCCACTCCGGACGCACCTACATCCACCCCTACGACGATCCTTATACCATTGCCGGCCAGGGAACAATCGCCGTCGAGCTTGAGGAACAGATTCTTCCCGAGGCCGCGGCCGTGCTGGTCCCTGTCGGTGGCGGTGGCCTCCTTGCGGGAATTGCGACCTGGGTTCGTTCCCGTTTCCCCGGAGTCAAGATTTACGGCGTTGAACCCAAGGGCGCAGCCTCCATGCATGCTGCACTTGAGGAGGGAGAGATCGTTTCCCTTCCTAAAGTTGATCCTTTTGTTGATGGTACTGCTGTCGGCCGAGCTGGAGACCTGCCCTACTCTGTCATTCGTGAACTGGTCGACGATATTTTGGTCGTTCCTGAAGGCGCGGTCTGCACTGAAATGCTCGATTTGTATCACTCAGACGGCGTGATCGCTGAACCTGCAGGCGCTTTGGCCTCGGCTGCAGCACGTATGTACTTTGCTGATCCTGAGCAACGCTCTCAGCTTCTGGGCGACGCCAGCGGCGCTCTTGTTGCAGTGGTTTCAGGCGGAAATAACGATATGACTCGTTACGCGGAAATTATGGAACGCTCGTTGCGTCATGAAGGTTTGCGTCACTACTTCCTGGTGACCTTCCCACAGCAACCCGGAGCGCTTCGTAGTTTCCTCGAAGACGTTCTAGGCCCCGGCGACGACATCGTCCACTTTGAGTACACGAAGAAGAATAACCGTGATTCTGGGCCAGCTTTGGTCGGTATCGATCTTGCTGATCGCGAGGACATTACGGGATTGCGCGAGCGTATGGAAGCCTCTCCCCTTCACGTTGAAGAGCTACGCCCAGATTCCGAAATCTATCGTTTGGTGATTTAAGAGGGCTCTGGACGACGCACAGCACCTAGGCAGCGAGCGTGTGAACGCGCGTGCAGCTCACGCGCACCGTCGGGGTGGAGTTGAAACGGTAACCCTGGCCTCGCAGGGTGGAAATAAGATCCGTCTCAGGCAGTTTTGCTCGTAAACGACGGATATGAGCGTCAATCGTGCGCGTCTGTGTCTCGAGGCCTTCGCCGTACCAAACCGATTCCAGTAGCTCCTCGCGTGAAACTACTTCGTCTGCGCGCTGAGCAAGGTAGGCAAGCAATTCATATTCTTTGTTCGACAGCTTCACTGAAGATCCGTATACCTCAAGGCGACGGCGGTCCAGATCGATGTGCGTTGATGCTGGTGAGAGCCTGAGTCCTGCAAGAACCTCGAGGAAGTCTTCGAAAGAAGTGGGAGCTTCGGCCGGACGGGTTTCAGGGGTGTAAACAAGGGTCATGATGTATCCAAACTATTTTGGTACCGCACACACCACAGTCAGCGTGGTTCCTTAAGCGGTAGCGATTGACGGGTTGAAAGGTCAATCACATACACATTCGCGAGCACATGGAGCCGCACATGGGGCGGCAGGTCATGGTCGCGTTAAAAGTCATGGCTTTATTCTATCGAATGCTGAACTCGTGTCAAAAGGAAGAACAAGAGGGTGGGAACGCGGCCACAGGCCACATGTTCCCACCCTCTCAGGCAGCAATAACTACTCAGTTTTCAAGCTGGGCACGCACGATTCGCGTTGCTTCAACAAGGTTCCTGAGGGATTCTTCAGTCTCTGCATAACCACGAGTCTTCAGACCACAGTCGGGGTTCGACCACAGGTTACGTAGCTCGATCGATTCGGCAGCCAGCGTCAGCAGCTCGGTGAGTTCTTCCACCGAAGGAACGCGAGGCGAGTGAATATCCCACACGCCCGGGCCAACGCCGTGGTTGAATCCCTGCTCTGCAAGCTCAGGAAGCACTTCCATGCGAGAACGTGCGGCCTCAATCGAGGTCACATCCGCATCCAAGCCCAAGATTGCATCAAGAATCTGGCCAAACTCCGAGTAGCACAGGTGCGTGTGGATCTGTGTATCAGGACGAACTCCAGCAGTGGCCAAGCGGAAGGAATCCACTGCCCACTTGAGGTACTCGCCGTGTCGAGCAGCATCCAAAGGAAGAAGTTCGCGCAATGCGGGCTCATCGACCTGGACGACCGCAATTCCGGCCTCCTGCAAGTCAGTGACCTCGTCACGCAGAGCAAGACCAATCTGGTCAGCAACCTGAGCCAAAGGCAGGTCATTACGCGGGAAGGACCACGCAATGATGGTAACCGGACCGGTCAACATGCCCTTGACGGGGTGAGAAGTCAGCGACTGCGCATAACGCGCCCATTCAACGGTCATCGCGTGAGGACGAACAACGTCACCCCACAGAATCGACGGACGGGTGCAACGTGAACCATAAGACTGCACCCAGCCGTTCTTCGTTGCTGCAAAGCCATCGAGCTGTTCAGCAAAGTACTGAACCATGTCGTTGCGCTCAGCTTCGCCGTGAACCAAGACGTCCAGTCCCAGATCTTCCTGAAGGCGAATCACCGAAGCGATTTCTTCACGCATACGCTCGGCGTAATCTGCATCAGAAAGTTCGCCCTTGGCCCATGCAGCACGCGCCCGACGAATCTCGGTGGTCTGCGGGAAGGAACCAATCGTCGTGGTAGGCAACAGCGGCAAGTCAAGGCGCTCGCGCTGGAGTTCATCGCGAAGAGCGAAGTCCTCGCGCTGGCGATCGGCTTCAGTCAGCTTTGCGACACGCTCACGCAGTTCGGGGCGAACAACGCCGGGAGCAGCTGCACGCTGTGCAAGAACCTCGCGGGTCGCCTCGACGGCCTCGGAAATCGAATCCCAGCCTTGGCGCACGCCACGGGCAAGGGTGACAACCTCGGCAACCTTCTGGTCGGCGAAGGCCAGCCACGCGTGGAGGTTCGCGTCAAGCACGGGGTCATCCCACTTTTCGAGCGCGGTGTCGTGCGGGACGTGCTGAAGCGAAGTAGAAGTGGCAACGGCCAGGGATGCGGGGTGGAGTGCCTTCGCGTCATCAAGTCGTGCAATTGCGCTATCGAGGTCGGTGCGCCAAATGTTGCGGCCATCAACGACACCCGCAACGAGGGCAACCTTGGACAGATCGACGGAAGTGGCCTCGGGAAGAGAACCACGGCACAGGTCCAAGCCCAGAGCCTCAATGCCGGTGGAGGCAAGAGAAGCTGCAGCGCGTGAACCGTCACCGTAACCAATGGCAGCGAAGAGCGCAGGACGCTTCTCGAGCGCAGCCAGAGCACGGAAGACACGGGTCGAGTACTCAATGAGGGTGGCGCGATCGACACGGAGGTTATCAGAGGCAAGCGCATGCTCATCGATCTGGACCCACGGAGCACCGGCCTCGGCAAGCTCTGCGAGAACGTCTGCGTATGCCGCAACAACATCGTCAAGGCGCTCGAAGGGATCGTAATCGGGGGTTGCTTCATCAGCCTTAGCGACGGCGAGGAAGGTCACGGGGCCAACCAGCACGGGGCGGACAACGGTGCCTTCTTCATTGGCGGCGAGGAAACGCTCGACGATCGTACGATCAGCAAAAGAAATCGGCGTATCGGGGCCAATTTCAGGAACCAAGTGGTGGTAGTTCGTATCGAACCACTTAGTCATTTCCAGGGGCGCAACCTGCGCATTGCCGCGAGCGAGGGCAAAGTGTAGATCCAAGCCTTCGAAAGAACGGTAGCGCTCGGGAACTGCACCCAGAAGGGTGATTGCGTCCAGAACCTGGTCGTAGAGCGCGAAGGTTTCGGGGATCGACGCGTCATCCCTGCCGAGGCCGAGCTCGACAAGGCGGTCATGCGTGGTCTTGCGCAGCAGAGCTTCCGTCGCGCGAAGTTCCTCGGCGGAAATGCGGCCCGCCCAGTAGGCTTCGAGCGCCTTCTTCAGCTCGCGGCCACGACCGATGCGCGGGTAACCGAGGATGGTCGCCGTAGGGAATTGAGTCATTTACTTATCCTTTGTCATCGTGAAATGGACGGGTCTAAATGGCTTGCAGAAACAAGTCCAGCGGCATCGAGCACATCGAGAGCAGGTGCCGCTTTATTAAAGGTATACATGTGGATGCCCGGGGCTCCCGCTTCATGCAGATCCCGAGCCAGCCGTGCTCCCAAAGAAACACCGACTGAGTACATTTCTTCGACTGACTGAGCGCTTTCCAAGCGTCGACGCAAGTACTCGGGGAAAACAACCCCGGTCAGCTCTGTCATTCGATTGACGCGCTTAATATCGGTCGGAGGCAAAATTCCGGGAACGATCGGGATTGTTACCCCGTTGCTCCGCGCTTTCTCAAGGAAGTTCACGTAGGTATCTGTCTCCCAGAACAACTGCGTAATCGCGAAAGAGGCGCCCGCGGATTGTTTGACGAGCAGGCGTTCAACTTCCTGATTGGGAGAGGTACCCGCTGCGGGGTTTCCAGCAGGGAATGCGGCAACAGCGATAGTGAGAGGCTTGAATGCGGCACGCAAGGCGGCACCGGGGTATTGCGCACAGCGCGCGGCCTCGATGGAGCGAATCAGAGTGACAAGTTCGGTTGCTGAGCTCACTCCCCCGGGCGCAGGCTGCCAATCCGGGCGGCCGAGAGGAGGATCACCGCGAAGCGCAAGGAAGGTTCGCACTCCGGCGTCCAAGTAGTCCGAAACGACTTCCCCGACTTCCGTTGCAGTTGTTCCCACGCAGGTCAGGTGGGCAATGGGCTGAACGGGGCTGTCCTGCACGAGAGAACGCACAACATCGCGCGCGCTGTGGCGGTCTTGTCCTGCGGCGCCGTAAGTCACCGACAGGAAATCGGGAGTGACGGAGAGAAGACGCTGGACAGTATCCCAGAAAGGTTTAATGAGGTTTTCTTTACGAGGAGGCATGACCTCGAAGGACAAGGTCGTGAGGTCACTAGAAGATTGGGAGGGCTGTGTCATATAAGTCCTTGGAAGTCGGCGCGAAGCGCCACGGTCGGATGCGCGGAAAACTCAGGCGCACATTCGAGCGCGGATCGAACCCACAAGGGCACTACGTCCAGAACTTCTTTCAAGCATGTCTGTATTATCCGTTGTTTTCTTTTGATGTGCACAGCCGGCCCAGAGATTGGGAAAGTGTGACGGCTCGCGCCATGTACACTATGTAGGGCTGGCCAGAGCCTGGCTAGCACGCCTCCGTAGCTCAATGGATAGAGCAAGGGCCTTCTAATCCCGAGGTTGCAG
>ERZ772786.283-NODE-283-length-20877-cov-10.112141_pt1 | contig 20877 bp, 15 predicted proteins | sample MGYA00511473_ERZ772786 | MGnify/ENA primary metagenome ERZ772786 (study PRJEB29015, sample SAMEA2738025) | human oral metagenome | biome: human oral; feature: human-associated habitat; material: saliva | place: China | collected 2252 ...
GAGAAGCGCGAGTTCTAATCTTTATAGATACAGAATTCTGTTGCAAACCGCTCCCCAACCGCATTCCGCGGGCAAGGAGCGGTTTTTGCATATTCTGAGAACCTTGCCGCTCTCAGAAAATAAAAGCCCAAGAGCGCAAGCACTCTCGATACAATAGCTAGGTACCGTTTCACTCGAGCTAGGTATCTCTCAAACGAAAGGCTCACTCCAGCATGGCAGACGATAAGAACACTGCGAACACCAGCCCCTTCCCCGAGGGATACCAGCCTCAAAGCCGCCGCGAGCGCCGCGAAATGGAAGAATACTTTGCGCGTCTCGCCGCCGAAAAGGCTGCAGCAGAGAACGCGGACGCTGAGAAGGCCGCGGCCGAGAAGGATACCCCCTGGGCGGCATCCGCGGGCGCTACTGAGGCGACCGAAAGCGATACCAAGAGCACCCGCGAGGTGGTAGCTAGTGCCGAGGCGAGCACCGCCTCCACCGGTACTTCTGAGAGTGCCGCTGCGAAGGACGCGAAGAATACCGAGCGCGAAGAAGCCACCGATAAGGAGAATGCTACAGACGTGGAAACCACCAAGGACTTCTCCGAAATGACACCCAAGGAACGCCGCAAGGCAAAGCGCGCCGAGCAGGCAGAGCTGACCTACTCCCAGGCGAAGGAAGAAGGCCGCCTCGGCGAATGGTTCTGGGTGCAGGCACGCGAGGGCGGCACCGTCATCCTCTACGCGCTGGTCATCGCATTCCTGGTCAAGACCTTCCTGCTACGCGGCTTCTACATTCCCTCCGGCTCCATGGAGCAGACTCTGCAGGTCAACGACCGCGTGTTCATTAACGTGGCGGGCTCCTACTTCAGCGAACCCAAGCGCGGCGACGTCATCGTCTTCAAGGACTCTCAGGGCTGGATTCCTTCCACCCAGAAGACCAGCAACCCGCTCAAGGACGGCCTGTCCTTCGTGGGTATTCTGCCGGATACCTCCTCGAACTTCCTGGTCAAGCGCGTTATCGGCACCCCCGGTGACGTGGTCGAAAGCGACGGCACCGGCAAGATCAAGGTCAACGGCGTAGAAATCACCGAACCGTACCTGTACCCCGGCAACCCGCCCTCGGAGGTTCCCTTCAAGGTGACCGTGCCCGCCGGTAAGTACTTCGTGATGGGTGACCACCGCAGCAACTCCGCCGACTCCCGCTACCACATTAGCGACGGTACCGCGTTCATCTCCAAGGACGACGTGCAGGGTAATGTGTTCGTGGTGGCGTGGCCGCTAAACCACTTCGGTCTGCTGCAGGATGAGAGCTCGGTGTTCTCCTCCGTTCCTGCGCCGACCTCCACCCCGAGCGAGTAAGCGAGCTTGGGAATGATGGTGAGCGCCCAGAAGAGCGCAATGAAACCTACAAAAGCTAAGCCCAAAAAAGCAGCCCCGCCCGCCGCCGACCTCGAGTACGAGCAGCAGCTCTTTGCCTCCGGCGCCTGCACGGTTGCCGGAATCGACGAGGTAGGCCGCGGCTCCATGGCGGGCCCGGTCACCGTGGGCGTCGCAATCCTCACCCCGGACGCCACCCTTGAAGTGGGTGGGCTGATCGATTCCAAGGCGCTCTCACCGGCACGTCGCGAATCCATGGTTCCCGAAATCCGCCAGTGGTGCGCCGTGGCGGTCGGGCACGTGGAACCGGCAGATATTGACCGGCTCGGCATGACCCTCTCGCTGAGGCTTGCTGCCCAGCGTGCGCTCGCCGAGCTGGCGCGCCGCGGATACCGCGCCGAAGCCGCCCTGCTGGACGGTAAGCACGACTGGTTCACCCCTCCGCAGGAGGACCTGTTCAGCGCGCTGGCACCGGACCCGGCGCAGGCACACTACAACGCACTGCTCGCCCAGGCGTGGGAGGGTGCAGGTGAGCCCGCGCAGATGCCGGTGACCATGGTCATTAAGGGCGACTACAAGTGCGCCTCCATTGCCGCCGCATCGGTGGTTGCGAAGGTGGAACGTGACGAGCTGATGGTCCAGCTGGATACCCGCTACCCGGGGTACGGCTGGGCGAAGAACAAGGGCTACGGATCCGCCGCTCACCGCGAGGCGATTAGCGTGCAGGGCCCCAGCCCGCAGCATCGACTGTCATGGTCGCTTCCTGCGACCGCCGAGCAGATTGAGGCTGCCGCGGCACAGCGCTACTAGGGGGGGGGGCTAGAGTGCGTGGCATGCCTGAAACCGTGCCTCGGAAGCCTGCGAAAGCCAAATGTGCTATCGCTGAATTAGTACTAAAAGCCCAGGAAAGGAAGAGTAGTGAGCGCAGAAGACCTCGAAAACTACGAGACCGACGCCCAAATGGCGCTCTACCGCGAATACAAAGACGTTATGTCGCTCTTTAGCTACGCGGTAGAAACCGACCGACGCTTCTACCTGGCAAACCAGGTGGACGTCACCCCGCACGTGCAGGACGGCACCCTCTACTTTGAGGTGAGCATGAGCGACGTGTGGGTGTGGGATGTATTCCGCTCCAACCGCTTTGTGAAGAAGGTGCACGCCTACTCGGTGCGTGACGTGAACGTGGAGGAGCGCCTGCCCAACCAGGAGTTCACCGTGCCGGAAATGCCGGACTTTAACGCCTAGATTACGAACGCCTAGCTCACGCCCGGTTCACCGCCTTGCTGGGGGGGGAAGCACGCCGGTGTCGAGTTGCCGGGCGGCAGAACTTAGGTGATGAACCCCCGTGATGAAACGGCGTGATAAACCCGCGCGAATATGACGCGGCGAATCGGCACCCGAGCGGTGTTTTTGAAAAATATGCCCCAAAATTTCAAATAAACGGCTGTGGATAACCTCTAATTCCTTCCGGGAGCCGAGGTTATCCACAGTTTTTCGTTAACCACGTTCGGGCACGCGCGCGGCGGGCACAGTAGAAGCACTACCGCTATCTACCGGGGGAGAGACCCATGACAACAGCCCGAATAACAGCCCGCGCCACAACCCGAAGCGCACCCAACAGACCCCAGCTCCGCAGAACCCCACCCCGCGCCCACAGCGTCGGCAGGTGGGGTGAGGAACTGACCGCCCGCATCCTAGAGACGAACGGCTACCGGATTCTGGAGAGGAATTGGCGACCGCCCGCCGGACTGGAACACGAGCAGATCCGCGGCGAGCTCGACCTGATCGCCATTGGCCCCGAGGACGAACTGGTTTTCGTTGAGGTCAAAACCCGCAGCAGTGAAGACTTTGGGCACCCGTTTGCGTCCATTGACCGCGATAAGGCGCGCCGCACGCGCTCGCTGGCGATCCTGTGGTGCAGGTTGCGCGAGAACCTGGATTTTCCGCGCTTTCGCATTGACGCCATTGCGGTGACCGGAACCTGCGAAACCTTCACCTTTGAGCATCTGAAGGCGGTGGCGTAATGGGATTTGCACGCACCTATTCCGTGGCGCTGGTTGGCCTGCGCGGGCACATCGTTGATGTTGAGGCTGACATTTCGCAGGGCCTGCCCGGCTTCGTGCTGCTGGGCCTGCCGGACACCGCGCTCAACGAGTCGAAAGAGCGTGTGCGCTCCGCGGCGAAGAACACCGGCATCACCCTCACTCAGCACCGGCTCACCGTGAACCTGACCCCGGCAACCCTGCCCAAACGCGGCTCGGCGTTCGACCTAGCCATTGTGGTTGCGGCGCTGCAGGCGGAGAAGAAACTGCACCCCAGCGGCGATAGCGTCTTCCTGGGCGAGCTGGGACTGGACGGAACGCTACGCCCCGTGCCGGGCATCCTGCCGGCGGTCAAAGCCGCCGTGGACGCTGGACACCACCGCGTGATTGTGCCCGCCGAAAATGCTGAGGAGGCGGCGCTCATCCCCGGCGCGCAGGTGAGCGGTTTCCGCTGCCTGGCTGAGGTTTTTGCCGCTCTCGGCGCGGAGAGTCAGAAGCTGACCTACCCGCCCGCCCCGCAGACGGAGGCGAGCGCACCGGTAGCGAAACCGGCTGAAATTCCCTCGGACATGAGCGATGTTGCCGGTCAGTCGCAGGGTCGTTTCGCCCTGGAGATTGCCGCCGCGGGTGGTCACCACATGCTGCTGACGGGACCTCCCGGTTCGGGTAAAACCATGCTGGCGGAGCGCTTGCCGAGCATCCTGCCAACCCTCGACAACGATGCCGCGATGGAGGTAACCGCGATTCGTTCCCTCTGCTCGGCGGGGGAGCACCTGAGCGAGCTGGTGCGTCAGCCGCCGTTTGAGGCACCGCATCATAGCGCCTCCGCGCCGGCGATTCTGGGCGGCGGCAGCGGCATTCCCCGCCCGGGCTGCGTGTCTAAAGCGCACCGCGGCGTGCTCTTTCTCGACGAGGCGCCGGAGTTCAAACGCACGGTGCTCGATTCGCTCCGTCAGCCCCTGGAGTCGGGGACCGTGACCCTGGATCGTTCGAGCGCATCGGCGACCTACCCGGCGCGTTTTCAGCTGATTCTGGCGGCGAACCCGTGCCCCTGCGGCATGAACGTGGGCACCGGTACGGAGTGCACGTGTGCCCCGCGTGAGCGTCGCGCCTATTTTGGGCGGCTGTCCGGCCCGCTGGTGGACCGCATTGACGTGAATGTGACGGTTCCGAAGGTGTCGTCCACGGAGCTTGCGGGCGGTCAGGTGAATGAGAGTTCGGCGCAGATTCGTGAGCGCGTCATGGCGGCGCGGCAGGCTCAGAGGGAGCGCTTGGAGCCGTACGGGTTGAAGACGAATGCGGAGATGAACGGCAAGATTTTGCGCGGCCCGCTGCGTCTGGATGCGAAGCTCACCGGCGAGCTGAACGCTGCCGTGGACCGCGGAACGCTGACGGCTCGCGGCTACGACCGGGTGTTGCGTATCGCCTGGACCCTCGCCGATTTGGAGGGCGCCGCCTACCCAACCCGGGAGCACCTGGATGTGGCGCTCTTTTTGAGGCAACAGGGGCAGTTGAAATAGCGGCAACTGAAATAGAGGTAGCTGAAATAGCGTGCCGACGCTTTGAGCGCCGAGGCGTTAACGAAGAAGTGTTCACGACATGAGTCACTCACGAGAGGAGAAGATCATGAGTGAGAAGAAACTGAGAAAACGAGCTGAAGAGGCTGAATTGAAAGACAAGGGGCTGAGAGAAACAGCACCGGAAGAGCGTGTGCCTGAAGAGCACGTGCCAGAAGAGAGCGCGCCTGAAGAGAATGTTGTGGGGGATTTTGTGCAGGAGGAACTGCAGATCCGCCTGCCCGGCCGCGCACTGGATGTGCACGCCCTGGTGCGCGAGAGGGTGGCGCATATTCTGTCGCTGGGACAGGAGCCTTCGCCAAGCCCCTATAACGCGGCGCGGTTGCCGGGGTTCCTCGCCTCCTGCCTGAATCCGGTGTACCTAGATGACCCTGTGTACTTAGAGGAGATGCACCGGGAGGAACAGCCGGGGGAGGAGCTACAGGGTGAGCACCCCGAGGCTCCGGCGGGCACAGCCTCCAGCAGTTCTGACACTGCGCCCCAGCTCAATCCAGCACCCCTGTTCAATCCCGCCCTCAGCGCTGAGGAGGTTGAGGCGGCGTGCCGCGAGTACATCCGCTGCTGCACCGCCCAGCTGATGCGCTACGCCGAACCCGCCGATGAGCTCGTGGTCGAATCCCTCGCAACCCTGGGTGCGCCGCTGACCCTGCACTACCTGCTGACCGGGCACATCCCCGATGAGCACACCTGGGAGCACGGCGAACCGGATACGCAGCTCAGCGATTTTCTGCACTCGGTGGGTGCACCCGCGGAAGGGGAGTTCGCCCTGTTCTGTAGCGCGAATGGCTACTACACGCCGGGTGAGCATCAGATGAGCCGCGATAAGTTCGGCAAGGCGCTCGCGACCCGCTGCCTGCGCTGGAACCGCCGCATGGAACGCACCCTGAACGCGGAGGCGCACATGGCGGCAACCTGCGGGGCGTGGCTGGTCACTCCTGCCGATCCGCTGTGGCCGCCGCAGCTGAACGATTTGGGGCCTGCTCGACCGTACGGGCTGTGGTGCCGAGGCGATTCGCGGCACCTGCTGGATGTGGCCTCTGCTCCGAGCGTGGCGCTGGTCGGTTCACGTGACCCGAGCATCTACGGTACGGAGGCGACGACCCACCTCACAGCCGAGCTGGCGCGCCGCGGGTACACGGTGATTTCTGGTGGCGCGATGGGTATTGATATTGCGGCGCATCGGGCGGCGCTGACCCAGCAGGGTAGCGACCTGCCGACTATTGCCTTCATGGCGGGTGGGCTGGATCGGTTGTACCCGGCGCAGAATTCGGATGCTCTGAACATGATTGTTGACCGCGGGCTCATCATGAGCGAGGTGAGTGTGGGTAACACCCCCACGCGGTGGCGTTTTCTGGAGCGTAACCGCCTGATTGCGGCGTTGGCGCGGCACACCATTGTGGTGGAGGCGCGCTGGCGTTCCGGTGCGCTGAACACGGCTCGTCACGCGATGGAGATTGGGCGTACCCTCTGGGCGGTTCCGGGGCAGATTAACTCGCCGAACTCGGTGGGCACGAACCGTCTGCTGCGCGATGGACTAGCGCAAACACTCACCGAGGCCGCCGATATTCTCGAGTATGATGCCGCCGCGGGTTTCGAGCTGGGCACCGAGCACGAGAGCGAATGGGACCGGGCAGCCTCCTCCAGCGCGCTGGATGAGCTGACCGAACGACAGGGTAGGGTCTGGGATGACTTGAGCCCGCGCTCCTACCGCGGTGTAGATGAGATTGCCGCAGCCCTCGGGTTGAGCGCTCGCGACGTGATGGCTGACCTGTTCCACCTGGGTCGTTGCGGTCTGGCGGAGAGCAGTGGAACGAGCTGGCGGAAGGTCCGCCCGGCTGCCGCAGCGTAGGAGAGCCCCCGCTGAACACCCCTGCTATAGCGGGATACGCCGGCCGGTCATGACGGGACGGCAGATCATGACGGGGCGGTGCATGGAGAGCGTAGAACCTTCTCTACAATTGGGGGTAGGCTTGCGCGTACTGGCGTGGAGCCTACCCCGCCGCTCTATCCCTACCTCGCCGCCCTATCGGCAGACGCGCCCGGGATAGAAACACAACCGGGAATAGAAATACAGCCGGGGATAGAAATACAACCTCGAGAAGCAGTAACGCCGCTAGAGGCAGGAACCAGAACCACGAAAGGAGGGACGCATGACCCCCGCCCGCCAGCACGAAAACCGGGCTGAAAACCGGAGCGAGAACCGGGAAGAATACCGGGACGAGGCTCCCTCCGCGACCCTGCCGGTGACCTACACCCGCAGCCTTGTCGCCGATAATTTCCATGCTCACGGTGAACACATGGACTCTGCTCTACCCGATTCTGCTCTACCCGATTCCGCACTGGGCGTTTCCGGCGAGGTGTTCCGCCCCGTCCTGGACCGTTTTGAGCGTTTTCTGCGCTATGAGAAGCACCGTTCCGAAGAGACGATTCGCTCCTATATTTCGGATTTGGAGGGCTTCTTCGGCTACATGGCACGCCGCGGTGTGCGGCACCTGGACAGCATTGATGCGTCCCTGATTCGTGAGTGGTTGGGTTCGCTACATCTGCGGCAGGCGGCTCGTTCTACGGTGGCGCGCCGCGGCTCGACCCTACGCACGTTCTTCACCTGGGCTCAGGAGGAGGAACTGGTGCACGCCAACCCCACGCGCGGTATGCGCACCCCCAAGCGGGAGAATCACCTGCCGCCGGTGCTGAGCCGTGAGCAGATGAACCAGTTACTGACTACCCTTCAGGAGCGCCGGGCGCAGGATCCTCGTAATGCGCGTCTGCTGCGCCTGGAAGCTGTGGTTGAGGTGCTGTACGCCTCGGGCATGCGTATTTCTGAGCTGACCGGCCTGGATTTGCAGAGCGTGGACCGGGCGAATAAGACGGTGCGCGTGCTGGGTAAGGGCAATAAGGAGCGCGTGGTGCCGCTGGGTACCCCGGCGCTCAAGGCGTTGAATCGTTGGGTGTCTTATGGTCGTCCGCAGTGGATTCCGGAGGGTGCTCAGGGTGTGACGGCGCTGTTTATTGGCCCTCGCGGTGGGCGTGCGAACGCCCGTCAGATTCGTGAGGACCTGACCCGCCTACTGCGCACGGTGGAGAACACGCAGGCCTCGGGTGCGCACGTTTTGCGTCATTCGGCGGCGACTCACCTGGTCGATGGTGGCGCCGATATCCGTTCGGTGCAGGAGCTGTTGGGTCATTCATCGTTGGCGACCACGCAGATTTACACGCACGTGTCGATGAAGCGTTTGGCGGAGACGTACGCGCGGGCGCATCCACGAGCATAGGGGTGGCAACCCAAAAGTTAGCTGTCTCTCTATTTGAACCTTGCCCGTTCGGGTTGTACGAATGGGCAAGTTCAATCTAAGCTATACACTGTTCAACCACTGTCTGAGCTCCCGGTGCACCCCAAAATTCTTGCACTGCGATGTTTATGCAAAGCGGCTGAACAAGGTAGCATAGGTAACAGACTAGCCGTGGTCTCCGTCTCTACGGAGACACCGCGTACGAGTACTAAAAACCAGAAAGGTCGCACCGCATGCGCGCACTCGTTTGCCCCGGACAGGGCTCCCAGAAGAAGGGCTTCCTGAGCCCCTGGCTCGAGATTGAAGGTGTGCGTGAGCACCTGGAACGACTCTCCGAAGCGGCAGGCATCGACCTGATTCACTACGGCACCGAAGCCGAAGAAGAAACCATCAAGGACACCGCAATTGCCCAGCCCCTCATCGTGGCTGCAGGTATCGTCACCGGTCGCCTCGCGTTGCGCGAACTCGACGGTGAAGAACTTATCTTCGCGGGCCACTCCGTCGGCGAGATCACCGCAGCAGCCCTCGCGGGCGTACTCAGCGACGAAGACGCAATGCGTTTCGTGCGTGTGCGCGCCAACGGCATGGCGGAGGCGGCAGCCGCCTCCCCGACCGGCATGGCTGCAGTACTCGGCGGCGTTGAAGAAAACGTCCGCGAAGCCATCGACGCAGCAGGCCTCGTCGCAGCAAACTCCAACGGCGGCGGCCAGATCGTAGCCGCAGGCCCCATCCCCGCCATCGAAGCATTCGCCGCGAACCCGCCCGCACGCGCTCGCGTCATTCCCCTGAAGGTCGCAGGCGCATTCCACACCGAGGCAATGGCACCCGCCGTGCCCGCACTGGAAGAGTTCGCCGCATCCCTGCAGGTATCCGACCCGACCTCCGCGCTGCTGACCAACCGCGACGGCTCCGCCGTGGCATCCGGTGAAGAGTTCGTCAAGACCCTCGTCTCCCAGGTCACCAGCCCCGTCCGCTGGGACCTGTGCATGGCAACCCTGCTCGAGCGTGAAGTCGCCGGCATTATCGAGGTCGCCCCCGCAGGCACCCTGGTCGGCCTGGCAAAGCGCGCGATGCGCGGCGTGCCCGGCACCTCCATCAACACTCCCGAGGATCTCGCCTCGCTGAAGGGCTAAACGTCGCAGGAGAGCCCCCAGCTCTCCTCACGCCAGGAAGCCTTCACACTAGACATCACTTTAGACATGCGAGGCACACAGTGTCTTGCGAGCATCAGCACTAAGGATTGAATACGTGACTACCCTCAAGCAGTACGAAATCAACCGCTACTCCCGCATCCTCGGTTACGGCGCAGCCCGCGGTGATGTCATCGTCCCCAACGATGACATCGTTGAGGCAATCGACTCCTCCGACGAGTGGATTAAGCAGCGCACCGGCATCGCAACCCGCCACCGCGCCAGCGAAAACCAGTCGGTAGCCGACCTCGCCATCGAAGCCGCCAAGGACGCCCTGGCCGCTTCCGGTGTGGCCGGTGAGGACATTGAGGCGGTCATCATTTCGACCATCTCGCACCCTTACGCAACCCCCTCCCTGGCAACTCTGGTCGCCGACGCAATCGGCTCCAAGTGCCCCGCATACGACATCTCCGCAGCGTGTGCAGGTTTCTGCTACGGCATCGCCCAGGCAGACGCCCTCGTCCGCGCAGGCACCGCAAAGCACGTGCTGGTCATCGGCGTTGAGAAGCTCTCCGACTTCATCGACAACACCGAACGTACCATCTCCTTCCTGCTCGGCGACGGCGCGGGTGCAGCAGTCGTAGGCGCCTCCGACGAACCCGGCATCGCCCCCACCGTATGGGGTTCGGACGGCTCCCGCTGGGGCACCGTCGGCATGGACCGCTCCCTGCTGGATATCCGCAACCGCGACTTCGTCGCAAACCCTGTGCAGGAAGGCGAAAAGATCTGGCCCACCCTGCGCCAGGACGGCCCCTCCGTCTTCCGCTGGGCAGTATGGGAAATGGCGAAGGTCGCCAAGCAGGCACTCGAAACCGCCGGCATCACCCCCGACGAGCTCGGCGCGCTCATCCCGCACCAGGCAAACGCCCGCATCATTGACCAGATGGTCAAGACCCTCAAGCTTCCCGACACGGTGGCAGTGGCACGCGACATCGTCGATGCCGGTAACACCTCCGCCGCATCGGTTCCCCTCGCCGCACACCGCCTGCTCAAGGAGAACCCGGAACTCTCCGGCAAGTTCGCTCTGCAGATCGGCTTCGGTGCCGGCCTGGCATTCGCAGCTCAGGTAGTCGTCCTTCCCTAAGGAAAACACCGGAGCCCGATGCATACCCGTTCCTTCTTCGCGGGCGCTGCGCTGTCTGCGAAAGAACTATAACGGAAAAGCATCCCCACAAACTCCGAGTTGACGCATGCGTACACCACGCAGACACGATAAACTCGGTAATGCACGCGTACCCCCACCCGGCGGGTGCGATGACCATCGAAAAAACAAAGGAGCCCCTGAATGGCTAACAAGGAAGAGATCCTCGCAGGTCTGGCAGAAATCGTTAACGAAGAGACCGGCGTTGAGGTTGAGGACGTTCAGCTGGACAAGTCCTTCACCGAGGACCTGGACATCGACTCCATCTCGATGATGACCATCGTCGTGAACGCTGAGGAGAAGTTCGAGGTGACCATCCCGGACGAAGAGGTCCAGAACCTCAAGACCGTTGGCGACGCAGTCGAGTTCATCGCGAACGCTGCCTAAGCTATAACCAATAACGAGGCGGCGCGGGCTCTCACCGGCCCGCGCCGCATCGCTATTCACTCAGCTTTCAATCCAACACACCCCCGGGAATACGCAGGGTGCAATGACTGCACTCTCCACGGCGTGAAAACGCACACCGCATCCCCGGGCCCAACAGGTTTTTATCCACACACCACCGGATAAACCACCAAATCGACCACCGAAGAGAAAGTGCCACAATGTCTCGAAAAGTGCTGGTGACCGGCCTCGGCGCGACCACCCCCATTGGCGGCGACGTCCCCACCACCTGGGAAAACGCCACCAAGGGCGTATCTGGTGTATCCACCCTCGACCACCCCTGGGTCAAGGAATACGACCTGCCCGTATACATTGCAGGCCAGCTCGCCGTGCCCGCCCTCGAATCCGGCCGCCTCACCAAGGTAGAAGCAAAGCGCCTGGATCCCTCGGGCCAGCTCGCCCTCATCGCCGCACGCGAAGCATGGGAAGACGCAGGATTCTCCGGCCCCGACGCCGAATCTGCAGAAGAAGTCGCCCCCGAGCGCACCGGCGTAGCCTTCGGCACCGGTATCGGCGGCGTGTGGACCCTCCTCGACGCATGGGACACCCTCCGCGAAAAGGGCCCCCGCCGCGTCCTGCCCATGACCGTCCCGATGCTCATGCCCAACGGCAACGCAGCAGCCGTCTCCATGAACCTCAAGGCACGCGCCGCAGCACAGACCGTCGTCTCCGCATGCGCATCCTCCACCGAAGCCATGCAGCTCGGTGCCGAAATGATCCGCAGCGGCAAGGCAGACGTCGTCATCGTTGGCGGCGCCGAAGCAGCAATCCACCCGCTTCCCATGGCAGCATTCGCCAAGATGCAGGCACTCTCCTCCCGCAACGACGAACCCGAAAAGGCATCCCGCCCCTACGACGTCGACCGCGACGGCTTCGTCATGGGTGAAGGCGCAGCAGCACTCATCCTCGAATCCGAAGAACACGCCAAGGCACGCGGCGCACGCGTCTACGCGGAACTGGCAGGCACCGGCGTATCCGCCGACTCCTACCACATCACCGCACCGGACCCCGCAGCACTCGGCGCAACCCGCGCACTGCGCGAAGCCCTCGAAGACGGCAACATCGACCCGAAGACCGTCGTGCACATCAACGCGCACGCCACCAGCACCCCCGCCGGTGACCTGCCCGAAGCAACCGCAATGCACGAAACCTTCGGCGAGCACACCAAGAACATTGCCGTCTCCGCAACCAAGTCCATGACCGGCCACCTGCTCGGTGGCGCCGGTGCCCTGGAAGCTGTGCTGACCGTCCTGGCTCTGTACCACCGCACCGCACCCTGCACCATCAACCTGGACAACAAGGACCCCCAGATTGACCTGGATGTGGTGACCGAGGCACGCGAACTGCCCGCCGGCGAGATCGTGGCACTGTCGAACTCCTTCGGTTTCGGTGGCCACAACGCGGTTGTAGCATTCCGCTCCGTAGAGGGCTAAAACTCTTCGACAGCCTCATAGGAAGGGCACGTCGGACAATGCTAGCGGGGGAGTGCCCCCTCTTCAGCGCCTGGGGGCGCTTCGAGGACGGAGCCCCCGCCGCGCATTCCCGCCGCGCATTCCCGCCGCGCCCTTTATGGGGTTAGAAATAAACAGGGTCGCCTGCGATAGATGTCTATCGCGGGCGACCCTGTTTGCGTATGAGGTTTTACCCGTGGGGTAGTTGTTTGGAAAGTGCGTACCGGACAACGCTTGCGGGGGAGTGCCGCTTCCGTGGGTTAGTTGTTTGAGAGGTTGTACCGGACGCCGCTCGCGGGGGGAGTGCCCCCTCTGCGGCGCTGGGGCGCCTTGAGGACGGAGCCCCCGCTTCGCGTGTCCGGTACGCCCTCTGGGTTGCCTATCCCTCGGGTTGGTTGAGATAGGGGTTGGTCTGGGGTTTCCTTCTCTGGTTAGCTCGCCTCAGTCTGGGGTATATGAGGTTGGTCTGGGGCTGAGTTTCGTGTGCAGCTCGCCTAAGTTTGGGGTGGGCAGGGTGTTTTACAGGTTAAAAACGGGTGGCGTATTCGCTCCGGCACTGCGAATACGCCACCCAAACACACCACACTCCACAAGACAATGCAGAGCGCGCGGGATCAACCATCCCGCAAGGTTCCCGTACCCTCCATCGCGCACCACGGTAGGCGACGACAGAAGAACGGGAGCTTATGACCGTTTGACACGCACAACGCCCCTCGTAGAGGTTTACAAAAGCGCATACCGTGCGATCTTCCGGAAGTTTATTCGGAAGAGCTCCCACGCCGGTTCCGTTGAGAAATAATTCGGTGTGGTTGCCTCCCGATGGTGAAGCACATCAACATCATGCGCCGCAATACTGCGCAATCCAGTACGCGCAGATGCTGCGTGAAAACCATCCGGGGAATGCAGTCCGCGGGCCAGTTTTCCAGCTTCAAATGGCAGAAGCTTAAGGGTTTGATGTGAGTGCTCGGATGGTCCGAATCATGTCGCTCTCAACGGAACCGGTTTATCGGTGATGGGAGCTCCTGTAGATAAGAATAACCTTAAATCACCCCTGGAGTAAACCTTAAACCAATAATTTAACCTTATTGTTATAATTCCTTGTCATAAAGGTATTGACGGGTGTTCAATGTGTCTTGAATGACCCCCTGGAGGTCCCCGTAACCCTTTGGTCTGTTTGGCGCTCTTCACCGTTATGAAACCGTGATAAATCGTCCCCGAAAAATGAAGGATCGAGTTCCGAGGCGGCCCTGCGTGTGACTGCTGCGGGGAATTGTGTAGCGGGGCGTGAAGACGCGCCGAGAACACAGTCATAAAACGTCATCTTGTCACGGAAGTTATCCCAGAGAAAACAAATTAAACCAGCTGCGTGCGCTGTGGCATAATCGATATCGACATCGTGCTCCGGGGTCGGTGAAATTCCGAACCGGCGGTCACAGCCCGCGAACCGTTTCGCCCGCATCGAGCAGACTCGCGTTCACCGCCCGACTATTTACGGCGGCGAACCACCGAGCACCCGAGCAGGCAGACGGCCGAACCGGTGAAAATCCGGTGCCGACAGTACAGTCTGGATGGAAGGTAGCACGAGCAGAAAAAGGCAGGAGCGCACTCCGCCCCACCTCCCGGGAAACCTCGGGGTAGCGTGCAGGGTGCACCGAAACAGTTGTTTGAGAAAACTGCTGCTTGCAAAAACTGTTACTTGAGGGAACTGCTACTCGCGAAAAATACTCGAGAGCACAGGGCTTTTCAATACAATAGTTTTCGGCACAGCGGTTTTCTGTGCGACAGGGGAGAGGCGCCTCCGAGGCGCCGGTACGTTATTCCCCCAACCGCAGCCGCTGATTTCAACTGCGGTTGGCTGATTCGCTGCTCCCGCCTCACCACGGATACCGGGCACTCCCTAAGATGCCCGCGGTAGCCGCCCTTTTCTGTTCCTCTCCCCGGAGCCGCCGCAGATGCGCACCCCGCGCATCCGAACACACGGTCCAACTCAGAGAGGAAAGAAACAATGGACATCTTGCGGTGGCTCTTCGACGCACAAATTCACGTGGGGGACCAGTCCCTCCTCGTGCGCGAAGTTCTCGGAAACGCATTCGGCCTGGCATCGGCGCTCGGCGGCATGCGACGCAAAGTATGGGCGTGGCCCGTCGGCATTCTCGGCAACCTGCTGCTCCTCACCGTCTTCCTGGGCGCCCTCGTCGGCAGCCCGCACCCCGTGACCATGCTCGGCCAGGCAGGCCGCCAGATCATGTTTATTGCCGTGTCCATCTGGGGCTGGCATCGTTGGCGCGCAACCCGCGCCGCCGGTGGTGACGCCTCCGCAGGTGCCGCGGTAATCCCCACGTGGGCTACCAACACCGAACGCGCAGGCCTGGTTGTCGCCATGGTTGCAGGCACCCTGCTGCTCACCCCCATCTTCCGCGCCCTCGGCTCCTACGAACCGGTCTGGTCCGACGCCTGGATCTTCACCGGCTCGCTACTCGCCACCTACGGCATGGCGCGCGGCTGGGTTGAATTCTGGCTCATCTGGGTTGCCGTCGACCTGGTCGGCGTGCCGCTGCTGTGGAGCGCAGGCTACTACGCGACCTCCCTCATGTACGTGTTCTACGGATGCTTCACCCTGGTCGGTTTCTTCGTCTGGTGGCGCACCCGCAACCTGGAGGCGCAGAAGACTCGGGTGCAGACCCAGTTCCCCGACGTGACCGTGGACGTGGCTGATCTATCCTCCGCCGCCTCCGTTGCCGAGTGCGAAACCGTAACCAAGAGCGCGCCCAAGAACGAAGCCGCGTAGAAGGGGAATTATTGCCATGACCTCACATAACCGCCAGCACGAAGCTCAGGGGCCTGCGAGCGCTCATCTGCCCGCAACCGGTGCTCCGCCCGTTGCCCTACCGGTTAACGACGTGGATTACTCCGCCGCGGAGTACGGGCACCTCGCCGGGCTACCCGCCGCACGCACCCTCCAGCTGCCCGACCCCGAGCAGACGCTCAGCCACGCAGACGCCATGACCCTGGCGCTGCAGGCGGCACGCCAGGGCATCCGCGGCGCGAACCCCCTCGTCGGCGCCGTTATTACCGACAGACACGGGCACCTGTTGCACGTGGGCTACCACCGAGGTGCAGGCACCCCGCACGCCGAAGCCGACGCCCTCGCCGCCGCCCGTGCCGCGGGAACCGACCTCACCGGCGCCCGCATGTACGTGAGCCTCGAGCCCTGCAACCACACCGGACGCACCGGCCCCTGCTCCCACGCCGTCGCCGAAGCGGGCATCAGCGAACTCTACTACGCCTACAGCGACGACACCGAAAACGCAGCCGGAGGCGCCGCCTACCTGCGCTCGCAGGGCGTCACCGTGCACGCCATGGAGGAGTTCGCGAACGCATCCTACCTGCTGAATGAGCGCTGGTTCATTGCCGCCGCCGAACGCCGCCCCTTCATTACCGCAAAGAGCGCCTCCACCCTGGACGGGTTCATTGCGGCTGCTGACGGCACGAGCAAGTGGATTACCGGCCCCGCCGCGCGCATTGACGGGCACCTGATTCGTCACCGCGCCGACGCCGTTATGATCGGCACCCGAACCACCCTCATGGACGACCCGACCCTGGACGCACGCGACGCCAACGGGGAACGCTTCGAGAAGCAGCCGCTGCGCGTGGTCATGGGCAAGACCGAGATTCCCGAGAACTACCGCGTGCGCGGCCTCAACCCGCCCGAAGGCGTGGAGGCGGACCCGCAGAACTTCCTGCAGATCTTCACCCACGACCCGCGCGAACTGCTCGATGAGCTGTACGCCCGCGGGGTGCGGCACCTCATGATTGAGGGCGGCCCCGGCATGGTCGGCCTCTTCGCCGGTGAAGACCTCATCGACGAGATGGTCTGGTACCGCGCCCCCATGATTATGGGGCAGGGCAAGAGCGCCGTGTATCGCCTGCTCGTGGACACCCTCGCGCAGGCACCGCGCCTGCAGCTGGACGACCTGGGCATGTTCCCGGCGGTGCGCGTGCTCGGCAATGACACCGCAACGCACCTGGTGCCGGCACCTCGCGGAACCGCGCAGGAGCCTGGTGAGCGGCGCACCCTGCCGAAGCTGGACGCCTGCCACGCACCGGAACCGCGGCTGGACTAGCATCCCTGGGCTAATTGTCTTTGGGCTAGCCGCCCTTGGACTAAGCACGGGCGGGGGAGTAACACCTCAAAGCCCCCGCCCGCCTGCGCCCGGCTAGTTCGCGCTGGCTAGCTTGGCTGGCTAGTTCGCGCTGGCTAATTTGTGCCAACTGATTCATGCCGGCTGGTTCGCATGCTGGCACAAAACCTCCCCGTCACGGGGAATATTCGAAAAATACGTATAGTTATACCGACGAACAAACCATCGCCGCCCGTCGCCCTCAACGACGACGCCCCGGCGGACACGGCGAGAAAAGGAAAGCACACATGTTTACCGGAATCATTGGCGCCCTCGGCACCGTAGAATCCATCACCCCCATCGAAGGTAGCGACGCAGCCTACCTGACCCTCAACGCCGGTGACATTGTCGCCGACCTCGAACACGGTGGCTCCCTCGCCGTCAACGGTGTATGCCTCACCGCTATCGACCTCGACCAGCTGCAGCCCGGCCAGTTCCGCGCCTACGCGATGGGTGAGACCCTGCGCCGCACCAACCTCGGCAACCTGAACCCCGGCGACACCGTCAACCTGGAGCGTTGCCTGCCCGCCGGTGGTCGCCTCGACGGTCACGTCGTGCAGGGTCACGTGGATGCGGTTGGCACCCTCGCATCCGTCACCGCGCACGAGGCGTGGAGCACCCTGCGCTTCAACCTGCCCACCGAACTGGCACCCCTGCTCGCTGAGAAGGGCTCCATCGCGGTTTCTGGCGTGTCCCTGACCGTCACCGCGGTATCTGAGCCCGGCGAAACCCCCGCATGGTTCGAGGTCGGCCTGATTCCCGAAACCCTGAAGGCAACCAACCTCGGTGCCCTCAAGGTCGGCGACAGCGTGAACCTTGAGACCGATGCGCTCGCTAAGTACGTGCAGCGTCTGACCGCGTTCGCAGGCGTGCCCCAGGCTGACTCTGCGCACTCCGGTGAGCAGGTTGCGCCGCGTCGCGCCGACGCTGCAAGCGTCCTCGACAGTGTGCAGACCGCAGTGGACGCTATCGCCGCAGGTCGCGCCGTGGTCGTCGTCGATGACGAAGACCGTGAAAACGAAGGCGACATCATTTTCGCCGCCGAGCACGCAACCCCCGAGCTGATGGGCTTCATGATCCGCTACACCTCCGGCGTGGTCTGCGCACCCCTGAGCAACAAGCGTGCCGACGAGATGAACCTGCCGCCCATGGTCACCAACAACGAGGACCCCAAGGGCACCGCATACACCGTCTCCTGCGATGCAGCATCCGGCGTGAGCACCGGCATCTCCGCGGCAGATCGCGCACGCACCGTGCAGATTCTCGCGGATGCATCCTCCACCCCGGCTGACATCACCCGCCCCGGCCACATCTTCCCGCTGCGCGCCGTTGACGGCGGCGTGGCGGAACGCCCCGGCCACACCGAAGCCGCAGTGGAACTCTCCCTCGCGGCGGGCCTGTCCGGCGTGGGCGTTATCGCCGAGGTCGTGCATGACGACGGCTCCATGATGCGTTTTGACGCACTGCGCGCCTTCGCCACCGAGCACAACCTGCCCATGATCTCTATCGAAGACCTCATCAAGTACGTAGCTAAGGCGTAGGAGAACGCATGAGCGAAACCCCTAACACCCAGGCAACGCCGGGCACTTCCGCATCGGGTACCCCCGCGGCTGTCACCTTGGCAGAGTCGGGCACCCTGGTTGAGCCGGTTGAGGCGCAGGCTGAAGAGCTCAGCGCCGAATCCCTGCGCATCGCCTCCCAGCTTGCTGAAGGCTACCGGGTCAGCCCCCTCGACATGGTGCCCAACCCCAGCCCGCTGCTGGTCGAAAGCACCGAAGAGGTCGCCGTACCCACCCCGCAGGGCCTGTTCGGTTTGCGCGCCTGGCGATTCGCAGACGGCGCCGAGCACATCAGCGCCCGCGCCCTCGACCGTGACGGCACCCCCGTACCCGCCGAGGACGGGGGAGCACCCGCGGTACGCATCCACTCCGAATGCGCCACCGGCGACATTTTCGGTTCCTTCCGATGCGATTGCGGCCCCCAGCTGGAGAACGGTCTGCGCATCCTCAGCCGCACCGGCGGGTACCTCATCTACGTGCGCAACCACGAAGGACGCGGCATCGGCCTGGTCAACAAGCTCCGCGCCTACGCTCTGCAGGATGCCGGACTCGACACCCTCGACGCGAACCTGGCGCTCGGCCTGGACGGCGACATGCGCGACTACTCGCAGGCGGCACTAATCCTGCAGGAACTCGGTGTGAACGAGCTGAGGCTCGTAACCAACAACCCCGCCAAGCAGGAGGCGCTCGAAAGCCTCGGCCTGCAGGTTACCGAACTCATCCCGGACGAAATTCCCGCCCGAGTCGAGAACGCACACTACCTGCAGACCAAGCGTGAGCGTATGCGCCACGTGCTCAAAAGCGCGTAGCGGCGCCCCTGCACACTGAACTTTTCAAAACCCTAAAACCCACAAGGAGAACACAATGAGCGGCGTAGGCGCAGCAGACACCACCCTCAACCCCGAAGACTACAAGGGCTTCAAGCTCGCAATCGTAGCGGCAAGCTGGCACACCCAGGTCATGGACGGCCTCATCGACGGTGCGCAGCGTGCAGCACGCGACGCAGGCCTCGAGCCGACCCTCGTGCGCGTTCCCGGCACCTTCGAGCTGCCCGTCGCAGCAACCCGCCTCGCTGAGAAGTTCGACGCCATCGTCGCGCTCGGCGTGGTCATCCGCGGCGGCACCCCCCACTTCGACTACGTCTGCCAGGGCGCAACCAACGGCCTGACTGACGTGTCCGTGCTGACCGGCCGCCCCATCGGCTTCGGCGTGCTCACCTGCGATAACGAGCAGCAGGCACTCGACCGTGCAGGTCTGGAAGGCTCCAACGAAGACAAGGGCTACGAGGCGACCGCAGCGGCACTGCAGACCGCAGCAACCCTCAAGCAGTTCAGCAACTAACAGAGCTGAACGGTACGCGGCTCAGTTTCACGAAGAGAACTAAACGATCTTCACCGTGGAACTGGGCCGCAGCACCGGTTAAACTGAAACAACCCGCGCGCAGGGCTTACCGGGCTTTAAAGGGCTTACCGGGCCTTATCAGGCATGATTGGGCGTGATGAATCTGGCAGTATGCGCCAGAGAAATGCACGCCGGCACATACGGTAAAACCCTCATGCACCGGTAAAACCCAGCGCGGCAGCTAAGGGACACAGCGCACTGACGCGCCCCCAACCCAACACAAGGAGTACAGCAATGCAGGATTTGGGCACCATCACCCCCAGCCTCGAAGAATTCCGCGCCCGCGCAGCCGGCACCCGCGTCATTCCCGTACACATCAAAATCCTCGCCGACTCACTCACCCCCATCGGCATCTACCGATCCCTCGTACTCCAAAACGACCAGGGCGAACCCGTCGAAGCAGCCCACGGCACCTTCCTGCTCGAATCCGCCAAAATCTCCGCAGAAGGCGAATCCGCAGCCTGGGACCGCTACTCCTTCATCGGCGCATCCTCCCGCTCCACCCTCACCACCGTTGACGGCGCAGTCCACTGGCAGGGCCGCACCCCCGCCGGCGCACCCGTCGACGGCGACCCCGTAGAAGCCATCGCCAAGACCCTGCAGATGCTCTACACCGAACCCGACCCGACCCTGCCGCCGCTCACCTCCGGCCTGGTCGGCTACCTCGGCTGGGACGTCGTGCGCCACTGGGAGCACCTGCCGTACCCGCCCGCCGATGACGTGAACCTGCCCGAATTCGCGCTCAACATGGTCTCCGACATGGCAATCCACGACAACAAGGACGGCACCGTCCTGCTCGTCGCCAACGCCATCAACTTCAACGGCACCAGCGAAAACGTCGACGGCGCCTACGAAGACGCCGTAGCGCGCCTGCACAGCATGCTCCGCCGCCTGCAGCGCGGCGCCGCAGCGACCACCTCCATCCTCTCCGGCGTGGCAGACGTTGACCGTAAGGTCCGCGAAGACGTCACCCTCACCTGGAGCGAACAGGGCTTCAAAGACGCCATCGACCGCTCCAAGAAAAACATCATCGACGGCGACGTCTTCCAGATCGTGCTCTCACGCCGATTCGAAGCCGAAACCAACGCCAAAGCACTCGACGTGTACCGTGTACTGCGCCAGTCCAACCCCTCGCCGTACATGTACCTCTTCAACTTCGAAGACAGCAACGGCACCCCCTTCCACATCGTCGGCTCCTCCCCGGAGGCGCTCGTCACCCTCAAGGACGGCATCGCCAGCACCC